>ERZ833608.240-NODE-240-length-49755-cov-195.498149_pt1 | contig 49755 bp, 44 predicted proteins | sample MGYA00519694_ERZ833608 | MGnify/ENA primary metagenome ERZ833608 (study PRJEB31850, sample SAMEA3708742) | human gut metagenome | biome: human gut; feature: human-associated habitat; material: faeces | place: China | collected 2014 ... | reverse complement strand
AAGTTGGCAATGCCGACGCGGGGACGCGTCGCCCCCAGGTTAGGACCCGCCCCCCCAATTAGACTGATAAATTGCAGTTCGATGTAGTCTATAATAAAAAAACGCGAAGCGCCATAACTAACATGTTAGGCACTTCGCGTTGAATATGTAAAGAGGTGTTGTTGATACCTGTTTTAGTCAATAAAGCGTTGAGTGAGCGGTTGGAACTCTTCTATGCGGCGGTCGCGTAAGAAGGGCCACCAACGGCGAACGTTCTCGCTGCGTTGAAGGTCTATCTCAATGACGACATTCTCTTCTTCGTTGATGGGAGCACGGTGTAAGAGTTCACCTTGTGGTCCCGCTACGAAACTTGAACCCCAGAAGTCGATGCCATTCGTTTGGCCTGAAGGGTCGTCCTCATGACCTGTGCGGTTGACTGCAATGACGGGCAGTCCGTTGGCTACAGCATGACCACGCTGCACGGTGGTCCAAGCTTCGCGTTGGCGCGCTTGTTCTTCAGGTGTGTCGCTGCTTTCGTAACCGATAGCGGTAGGATAGATTAAGAGTTCGGCACCTTGCAATGCCATGAGGCGTGCTCCCTCTGGGTACCATTGGTCCCAGCATACTTGTACGCCGAGTCGGCCAACTGAAGTGTCGATAGGGTGAAAGCCCATGTCGCCAGGGGTGAAGTAGAACTTCTCGTAGTAAGCTGGGTCGTCGGGAATGTGCATCTTGCGGTACTTGCCCGCTATGCTGCCGTCCTTCTCAAACACAACGGCCGTGTTATGATAAAGCCCTGCTGCACGGCGTTCGAAGAGAGAAGTGACTAAGACGATGCCATGCTTTTGGGCCAAAGCACCATAGAAGTCGGTTGAAGGACCGGGAATGGGTTCGGCGAGGTCGAAGTTGTCAGTGCTTTCTACTTGGCAGAAGTAGAGCGAGTTGTGCAACTCTTGCAGTACGATCAATTCGGCTCCTTGTGCGGCTACATCGGCAATGTTCTTAGCAAGTTTTTGCTTATTATCTTCAACGCTGGCCGAGCACGTTTGTTGTATAAGGCCAACCTTTAGTGTTTTGCTCATATCTGATTGAGGCTTTTTAGCAATTAGGGGCAGGACGCTGGCCTGCGAGTAAGTTTGTTGCTTTTTACTCGCAGGCCAGAGGCCTGCCCCTCAGTTGCTATATGTGATTACTTATTGTCGTTGGTAGGAGCGGCTTGTACGATCGTAATCGTATTTGAAATGCCGTTAGAGGTAAGCGTGAGCGTACCGGTACGCTTTTCCGTGCCTTTGTTTTCTGCTATGGTGAGGTTCACCTCTTGCTTCTCGTTAGGTGTATAAACGTTCTCTTTGCCGAGCGTCTTAGGCATTACCTTGATCCACTCGTCGTTAGAGCGCAAAGTAGCACCTTCGGCGTACACGGTGAAGGTAACTTTCGGATTGGCCGAACCTGAAGTCTTGCCCGCAGCATCAACGTAGGTGCGGAAGATGTATTGCTTCTGATTGTTCACCGTAGAGATCTCGCATGAAGGAGTAGTGATGTTGAGCATGGGATATTGGCGAACTTGTGTCATCGTCGTACCAATCTTGCTAAATGTGCTCGTAGCAGACAGAAGGGCACCGCGCTCCTTGCCCGTAGTATTAGGCGTAGCGGTGAGGGTGATGCGGTCAGACTGTACGAGGTAACCAGCTTTTACCGTTTCAGAGAAGGGGGACTGTTGGCCTTTATAAGTAGCTGTCAACCAATCAGCAGCTTGAATTTGGAATGACCAGTTGTCGGTGCTGACAATGCGAGTAGAGTCGATTGTTTGGTCGGCAAACATCTCAATGCCATTGGGGCGCAGAGGGTTGAAGTAAGTCGTGTGATATTCATTCGTACCACTGCTGCATGATGCAAGCGAGAGGACTAAAGCTACGGCAGCGATGCTGCTTGAAATCATCTTTTTGAGTTGCATAAGAGAGATATTTTTTGAGTTTAATAAGTTTAGTGAGTTTAATGGGTTTAATGAGTTTAATGGGTTTAATGAGTTTAATGAGTTTAATGGGTTTAATGAGTTTAATGAGTTTAATGGGTTTAATGGGTTTAATAAGTGCAAACGCAGCTAGTAAAGGCGACCATTTGCACATTTGCACATTCTCACATTTGCACATTAACCAAGCATTTGCACATTAACCAAGCATTTGCACATTCTCACATTTGCACATTAATCACATTCCCCGAAGGGGCTAGTACCATTCCACATTGGTAGAGTAAGCGCTGCGCTTCTCCCACTTGAGGGCGTCGGCCAATTCGGAGGCGCGAGCACGGAAGGTAAAGTTGTACGAGGTGTAAGGCTTCAGTACGACAGAGGCCGACATCTCGAAGCAGTGAAGGTCGCGCGAGAGAGAAAGCGTAGTCATAGAGAGTTTGTGCATCTCAAAGTCGTAACCAGAAGAGAAGGTAATGTTCCACCCGTCAGCTATGCGCACGTAACCCGACGCATTGAGCGTCTGCGTAAACGAGAAGGGGTAACGCATACGGCGCACATTGATTTGTTTGCTGCGATCCTCCGCCATGGTGATGCCGTAAGAGAAGGTGATAGACCAAGGAATGTTGAAGGTGAGGTAGCCGTCTTGGTCGACCTTCGCCTTCTCCTTCTTCTTGCTACCGCCCGAGCGTGCCTCCTTAATGTCGGGGTCGATGTTAGCATCTTCTACGTCGAGGTCGTCGTCGGTAGAGGTGGAAGTGGTGCTCGACGTGTCCGACTTGCGGCGGCCGTGCAACATATCCATCCACTTGCCCCACGTCTGGTTATTAAACGTGTAGGAAAGGCTTTGCGACATACCTTGGAAACGGCCGAAACGTCCGTAGCTCCATTCCGTGCGGTCGGAGGTGACCACCTGTCCGTTTTCGTTAAACTTATAAGCGTAGGTGGCAAAGACAGCCGCCATAGAGAACGTTTTGTTCTTGCCCAACTTAAGGCGCAGGCGCGTGCTGAGGTTGCTCCAAGGCTGCGTCTTGGCCGCCATGTTGTACGATAGCGAAGCCGAAAGTTCGTCAATGAGCGAAATCTTCTTAAAGCCCGTAGAGTCGCGGTCAGACTTCACCTTCATCTCGAGATTGTTCGACACCGACATCGAGATAAGTCCCTGCTTCGTGCCAGAAGGGTAACCATAGATGCCGCCAGAGTAGGGCGAATAACTTACGCTCTGCACATTGCCCATAGGGTCGATGCGGTCGTAGTGTTTGGTGTAACCATAGCGCGAAGTGGTAAAGTCGGGAGCGTAGCTAAACGTGACCGAGGGCTTGAACACGTGGCGAATGGCTTGTATCTTCTTACCACCGAAGAACTTCAACGGTTTGTAGAAGCCGTAAAGTGTTGTATTGGCCGTTACGCCCACGTTCCAATCATAGAGGTTGTAAAAGCCGTAGGTCGTGTCGCGCAACTCCTGCTGTAACTGTCTGTCCCACGAGCGGTTGACGCGTGAGGCGTACATGATATCGCGGAAGTTGAAGTTGGGCGAAATGTTGATGTACTTAAAGAGTTGGAAAGTCGCGTCAATGGGAATGCGGTGTTGCAAACCGTTGCGCCAGTCCTTAATCAAGTTTGACTTAAAGAGTTTGTTCTCCTTGGTCGTGATGGAGTTAGACATTTGGCCCGTATACGACATCGAAATCTTCTCGTACCAACGTTCCTTGCCCGCAGCATGTTTGCGGCGGAAGGGGTAGAAGCGTGCCAATGAGATGCTCACATCGGGGAGCGTCATGGCAATGGTAGAGTCACGCATGTTTTGCGTGAGGTTGACAGAGGCTGCGATGCTCAAGCCAATGTTGCTAAACGTATGGCCAAAGCTAACCGAACTGGCGCGCGTACTCTGCGTATACGACAAAGGATTGTAGCGGCTGTCTAAATTTTTGCGTTCATAATTCTCAGAGGCAAAGTTGACGCGTGCTGAGAAAGAGGTGTTAGGAGCCGCCTTTGAGTCCTTCGAGTGCGACCACTGCAACTTCAAACTCTTTGTTACCGAATAGTCAGGCATGTTCTTATCGCCTTCGACGGTGCGAATATAGCTAAAATAAAGGTTACCTCGATAGCGATAACGTTTATTATAATTTGTTTCAGCACTTACACCCCATGAGCCCTTGGTGTAAATCTCACCCAATAGCTTGAGGTCCATGTAGTCGTTGATAGCCCAATAGTAACCACCATTGTGTAGGTAGAAACCGCGAGCTGTCTCGTCGCCATACGAGGGCATGATAAAGCCCGAAGAATACTTCTTATTAAAGGGGAAGAAACCGTAAGGAATGGCCAAGGGAAGGGGTACGTCCTCCACTACTAAGTGAGCTGGACCGAATACCACCTCTTTGCCTGGGCGCACCTTGGCGCGTGAGAGGGCTAAGTAAAAGTGAGGATGTTTGGCATCACACGTGGTGTAGCGGCCGTGTTCAAGATAAAGTGTGCCGTCAGCGGAGCGTTTTGACTTCTCGCTCACCATAAAGCCGTCGCCTTGGCGTGTGGCAACATTCTGAATGAATCCCTTCTTCGTCTTGAAGTTGAACGACATGCGTTCACTATTATACTCGTCGCTACCTTGGTGATAAACAGGCTTTTCGGCCAATCCGCCCTCGGCTGTAGAGTCAGGACGCGCCTCGGCATGTACAAGGCTTGAGTCCATGTTCATCGCTATCTTGGCAGCCGTAAGTTGCATATTCTGATAGTTCACCTGCGCCTTGCCGTATAAATAAGCCAATCCCGTAGCGGCATCGTACACCATAGAGTCATTCGCTTGATATTCAACGGGCGAGTCGATGCCTGGTTTGTGCTTCACCGTGTCCACCTTCACCGAATCATGGCGCAGCGAGTCGCTTTGCAGCGAATCGGAGAGTAGGGTAGAAGTAGTGTCTTTGGGTAATCGCGGACGCAGCGTAGGCGTTGATTTTTGCGGTGTAGCGTTAGAGTCGGCTACAAGTACAGAAGCCGATGCTGCACCATTGTGCGACATCGGCAAATGCAAATGGCTGGCCACGACGCAGAGTGTGGTCAGCAGTGAGAGTAGAATGAGTGAAAAAAATCTCATGCTCACGAGTTATTCAGTCAAGTCGGTCGGAGCGGCAGCAAGGAGCTTTGCTTGTGCTGCTTGGTGAAGGCTTTCGTCGTACCACTCGGGTTCGAAGCGTTTCACCCAAGTCCAAAAGATACAGACGCCGTCGAGTCCAAACTTTTCGAGGCTTCGTGCGGTGTCGTTTACCGACCGTTCACGTTCGGGGTGACTTTTAGAGTAAAACTTATCAGCATAGCAAATCACCTCCTCTTCGAGTGTACGAGGACGATAGTCGCCTGGAGGGAGCGGCAGTTCACGTTGGCGGATAACGGCTTCGGTCAGTCCAGTGCCCGTATGTCGTTCGCAAACGCGTGCCACGCGTTCCAATCCTTCTTTGCGCATCAACTGTCCGCCCAAGTAGCCGTGCATCAGGTAGTGTTCTGTGCCGTGGCAGTGAATGGCGGGTGCGTCGGTTAAGAAAATGCCAATGTCGTGTAGCATCGCCCCTTGTTCTACAAACTGTGCGTCGAACGGCAGTTCGGGGTGAGCCGCTACAATCTTTAGAGCGCGCTCCTTTACTTGATTGCTATGAAAGATAAGCAATTTGCGTAGCGGCTCATTGTCGGCATAATACTTATTAATAATGTCCAAAGGATTCATTGCTTGCTTTTTGGGTGCAAAGTTAGTGCAAGGCGAGCGCAATACAAAACAAAAGTCTGAAAGACTTTAGTTTTTATTGCCGAGCCGCCGCCTAATTTGCGAAGAAAGTTAGTGCAAGGCGAGCGCAATAGTGTGGGTAAAAATATTCTTATGACAAAAATAAACTGCAATTTGTCTGCCTAATTGGGGGGCGGGTCCTAACCTGGGGGCGACGCGTCCCCGCGTCGGCATTGCCAACTTGGGGCTCGATGCCCCAAGCTGGCAATACTTGAATTAGTGATATTCATGTATTTGCAAGTCAAGGCCTCGAGCCTTGACTTATAAATGCCGACGCGGGGACGCGTCGCCCCCAGGTGAGGATCCGCCCCCCAATTAAGCAGATAAATTGCAGTTTATTTTTGTCATAAAAGCCTATTCGTTATGGAGGCTTTTTTGTTTTGTATATACAACAAGTCCGTCCTACGTAACGCGTTACGTAAGACGGACGTACTTATTATTGCTGCTGTTGTTCGGGAGCCTCGTCGATGAGGTCCATGAACTGGTCGAGCTTAGGCGTAATGATGATTTGTGTGCGGCGGTTGCGTTGTTTGCCCACGGCTGAGTTGTTAGAAGCCACGGGGTTGTATTCGCCACGGCCAGCAGCGCTCAAGCGTTTGGGGTCAACACCATACTGCGTCTGCAGAGCCTGTACGACAGATGAGGCACGAAGGGCAGAGAGGTCCCAGTTGTTGCGAATGTTCTTCTGTGAGATAGGCACATTGTCGGTGTTACCTTCTACCAATACGTCGTAGTCCTTATAGTCGGTAATAATCTTGGCAATCTTAGAAAGCGTTTCGCCAGCACGGTCGCCAATCTCGTAGCTACCACTCTTATAGAGCATGTTGTCGGCCAATGAGATGTAAACTACGCCTTTAAGTACTTGAACGTCAACGTCGTTCATCTCTTGCTTAGAGAGCGAACGTGTGAGTTTGTTAGTCAAAGCTTGGTTCAGCGAGTCACTCTTCGTCTTAGCGTCTACCAATTGCTTGATAAACTTATTCGAAGCATTGATTTCGTCCACCAACTTCGAGATGTTGACATTGCCTTGCTGTACGTTGCTTTGGTACGATGACTGCAACTTGTTATAAGCCTCCTTCATCTCCTTATTGCGTTCTTGCTCTTCCTTGAGGCGAGCGGCCAAGCTTTTAGAGTCAGAGGTATATTCGGCAATGCGCACTTGCGCGTCGTTATAGTCCTTTTGCAGTGTAGCGTGTTCGGTTTTAAGCTGATCGTAAGATGTTTGCACCTCAGCAAGTTTTTTCTTGCTAACGCAGCTTGTCATCAGCAACAAGGCTACCAATGGTGCGAATAGTTTTAAGTGTTTCATATCGGTTTTTGTTGTTGAGTTGCTATGATTTGGGGCGAAAGTTAGGCATTTTGTTTGACGCAACAAATTATTTAGTGTTTTTTTCGAAAAAAGCCCCTCTCCTTATCCTCATCAATGAGGGAAAAGGAGAGGGGCTATATATGTTTTAGAACAGTTTGGGTTGTCAAATTGCAGTTTATTAAACCGATTTTGCCCAAACAATACGTTAAGCGTTCTACTCTTTCGCTCCGTTGTTAATCCAGTCTTTAATCATTTGCAATTCGGGCTGCTTGGTAATCATGATTTTAGAGTGGTCGTGCTTCCATGCAGTGCTGATGTCGGTAGCGAGTGCTTCGTAGAGGATGCTATTGTCGGCATCAGAGGGAAGAACGCGAAGTTTAGAAGGGTCTTTGTGAGAGGTGACGTTTACTATATCAGCATAGCTATGGCCTTCGGTGAGGTTGAGCGAGGCAGCCCAAGCGTTGCCACTGTGGCAGTTGGCGCACTCCTTGTTGAGTACGGCCGATTGTATGGCAGCATACATGCCCACGTTGAGTGACCCCGCGTTGATGCGAATGGTGTCAGAGGTGGTGGGAGCATCGGCCGAATAGAAAGTGATGATGCGACGACGCAGGGAGTTGGTGACGCAGACCTCAATGGTCTTCACCTCATCAGGAATGCCGACCAACTTCATTGATACGTGGCCGTTGGCATCGGGTTGCACGTTACGTGTAATGCTGGCATACTGATTGTCTGCACTAAAGCCCGCGATGGCCACTGTATAGTTGCTGGGCCAAGAACTGACACCATCGATGTCCATCTCGACCTTTGCCACACGGCCACTCTCAATGGGTACGTACTCCTTTTCATAAATGCGTCCGTCGTCACAGGCCGTGCAAAGCAACAATAGGAATAGTAGAGAACTTATGATTGATTTCATTCTTTCTGCTTTTGGGGAACGAGTTTTTTTGTTGACAAGTTAACGGGTAAGTTACTTTATTTAACTCGTTAGCTAAAAAGACAAACTTACTCGTCAACTTGTTAACTCGTCAACTAATTTAGAAACAATACTGCAACTGAACGGTGGCAGAGTGGGTAGCGAGGCCGAGGTTGTCGTTGTCGCGGTCGAGCTGCGTATCGTGTCCTTTACGACCAGTGTACTGATACATAGCTTGCAACTTGAGGTTACACCCCTTGAAGAAGTAGTTAACGCCAACGGCAGGCATGTTTAAGAATCCGTCCTTGCTCGTACTGTTGCGGTTCATAAAGTCGTAGCGAGCAGCTACTTGAACGCGTGGAGCAACGAAATAGCCAGCTTGGACGTAACCACCGAGGTAGTTGTAGTGTTCGTCAATCTTCTGACGCTTGGTGAAACCAACATTCATCCAATACATTTCACCAGCCAAATACAAGCGGTTGTAAATCATCGCAAACTCAGCACCTACACGTGAATCGTTCGTACTCTCGTTCTCGCTCTCCACATTCATAGAACCTGAAAGGCCAATCAACATCTTCTTTTCGTGTAAGAGGTTGGGATTGCCTTGCGTTGAAGGCATAGTGCCCCAAGGCATATAAGTGAGGCGGCCCGCATAGAGTAGAGAGGGAATGTGCCAATCGTCGCTCAACGTCTTGTTGGCTACGTTTACGCCCGATCCCGTACCATTAAAAAGACCTACTTCATAGCCAAACTTATTGTTGACCACACCGTGCAGCTCAATGCCGAGGTCGAAGCCAGTACTCATAGAGGGCGTTACGGCATTCAGCACGTAAGGCATGATAACGGCCGTGGTGAGTGAAGTGGGGAGTTGGGGAAAGAGCGTTTCGCCCAATGTGGTGAGGTAAGCGTGAGAGAACGGTGTCTTAAACTTACCCACGCGTAGTTGGACGGGATTGTTGAACTTTACATCGAACCATGCTTGCTGTAGCAAGTTGCCGCCCGACTTGGCAGCGTTGATAGACAAGTTGAAGCTTACTTTATTAAAGGCGCGACCCGTAAAGCCGAGAATGGCATTAGGAATGGCGAAACCTGAGTTTGCGACATTGTCTTGGTTATAAGCTTTGTCAAGGCCTTCGTCGTCGTACCAATTGAAGTTGCCACTGGTCTGTACCAACATATAGGGCTTAAAGATGAAGTCGCCCTTCTTGGTCTGAATGGTGAACCCCTTGCTACCAGCGAGCGAAACGACACCATTGTCAGTATCGAGGTCGACGGGAGCATATTTAATGCGATGTTCGTCAGCACAATGTTTGTGCGGACGTTGTGCAGTTTCTACGTTTGCTGAGTCAGCGTCAGTGGTGTTTACGTTCTCAGCGTTTATGGTAAGTGTGCTTGCTGCAACGAAGGCTGCAAGGCTTAATATTGTTTTGTTCATTTCCTTCTTTTTTTTTAGGTTGACGAGTTGACAAGTAGACGAGTTAACGAGCAAGTTAGTTTTTAGTTGATGAGTTATATAAGGTAACTTACCTATTAACTCGTCAACTCGTTAACTTGTCAACTCAAAGAGTTCTACAGAGATTCCAAGAATTTAATAAGTGCATCGCGGTCTTTCTTTTGCATCTTCTTAAAGATGTTCTTTGAAGCCTCGCCTTCACCGCCGTGCCACATGATAGCCTCGATGAAGTTGCGTGCACGACCGTCGTGCATAAAGCAAGTGTGGCCGTCGACCTTCTGTTGCAAACCAACGCCCCAAAGAGGAGTGGTGCGCCATTCGTTGCCGCGTGCCAAACCGCTGCAATAGTTGTCGTTGAGGCCAACGCCCATAATTTCAGACCCCATGTCGTGTAACAAGTAGTCAGAGTAGGGGTGAATGGTCAAACCGCCCAACCAAGGGAGGTGTGTGCCATTGAGTAGGGTAGACCCGCGCTTCTTAGTATGCAATGTAGTGACGTGGCAGAGTTGACATTTCGCTTTGTAGAAGTTCTGCTCGCCAATGCTCACCATTTCGCGTTCGGTAATCAGCTTATCGCCATACTGTACCATTTGCGTAGTCGAACCCAAGCGGCGAGCTGGTACGCCGAGGCATTGCATATAAAGGTCGACATTTTCCATAGCTTCCGTCGAAACGTCGAGTCGATTAGAATAAACAAGGCCCATCATGCTGCCGTACTTCTGCTGCGTCTGTCCCTCGCAAATCTCTTCTGGGAAACGGCTATTCGTAGCACCCATATCGCTTGAGAAACCGAGTTCAACGGTGAGGTCGAGGTGTTGTGCTTTGTTGCCCGAAAGGCCTACACCCGTAACGCCCTTTTCGGTAATGTAGTTGCAGCGACCGCTAATGCCATATTCAGGGTAGTTGCTCTTAGCTGCCAAAGCTTCTATCTCGGTGGGGTCGAGCGCCATCATTAGTCCCATGCCCACGTGGCGGAGCGGTTGGCGAACTGAGATGATTAAGTCCTCAGGTTTAACGGCATCGGCAATGGGTTTGCCGTAATTCTTCATACCATTGGTATACCACTCCGCAATGCGGTATTCAGGATAAGCCAATTCGTAAGTCTCGCCATCGGGGAAGGCGAACTGCTGCTTGTGCCATTTCACCTGCAATTTGCCCTCAGGCTTCATCTCATACTCCTTGCCGTCCTTGCCCACGTAAGTGCCTTGAATGCATTGGTCGTGAAGCACGCGGCCATAGTCGGGGAAGAAGGAGCCATTCTTACGTGTGATGTAAATCAAGCCAGAGGTAAAGCCCGTGCCGCCTGATACGGTGCAGAAGCCGTCTTTGTCGGCCTTGCTCTCATCGTAGTTGGCCCAAATGGCAGGTTTGGTGCGACCTGTAGTCATGTGGCAACTCTTGCACGAGAAGCCTGCGTAGAGCGGACCAAGGCCACCCGCTTCTGGATCGGTGCCGCTTGGTATGGCGTTGTCGTAAAGTTTATTGCCCGAATTAAATCGAGCCAAGTATTTGCCGCTCACCCAATTGGCCTCAACGTCATAGGCCGTTGATGAGTTTAGGAAGATAGTAGAGATGTCGGCCGAGAGGGCATAGCCTTCGGGCACGGTGATGTCCGTCACCGTTATGCCCTCATCGTCACTACAAGCCGTGAGGGCAAGCAGTGCAGCACCTACTATCCAACTATGTCTTAGAAAACTGTGAATCATTGCTATTTTCTTTGTTGATAAGTTGACGTGGTAACGAACTCATAGGGTAATGAGTTGACAAGTTATTCTTTTCGTCAACTTTTTTTAAACGCACATAGGGAGTGAAGCGAAAAGGTGTTTTTCACTTCACTCCGATGTGGAAGGATGAGTTTAATAAGTTTAATGAGTTTATTTAGTTTAATAAGTTTAATGAGATTAGCGAGTAGTAAGTTTAGAGTCGTTATTGAACTTATTAAACTAAATAAACTCATTAAACTCATTAAACTAAATAAACTCATTAAACTAAATAAACTCATTAAATTTACTTTTTAGACACGGTGCGGGGGTTGCCATCCTTGAAGATTAGGAACTCCAATGTGTGGAAGCCGCGAACGTTTTGTGCAGACTGAACTTTTGCCTCGTCGTCGCCGGGGGCCCAGTCAAGGTCGCTCCACTTCTTAGACTTCATGATTTGCATGATACCATTTTGGTCGAGAGGCCAAGAGTCCATGTTGGGGTCGAGACCCAACTCGTCAACAGGACCAAAGAGGAAGGCTTCGCTCGTTTCCCATGGTTCACGAGCTTCCATCCATGCAGTGCAGCAAGCTTCGAAACCTTCGTTAGAGGGATTAGCGGCAAAAGCGTCAACAGCAACCTTGAGCGCGTTGTTTCTCGTAACGAGGTCGCGGTAAGTAGGAACAACTACGTTGTCAACAAAGTTGTTGATGATAGCATTCTTTGTAGCTTCGGGCAATTTGATAGCCTCTGTCTTCAAGTTGGTAGCGTCACCCGTAACTTTACCATCATCAGTTTCAATCTCGCCGAGCACCTTTTGCAATTTCTCGCAAGCAGTCATAGCGTTTTGTGCTTCAACGCTGCCGATGTGGTTGCGGAAGGGCTGAGTGATAGCTTGGATTGCATTCTCAGCATCAGTGATGTACTGGCGCACCTTCGTGTCGATAGCAGTACCTTCGAGTGCCTTCGCCAAAGAGTTCTCAGCAATCTGTCCGTCGCGAGTACCATAGTAAGCGTTGCGAATAGACTTGATGTTGTTGGTATAGTCGTCACGAGAGTGCCAGCTATACCAAGACTCTACAGCGTAGAGGGCTTGCGTCTTTTGGCCAGCTACCCACTTAGCATAAGGGTCGCCAATCTTAGAAGAACCAACCTCGTTGGCAATTTCGCCCATCTTCTCTACCATTTCTTGAATGGCTTGGTCAACGTCACCATAACCAGAAGCATTGTCGTGAGCCTTGAAGAGTTCTGCGTAAGACTTGTCGTTGTCACCATACTTCTCTGCCCAGTTGGTATAGAGCTTTTGAGCATCAGACGTGAGCAAGCGAGCTGTATTCATCATGTAGTTGCCCCACGCGTCAGCATTTTCTGAGGTGTAATCAACTGTAGCAGGGTCGTCGTTCCCACCAGGATTGGGTTCGTCATTGTTGTCGCATGACACTGATGTAAAGATTGTAGCAGCCAAACCCAAAATGGCTGCGAAAAAGTACTTTTTGTTCATTGTATTGTGTTGTTTGATTAGTTTAATGAGTTGGTTGGTTTAATGAGTTTAATGAGTTTAATTAGTTTAATGGGTTTAATGAGTTTAATGAGAACCATATACTCATTTGCACATTAGCACATTTACTCATTAGCACATTAGCACATTTACTCATTTGCACGCTCGAAAAGCGTTAGCGCTTCGTAAACCATCCTACGTAAGCTACGCCGATAGAGAACTCGTTTTCGCTATTGTACTTACCCTTGCCAAATAGCTTGCTTGTGGCAAATTGGCGAGTAGAGTAGTCGGCCTTGATGACGAGGTTAGGCAGTGCGTACCAGTTAAGACCAGCGGTCCACTTGCGCGTTTCGGTGCGGCGGTCTTCGGTATAAAGGCCCGCACACTTCTTCTGTGGATTGTAATAGTCGAAGCGAGCGAAGGGGTAGAGCACGGGACAACGCGTCCCAGCAAAGATGCCAGCTAAGTTGAGGCCCACTTCAGCACCATAGCTAACGACCTTGTGAGCCACAGGTACTACACGCGTGTAGGGAGATTGGTTAGAAAGTTTCGTATTAACGGCGCTTACCTTGTCGGCATTCGTTAAGTTGCCCCACATGAAGTTGGCGCGAGCCGTAACGATAGCGTTCTTATATTGAGCATCGACCGTATAAATGCGCAATGGAGCGCGGAAGTTATACTCGGTCAACTTATCAGAGTTGGCAGTCGTGTTGGCGCAATAGTAGAACGAAGCCCCTACGCGCAAGCCTGGTACACCATTATAATTGAGGCGGAAGGTATAAGCCGGTGAAGTGAAGTTATCCTCTTCGAAGATACCTTGCTTGCCACCTTGTACCCAATTGTTACGATCAAAACCGCAAGCATTCAGTCCGGTAGTAATCAAGGCTTGGTAGTCAAAGTTGGCATAGTCTTGGCCAAACGTACCGAAGATCTCAAGACCCGTTTCGTGCCACGTTGAAGGGATAATGGTCGTTTCGCCCTCAGGACGTGTAGTGCCAAAGAAGTTAATCGGTTCGTGGTGAGAGTTTGTCAAGCCGATAGGCAGGATGAGGTGACCAGCACGCACATTGAAGGAGGGGTGAATGAGGCGCGTAATGTGGAACTGCTCAAGTGCTACTTCGCCGCCCTTTTCAACCTCCGTTTCGTATTCACCATTTTCAGAGTTTTCAATCTCGTAGGCTGTGCCTACACCGCCTGATTCAAATTCGATCTCAGCACCGAGAATCCACTTCGGTGTGAACTTATAATCAAGGGCGAGTACAAAGCGAGGAATAGAAATCGTGTTGCGGTGGTCGCGTTTATTGCCGTCGTTGCCGCCATAGAAGCGGTTGATGCCGTAGTCCTTAAAGGCTGCTACCATTTCGCCATAACCACCGAAGCGAAACTTTTGATAGTCCTCATCAGCACTGACTTGGCGTAGCTTCTTCGTGCTGCTTTTAGTTTGAGTCTTGCTCACTGTGTTAACACTGTCAGCCTTTACCTCCGTTTCCACTTCCGTGGCGGAGAGGTTGGCTGCAACGAGTGCGCTAAGGGTGAGCGTTGCAATTTTTGCGTTCATTCTTTATTCTTTATATATTGTATAGTTTCAAATCAATTCTAAAGAAAAAGCAGAGTGGCAAGCCGTGCAAATAGAGGTGTGAATAAAGAATGAATGATGCAAGGTGTGAGAAGCTTGGCAGCCGAACCTGCTGTGTGAGTCATTATTCTTTTTACTAATCTCCTTAAAGTTGTTGTGCGACGAGATGGTTTCAAAAAAACACGATGTCTCACTTCGAGCCTTTCGGTCTGTGCACTGTCCCCACATCCTTTTTGCCGCTTGCCAACTCTGTTTTATTTTTTATCTGTTTCCTTCGTCTTTTTCGTTTTCTTCGTCTTTTTAGCTTTCTTTTGCTTCTTCTCAGACTTAGATACTTTCTCTTTCTTCGCAGGGCGGTTGGGAGGTGTGGCGCATGTCATGCCGTCAATGTGTGGCCCTGCCGAAAGTTCAGTGTTGGCAGTGGTTGAGGCTACTCCTATTATAAGGAGTAAGGTAGCACCTAAAGCCAACTTTAATGCTAAATGTTTCATTGCATTAATTATTAAATTTTTCGAGTGCAAAGTTACGGAGTGTAAAAGGGGGGTACAATCACCCGCTTTTAGCAAAAAAAGTGGGTATAGGGTGAAGTGTTTTTCGTTCATTCTACCCTATTAAAACATAAAATACCCAAAAGTGGGTACATAAGCATTTTGACGGAATGTTTAAATTTGCAGGCGTGAAAAGTAACAGAGCTAACAAGTAGACAAGTTAACGAGTAAGAATTTCAATCAATTTTTAAGGTAATTAGTCTGTTAACTTGTTAACTCGTCAAAAAAGAAACGAACGTCAAAAAAAACGATGGTATACAATAGCACCTATGATTATAAGGAAACCGATCACATGTGTGATGTGATTTGCAACGAACCATCTTTGCTGCAAATGATATCGCGTTTTGGTATTCCCCTTGGCGTGGGCGACCAGACCGTGCGACAGGTGTGTGAAGCACATGGCGTTGATACGGCCACCTTCTTATCAGTGGCCAATTTTATTCGTCGAGGAGCACGAGGGGCGGCCGATAGCATCGACCAAGTGTCTGTAAAATGTTTGACAAATTATCTAAAGCAAGCGCACACTTACTTTCTTGACTTTCAGTTGCCAGCCATACGCCGTAAACTACTTGAAGCACTCGACTGCTCGCAGCCGGGCGAGGTGTCGTATCTCATCTTAAAGTTCTATGACGACTATATGAGCGAGGTGCGCAAACACATGCAACATGAAAATCGCAAAGTGTTTGGCTACGTAGACCAACTCTTGCAAGGTCGCCGCACGGGAGAATATAGTATCTCGCAGTTCGCGCGCGGTCACAATAGCATTGACGTTAAATTGCAAGAGCTCAAAAATATTATTATAAAGTATTATGCTCCTACCGAGCAGGCCGAATTGTTGAACAACGTATTGTACGACATCTTTACCTGTGAGACCGACCTTCGCATTCACTGTCAAGTAGAGGACGACATCTTCGTCCCAGCGGTTGAAATACTTGAGAAGAAAGTCGGTGTGCAAGAAGCTCCTGTCGCAGAGGCAGACGACAAGCGCCCCGAAGATACCCTCTCAGAGCGTGAGCGTGAAATTGTACACTGTGTAGTATGTGGCTTGGCCAACAAACAGATAGCCGATCAACTCTGCATCTCGCTCAACACCGTACTCACGCATCGCAAAAACATCGCACGCAAACTCAACATTCACTCTGTTGCAGGGCTCACCATTTATGCTATTGTCAACAAAATCGTCAATATTGACGAATTGCAGAAGTAGCTGTTTACGTCTCCCTATAATGTATTGTGTGGGTAAACTGCCTAATTGGGGGGCGGGTTTGTAACCCGCGGCAGCAGCAGGTTGTAGATATTCAAAGCATTCTGCTGCTGCCGCGGGTTGAAAACCCGCCCCCCAATTAGGCAGTTTACCCACACAATTCGTTATAGAGCCTGTAATTTATCGTTGAGCGGATTTGCTTATCACCCATGTCGTAATGACAGAGCAGAGGGCGAAGGCTAAACCTGTAGCGCAGACGCCAAGCCACCCCATGCGCTCCCAAGCAACGCCAGCACAGAAGGTGCCAATACTACCTCCTATAAATAGTGTAGTCATGAATATGGTATTGGCGCGATTGGTAGCATCAGGTACTTCTTTCAGACAACCGCTTTGATTGCTTAGTTGCAAACATTGAGCCCCAATGTCTACTAATATGATGGCAAGGATTAACCCAATATAAGTATCGCTTAGGAAATAGGCTACAAGCCATGCCATGATTTGCAAAAGATGGCCCAGGCATGAAATCTTGTCAATGCCATACCGTGGAATGTACTTCCCTACGCCACTGGCCGCCATGGCTCCCGCTACGCCACAAAGCCCCAACATTCCTACCTTATCGCTACCGGCATGAAAAGGCGCATCTGCTAAGTGGAATGCCATACATGACCATATAGACATCATACTGCCGAAGCCGAACGCTGCTCGAAGAGAGTAACTTCTCATGCGAGGGTGGGCGACATATATCTTGCCTATCGTGGCGATAAGAGAATGATAGCTGCCCTTAAAGGAAGACTGCATTACAGGCATCATGCGCAAACTGACCAACAAGGATAGCAACATAATGAATGCCACTAAGCCAAACATCAAGCGCCAACCTAACCAGCCACCTAAGTATCCTCCGATTACGCGTGCTGCTAATATGCCCGTGAGCAAGCCTGATAGGACAAAGCCCATGTTGCGGGATTTATGTTCGGGACGGGAGAACTGACCTGCCATCGGCACAAAGATCTGAGGCACCACTGAGCAAGCACCTATGATAATTGATGCGCCCCATACCAACCAAACGTTAGAGGCCAGAGCTATGACCAAAGCCATAAGCATGGCAATCGTCATGCAGGTGGTCACAATCTTGCGGCGAGAACACTTGTCTGCCATTGGCACTATCAGCAGCAACCCCAAAGCATACCCTATCTGTGTAATCACTGTAATGAAATTGGCCTCCACCTCATTGATGCGAAGTGAGGCACGCATCTCCTCCAATAGGGGTTGGTTATAATACAAGTTGGCTACCGTCAGACCGCTAACGATTGACATCATTAATAGGATGTTTCTTGGAATCCCCTCATTCTCTTTCAGCTTTATCATAAATCCTTTCAAAAAAAATAAATACAAAAATACGTATTTATTATTAGTTGATTATCTGTAACATTAAGAAAGTACTTGATGATACAGAGATCAAAGTAAGCACGCATGGAATCTGTTGGAAGCGTTATCCATTCTCCTGCGGGACTAATGGGAATTGCTGGCTGAATGGCATTTTGCTTGTTTTATACTCTTGAATGATGACCACAGGCTTTTCGAGTAACAGCAATAAAGCAGACAATCTGTAATAACCAATATAGTCAAGGTACTGTATGGCTTTGTTTCTGTCACAAATCTGTAAACCTCGTGATTCAAGCAAATTAACGAGATTTTCCGAAGATTCAAACCGTTTTGTAAAGGGAATAAGATTCCAAGCAGGTCGGTAAGTCAATAGAAAAGGTTATTTTTTTCCAAAATATTGACTTCAATATCATTTTTCCTATTTTCCTTTCTATTCCAGATTTAGTAGTAGGAATGCCTGTTTGGCGAGCTATTTTTTGTTTTGCCTGAGTTATACCTAAAGCTCTTTTCCATGAGAAGCTAAGTCCAGATATTCCTGTATTTGATTTTCTTTTTCCCATTTTCTTATCCTATTTATGGTACATTCATCGTTTCAAAAATAAAGATGGAACCACACAAAAATCTTTATGCAGTCCCATCTTCAAGTATTATTATTTTGTCAACAGATGCCAGATTTCGCGTACCCAAAGTACGAATGAAGAGCCAATGATAATTATTATCCAGTCTATTAGTTTCAGTCCATCAACATTGAAGAACTGCTGCAAACCAGGTATTTCAACCATTGCAATCTGACCTACAAGGATAATTGCCACAATTGTCAGCAAGCCTTTACATCCCTTGAAATGCAGAGCGCTGCGACCAGTTTCAAATGCACGGGCATTGAAGAGATAGAAGAAGTGGGTCATTACGAAAGTGGTGAAGAGCAGTGTCAACTCGTATGTAGATACGTGTCCCTTGGCTCCCAATTGCAGGTGAAGGAGATCTGTAAGCTGATTCACTTCTGCATGCTGGAAGATATAAAGCATTCCAAGCAACATGATGAAGAAGAAACCACCTACACCGATAATCTCACGAAGCATAGGCTTGTTGAGTATAAACGCATTGCGGTCGCGAGGCTTGTCTTTCATTACACTCTCTGATGGAGGCAGTGAGGCGAGAGCCATAGCTGCAAAGGTGTCCATGATGAGGTTTATCCACAACATCTGCGTAACAGTAAGAGGAGACTCTGTACCCATGAAAGCACCGAATAGAACGAGGAAACATGCAGTCACGTTCACCGTCAGCTGGAACAGGAGGAAACGCTGGATGTTCTGATACAACGAACGTCCCCACATGACCGCCTTTCCGATACTGCTGAATGAGTTGTCGATAATCGTAATATCGGAGGCTTCCTTTGCCACGCTCGTTCCGTCACCCATTGACAGACCGACATGAGCCGCACGGAGAGCAGGGGCATCGTTTGTTCCGTCACCCGTTACGGCAACCACCTGATTCTTCTTCTGCAAGGTCTCCACCAAACGTTTCTTGTCCATAGGACGGGCACGAGAGATAATCTTCAAGTCAAGAATGCGCTCTTGTAGTTCCTCATCCGACAATGCTGCGAACTCTGGACCTGTAATGATGTTAAGCTCCGTGTCCTTCTCATCATTCCAAAGACCGATCTGACGTGCAATTTCCTTTGCTGTTCCAGAGGTGTCACCTGTTACAATCTTCACGCTGATACCGGCATCAATGCATTCCTTGACAGCAGAAGGTACATCCAGTCTAACTGGGTCTGCAATAGCAGCAACTCCGATGAAACAGAGTTTGTCTGCAACAATATTGTTGCCCTCAACCGCTTTATCATTATCGTTCAATACCTGGTAGGCGAAGCCAAGTGTACGCATGGCACGATTCTGATATTCTATCAGTTGCTTTTCAACCTCATCTTTGCTTGCAGATGTTTCCTTGCAAAGGCCGAACACAATCTCTGGAGCACCTTTCACATAAAGCACCTTTTTGCCCTTCAACGCTACAGATTCTACTATGGTTGCCATATACTTGCGTTCTGTAGAGAACGGCACCTCCGCAACGGTCTTTACACTCTCACGTATCGAGCGATAATCTATGCCCTTATTGTTCAACCAAAGAAGCAATGCTCCTTCTGTAGGGTTGCCAAGAATCTGCGGTTTGTTCTTGTCCGAGAAATCAATGGATGCAGTAGAGTTTATGGCAATACCCTCATCAAGAACCTTCTTCGGCGTATCGCCATACACTTTCATCTCATCCACGCTCATTAGGTTCTGCGTCAGCGTTCCAGTCTTATCGGTACAGATAACGGTGGTAGCTCCCATTGTCTCACAGGCATGCATCTTGCGGACGAGGTTATTGGTCTTGAGCATACGGCGCATACTGTAAGCCAAACTCAAGGTGACAGCCATTGGCAATCCCTCTGGTACAGCCACAACCACAAGCGTTACGGCAATCATCAACGTCTGAAGTACGTATGCTATGAACGGGGCAACCTGTTCCATTGAACCAAAGCAGTCCGTACCATTAGTCACGAAATACATTATTATACGACCCACAATAATCAAGGCTGCAAATCCATAGCTTACTTTGGTTATCCAGTCGCTCAAACCATCGAGCTGTTCATTGAGCGGAGTCTTCACGCTGTCGTCAATCTGTACTGCCTCAAACACCTTACCTTGTTCTGTCTTGTCTCCTACAGCCAGCACACGGCAGATGCCATGACCTTCCATTACCTTAGTACCTTTCATTACATGGTTGGTAGGATAGGTGGCAGCCTTGTCGAAATCTTTCTCATCGACGCTCTTACCACACATCGGTTCACCAGTCAATGTTGACTCGTCCATATGTAACGATGTGGCTTCAAGCAATTCGCTGTCTGCAGGAACTTCCTCACCAGTATTGAGAATCACTATGTCGCCAACGACAATATCCTTACGAGGAATCTGTGTAGTGTTGCCATTGCGAATTACCTCTACTGGCTCGTCGTCGTTCACCTGATTAAGAATTGTAAATTCCTTATCAGCCTGCAATTCAAAATAAAAAGCAAGTCCCGTTGCAAGAAGGATAGCAACGAATATTCCTATGGGTTCAAAGAATACGGCTGCGCCCTGTCCGAGTCCGAAAAACTCATAGCATGATATACCTATCGACAATGCACCGGCAATCATCAGGATGATGATGAGGGGATCGCCGAACTTCTCCAAGAACTGCTTCCATAGAGGTTCTTTCTCTGGTGGTGTCAACACATTGGCACCATTTTTTTTGCGGCTTTCGAGTACCTGGGCATCGGTCAAGCCTGTGTAGTGATGTTTTTGTTCCATATTACAAATATTTATTTTTATTCTCTTATTGCAACAAATGTATCAATCTTACCATCCATAAGTACTGCTGCGTTTAGGTACATAAACTTTATTGCCACGGCTATTTGTGTAATATTGTCCGCCACGAGGTCCTGTCTGTATCGTATGGCCAGAGCCATAGTTGTACGACTGTGTGGAATAGTCTCTTGCTCGACTGCCAGTTGTTCCGTTATATGGATTGTAATTTCCTGAAGCAGAGTAGTTGTCATGGTTAGTACCATTACGTTGTGTCCGAGTGTAGCCGTTTACATAGGTACCATTGTTGCGTGTGTAGCCACTGACAGAAGTAGTTCTTGGATTTGTACCATAGCTACCATATGTAGAAGTAGTGGTTCTACGGCGGCTATTGCTGCCATAATGGTAAGACTGTGCTACGGAAACCATTGATGTTGCCAACATTGCAACCATTGCTAAGAAAATCTTTTTCATAATCGTTATTTTTATTGTTTTGTTTCTTTTTCTGATGCAAAGATATAATGGTTTTTGTTTCAAATAGGAGATCCCATAATGTTACAATCTACACTCCTCTTTTCGTATATGGCACTCTTGCAATATTACACCCCATTTTCTTTGATTTGACAACCAGTCTTAAGGCTGATTTTCTTGCTTTACTTTTTGGCGGTATGTTATTCTCAGCACTTTATTATCATTGTCTATTTCTATTTTTCCCAATTTTGAGAATACGCTTTGACCTTATCGAAAAAGCAAAGACCTTATACTCTTTTATTTAGATGGAATCTTTTGACAGCCATATTTGCAGCTTTCAAGGCACAACCATTCAATCGTTATTTAAATTTCTTTTTTAGTATTCTTATTCTTACAAATGCAATAATGCCTCCTACAATCATCGCAAAAGAACCCGATTTAATTATGCTTGCTCCTGCAATCCATAATAATATACACATTGCAATAGGAAATACCAGATTTATTATTAAAGACAATGACATTTCTTTCCTCATTTCATTCTCTGCTTCCATACCCAATGCATAAGCTTCTTTTATAATATCATCCACATCTTCATTTGATAACCCACGAGACAAGAGATCTTCCTTCATTTCGTCTTTGGAATGGTTACCCTCGCCAACTTGTGCAATAACATATTGCACATATTTGTCAAAATCGTTATTATCCATATTATAAGCGATTAATTTTATATTATTCATTAACTCTTCCGAAAGCGGTATTGAATTGAGCCATTCTCACTCTTTCTGCTCCCTTGATTGCCATTTCATAATCACATTCATTGTCTCCCATTTTGCTTATTACCACAAAAAGTTCCAAACTCATTAATAGAAGAAAGAATATGACATAGAAAGCACGAGCAACCCATCTGTTTGTGATGATAGACACCATAGCTTCAAGTTCTTCAAGAAACCCTACATTAGCTTTACACTCTTTACGAGTGTCTTCTTCTACAGTCAATTTCTTTTTTGACCATTCTTTTTCCTGTTCAACAAGTTGTTTTATTTTCTCGTTATTGGCATTTACAACATCCTGCTTGGGATTAGCCACCTGTTTTGTTGTTACAGATGGATTGTTGACTGTTTTTATACGTCCGTCAACCACCAGTTTCTCTTGGCTGTTTGTTATAGAGCGTTGAATTATCCAAGGATTAGCATTTATGTTAGCTTGAAGAATAGCGTTCAATTTATCTAATGAATCCTTTTCTGCATTTATTGCTGTCAGTTTTCCATCTATAATACCCACTCTCTTTTGTGTCAAGGCTGCAGTCTGTAGCTCTATGGTATCAGCCATTTGCTTATCAATATCTTTACCAAACATTGTTTGATCGAAGATAGTAGAACCGACAATTGCCATTATAATAGCTATCACAATTCTAAAAGATGTAAGCTTTTTTGTGGGGTGTATTGCCAATAGTATCTGACGCTCAATCATTATTACAATTGTAACAAAAACCATCGCCACCAATGCGCACCCCCATATAGGAAGGCCAATATATCTTTGGGCAAAACAGAAGCCTGTAATGCTCCATACTATCATCAAGATAAGAAGTGCAGATGTATATTTATTCAACTGCGACTTACTTGCTTCTGAGCATTGAGAAAGAACAGATGAGTTCCAACCCGTAAGTTTACAACCTAACTTTATCCACCAATTCATAATTCTATAATTAATATGGTTTGACAATTATGCTATTCCTCTCTTCAATGCAACATTGCTTTGCATAACGGGAGCTTTAATCGTCCCATTTGTTCCACTCATCTGTATGGAAGCTATTCCTCTAAGGAATCCACAATCATACGATTGTAACGGAATTGATGCTTCATTGGCATTATTACGGAAATCTGCCTCAAGTTGTTTTAGCTCTTCCTTGTGAGCATTTATAGTTGACATTGTTTTCTCTAACTCTGAAACTGTTGTAAGCAAGCCTGCAGCATTACAGTTGTCAATACGTATCTGCAAATCCTGTTTCATGACGTCATAGTTGAGATTTATCTCACGGAACACCATCAAAATCTTGTTCTTTATGAGATTCATGTTTAAGTCGCGAAAAGCCAAATCACTTTTAAGCATGGCGTCATCAAAGCCCTTGCTCTCATAATTTTTGCATAGATAGCCGTAGATAACATCTATTGGCCAGCCAGTAGCATAAGAAATAGTCATAGGCTTTTCTTTATTTGTAGGTGCTGTAACAGGTGTTTCTACACTCTTGATTTCTTCCTTAGCCTCAGCTGGATCAATCACTGGCAGTGAAACGGAAAACTTTGCTCCGTTGTCACTCTTCTTGTTGAAAAGATTTAAAAATCCCATATGCGTATATATTTTATTGTTTTTATTTTTGATACTGCAAAGGTGTCTCAAATAATGTTACTAATATGGGTTTTTATAACATTGCAATTCATCATTAACCTTATTCCATGTATAGCGGTTGCAATATTACATCTTTGAGCTATTGACGTAATTTCGATTGATAATCAACACTTTGCTTTAAGTACACAGTCAGTAACATTAAGCCAACAAACACCATAATCAATGAAACCAGCCAGTAATTTGACAAAGCATCATATAATCCATGTATCACAGCTGGTACACATAATGCTAAAGTATACAAGCCTCTCCTATACTTAGGATAGAGATTGGCGAATGAAAGAAAATATCCAGCAATGCCACACCAGCAAGCGTGTAGAAATGGTAAACTTGTCAGCCTAGCGATATTCAAGAAGAAAGAAACATCGTATGTTTGTTGCGCATTGACGGTAATCTGGTATTGCACTCCTTCAAACACACCAAATGCTATTCCCGACATAAGTCCGTAGAAAACCATTGTTTGTGGAATTAACGGCTCTTTTGCTTTACGCAATATCAAAAGAAGAGGTATCATCTTGGCAAACTCCTCCGTAAGTCCGACTCCAAATACATATCCTAACACATTCATTGGAAAAGCAACGTCTGTGAAGAAATAGAACGGATTAAGTTTTGGCAATCCAATTATGTCCCATACTACGAACACACACAATTGTGTCAAGAAGAATACACTCAAGGTCGTTTTTCAGTCTGACCTGAGGTGTTTTGAAGTAGGCATAGAAGAACAAGCCCTTGATAATGGAGAAATACAAGTACACCTCATAAAACAAGAACACGCCGCCTAAAGGAATGTTTATGATCAATTTAATAGGGGGGCCAGTTCTATGTTCCACTTTTTGATATTACAATATAATTCCAAAGCTTTGGTATTTAAAGCGTTACATATTTGAAATGGACTAATTTTTAATCATAAAATAGCGATGTATAATTGAGGGTGTATTCGTTGTTTGCACAACATCTGATTCTCATAATGTTAGAAAAAGTACAAGTTTCTTTTTAACTCGAAAATTGGAACACAGAACTGGACACCCTAATTAGTAACTACTGATATAGTAAGAGACTGAATATTCACCGCCCCAAAGTTGCTCTGTACCAGCGTAACTTCGTACATTAGACGCAGACACGAAAGCTGCTATTTGGTATGTTCCATTATTTAATGATATAAAATCTGATGCTTGTGGAGCAAGAACCAATCTTTTGCTATCTGTACCACTATAAAGCAACGTAAGAGTATAATCTGTGTTATTATCGACCTTTATTAAAGATTTAGAGCCTTTGCTCGAACTTACTTGATCCATTTGGGGCAGAGAACCATGTTCCCCAGAAAATGCATTTGCAATTCCAATATCTACAATTCGCTTTTCTGCATCCTTTGCATGTATACCACGTGGATACATTGATAAATATTTGTCATAAGAAGAAATTGTATTAGCAGTTGAAGCTTGTCTCCATGCTTTCGAGTCTGTATTCCATTTTTTGGCCTCTAAATTCTCTATTTTCTCAAAAGCGTCTTTGTAGTATTCTTGAGGAACAATTTTTATATATGTTAGCCAATCTTTGCTCGTCCCTTTATTTTCTGCTATTTTATACAAAGAGTCACATACAATTTTTATTCTATTTTTTATTTCATCTGATTGTTTTTTATCTTTTGCAAATGCAGCAAAATCTTGCATTTTATCTATAGTCTTATTTTTTGCGTCAAATGTTATTATATGCGATTTTTGCATTAACTCCTGATATTCTTTTTCCTCTTTTTTGTTTTCAGCATAGTCATCTAAGATCAAAGCTCCTCCCAGGCATATACCTCCCCAAAAAAGAGATTTAATCAGCATTAAGCCTCCATCATTAGATATCGCACCAAAGCTACCAATAATGGCAAAAACAGAAAAATAAGCAAAAACATATAATAATCCAGATAATGCAGACGCCCCACCAACAAAATATGTAAGAACAAGAATTGCTAAGAAAAATAGTAGTACTTTGTATCTGGTTTTCATAATAAATGAATATTAAAGGTTATTTACTAGGGTGTCCAGTTCTGTGTTCCAAATTTCGAGTTAAAAAGAAGCTTGTACTTCTTCTAACATTATGAGAATCAGATGTTGTGCAAACAGCGAATACACCCTCAATTATACATCGCTATTTTATGATTAAAAATTAGCCCATTTCAAATATGTAACACTTTAAATATCAAAGCTTTGGAATTATATTGTAATATCAAAAAGTGGAACATAGAACTGGACACCCTAGTTCTTTACAAGTTGAACAACAATTAATCTTCCTCCCTGTCCTTTGTCAAGGAGTATTTGTCTGCCCTCGGTGAGCGGCACGTACTGGCCGATGCCTATGGGCTTTTTGTCTGTGACATCATACATATCTGGCAAGCGGCGGTTGATGAGTATCCATTGGCCATTGTAGAAATGGAAGTCGCCAACAGGTTTTCTATCCTCCGCACTTGTCTTTTCGTTACAAGGCACAAGGTTGTTGGAATGCCATTTGTATAGTGTCTGCTTGTCGTACACCATTAAACGATAATTCTCAGAGATATACTTGCCATGTGAGGGGGCATAGTAGAAATTGAGAATCGGCAATTGTCCCTTATACTCTGTTCCACAGAACGGACAACGTGGCTTTGTAGTATTGTCGAACACATACCAATGAGCTTCACATTTGGTATTCTGACATGGCTGCACCAAGTCGCAGGTCTTCACCAAAGCTTCCTCCCACTGTAGGGCAGTAGGGCGAACTGACGGATTATGCAAACCGTCGATAAAAGCCTTGTCGAACAATTCCTTCAAATAAGGACCGCATATAGTGTAAGGCATCTTTGACGGATCGCCTTGTGGCAACTGTGATTTTGCCAACTGATCAACCTTCACTTTGTTTGTCTTATCTGTAGGATGTTCAATAAATAGAGCCTTCGAACCATAACGCATATCATCGTCTTTCTGTGGATCATCAACATCCCATACTTTGCCACCGTCTAACGGATGACGGTTAAGCAGGAATGTATATATAAGGACGGCAAGTTGATATCTATCCGTGGCTATTTTGGGCAATTTTTTATTGGGATCGCTTATTGACAATGTCTTTGTAGCTAAAACTTCAGGAGCTATAAATCCTGGAGTTCCTATGACTTCAGGAGGATATTTTCCTGGTACAACCAAACCGTCATCGTCAAGTATCAGTGCAGAACCAGATAATGGATCTACAAGAACATTATTGTATGACAAATCACCATGTGCTAATCCCGCTGCATGAAGACGCCGCATTGCACGGGCAATCTTAAGACACATATGAAGTTTATCTAAATATGTTCCTTTTTGATTTTCAGGAACAAATCTGTTAATTAGTTTGGCAGATGCAAACCATTTACCGTTTTTCTCTTGTCCATTTTTTATATAGGGCCATGTATCTGCAACTCCACTAAAGAAGAATTGTTGAGGGAAGAAAGGAACGACCAATCCTATTTTGTCATTCCATTCAACTATTTTGGTTGGCCAAGCGAAGAGATTTTTCCAATATCCACCATCCGAATTTGCTAAAAAAATTTTTTCACGATATTGACCTACAATACTCGCCAAACGATCCTTATTGTTTGCATCAATTTTTCCACGAAAAAATTGTACAACATACGTCTTATCCGTAGAGAAATACACATCCTTGATACCACCTTGAGCCTTGATTTCGTCATAGAACTCTATGGTGCTGCCGTCTTGCGCTTTTAATGTTATTTTATTTGCCATAGCCTATTCATTTTGTTGTTCTTCAGGTTCTTTTTCCGATGTTTGGTCTTCTGCTCTATTCTTCTCGGTAAGATTATTATCTTCTCCCTCATAAAGAATAGCAATAGTACGGTCATCATGATTGCCAGGTGCCCAGAAATCAAGCCAATCAAGTAATTGGTCTTTCGATGCTTCGTTGTCATCAGTCAGATCTACACCGTTTTCTTTCAAATCGTCCCATAACGCATCCCATTTGTCAGGATTGTTGAGATTTGCATCAGTCTCAAATTTCGGATCGCTGACTCCGTCACTCATTAAAAACAAAGCTGTAAAGTCATCTACGATATAGAAGCGAAGACGCTGATACAGTGCTGTTGTGTCTTTGAAGATTTCAGACATAGTCAGGAAGCGAGTCTGTCCTGCATATTCGCCCTCGTCGGGCACTCCAAGTATCTTTACAGTGTGAGCATTTTTGTTATATAGACAAATTGCACCATCGCCCACCCAGAACGAAGCCACAAACCAACCGAAACTAAACTTTTTGCAAATGGTCAACAAAAGGGTTGTAGCATATATTTTTATCGGTTGTTTGGTTAATGCTGCTTCTGCTTGTATAGCTTTGTGAGCCTTAAACGCAGCTGTGCCTACAATCTCATAGATGTAATTGCCAACAATCTTACGGGCTTCTTCTTCTGAGAGATCTTGCAGATTTCCATAATTGCCAATGGCTTCCTCAAATGCTTTACTTTGTCCGAGCTTCGACATGCAGTAGCTAACTGATTCATCGCAAGCAATTTTTGATCCCTGACGTGAGTACTTGGCAGATCCAGCTCCGTCTGCAACTGCCATGATATACCACCCATTGTCCATGTGCTCCATGCGGAAATAGTCGTCACGCGGCTTCCCTTCCTGTGCATGACTACGACCGCGTTTGCTTGCAGCTACAATATCTTTCTGTGGAGTGCCGTCGGTCAATGCTTCAACCTTTACATATTCCACCTGCGTGTCGTCATTCTTATATTTAGGTTCGGGCATATTATCCCAATCTACCGGCAGGTTTTTCCAGAGTTTACGTGGGTCTTGATTGATAACGAAAGGAATCTTATGTTCCAATGTCGGACAATCTTCTGACATTTCGATGCTTCCAACGAACTTGTAACTCAACGTAATCTCAAATGTGGATTCGGCTACTGCTCCATCCTTTCTGAATGCTTCCAAAGAAGGAGAACCTGTGATTGCAAAGCTTTTGCCGTCAGGAGCAACAGTTAGCTTTATTCCATGTTTCTCTTCAGTTAGTCCTTTAACTTCCACAAGTTCTAACTCGACATCGGGAAACAGGTCAGAGTTAATCGTTGGCATTAATACATTTTGATTGTATTCTGTGTTTTCTTTGGCGTTTGGTATATTGAGATTCCATTTCAATTCACCATTAACCATCTTTATCTTGTCCATAATGTGTTCTTTGTATTGGTACCATAATTTATCTGACAAGAATTTAAGGAATGCTTCCGCTTTCTTGTCTTCCTGGCTCCCTATGAGAATTTGTAAAGCTTTTTCTAATGTCATAATATTGTTCACTTCTACTTTTTATCTAACAAATCATACGTTGAACAGGGGATAGCCTCCTTATGCTTTCTAAATGTAGATATCAGCTCTTTTTGTTTTTCTACCAAAACACTTTCGATATACCCTGTTATGTAGTATTCGGCATCCTTTTCTTTGGGGTCAGCTTTTATTTCTGTTTCAATATTTAGATACAACCCTTGGGCGCCCTTGTCAACAACATAATAGGTTACTTCTTTATCATTTTGGCTTAGCTCTTCATAAGTAGCCTTAACTATTGGCTCTTGATAAGGCTCGGCATGGTAAGCATCTAATAACGCTATGGTGTAAGTTCCTTTATAATTAGACCTTACATACACATTGCCGTCAATAGTTTCCAAAATAACTTCTCCTTGTCCACTTTTGCTTCTTCGACAATGAGCAACGTATTCATTCTCATAGGCCAAAGCCATTGCATAATCTACAAAGGAGCCATTGCTTTTTCCTCGCCGTTTATATAGCATTATGTGATAATTCGTGTTTAGCCAATGTAAAATTTCTCTTATTACTTTTAGTACTACGTCGTCTAACATATCTTTAAGTTAATAAATCAGCTTCGGTGGACGGTGGGGGTAAGTTCTTGCGTAAACAAATAAAGCCTACCCTCTACCTCTTGTTATATCCATACCTCCTTCTGCTATTTCGCCGAGCGAGCCTTCCAAGCCACACCACGGGCAAGCAGTAGTATTTCCATCAGAGCACATGATGTTTCCACATTCGCAAATTACTACGCCAAGTTGTGCACCGCAGCAAGGACATGTCGGCATACCACGAAGCGACATCGTATTGATATGACTGTTCGATTTGCCATCGCTCAAGCTGTTATAGGTCTCCTCATCCACAGGATAAGCCCCCACGAGTTTGAAATCCGTGCCTTTAATATCCAAGGCTTCCATCCCTTCAATGTGAGAGATATGTTTGGCATATTTTACAAGATAGGTCTTCTTGGTGTTGGAACACTTGCCTAAGAGAACAGTGTAGTTCTCGTCCACAACGCAAGGTTTTGACGTATCTACTTTCTCAAGATTGATGCCGTTGGTAGGTGCCAATGCTACACTGTCGTCACCCATATCCGTAACAGAAACACTTGTTGCCTGAATGGAAGCGGTAACCCATTTGAAGAAAGCCTTGAAGGACATCTCGTCCGTGTCGTTCAGTCTGAGCACATTGTCCGAAATCTGCCCCAACAACTGAGTGTTAACATTATTGCCGATAGAAATAGCCACGATATTTGCCTTACGACGATATTTGTTATTCCATCTTGCAAAGGCTGCTGAAGGATTGTCGGTTGGTGTTCCGTCTGTAAAAAGGAATACGATTGGCTTCCAATCTCCTTTACGTTCTTCTGTTGTTTTAACTACATTTTTGTCAATGTCATCCATAAGGAATTCGAGTGCACCACCTAAAGAAGTTCCACCGCCAATAGGAAATGTTGGTGGATAGAACTTATAGAGTTCTGTCAAAGGCGACAGGCTCTTTGCTTTGCCTGCAAATGCAATCACTGAAATGAAAGCAGTTTCAAGAGCATACGGATCTGTACGCAGTTCTTGAACTATTTGGCGCATGCCATTCTCTACTTGCTGAATAGGTTCTCCTACCATTGACTCTGATACGTCAACAAGGAAATATACTGGTAATCTTCTCATGTTATGATGATTTTAAAATTACAAATTAAGAAACATTTCTTTAAGTTCTCTGTTGAAGTTGTCTCTATACTCTTGTTGCGAAGAACAAAGTGGGGCTTCCACTGGCCAAAAAACAATTTTATTTAAAAAAACTGGCAACTTACTCATTGTTAAATCTGTTTGTGGTAAAACGCAATTCGATATAGGTTCAAGCAATTTTGCGACGTCTTTCCGTGCCACAGATATCAATATATTTCTATACTCAAAATTACAATTCCACTTTTCTAAAGCCAAGGTAATATTGTCTATTGGCATACCATTTGCGAAAAGAAATACTACAGGTTTCATATCTCCTTTGCGCTCTTCAGTGGTTTTTACAACATTTTTGTCAATATCGTCCATCAATAGATTCAAAGCAGCTCCGAGACCCATTCCTTTTTCTGTATTAAACATTGGAATCGCTTCTATATCGCAATTATGAGTCAATGGCAGGGCGATTTTTGCTGTATCGCCAATAGTGATAATTGAGATATATGCTATATCTAACATATATGGATCTTCACGTATACAAAGCAAGAACTTTTTTAAGCATATGTTCAACTGATTAATATCATTTGCCTCCGAAATATCAACGAGGAAATAGATTGGTAATCGTCTCATTTTCTTAATTTTTATTGTTTAGGAATTATCATAGCAATAGGACTCAGATATACTTTTCCTGGTCCCGTTATCTTCATCAAACTCAAACCTTCACCTCTCAGCACGTTGCCAAATGACCACCCTGCTTGTATTTGAGATGTGTGAAAGCCCTGCAAAGCAACGATGTGGTTTTCATCCACTTCTATTGTCTCACCATTAGCCAATATATTTTCGATAGGCGAGCCAAGTGAATCAAGAAATACGGTGGCATTGCCGTCCACTTTTTGGAATAGACCTACACCCCCTAATAATCCTTGCAGATTGAGGTTAAGATTAAGTTTCACTTTGTCTGTGGAAGCCACGTAATGTCCTCGGCGGCATATCATATTCTCGCCCTGCAAGCGTATTGGTACAAGCGCACACATACTGCCCGACAACACCATTTTCCTGTCTGTGTTGGTTGGGTTGTAGAAATGTATAATCAGAACCGATTCGCCTGAAAGTGCTGAGCGCAACACCCCGCCAATCAGATTGCCGAGTCCGCTTCCCGAACCACCACCATTCCACTCTGCATCACGTTGCAGAGCCTCATCAACATAGACAATACTGCCATGTTCTGCATAGAAAGATTCTCCTGGTGAAAGTATCACTTCAAGAGTCTTGTATTCATAACCTACAATCTTGCAATTCATATTTTTTATATTACGACATTAACTTCTATCGGTGGCGGTGGAAGTTCGACGCTATCAGTTACTCCCATTGTACGACCACCTTGCTGAACATTTATGGTTACCCATTGGAAGAATTTCTTAAACGTGCTACTATCCATAGTGTCAAGCGTGAACACGTTGTCTGTAAGTTTCTTCAATGGCTCTGTTTTGGCTTTGGGACCGGCTGCACAAGCCACTATGTTTGTGAATTGATGACGTTTTACATTGTTGATGGCTTCTTCATAAACCATGAGGTCAGAAGGTTTTCCGTCGGTAAGGACGAACAACAGTGGCATCCAATCGCCTTTCTGTTCTCTGCTGCCTATATTCACTTCCTTGTCATAACAGTCACATAACATATTCAGGGCAGCTCCTGTATGTGTAGGTCCAGAGTCTGGACATTCTATGTCTGGTAGTTGCAGATTTTCGAGTTCTGTCAAAGGCAGAATTTGTTTTACATCCTTGTCGTATGTGATGATGCTGATACATGCAGTTTCCAAAGCATACGGATCTAAGCGCAGAGAAGCAATCATATCTGACAGCCCAACCTTAACAGATTCTATAGGTTCCCCTTTCATGGAACCAGATGTGTCTATTAATATGTAGACTGGTAATCTTCTACTCATAAATGTTGTTTTTTTATGAATATCGGGTGATGTCATAAGTGCAGACACCACCCGACAAAATCTAATCGATGTATTATACCACAATGTTTACCTCTGGTGGTGGAGGAGGAAGTTCGCTCATAGTAGTGGCTTCCGCTGCTGTTTCCTCTACAGATTTGCTGCTTGTGCTAATAGAAGCAGATACCCACTTGAAGAAAGCCTTGATTGTGGCACTGTCTGCTGTGTCAAGTTGAACTACATTTTCGGTGATTTGCTTCAGTGTGTTGGTGTTAGCACCTTGTCCTGCTGCACAGGCTACGACCATACCACATTTACGCTTCTTGAACTCGTCAAGCCCCTTGGTCATTGAGTCTGTTGGCTCACCGTCAGTCATTATGAATACCAATGGTCGCCAGTCGCCCTTTACCTCAGCCGTTGTCTTGGTTATCTCTGTATCTATTTTCTGAGACAGAAGTTCCAAAGCTCCTCCCAATGCCGTGCAACCACTAGCATCGATGTTTGGCTGCTGGAAAGCAGCAAGCTCTGTAAGCGGAGTGACCTGCTGTGCAGAACTATTGAATGTTATGATACTAATGTATGCCGTTTCGAGGGCATACGGGTCGCTACGTAATGTGGAGATAAGCGTTTGTACGCCATTCTTCACTGCCTCAATAGGCTCGCCATACATTGAGCCACTTGTGTCGAGGAGTAAATATACGGGAAGTCTTCTCATTTTGTCTTATTTGTGATATTTATTTAGAATAATCTCTTGCAACTCGGCCTATGGTTACAGCGATGATTCGATCTTCAAAAGCATCACCAATAGCGGCAAATTTCCAACCGCCATTGTGCCTGTAAAGTTTGCCCATAATCAAGGCTCGTTTGCCAACACATTCCGTTTTAGTTGCCACATCGTATTGTGCAAAAACTTGCTTGGGCGGGCGATTAGGCGTTCCCTCAAACATACGGATTGAAGCATACGGTATTCCCGAGAAATCACCGCTATATTCATTGTTGTTATAGATATTGAGGAAGAACACTATAGAGTTTACATTTGAACTTACACGATTCAAGTCAACCGTTATAATCTCATTGTCAAGACCATCATCACCGTTTTGGTCACCAGTGAGGTCGTCGCCTGTGTGATGCAAAGCATGGTCATTGGATTCTAATTTCCCCTGTGGTAGTTTGCCTCTAAAGTTATACAATGGCGACCATATATGATCTACCACATTTCCTGCAGCATCAAACATCATACAACTAAGGTCTAAGTCTACGTCAACAACGTGAGTTGAAAGACCGAAGAATTTCTTTTCGATGATAGCCCCCCAGTTGCAACCTACACAGAAGTTTGTCAACTTTGTGCCGCTCTCTTTTTCAAGATTAATGCGTTGTCCTTTTTCAAGTCTAATAGCCATATCATTAAGTTTTAAGTTAATCTTTACTGCCTGGTGAATAGTTAAATCCCCAGCCATACAACTTGTCACAGTCACTATGACCATCATGGAAAGTGACAAGTTTTTTTACTGTAATAGAGTTGTCTGTTCCGAAGTCAAGTTGGGCAATGGCACAAAACCGTTTGTTACTACTTTGGTTTCCCATTTCCACAACGACATCTTCACAGCCAGGAACCTTTACTTTTACAACGGCATTTGTTTCAGACCATTTTGCTACGCCTTCATAAATAAATGTATATACAACTATACGCTTTATTTGATTTGCGCCATTCGGGTTAACAAGTATTGTTTCGCCTGATAAAGATCCTCCGCCACGGTCATCTCCTTGATGCCAGATATAAGGTGCCTTATCATAGCATCCCTGTCTTGTAACTTGATGACGGTTACCTCCACGTCCATGCGAGAATTGCAAACCGTCTATCAGCATCTTTTTGCCATCACGCATCTCGTAAAAACAACCAAGATCCAAGTCTACTGCATTGCCGAATAGATTTTTAAGAAAACCTCCTTTATTCCAGTCAAGATTGATGACAATCTCACCTGTCAGAGGTCTTCCACTCGGCTTTTCAAGATTAATTCGGTGGGTGTCTCCACCTTTTTCAAGAATAATAGCCATAATTACATAAATTTAGATGCATACTTACGGCAAATAGGCTCCAAGCCATCTTTATGTGCCTCGCCCACTGCTTGGAATTTCCATTCTGTGCCACGGCGGTATAAACGTCCGAATTCTACACCCTTGTCAGTAGAGAAATCTTCATCAAGGTCGTAACGGCATATTACTTCGCCATTCACAGCGTTCTTTATCTGTATGTAAGCATCACGAACCTGACCGAAATTATATCTCATTCGTGGAGCATTATGAGGGTCATTTGCGTCTGACGGATTCCAATAGATACTGGCAGTGAAAAGAATTTCCTTAACATGAGAAGATGTTTTGGTCAAATCAACTTCTATTTCTTCGTTTCCTTCACCAGTGTCATCGTCATCATCTCCAAGGTCGTCTACAGAGCCAAGGACACTTTTATCTACAGAGATTGGACGCATTACAGCATTGCCATCTTCATCGTAAAGTGGTTTACCATTATCGTCTAATGCTTGTACTTGATTGCCAGATCCATAGAAAACGAAATCATATTCGTTTTCTATCTGTCCGTTACTTCCCAACAAAAATGTTGAGGCGTCCAAGTCGTATGCGGGATCAGCATTGGGGTTTACTTTCCAACCCATCTCTACTTTCAGACGAGTCAGTCCGGCTTCTATCTCAACTCGCTGTCCTTTTATTAAGTTGATAGCCATAAGCGATTATGCGAATTGTTTTGCGTATTTGTTTACAAGAGCTTGCAGACCACCTTTGTTTCCATTGCCGATAGCCTCAAACTTCCACTCACCGTTATGACGATACAGACGACCAAACTCTACAGCTGTTTCAACAGAGAAGTCCTCGTCCAAATCATAACGGGCAATCTCCGTATTGGTCTTGGCATCATAGATGCGGATGTATGAATTACGAACTTGTCCAAAATTCTGGCGGCGCTCGTCTGCTTTATAAATAGTAGCAGTGAAGATTATCTCTTGGATTTGAGGACTTACTTTTTTCAAGTCAACATTCAGTGTTTCATCGTCTCCGCCATCGCTATTACCGCCAGTCAAATCGTCTCCTGTTGACTCTACAGAACCATCAGGTGCTTTCTGATTGCCATAGAATACGAAGAATTCTTGTTGCGGAATCTGACCATTCTTACCTAACATAAAAGCAGATGCGTCCAAATCGAAGTCATAACCAGAACCTTCATTCGGATCCCAACCAAGTCCTACACCTACAAGTGAAAGACCTTTATCCATGCTTATGCGCTGTCCTTTTTCGAGATTAATCATAATAACAATATATTTTTTATTAAACTTATTTTGAATTTCACTTGCAAAGTTCGTTGTTTTGATACAGATAATAGGTAAACCACAAACGTTACAATCAGAACAGTGAACGAGGCAAGCTTATTTAGTTGCAAGGTTACAACGCTGATATTTTCTGCCATTCTGCCGAATCTGACAACTTGTATATGTCATTAGCGTTTATGTCACAGAAGCAGCAAAGCGAAGGATGTATGTTGACACAATAATTGCCAAACATATTGCGCTGAACCATGTAGTCATCAACATGAAACAGAATCTCACCTAATGCTTTAAGTTGTTTTTTAATGAGGGCTATCATTGGAAGTCTGATCTCTGATATGGTAAGGTTTGGAGCATTTTGTGGTTCCCCGCCAAACTTTTTATAGATAAGCTTGTATTTCTCCTGCACGGCTACCATTCGCTTTTCGTATTTGGCAAGTTGACGAGGTGTTGTTGGTTTGGAAAAGTTTATTCCCCCACTTGCTGATTCCAGCAGGAACAAAGCATACAGAGCTTTTTCTCTTCTATGCAGTTTTTCTAATTTTATATCGGCTTCAGGAAAACGGATGGTTTCTCTATATACATCAATGACGACAGAACTTTTTACGCCCTTGCGTAACATGTATATGTCGAAAATCTGTTTGTAGAAACCAGTAAAGATGAAACGTCCTTTTTCCTCCTTTAGATAATTCAGACGGAAAGTATGGTAGTGTTCAGAAAACAGATCAAGAAAATTCCTTATTGTATTGATAACCTCTTTATCCAATTCAACTAAAAGAAAATTTGCAATTTCTTTGTTGCTGACAAAGGAATTACCAATTTTAATCATCAGAGAAGGAGCTATTACCGAAAATTCTTTTACTCCCAATTTGCCAGACAACTGGTCTTTGCAAAATTCTGATGTTGATAGTCTCTGCAATTGCTTGGTGATAGCTTCTACTCTTTCAAGACTTGCATTTGGATATAAGAAACTCGCAATTCTCAAAAGATCATTGTTGGAAATTGTCCTGTAGTGTTCAGCGATTTTGGGGAGATAAACCAGATCAAAACCTGCGAGACGCACTTCTGCCATTATCTCCCTAAACTTTTCGTTAATTTCCCAATTAACATCATTATCAAAATCACTTTCTACATAAAGGATTTGCGTAGGGTCAATATACACACTTGAAGTGTCTATTGAGACAATTCTGCATTCTAAATTGATACCAAGAGTTAAACACAAGCGTAATGCCACTAACAGCAGGGCTTCTTCTCTTGCACAATAATAGTCAGACATTGCAACTTCATTGAATGTAGCTATCAATTCATGTTGCAAGCACTTAGGAGAATCTAATAAAGTGTGTACTGCTTTCGCCAATGTGTAAGATGAACCAAGTATCTCGTCCTCTTTTTTGATTGCATACTTATCACGTATGGAATCAAGTTTTTCCATCTCACGAGTATCAATAATGGCATCTGCCTTTATTAAATCGGAAACAATACGGAATATGCTTGCTCTTTCAGTCTGTTTCATGGTTCAAACTTTTTTATGGGGAGGGTAGTGGAAGTATTGATACACAGACACAAAAAAAAGCGTGAGTCGTCCCGTCGTCCGTCCCACAGTCTGAGGCTCTAGCAATTGCCTATTGTTGTTGAACAGACAACGTTAGAGCCCACGCCGATATGATATACGCCTCCGTTAAGAGACCTCAGTAAACAGACACACTGCCCCTACGGGTACAATATATGCTTACAAGGTCTCCACGGGATTGATGTAATCACACCCCTGGACATCTACCGTTGCTACGTTCAAGACAACAATTAACTGTTAATTTGCTAGATTACAGACTGCCTTAAACAGAGCGTTGAGTAAACGCCTTCAATATGTCTTGGATTATCGTCCCACCCAAGCCCGCTTCGCATAGATCTTTCTTCCGATTTCACCATGCTCCACACGGCGTGAACTGTCTCATATTATTTTTACAAGAACTCGTCTTGACCCAATATTGAAATTGAGACATGATAATCCAAAGACAAAATTATACAATTTTTTTAGACTAAAAAATAAATATTAAACAAATCTTTTAATAAACCAAGCATTTAAGAAAAAATGTTTTTTTGTCATATCAAAATAGCAAAAAGCTGGTGCTTTTATGATGACACCATAAAGGTTCTATCTTTTTTTCTTTGGCAATGCACCCAATCCTATTTTCTGTGTTCCGTCCCAATTGGTGAGCAGATTGGCACAGCCGTTGGAACCTCCAGTTGTGACATTGGTCTTGGAACTGCATGACATATAGTCGATGAAGGAAATGAAGGCTCTGTAACGAATCGTGTGGGTAAACTGCAATTTATTACAGAGTCCTTAAAATTTAACGGAGTATTGTTTTTAGCCCCTCCTTAAATCTATTATGCGATTTTTGCTTAATCAATATTACAATTTTCGATATTATTAATACTTTTGCGTGTAGAAAAAAATAATACAAACGAAAACATTTTAACTACAACGCAAAAATGAAACGCATCACATACCTACTCATGGCCTTGCTTGGCACAGGACTATTCAGTCCGTTGGCTGCACAACGTAGCGAGACGGTGCTCGACACAGGGTGGCGCTTCCATCGTGGCGAAGCACAAGGCGCTGAGGCTATCAACTATAATGCCTCTAAATGGCAGAGCGTAACCATACCACACGATTGGGCCATTACGGGACCTTTCTCACGCGACAACGACCTACAACGCGTGGCCGTAACGCAAAACTTTGAGACCGAAGCTACTGTTAAAACGGGGCGTACGGGGGGACTGCCTTATGTCGGGGTGGGATGGTATCGCCGCACATTCAGTGCTACCCCTGGTAAGCGCACCACTTTGGTATTTGATGGCGCAATGAGCGAGGCACAAGTGTACGTTAACGGTCAGAAATCAATCTTTTGGCCCTATGGCTACAACTCGTTTTATTGCGACGTGACCGATCTGGTAAACAAAGACGGTAGCGACAACCTCTTGGCCGTAAGATTAGAGAATAAACCACAGTCCAGCCGTTGGTATTCGGGAGCGGGATTGTATCGTAACGTACACGTAGTCGAAACCGAACCTATCCACGTACCCACATGGGGCACACAACTCACGACACCTCATGTAGCGAAGGACTATGCCTCTGTAACCTTGCGCACGCAGGTGGAGAATGCTGATACGTGCCTCCTTACGATCGAAACGAGCATCATCAACACCGAAGGCCGCGAGGTGGCGGTAAAGAAAAACCAAGGCTACATCAGTCATGGCGCTCCCTTCGAACAACACTTTACGATTGATAAGCCACACCTATGGTCGCCAGAGGAGCCTTATTTATATAAAGCCATCACCCGCGTATATGCCGCAGGTCGTCTGCAAGACACATACACCACGCCCTTTGGCGTGCGTTCGATAGAGTTCGTGGCCGACAAGGGCTTCTACCTTAATGGTGAGCATCGTAAGTTTAAGGGCGTCTGTCTTCACCACGACCTTGGGCCCTTGGGGGCTGCCGTCAATGAGAGCGCTATTCGCCACCAACTCAAGTTGCTCAAAGAGATGGGCTGTGATGCCATTCGCACGTCGCACAACATGCCAGCCCCCGAATTGGTGCGCTTATGTGACGAAATGGGCTTTATGATGATGCTTGAGCCTTTTGACGAATGGGACATCGCCAAGTGTGATAATGGTTACCACCGTTACTTCAACGAGTGGGCCGAACGCGATATGGTCAATATGGTACGCCACTATCGCAACAACCCTTCTGTCGTGATGTGGAGTGTAGGTAATGAAGTGCCCACGCAGTGTTCGGCCGAAGGCTATAAGGTGGCCACCTTCTTGCGCGACATTTGTCATCGTGAAGACCCCACACGCCCTGTTACGTGTGGCATGGACCAAGTATCGTGTGTGCTTGACAATGGCTTTGCCGCTATCTTCGACGTGCCGGGCTTTAACTATCGTGCGCATCGCTATGTAGAGGCTTACAACCGTTTGCCACAGAACATTGTGTTAGGTTCGGAAACGTCGTCAACCGTTTCGTCGCGTGGCGTATACCACTTCCCCGTCGAACCTAAGGCCGATGCAATCACCCCCGATCATCAAAGTTCGAGCTACGACCTCGACTACTGCTCGTGGTCGAACATACCCGATGTAGACTTTGCCTTAGCCGACGACTATCCTTGGACGATAGGCCAGTTCGTATGGACAGGTTTTGACTACTTAGGCGAGCCTTCACCTTACGACACCGATGCTTGGCCCAACCACTCGTCCATGTTTGGTATCATCGACCTCGCCTCTATCCCTAAAGACCGCTACTTCCTTTACCAATCTCAATGGTTGCCCAAGGGAAATGATATGCTCCATATCTTGCCCCACTGGACATGGCCGGGGCGTGAAGGAAAGGTAACGCCCGTCTTTGCCTATACCACCTATCCTTCAGCCGAACTCTTTGTCAATGGCAAGAGCCAAGGCCGACGTTATAAGAAGACGAAGGCGGAGGCCGCCTCTGTACAAGAGCGTTACCGCTTGATGTGGGACAGCGTGCGCTACGAACCGGGTAAGATACAAGTCGTCGCCTACGAAGCCAATGGCAACGAAGCTATGCAGCAGACTATCTGCACGGCAGGTCGTCCACACCACATCGAAGTGTGGGGCCGTGATGGTGAAGGCCTCAAGGCCGACGGCAAGGACTTGTATTACTTGACGGTGCACGTGGCCGATAAAGACGGCAATCTTTGTCCTGACTACAACGGCTTATTACAGTTTAAGGTAAAGGGTAAGGGCACATTTAAGGCCGTAGCGAATGGCGATCCCACTTGCTTAGAGTCGTTCCAAGCTCCACAGATGCATGCCTTCTCGGGCAAACTTACCGTCATTGTGCAGGCTGCTAAACAGCCTGGAACAGTAACACTCGAGGTGACAGGTAAGGGATTACAAAAAGGCACTGCAACTGTACTTGTAGAATAGCACATATAAGAACTACGGAAGTTATTTTAATAAGTTACTAACGTTCCAAAAGACTTACTATTATGAAGAAGATATTTATGTCCTTATTGGCGTTTTTCGCCATTACGCTTACCGCCTGTGGCGGTGATGACCCCACTCCTATTCCTACGCCTCCCTCACCATCAGAACCTTCTGAACCTTCTGACTTGATAGAACGCGTTGTAGGAGCCGACATCAGTTGGTACACTGAAATGGAGGCCGACGGTCGCCACTTCTATAATGCTCAAGGTGAGCAGATGAGTTGTCCCGAATTGATGAGGCAATTGGGCGTACGAGCAGTACGCTTGCGCGTATGGGTTAATCCTGAGAATGCAGCCTGTCAGTTTAACAATACGGCCGATGTTGTAGCCAAAGCCAAGGCTGCTGCAGCGGCTAAGTTGAACGTGATGATAGACTTCCATTATTCCGACCTTTGGGCTGACCCCAGTCGCCAACAGAAACCAAAGGCTTGGGAAGGACTCAGCTTTGACCAACTCCTTCAGAAGGTGGCCGAACACACACGTGAGGTGCTCACTGCCGTAAAGGAGGCTGGCGTAACGCCTCGTTGGGTACAAATAGGTAATGAGACGCGCAATGGTATGATCTACCCCGACGGTGCGCTTTACGATAGTAATTGGAAGGCATTGCCCGATGGGTGGAAGAAGTTCACACAACTCTATATGGCGGGTTATAATGCAGCAAAGGAGGTGTTGCCCAATGCCCAAGTAATGCCTCATATTAATACAGCTTCAAAGCAGAGTGACAACCTTTGGTGGTTAGAGCAATTTAAGGCGCAAGGAGCAAAGTTTGATATGGTAGCTTTCTCACACTATCCACAAGTAGACGACAGTTCGAAGCAACCCACCGAACTCAACACCTTGGCTGCGCAGTGCATGAAGCAAGTTAAGCAGAAGTACAATGTGCCAGTCATGGTGGCTGAATTTGGCGTGCGCTCTACGGCCAATGAAGCTTTAGCTGCAAGTATTACAAAGGACTTCGTCACGAAGGCAAGTAGAGCAGGCGTCGGTATACTCTTCTACTGGGAACCAGAGGTGTACGGTGATTGGCGTCCAAAGTCATACACCACTTTCTTCGACAACTGGCCAGTCTATGACATGGGAGCTTTCAGCGCCAATGGTCGCCCCACTAGCGTACTCGAGGAGTGGAGTAAGTGACAATAGGGGAAGAGACTTTCAAACAGCAATTTGTCGAATAGAACAAGAATAAAAATTAATGAAATAATTAATGTTCAATTAATGATAATTAATGTTCAAAACAATGCGCGAAGCGCATAACATAAATAGTTAACGTTTAAGTTTAGGCGCGCTTCGCGCATTGTTTTGAACATTAATTATTTCATTAATTTTTATTCTTGTTCTATTCGACAAATTGCAGTTCATCGTTTTCGCCTTAAAAGTTTTCTGTGTTTTGTGTTAATCACTAACTTTGTAGCCAAAATAAAAAATAAAAGATTAAGCATGAAGATAGAACAACAACTCCAAGCCGCAGTGATAGAGGCCGTAAAAGCACTTTACGGACAGGACATCACCCCCGAACAGGTGGCATTGCAAAAGACAAAGAAAGAATTTGAAGGCCACTTGACACTGGTAGTTTTCGGTTTGTTGCGCATCTCGCGCAAGAAGCCTGAGGACACGGCACAAGAGATTGGTCAGTGGTTGAAGGATAATACTTCGCTGTTGCAGTCATTTAACGTAGTAAAGGGTTTCCTCAACCTCGTTATCGCTCCTGCGCAGTGGATTACGTTGCTCAACGACATTGACGCTGACGACCACTTTGGCATTACGAAGCCTACAGAAGATAGCCCATTGGTGATGATAGAATACTCTTCACCCAACACTAATAAGCCCCTCCACTTAGGCCACGTGCGCAATAACTTATTGGGTTGGGCCTTGGCTGGCGTAGTAGAGGCTAACGGCAATCGCGTCGTGAAGACGAACATTGTCAACGACCGTGGTATCCACATCTGTAAGTCTATGTTGGCATGGCTCAAGTATGGCAATGGCGAAACTCCTCAAAGCAGCGGCAAGAAGGGCGACCACTTGATTGGCGATTACTACGTAGCCTTCGATAAGCACTACCGCGCTGAGGTGAAGGAGTTGCAAGCCAAGTTTATGGCCGAAGGCATGAATGAAGAAGACGCCAAGGCTAAAGCTGAAAAGGAAAGCCCCCTTATGCAAGAGGCACACGCGATGCTCGTGAAGTGGGAGGCTAACGACCCTGAGGTACGTGCCCTGTGGCGCAAGATGAACGAATGGGTGTACGAAGGTTTTGACGAGACTTATAAAGCACTCGGCGTTAGCTTCGACAAGATCTATTACGAAAGCGACACTTATTTGGTAGGTAAGCAGGCCGTAGAAGAGGGCCTCAGCAAGGGACTCTTCTTCCGTAAGGAGGACGGCTCTGTATGGGCTGACTTGACAAAGGACGGACTTGATGAGAAATTGTTGCTCCGCGCTGACGGCACGAGCGTCTATATGACGCAGGACATTGGTACGGCAAAGTTGCGTTTCCAAGACTTCCCTATCAACAAGATGATCTATGTCGTAGGTAACGAACAGAACTACCACTTCCAAGTACTCTCTATCTTGCTCGACCGTTTAGGTTTTGAATGGGGTAAGAGTTTGGTTCACTTCTCGTATGGTATGGTCGAACTACCTAACGGTAAGATGAAGAGCCGCGAGGGCACGGTGGTTGACGCTGACGACTTGGTAGCAGGTATGATTGCTCAGGCTCGCCAGACCATCGATGAGGCGAAGAAGAACACCGACATGAGCGAAGAAGAAAAACAAGAGGTGGCTCGCATCGTAGGTATGGGTGCACTGAAGTACTTCTTGCTGAAGGTGGACGCTCGTAAGAATATGCTCTTCAACCCCGAAGAAAGTATCGACTTCAACGGCAACACGGGGCCCTTCATTCAATATACTTACGCTCGTATCCGTTCTATTTTGCGCAAGGCTGCCGACGCTGGCATCAACGTGCCCGACACGTTGCCCACCGACATCGAGATTTCTACGAAGGAGGAGGAGATTATTCAACACATTGCCGACTTTGCCGCTGTCGTGCGCCAAGCTGGTAAAGAATATCAGCCTGCAGCCGTAGCCAACTATTGCTACGAACTGGTTAAGGAATACAACCAATTCTATCACGACTTCAGCATCTTACGCGAAGAGGATAGCCGCAAGCAAATGTTCCGCCTCGTGCTCTCTAAGAATGTAGCAAAGGTAGTTCGCATCGGCATGGGTCTCTTAGGCATCGAGATGCCTGAACGTATGTAGTTTTTTTAGTTGACGAGTTAACGAGTTGACAAGTTAACGAGTTAACGAGTTGACGGGTAAGTTACCTTATACATATAGAACAAACCTACCCGTTAACTCGTTAACTTGTCAACTCGTCAACTTGTTAACAAAAAAAGAAAAGAATGTCACAACCCAAATACTACGTAGTATGGAATGGGCGTGAACCTGGGATATATCGCACGTGGGAAGACTGCCAACGACAAGTGGTGGGCTTCCCCGCTGCTGTTTATAAGTCGTTTAAGTCGGAGGCGGAAGCGAAACGCGCGTTCGAAGCTCCTGCAACGGATTACGTCAACGTGCCTACAAACCGTTCTAAGACGAGTGAAGAGGACAGGACGCAACGTCCTCCCCAAGTGACTGCGCCGAAATGTTGTCCTCCTCCACCACCTGACTACCGACACGACACGGTGTTGCCCTTACCGCTTGAAGTAAAGGCCGATGCCTTAGCCGTCGATGCAGCTTGTTCGGGCAACCCCGGCCCCATGGAATATCGGGGAGTCTACTTAGCTACAGGACAGGAAATCTTTCACTACGGCCCAGTACACGGTACGAACAATATTGGCGAGTTCTTAGCCATCGTGCATGCGTTGGCACTCCTAAAGAAGCGTCAACGCGTGATGACGATCTATACGGATAGTCGTAACGCGCTATTGTGGATTAAGGCACGCAAGTGTCGCACGAAGTTGGCCCGAACGCCACGCACCGAACAGCTCTTTCAAATGATTGAACGTGCCGAACATTGGCTCAAGACAAACGACTTCTCCGACATACCTATATTGAAGTGGGAGACTTCACGTTGGGGCGAAGTACCCGCTGACTTCGGACGGAAATGACATCATCATGAACTTGTCAATCCACCTACAAAAATAATCAATGAAACATCTATATATCGAAACATACGGCTGCCAGATGAATGTAGCCGATAGCGAAGTTGTAGCCTCTGTCATGAAGATGGCGGGCTACGAACCTTGCGAGTCATTGGACGAGGCTGATGCCGTGTTCCTCAACACTTGCTCTGTACGCGACAATGCGGAACAGAAGATTATTCACCGCTTGGAGGCGCTCAATGCCATGCGTCGTAAAGGCCGCAAACTGATTATCGGCGTGTTGGGCTGCATGGCCGAGCGCGTAAAGGACGGACTGCTCAATGAGCATGGTGCCGACCTCGTAGCGGGTCCTGATGCTTATCTCAGTCTGCCCGACCTCATCGCACAAGCCGAGGTGGGCAATAAGGCGATTGACATTGAGTTGAGCACGACCGAGACGTATCGCGACATCGTACCCGAACGCTACTGTGGTAGCCGCATTTCGGGGTTTGTTAGCATTATGCGTGGTTGCAACAACTTCTGCCACTACTGCATTGTGCCTTATACGCGTGGTCGCGAACGTTCACGCGATATTGAAAGCATTCTGACCGAAGCACGCGACCTCGAAAGCCGCAACTATAAAGAGATTACACTATTGGGCCAAAACGTCAACTCTTACTGTTGGAAACGCGAGGACGGCACAGAGATTCGCTTCCCCGAACTCCTGCGCACCGTAGCACGCGCCGTCCCTGGCTTGCGTATTCGCTTTAGCACCAGCCATCCCAAGGACATGAGTGACGAGACGCTGCACGTGATAGCCGAAGAGCCAAACGTTTGCCGCCACATCCACCTGCCCGTACAGAGTGGGTCGAACCGTATCTTGAAGTTAATGAACCGTAAGTATACGCGTGAGTGGTACATGGACCGCGTGGCTGCCATTCGTCGCATCGTGCCTGACTGCGGTTTGAGCACCGACATCTTTGCGGGTTATTGCTCTGAGACGGAGGAGGATCACCAACTTTCGCTCTCGCTCATGCGTGAGTGTGGTTACGACTCTGCCTTTATGTTTAAGTACAGTGAACGCCCCGGCACTTATGCTTCGCGCCACCTCCCCGACGATGTGAGCGAAGAGGTGAAGATCCGTCGTTTGAACGAACTCATCGCCTTGCAGAATGAGTTGAGCGCAGAGAGCAATGCCAAGTGTGTAGGTAAGGAGTACGAGATATTGGTGGAAGGCGTGAGCAAGCGTTCTCGCGAACAACTCTTTGGTCGCACGGAGCAAAACAAGGTCGTTGTCTTCGACCGTGGCACACACCACCCTGGTGAATACGTCCGCGTACGCATCACCAGTTCTTCAAGCGCCACGCTACAAGGCGAAGAGATTAGATAAGATAAGCCCTCTCCCCCTAACCCCCTCCCCGACTAGGGAGAGGGTAGGGGAAGAGGCTTTCCTAATGTGGAACAGAAGAACTTTGAGAAGATTTTTGGGGGACGATTGGATTTCAATTAGCTGTTTGCAGCTAATTGTAAAGAAGCAAATGAAAGAGAATATCCCCCTTACCTATATTATAAATTGAAGTGTACAACTTTATTCTATTGGTTATCAATACATAGCGATTATTGATAACTTTTTGAACGCTAAGACAAAGAAAAGTTTTCCAAAAAAATTATTTTCTTTTCCTTTTTTCGTAACAAAGTTTGCCGTATCTTTGTCCTCGAAATCAAGATTGAAACGCAAACAGACAACGGTTTTTTACTAAAGTATCTGTTACTGATTTTTCCATACTACGCTTAGTAAGCAATGCTTCTAACTTATTGATTATAAACGGGTTGTAATCATTCTAAGCCATCTACGCGAACACTTGCTAGCAACATTACATGCAGATTCTTACGCTCATCGTAGCTTATCATTTGACAAGCAAAAGAACGAAGAAGTTCGCTTTTTTTGTGCAAACAAATTGGACAACTTTACATAACGAAAATTTCTAAAAGTTGTCCAAAACGGAAAATTTCACACCGCGTTTTGCCCTATAAAAAACTCCCTTTTTACTATGTGTACCGACAACTTTATTATCACAAAGCGCAACGGCAAGACCGAGCCTCTGAACGTTGAAAAGATTAAGACCGCAATCATCAAAGCCTTTCAGAGCCAAAATAAGGACATCGATGCCGAAACGCTCAATCGCATTATGCAACGCCTCCGCTTCTGCAATGGCATGAGCGTAGAAGACGTGCAAAACCAAGTAGAAGTTGCCCTCATGGCTGAACACCACTACGAAGTGGCTAAGGCCTTCATGCTCTACCGCAAGCGTCATGAGGATGACCGCGAAACGGCTGACAAACTCCGTTTCTTAATCAACTACTGCAACTCTACCAACCCCGCAACAGGTTCGAAATACGATGCCAATGCCAATGTAGAGAACAAGAACATTGCTACCCTCATCGGTGAACTTCCCAAGCAAGGCTTTATCCGCTTAAACCGCCGCTTGCTCTGCGATCGTATCAAAGACATGTTTGGCAAGGAATTGGCCGACCGCTACATCTACCTGCTCAAGAATCACTACATCTATAAGAATGACGAGACGTCATTGGCCAACTATTGCGCCTCTATCACCATGTACCCCTGGTTGCTCAACGGCACAAAGGATATTGGCGGCAACTCAACAGCTCCCACTAACCTCAAGTCATTCTGCGGTGGCTTCGTCAACATGGTGTTCATCGTTAGCTCTATGCTCTCAGGCGCTTGCGCTACGCCCGAATTCTTGATGTACATGAGCCACTTCTTAGAGGTAGAATACGGCACTGACTACTATGAACACGCTGATAAGGTAGTCGACCTCTCTACGCGTCAGCGCACCATTGATAAGATGATCACCGACTGCTTCGAGCAGATTGTCTACTCTATCAACCAACCCACCGGTGCAAGAAACTTCCAGTCTGTATTCTGGAACATCTCTTACTACGATAAGTATTACTTCGAAAGCATCTTTGGTGAGTTCCGTTTCCCCGACGGCTCACGTCCTTCATGGCCCGCTCTCGACTGGTTGCAGCGCCGCTTCATGAAGTGGTTCAACCAAGAGCGCACAAAGGCTGTTCTTACCTTCCCCGTTGAGACCATGGCTTTGCTCTCTAAGGACGGTGACGTAATGGATAAGGAGTACGCTGACTTCACCTCTGAGATGTACGCCGAAGGCCACAGCTTCTTCACTTACATGAGCGACAACGCCGACTCTTTGGCTTCTTGCTGCCGCTTGCGCAACGAGATTCAAGACAACGGATTTAGCTACACCTTAGGTGCTGGTGGCGTTTCAACAGGCTCTAAGTCTGTTCTTACCGTCAACCTCAACCGCTGCATTCAGCAAGCTACCCGCGAAGGCCGCTCATACGTTGAGTACCTCGACGACATCATCGATCTCATGCACAAAGTGCAGTTGGCTTACAATGCCAACCTCAAGGACTTGATGGACAAGGGCATGCTCCCTTTATTCGACGCAGGCTATATCAACATCAAGCGTCAGTACCTCACCATCGGTGTGAACGGTATGGTAGAGGCTGCTGAAAGTTTGGGTATCACAATCTCTGACAATAAGGAATATGAAGAGTTCGTTGGCAACGTATTAGGTCTCATCGAGGGCTACAACCGTAAATATCGCTCAAAGGACGTGATGTTTAACTGCGAGATGATTCCAGCTGAGAACGTAGGTGTAAAACACGCTCGTTGGGATCGCGAAGCTGGTTATTACGTGCCACGTGATTGCTACAACTCTTACTTCTATGTAGTAGAAGACCCCAACACCGACATCATCGAGAAGTTCCGTCTCCACGGCCGTCGCTTCATCGAACACCTCACAGGTGGTTCGGCCTTACACATGAACCTTGACGAACACCTCAGTCAACCGCAATACCGTCAGTTGCTGCGCGTTGCTGCCAAGGAGGGTTGCAACTACTTTACGTTCAACATTCCTAACACTTTGTGTAACGACTGTGGCCACATCGATAAGCACCACTTGCACAAGTGTCCCAAGTGTGGCTCTACCAACCTCGACTACTTAACGCGCATCATCGGTTACCTCAAGCGCGTGTCGAACTTCTCTCTCGACCGCCAGAAGGAGGCCGGCCGCCGTTACTACCAAAAGGTGGAGGCGTGAGAGAGTTGACAAGTTGACGAGCAAGTAAGTAATGTTCAAAAAATAACTTCAGTAATTTTTAGCGAGGGCGGGCTGAAAGCAATCATTGGGCTTTCAGCCCGTCCTTGCTGAATTTTGTACAAGTTGTTTTTTGAACATTACTAACTATCAACGTGATATTACTTTATAACTTCCAAACTGAAAAACGAATTACTATGCTGAAATATTACAATTACGATATTGTCTTTCAAGAATATCCTGACGAGGTGACGTTAGCCATTAATCTAACGCTTTGCCCCAACCGCTGCGTGGGTTGCCACAGTGCCTTCTTGCGCGACGACATCGGGGAAGAGCTTTCCCCTGAACGCCTCACGGCGCTCATCGACTCTTACGACGGTACGATTACTTGCGTGGGCATACAAGGGGGCGACAACGATCCCGAAGCCGTTCTTCAACTCTGCGCTTACATTCATGAGCACTACGACGGCCGCATTCACACAGGTTGGTATTCTGGTCGCACTTGGCTGCCAACGCCTGAACAATTAAAGGCTTCGCTGAACTATATCAAAACGGGACCCTACATCGCTAAGTTCGGCCCGCTCTCATCACCCGACACCAACCAACGCTTCTATCGTATCAATACGGAAGATGGTTCTCTCGAAGACCTTACGCACCGATTTGCCAAGAAGAAAGTATAATAACTGCAGTTTGTCAATGTCTCGAACGCAAGCTCACCTGGGGGCGACGCGTCCTCACCTGGGGGCGACGCGTCCCCGC
>ERZ833608.236-NODE-236-length-50240-cov-9.118800_pt1 | contig 50240 bp, 53 predicted proteins | sample MGYA00519694_ERZ833608 | MGnify/ENA primary metagenome ERZ833608 (study PRJEB31850, sample SAMEA3708742) | human gut metagenome | biome: human gut; feature: human-associated habitat; material: faeces | place: China | collected 2014 ... | reverse complement strand
CCATTGAAGCCGACAAAATCACAGGCGACAACATCTATAAGATCCTGATTTGCTTTGACAAGCTTTATGCCACCATGACCGAGGCGGAACGCCGCAGACTGGTGGAAATTTTGATCGACGAGGTGCAGATCTACCCGGAACGCCAGCCTAATGGACAGTGGCTGAAGTCCGTCCGGTTCAAGCTGCCCATCATCGACCATGACCTTGAATTGAATTTGGACAATCAGGATCGTGTCGAAGTCGTAGACGCTCTGATGCCCCAGCGCCAGCAGCTTTTGTGCAGCATCCTTGCTGCGGCGGCCGCTGCGGCAGTAGATCAGCAGCGTCGCCTCCCTATCGGGCAGCGTCTCGGGCATTTCGCTCCCGATGCTCTCGTTGGGCACAAGGACGGCGTTTTCAATATGCCCGCCATCGTATTCCTCCCGGGTGCGGACATCCACCACCACGATCTCCTGCGAGATCATCATCTCATAGGCTTCCTCGGCGCTGATCTTATGATACGCCGCCTTGCCGGGAGCGTCCTCCTCTGTCGGCAACGGCTTGTCCTTGGTTCCCCCGCAACTCACCAGAAGCAGTGCAAGCACGGCGGCAAGTGCCGCGAAAAGCAATATCTGACGCATAATCAACCTCCAATGCAACTGTGTTTACTGCTGATACAGTTTATATTGAAATATAACAGATACAGTTAAAACTGTTAAGGTACTTCGAGGCAGCTTTTGGCGCACAAGCCCTTTGTGGTTGTTGACAGAGAAAAAAATATAGGTATAATAAAAGCAAAATAATAAGACTCATTCTTGCATTTAGAGGGTTGGCGGTATGCCAAAATACGCAGAGGAGATATTGGCCGCCGTAACGGAGCTGCAGCAGCATCCCAAGGCGGAGCAGGTGTTCCTGGAGATGAAAAGGGAGCATCCCAGCATCGCTTTGGGTACGGTATATCTGCCCCCCCTGCCGGGAGCAGGAAAAAGACAATCTTATGGAGGAGAAGTATTATGAACGCAAACGTATCTAAGCTGCTCAACGAGCAGATTAATAAGGAGTTCTACTCCGCCTATCTGTATCTGGACTTTGCTAACTACTACGCCGCCGTCGGACTGGACGGCTTTGAGAACTGGTACCGGGTACAGGCGCAGGAGGAACGGGATCACGCCATGCTGTTTTATCAGTATTTGCAGAATAACGGCGAGGGCGTCACCTTTGAGGCTATCGCAAAGCCGGAGTGGGAACGAGGCGACCACATGACCCCGCTGAAAAAGGCACTGGAGCACGAGAAGCTGGTCACCGCCAGCATCAATGCCATCTACGCCGCCGCATACGAGGTCAGGGACTTCCGCACCATGCAGATGCTGGACTGGTTCATCAAGGAACAGGGCGAGGAGGAGAAGAACGCCGCTGACCTCATTACCAAGATGGATCTGTTCGGCGGTGACAGCAAGGGGCTGTATATGCTAAACAGCGAGCTGAAGGCACGGGTCTACACCGCGCCCTCGCTGGTGCTGTAAGCCCCGCGCGTCTGCGGGCTTTCGCATCAGGCAAAAGGCAGACTGCATACAGGTGGCCTGCCTTTTCTTCCACCAGATGGTTAGAATTAACTAACCATGTATAAAACAGAAAGGACTTCAGAACTTGAACAAGGAAAAGGAGATCGAAACCGTTACCCTCATGGTGCGCCGGTATTATTGTGGCGTGCATTGGACAAGGGGCGAGGCGCTTTGTCCGGCGTGCAATGCACTGTTAGAATACGCCTGAAAGCGGCGGGACAGATGCCTGCACGGGAAAATTTAGTGGCACTTTGAATCCTTTCCGAGAGGCACAATGCGGCAAAAAATAAAGAAGAGATAAGGGCAACGGCTATGAAAGAACGAAAGACCTTCTGGGACAAAAATGCCGGTCGTTATGACCGCTTTATGCGAAAGGATCGGGCGGCATACGAAGAGATGTATAAGCTGATCCGGCCGGTGGTGAAAGCCAAAACGGTGCTGGAGCTGGCGACCGGCACGGGACTGATTGCAAAGCACATTGTGAACGCGGCAGCGCACATCGAGGCGACGGATGCCTCCGCGGAGATGATTGCCGAGGCCAAGCGTGATAACCACTCTGCCAAGCTGCACTTTTCCGTGCAGGATATGTTCCGCCTGCCCTATGCGGATAAGTCCTTTGATGTGGTGATCGTGTCCAATGCGCTGCACATCGTGCCGCAGCCGGAAAAAGCCCTGCAAGAAATCAAGCGGGTGCTGAAAGAGGACGGCGTGCTCATTGCGCCGACCTTCACCCACGCGGGGAACTCGTTTTCCGGCAAGGTCAAGGCATTTTTCATGAAGCTGGCGGGCTTCCCTCTCCACAGCAGATGGACGAGCGAGGAATACCTGCGTTTCCTGCGGCAAAACGACTGGACGGTGCGGAAAAGCGCTGTCCTGAAAGCTTCGTTCCCGCTGACCTATGCCGAGTGTGTAAAAATGGAGGTGTGATATGTCATTCTTTGAAAATACCCGCAAGCCCGTAGGCTTTGGCGGGAAAATTATGGTCGCCATGATGAATGTCGGGCACAGCGCCGTGGCCCGGTGGGGGCTTCAATTTCTGAATGCCGCGCCGGACGCCAAGGTGCTGGACTGCGGCTGCGGCGGCGGGGCGAACATCAAGAGACTTCTGAAAAAATGCCCGCAGGGGATCGTCAAGGGCATCGACTATTCGCCCGTCAGCGTGGAGAAATCCAAAAAGGTCAACGAAGCCGCCATCACGGAGGGCCGCTGCGCCGTTCTGCAAGGCAGTGTGGCGGATATGATGTTTGCTGACAACTGGTTCGACGCGGTCACGGCCTTTGAAACCGTCTATTTTTGGCCTGACCTGCCCCGATGCTTCCGAGAGGTTTACCGGGTGCTGAAGCCCGGTGCGACATTTCTCATCTGCAACGAGAGCAACGGCGACTCGGACAGGGACGAAAAGTGGACGGAGATTATTGGCGGCATGACCATCTACAAGGACGCCGAACTAAAGGCGTATCTGGAGCAGACGGGTTTTCACGAGGTGCAGGTACACAAAAAGAAAAGCTGGCTCTGCGTCACGGCGCGGAAATGAGGGAGAAGCAGACAGATGAAGGACAAGAAGCTCCTATTTGACCGCAAATGCCATGTGCTGTATTCCAAACCCTGCAAGAAAGAGATACGGGCGAAGATCGCCCTGCACTACCCGGAAGCGGAGCAGGAGACGATATGGGAAAAGGTACAGCGGCAGTATGCGGAATTTCTCTCCGACTGGCGCACGGATTTGGGCGGCAAACGGAACTTCCACAACGGCGTAGGCGGCACCTACGACTGCACCGCCATCATGAGCTATTATGTGGTCTGCAAGGCCGTCACATCCTTCCGTGAGATCGAGGAGATGGAGGAAAATCTGATACTGCCTATCTTCCGCAGGCTGCGGTTTGTGGACTGCAACAAGCCGTTCTGGAGGAAGCTGATGCACAGGGCGTTTGTACGGGCGAAAAGCGGCTGCGACAAATGGCACGATTACGAGATGACGGTTGCGCCTTATGAAAACGGCAAGCCCATCTATTATGAATTTACATCGTGTCCGGCAGCGGAGTTTGCGATTAGGTACGGCCTTACGGACATCATGCCCGCCCTGTGCAATGTGGACTATGCGTCCATGGAGCTGCTCCACGCAAGGCTGGTGCGGACGACTACCTGTGTGGACGGCTGCCGATGCGACTACACCATCTGCGGCGACAAGGATCCGTACTTAAAGGAACATCCCGAATACCGGGATGAGGCGGGATTCAGAAGAAACAAATAATGCTGCAATGCAAAGGCGGTGAGACGAATGGAAACTTTTCTTGGAATCATGATCCCTTTCTTGGGCACAACACTGGGTTCGGCCTGCGTGTTCTTTATGAAAAAATCCCTTGGCGATCTGGTCCAGCGCGCCCTTGCCGGCTTTGCCGCCGGGGTGATGGTGGCAGCGTCGATATGGAGCCTGCTGATTCCCGCCATCGAGCAGTCGGAGGGCATGGGCAAGCTGTCCTTCCTTCCGGCCTTTATCGGCTTCTGGGTCGGCGTGCTGTTTTTGCTCCTGCTCGACCGACTGATCCCTCACCTTCACGTGGGCAGCAATCAGGCGGAGGGCCCGAAAAGCAGGCTGGGCCGCAGCACCATGATGGTGCTGGCGGTGACACTACATAATATTCCGGAGGGAATGGCGGTTGGCGTGATGTACGCAGGATTCCTCGCGGGGAATACACAGATCACGGCGGCAAGCGCGCTCGTGCTGTCCCTTGGCATCGCCATTCAGAATTTCCCCGAGGGCGCGATCATCTCCATGCCGCTCCGGGCGGAGGGCGAGAGTAAGGGTCGGGCGTTTTGGCTTGGCGTGCTTTCCGGCGCGGTCGAGCCCATCGGCGCGGTGCTGACGCTTCTTGCGGCGCAGCTGGTGATCCCGGCGCTGCCCTATTTTCTGAGCTTCGCGGCAGGCGCTATGCTCTATGTGGTGGTGGAGGAGCTGATTCCCGAAATGTCACAGGGAAAGCACTCCAACATCGGCACGATTCTCTTTGCCGCTGGCTTTAGCGTCATGATGACGCTGGATGTGGCGCTGGGATAGGCGCGGAGGTGCCGCTGCTTTTGCGACAGCGATGATATCACCTATGACGGGCTTCACCTGAAGCTCGTCTGGCATCGAACGAAAACGCTGGGACGCGGCGACGACCGCTGCGATTTTTGCATGAAGACCGTTAGAAAAGAAAGGAGTCCCAAGAATGAAGCCTGACTACAAAAACTGGATCCCCAAGGGAATGCTGTTTTCACTCCTCGCGGGGACGGTGCTGTCCCTTGCGCTGCTGCTCGTTTTCGGCGTATTCGGCATCGGTGTGAGCGGAAAGCTGCGCGTCGTGCTGGGCGTGGTATTCGGCATCGCCTTTGTCGTCTGTGCAAAGTACACCCAGTGGTGCGTGTATGCCTATCGGAGCTTTTCCTATGACGGCGAACGCAAGCTCTCAAAGCAGATCATTGACGGCACGGCGGAGCATATCACGCTGCCGGAGGGCGGCGTGGGACTGGATATCGGCTGCGGCAGCGGCGCGCTGACCATTGCCTGCGCAAAGCGCAATCCCCAGGGAAAAATGATCGGTATCGACCGCTGGGGCAAGGAATACGCCTCTTCAGCCTGCCGCTGTGCGAAAAAAACGCCGCTGCGGAGGGCGTGAAAAACGCTTCGTTCCGGCGCGGGAACGCCGTAAAGCTGGATTTCCCCGACGAGAGCTTCGACGCGGTGACCAGCAACTATGTCTATCACAATATCACGGGGAAGGACAAGCAGGCACTTCTGCTGGAAACACTGCGGGTTCTGAAAAAGGGTGGAACATATGCCATCCATGACCTGATGTCGCCCGGTAGATACGGCGATATGCAGGCATTTGTCCAAAAGCTTAGGGATATGGACTATGAGCGCGTGGAGCTGATCGACACGACCGACGGCAGCTTCATGACACCAAAGTAGGCCAAACGCCTGATGCTTCGCGGCTCAACCTTGCTGGTGGGAAGAAAGTAAGGCGGCGATGACATCAGTAATGCCGGTCTGCAACTGAGGCTTGCTTGGCAGAGAACCATGACGCTCGTTCACGGCGGTAGGTGGTGATCCTTGAAGAGCCGCCTTCGGGCGGCTTCTCAAAGGCAATATGGTTAGAGTATGCTAACCAATAAACAAACAAGGGAGGCGATAGCAAATGTCTGAAGAGATTTTGATCCGTCAGGGCGCACCGACGCTCGCGGGCATCAAGACGGGGAGTCTGTTTCCCTGTCCCTGCGAAAACCGCGAGGCGCTGCTCGCCGACATCCGGCGGCTGAACTGGTGGCTGTCGCCCAAGGGGTCTTGCCTGCTGCCGCTCCGCTTTTTAGCGGGGCGGGCGCTCTTTTACCTATACCGCCCCGCTGGACTGCGGCGGGATCTGCTGGACGCGCAGGCGTCCGAGCTGCTGCGTCAGGCGGGCTACGGCGAAGATAGCTGCGCGCTGTGTGGCGCGGCTTGCACGGCGCTTCCGCGAAAGCGGGGAGTTTCCTCACGAGGTAGGGCTGTCTCTCAGCTATCGCCGGAGGACGTGAGGGGCTTCATCGACCACCGCGCGAACGGCTTCAAATGCGCCGGACTCTGGAAGGTCTACGGCGACGAGGAAAAAGCACGCTCGCTATTCAAGAAATACAAAAAATACACAGAGATCTACTGCACCCTTTGGCAAAGCGGCTTGAAGCTTGAGCAGCTTGCCGTTGCAGTTTGATCATATAAAGGCAGCGCCGCACAACTGCGTCAGCGCACTTCGGCGGGTCTTTTCCGCCAATCCTGCGGTTTGAAAAACTCGAAATACATACAGTATTCCTTCGCTTTTCAAGCCTTGACCTGACGAAAAATCTCTCGCCGAATCTGCTTGCCGAATTGTGCGGCGTTGCCTAAAATCATTAAAAGAAAGGGATCTACAAATATGAAAACTGCTGTTGTTTATTGGAGCGGTACGGGCAATACGGAGGCCATGGCGCGTGCCGTTGCCGAGGGCATGACTGCCGCGGGCGCGGAGGCTGTTCTGCTCACGCCCGCCGAGGTCGCACCCGGCGATCTGAACACCTACGGTGCCATTGCCTTTGGCTGCCCCGCCATGGGCGCCGAGGTGCTGGAGGAAATGGAGTTCCAGCCCATGTTCGACACGTGCAAGCGCAGCCTCGGCGGCAAGCGCGTGGCGCTGTTCGGCTCCTACGGTTGGGGTGACGGCGAGTGGATGCGCACTTGGGAGAGTGACTGCGACAACGCAGGGGTGAATCTCGTTTGCGAGAGCGTGATCTGCACGGAGACTCCCGATGACGCGGCGCTTGAAGCCTGCCGCGCCCTGGGCAAGGCATTGGTGGAATGAGAAATGGCCCCCTGCCGCTGACGGTTGCTTCAGCGGCAGATTGCGCGGTTTGCATTTGCCAAACAACCTATCCGAAAAGGCAGGGACACCTCTTGTGGTGTTCCTGCCTTGCGCTGTATGGCGAGTATTGAAAAAGAATATGCTCAAGCATCCAAGACGGGTGATTAGAGAGCATCTGCGTTGGGCAGCCGTGGAGCTGAATAAGAAAGCAAGGGTAAATCGATTGGTTCTTTCGCTGAAAGTACTGAGGTCTTCCCCCTCGTCGCGCGAATGACAATGGGTAAACAGAAAACTCGCAGAGCCCATTGACAAACCCGATCTGCTCGGTTATAATATACCAGCAGTATATACCACAGGTATATCAGGAGGCGCCAATGGAACGTACAGAGACTCAAAAGAAGATCCTTGAGATTGGGAAAAGAGAGTTCTTGGAGAAGGGCTTCAAGGACGCATCTCTGAATAAAATCGTCGCGGAGGCAGGCTTCACGAAGGGCGCCTTCTACGGCTATTACCCGGATAAGGCCGCGCTTTTTGAAGATCTTGTGGGCGAGGCAGCAAAGGGACTGCTGGAGCAGTTCAAAGCCGCACAGTCCGCCCATTTCGATCTTGTCTCCGAGGAAAAGACGAAGGACAGCCTGAAGCTGTCCACTGAGTATTTGCGCGTCTTTGTGGAATATATGTACGCCCATTTTGATGCCTTCAAGCTGATCCTCTGCCGGGCGGAAGGTACGCGCTATGCAAATTTTTTGGAGGAGCTTGTGGAACTGGAGGTAGAGTGCTCAGAGGAATACTACGCACTTCTCCGCAAAAGAGGAAAGCTCTCCGGGAAAATGACAAAGCAGCTTCACCACATGATTACCAGCGCCTATTTTACTGCGGTATGTGAGACAATTGCCCATGATATGCCCAGAGAAGAAGCTATGCGGTATATTGAGGAGCTTGCAAAGTTCTTCAACTCTGGCTGGGAAGGCTTGCTCCGGCTGGAATAATACACAATCATACAATCACTTTAATATTTTATACGCGAGTTAGCCAACTCTAACTGAACAATATAAAATTGGAGGTCATTTATTATGCTTAAAACAGATGCGAAGAAGCTGCAAACAAGGGACTTTATATCGGTGGGTATCTTTTCGCTCATCTATGCTGTGGTGGCGTTTGTGATTGGCGGTGTTGCGCAGATGACGCCGGTCACTTTCCCGTTTATGCCAATGATCGTGGCGCTCTTTACGGGGACAGTTTTCATGCTCTATGTGGCAAAAATACCGAAGAAGGGAGCTCTCTCCATTCTCGGTGTAATCGCGGCGATTTTGCTGTTTGTTACGGGAATGTTCTGGATGATGTCCGTATTCTTCCTGGTTTTCGGCGTGATCGCGGATTTTATCTGCGCTTCCGCTGATTTCAGATCCTTTAAGAAAAACCTGCTTGCCTACTGCGTCATGGCGCTTGCGCCGATGGGGGCATATATTCCAATGGTTGTCATGTCCGCACAGTTTGATGCTTTTATGAAGAATAAAGGCGACTTCGCCACCTTTGAAGGAGTGATTCATTCGATTGGGGCTACCTGGTGGGCGATCCCCGCAATGATTATCGGGACACTTGTCTGCGCGATCATCGGCGGACTGATTGGAAAGAAGCTTATGAAAAAACACTTTGAAAAAGCAGGAGTCGTATAAATGAGACTCGACCCACGGACGAAGCTTCTGATTCTCGCGGTCACAAGCGTTTCCGTTTTTATGAATAAAAGCATCGCGGTGGAGTGTGTGCTTGCGGGGATTCCGCTTGTACTTCTGAGCGTTTCCGGCAATCTGAAAAGGATGCTGAAATACGCAGCATTTTTTCTCGCGCTTCTGCTGATCCAGCTTTTTATCGTACCAAGGCTGCCTGTGATTTTCGGTGGAATCGTCTATATGTTTGCAGTGTATATCCGCAAGCTTCTTCCTTGTTTTATGCTGGGCAGCTTTCTGATTGCAACGACAAGCGTAAGTAAATTTCTTGCGGCTATCACAAAGCTCAGATTGTCGAAAGGACTCACGATTGCTCTTGCCATTACGCTCCGTTATTTCCCGACCATGAGAGAAGAGTGGATCTCCATACGGGATGCCATGGCGCTGCGAGGGATATCAGCGTCCGCGGCCGGGCTGATTAGCCATCCTATACAGACGATGGAGTATGTCTATGTTCCACTGCTTGTTTCTGCTTCCAGAATTTCGGACGAGATTACGCAGGCAGCGATTACAAGAGGCATCGAGCACACAGGTGAAAGAAGCTGTATAGAGGAAATCGCGTTTTCGTTTGCTGATTTGCTGGTGGTAATTGCTTACGCGGCGCTCGTTGCCGGCATGATATACGCGGGCATGAAAGGGGTGTTTTGATTATGATATCGTTCCAAAATGTCTCTTTTACATACGCTGAAAGCGGGGACGGCGGAGTCGTTGATTTGAACCTTATTATCCGGTCCGGCGAATGCGTGCTGCTTTGCGGACCGTCCGGGTGTGGAAAAACAACGGTTACACGGCTCGCAAACGGACTGGTTCCCCATTTCTTCCACGGCAATCTTTCGGGGCAGGTAAGCGTAAACGGTATGGATACCCGGGAGACAGAGATTGCTGCGCTATCGGATGCGGTAGGGACGGTTTTTCAGAATCCTCGAACGCAGTTTTTCAATACGGATACAGACAGCGAGATCGTGTTTGGGCTTGAAAATCGGGGCATTCCGCGAGAGGCTCTGCGCTCCCGATTAGATGAACTTACGGAGGAGCTGCATCTTAGCGAGCTCCGGGGTCGAAGTATCTTTGAACTGTCCGGCGGCGAGAAGCAGAAGATCGCGTTTTCCAGCGTGTATGCTTCGGCTCCCGATGTCCTTGTGTTTGATGAGCCATCATCGAATCTCGACATGAAGGCCATCGGAGAATTGGCTGATTTGATCCAACGGGCGAAAATATCAGGAAAGACCATTCTGATCGCAGAGCACCGCATCTGGTATCTGATGGACATTGTGGATCGCGTCGTTTATATGCAGGATGGCCGGATTGCATCGGACATGGAGGCTGCAGCATTCAAGGCACTGCCTGAAGCGGATATTCGCAGAATGGGACTGCGTGTCAGAGATCTGTCGGTATCCGGATCGGGCGGTGCGAAAACAATCGCTGCCGATGGATTGCTTTCCGTTCAGAAAATCAGTGTCCGTTTCGGCGGCCGGAATGTATTGAATAATCTCTCTTTTCAGGCAAGCCGCGGAGAAATCATCGCCATTGCGGGCGTCAACGGCGCTGGGAAATCGACCCTCGCCAGAATGCTCTGCGGATTGCAAAAGAACAGCTCCGGTACTGTTTTGTGGGCCGGAAAACCGATGAGCCGGCGGTTGAGACGGAAAAAGGCATACATGGTCATGCAGGATGTGGGGCACCAGCTCTTTACCGACAGCGTGGCGGCGGAATGTGCGCTTGGCATAAAAACTCCGAACAAAGACAAGATTGACTGCGCATTAGAAAAGGTGGATCTGCTGGCGTATAAGGAACGGCATCCCTTGTCTCTTTCCGGCGGACAGATGCAGCGCCTTGCGGTTGTGGTGAGCGATATCTGCGGCAAGGAGCTGCTGGTGTTCGATGAACCTACCAGCGGACTGGATCTGAAAAGCATGGAAGAGGTCGGCACCTTGACACGAAGCCTTGCGACGCAAGGCAAGGTGCTTTTGATCATCACACATGATATTGAGTTTATGAAGCGGATTTGCACAAGAATACTGTTCATCCGGGACGGAGAAATCGTAGAGGACCTTTCCGGTGGGCAGAAAGAAAAGATTGTAAGACTTTTGCGAGGTGAGGAATGATGGCGGGAAAAGAAAAATCGGCGATGACGATTCTGATGGATTTTGCGAAGCCGTGCAAAGGGAAACTGATCGGCTCCGTCATACTTGCGCTTTTGGGAGCGCTATGCGGCATGATCCCCTACGTTGCGGTGTCCAGGGGGATCATTATGATCTGCCACGAAGACTATGCTTTCAGCAAGTTGGCGTTTCTGGCCTTGATTGCTTTTACGGGCTATCTCGGGCAGGTGTGGTTCGGAACTTTTTCTACAATGAAAAGCCATGAATCTGCCTTTATCATTCTGCGGAATATCCGTATGGCGATAACAGAGAAGCTCTCCCGTGTTCCCATGGGAACGATCCTTGATACGCCGTCCGGGAAATTCAAAACGATCATCGTGGACACCGTGGAAAAGCTGGAGCTTCCGCTGGCGCATATGGTACCGGAGCTCACTGCCAACATCCTAATCCCAATTCTAATGCTCGTTTACCTCTTTAGTCTTGATTGGAGACTCGCGCTGATCTCTCTTGTGACGATTCCGGTGGGCGCCTTCTGCTATATGGGAATGATGAAGGATTACGAGAAGAGATATGCCGGAGTACTTGCCGTAGGGAAAAACATGGATGCCGCAACGGTGGAATACATCGGCGGCATCGAAGTGGTGAAGACATTCAATCAGGGTGAGCGCTCATATAAAAAATACGCCGACGCCGTGGCGGAGGACGAGACCGCAAAAGCGACTTGGTTCAAGCAGACCAACGGCTACTATGTGATGGGGCTTTCCATCCTGACGGCAACGCTTGTGGGCGTGCTGCCTTTGGGAAGCTGGTTATTTATAAACGGAAGGGTCGAAGCGGGTACGCTGATCACCTGCATCATTCTCGCCCTTGGACTCGTAAAACCACTGATTCAGGCATTGCAGTACACCGACAGCCTGGCCATGGTGGATTCCACCGTAAAAGAGGTAGGGGATCTTCTGGATGAGCCAGAGCTTGTGCGGCCGACCGAGAGAGCTGTCCTTGCGGACACCGATGTATCCTTTGATCATGTTACCTTCCGATACAAAGAGACGGAGGTTTTGCATGGAATTTCCTTTGACTGCGCAAAAAACGGAATGACGGCCATTGTGGGTCCCTCCGGCTCCGGTAAATCTACCATTGCACGGCTCATCGCCTCCTTCTGGGTGGCGGAGAGCGGCGGCGTCCGTATTGGCGGCGTGGATGTGCGGAACATTCCTCTCCCTCAGATAATGGAGCTTGTCTCATATGTATCGCAGGATAACTTCCTGTTCCATCTGTCTATCCGGGAAAATATTCGTATCGGAAAACCGGCGGCCACAGACGCAGAGATCGAAGCAGCAGCAAAAAAAGCGAGCTGTCACGATTTCATCGCCGCTCTGCCGGAGGGCTATGATACGCTGGCGGGCGATGCGGGAAGCCACCTCTCCGGCGGAGAAAGGCAGCGAATTGCCATTGCAAGGGCGATCCTAAAGAACAGCCCGATCGTGGTGTTGGATGAAGCCACGGCATTTACCGATCCTGAAAATGAGGCCGTTATTCAAGCGTCCATTGCAGGGCTTGTAGCAGGAAAAACTTTAATTGTCATTGCGCATCGGCTGTCTACCATTACAAAAGCAGACAAGATCCTTGTCATGGATAAAGGAAATGTCGCTGCGGAAGGAACTCATGAGGAGCTTCTTGAAACAAGCAATCTATACAAGGAATTGTGGAAAGCCCATATGCAGGGCAAAGATACCGCAGAGGAGGTGGCGTGATGATAAGGTTATTTCAAAGACTTTTGTTGTTCTCGGGCTTACAGAAGAAGCGTCTTATCCGCTCTTTCCTTGCATACCTTGTCAGCTCATTCTTTGAGATGATCCCAATCATGGCCATTCTAACGGTGCTCACAGGAATCCTGAAGCAGCTTTCCGGCGATGTTATGCCTGAAAGCACAATCTGGATTTCGCTTGGCATCATGATTGTTTCCATTGTAGGGCGAATTGTATTTGTCAATCTTTCTGCCAATGCCAGAACGCTTGGCAGCTTCGCGTTCGGGTCGGAAAAGCGCATGGAGATCGGCGAGCGCCTGAAAAAGGCGCCTATGGGCTATTTCAATGAAAACAGGCTCGGGGATATCACTGCGGCGGTGACGACCACCCTTGGTGATCTGGAGCAGCAGTCCGTTACTATTATGGAAAATGTGGTGGGCGGGTTTATCCACGCCATCGTGATTGGCGTTTGGCTTATGATCTATGAGTGGCGGATCGGACTGATCTCTTTGGCCGGGCTTGCCGTGGCGCTCATTGTTTATTCGTTTATCGGCAAGGTCGGCAGGAAATACGCGCCCCGCCGTCAGGCCGCCCAGGCTGGTCTGGTCACTGCCGTTTTGGAATATGTGCAGGGCATGGGCGTAGTCAAGGCGTTTGGGCTGGCGGAACGCACCGGAAAAGCAGTTGACTCCGCAATTGAGGAAAGCAAAGAGGCAAATATCGTGCTTGAAAAGGCGTTTTCAAAAATGACAGCGCTCTATCAGACGGTGTTCAAGCTCGCACGGGCAGCTATTCTGGTTTTTGCACCCTATCTTCTGGCAGGAGGAAGCATCACGCCGGAGAAGTGCCTGCTGCTTCTTGTGTCCAGCTTCATGATCTATGCCGCCGTGGAGGTGGCGGGCAGTATGTCCTCCATTGCCCGCGCGGTGGAGGCTTCCCTGGATCGGCTGGATAACATCATGGACATTCCATCCCTGGACGAAAACGGGGCTGATCTTGTGCCGGAAAATTTCAATATTGAAGTGAAGAATATGTCCTTTGGATATGGGGAAAAGGAGGTATTACATCAAATCAGCTTAAGCGTACCCCAGGGAAGCTCCTGCGCCATTGTTGGTCCATCCGGCGCCGGAAAGACCACGCTGGTCGGTCTGATTGCCCGTTTCTGGGATGTGAAGGAAGGACAGATCACGCTCGGCGACCGGGATGTGCGGGAATATACCAGCGGCAGCCTTCTAAAGAATTTCGCCATCGTATTTCAGAATGTGTATCTCTTTGAGGACACCGTCGAGAACAATATCCGGTTTGGCAGACCGGACGCGAGCGAGGATGAAATCATAGCAGCCGCAAAGAAAGCCTGCTGCCATGACTTTATCATGACGCTGCCCGATGGCTATCAGACAAAGATCGGCGAAGGCGGCTCCAGCCTCTCCGGTGGAGAAAAGCAGCGAATCTCCATTGCAAGGGCAATTCTGAAGGACGCACCCATCATCATTTTGGATGAAGCCACAGCCAGCGTGGATCCCGAAAACGAGCAGGAGCTGCAAAAGGCCATCCGGGAGCTGACAAAAGGCAAAACAATCCTGATGATTGCCCACCGTCTGTCCACCGTGCGCACGGCGGATCAAATCATCGTGCTGGAGAACGGCAGGATCGTTCAACGCGGAAACCACAGGGAGCTGATGCGCGAAGACGGCCTGTACAGGCGCTTTGTGGGAATGCGCAGCCAGGCAATCGGCTGGACGCTGAAAGGAGGGGAAGCACATGGATAGAAGGTTAGACAAAAGATACCTGACCGGAGCGGTATCTGCAATGGAAAAACACTATGGCGTGGAAAAGACAGACGCGATCATAGGAGATGCATGGAGGCGTTATGCGGAAATCGTGGATGAAAACGACGACGAGCCGAAAAAGATGTATATGCATACGCGGAAACGCATCTATCCTGCCATCGCCGCCTTTGACGCCATGACGGGCAACGGAATCTCCCGGGAGGAAGCGGCGGCTTTTCTGAATAGATATTATGAAAAGCGGGCAGCGGGCTTTGGTGCAAAAATCCGAGGGGCAATGAGGATACCGGGCCTGTATAAGCTGGTGCCGAAGTTCTTTGCCAAAATGACAAAAAGCTCCTTTGGAGAGGACTGCGGTTTTCAGGCTAATTGGATACGAACGGAGCGAGAGGAAATGTGCTTCGACATGCTGGCCTGCCCCTATCAGGATACCTGTGTGAAATATGGCTGCCCGGAGATTGTAGCCGGCTTTTGCCGCGCGGATGACGAGGCCTACGGACATATGCATCCAAAGCTCAAATGGGGACGGACAAAGACGCTCGGTCAAGGCGGAGACTGCTGTGATTTCAGACTGACAATAGAGTAATGGCCCTATGAAAAGACTGATGAGATACAAGACCCTCCAATGTTTTCTTGCGGCGCTGATTATGATTGCGTTCCTCGCTCCTTCTGCATATGCATCCGGTGCACCGGACGCATATGAGGTAAGCGTAAACGCTGTTTCCGAAAAATATATTGGCAAAACGGTTTCGGGCGCGTGTGTCGTAATTTCGGAGCATGACAATAGGGTGACGAGCATGACGTTCCGACTGGCTCATGACTATGTTCCCGCGGGACCTCTAAACGGCTTTGCCGGCAGCTTTCTGTCATTGGGAAGTTATATTCTGCTGACGGTCCTGTGGCTTGCCATTTTGATCGTATTGGGCTCAAAGATCGTTTGCAAACGCAGCTCTTTTCAATGGCAAAGGATTATACTTCCCATATGTGGGCTCATTCTCGGCGCGGCGGGGATTGCCAGAATGCTTCATTGGTTTTCTCTTTACACAATTATTTCGACGGAACTGAACATAGTAGCAGGTATAGGAATTGCAGCGGCCATCTGCGGGATTTTCACGGAACTCAGCTATGTTGTAAAGAGAAAAAATAGAGCATCAGTACTTACGATTGTTTTATTTGCATTGCAAATTATAGCTGCATGGATGCTCGGATTCTTAACAGTAGCATAAATTAACAGAAAACGGAGGAATGGATTTATGGACGAAAAGAAAAAGTGGACGGTCAAGGATGTTATTACAACGGTATTGCTCTCCGCAGTGCTGATCGTGATCCAGCTCGTCGTCAATATGGTCTGCATGGCCAACGACTTTGTCAGCATGGTGCTGTCGGTGGGGATCACCATGTTCCTCTGCGCGCCGGTCTATATGCTCATGGTCAGCCGGATCGGAAAGCGTTTTGTGACGCTGATCTATATGACGATCCTCGGCGTGATTTTTCTCCTGATGGGCAACTGGTTCTTGCTTCCTTATTATGTTCTCGTGGGGATCCTCTGCGAGGCGATTCTCTGGAAGAAAGGCTCCTGCCAAAAACCGAAACGGCTGACCGCCGCCTGGACGGTGGCGAGCCTTTTATACAACGGGGTCAATCTGCTGCCCATCTGGTTCTTCTGGGATACCTACTACGATTTTGCGCTGGCAAGCGGCATGGAGCAGAGCTACATCGATTCCTATGTGCGTTACTACACCTCTCCCGGCTGGCTGGCCTTTATTCTGCTGTTCACGACGCTGATGGGCTTTTTAGGCTGCATGGTAGGAAGTCGGCTGATCCGCAGGCATTTTCAGAAGGCCGGCGTTCTATGAGAGCGGACGCATCCTTTACAGTGCCGGTCAAGCTGTGGGCACTGCTGTGCGTCTTTGCCGGAGTGACCATCGGCGGGAATGTGCTGCTCACCTGCATCCTGACCGGCGGTGCGCTTCTTTATCTCGTCTTACAGCGGAACTTCCGCCTTGCCGCGTCCTATGGCTGCTTTTATCTGCTGCTGGCGCTGCTGCTCTACGGCATCCGCTTCCACGGGCTGCGTATGCCGGTCTTTTCGGAGTTTTATGTTCTGATGTTCTGGAATCTGTCACCGATCTTTCTGGTGTCATGGAATCTGGTTACCACGCCGCCGGGAATGCTCTCCGCGTTTTTATCCCGCCTCCGTATGCCCACCCCGTTCATTCTCGGGCTGCTTGTGGTCTTTCGCTTTTTCCCCACCATGCGGGCGGAGCTGAAGGGTGTAGGCAGGTCGATGAAAAACCGAGGGCTGACCGCGGCGGGGCAGCTACTCGCGCATCCCGTACAGAGCATGGAATTTGTGCTGGTTCCTTTTCTTCTTCGGGTATTGCAGCTTGCCGATCAGCTTTCCGTTTCCGCCGTTGCAAGGGGAGCGGAGCGCCCGGGCGTGCGCGGCAGCTATTATGAGAAAAGGGCCGGGACGCGGGATTATATCGCGGCAACCGTATGTGCGCTGGTCACGGCTTCCTATTTGGTTTTGGAAAGGAGCATGGCATGATCGAGCTTACACGCGCTTCTTTTCAATACGAAAACTCGGACAGAGGCGTACAGGACATTTCCCTTTCGCTAAAAGGCGGCGAATGCGTCGTGCTGACGGGGCTTTCCGGCTGCGGCAAGACCACTGTGACAAGGCTTGTCAACGGGCTTGCGCCGTCCTACTATCCCGGAGTTTTCAGCGGGAGCGTGAGGATAGACGGCAAGGACATATCAAGGCTTTCCACATGGGAGATCGGGCGTTTGGTGGGAAGCGTTTTTCAGGACCCCAAAAGCCAGTTCTTTTCCTCTGAGCTTGCCGGAGAGGTGGCCTTTCCCTGCGAGAATTACGGTCTGTCCGCCCAGGAGATACGGGAGAGGACGGACGCCGCCATAGAGGCATTGCAGCTGTCCCATTTGAAAGACAGGGCAGTTGACGTTCTCTCAAGCGGAGAAAAGCAGCGGGCGGCCATTGCGTCCGTATATGCCATGAAGCCAAAGGTCTTTGTGTGCGACGAGCCGACGGCCAACCTCGACGCCGCCGGGACGAGGCAGCTTGCGCAGACCCTACGGCAGCTCAAGGAACAGGGCTTTACCCTGCTCATCGCGGAGCATCGGATCGACTGGCTGATGGGGATCGCAGACCGGTTTTTGTATCTGCGGGAGGGTATGATCGCGGCCGAGTATACACCGGAGGATTTGCTCATCCTGCCGGAAGCAGACATCTTAGGCATGGGTCTGCGCTCTCCGCACGAGGGAAAGAGCCTTCCCGCTCCCTCCGTATTGGACGAAAGCCCTGCCGTCTTGAAGACAGCAGGGCTCTCGAAAAGAATACGCAGAGAGGTTATTTTTGAGGACATTTCGCTGTCCGTTCCAGAGGGCAAGGTGACCGCCATAACGGGGCAAAACGGCGCGGGGAAAACCACCCTTGCGCAGATCCTCTGCGGGCTGGCAAGGCAGACGAGGGGGCGTATCCTGATAGACGGGGAAAAGGCAAGAGCGGCAGTCCGGCGCAGGGAGATCTATTACTGCGGCAACGACACGTCAACGCAGTTCTTTACGGCAAGCGTGGCGGAGGAGCTGCTGCTGAATACCAGATTGACGGAAGAAAACAAAGACCGTGCCAGACATTTGCTGAAAGAATTTGGGCTTTACGAGTACAGGGATGCGCACCCGTCTGCCCTGTCCGGCGGACAGAAGCAGCGCCTTGCCATTGCCTGCGCCATCTTTTCCGGCCGCGGGATACTGATTCTTGACGAGCCCACCAGCGGCCTTGATGGACAGAATATGCGCCTCGTCGCAGAAAGGCTGAAAAGCGAAGCGCGGAGCGGCAGAACCATTCTTGTGATCACCCACGACAGGGAACTGATCGAGAGCTGCTGCGATACTGTTGTGGAGGTCGGTACAAAACTTGGCGAGGTGCTGTGAGCACCTTTTGATATTGAGCCAAAACGGAGCAAATGCATGAATGTTACTCCAACACATATTATTTCAAGCTTTTCAATAACGATCAGCACCAGGAAACTTTTCCGGGAAGATCAGCGCATAAAGTTTTATAAGAACCATTTGGTAAAGAGTGAGCGCGGAAGATGTATTCCGCGCTCACTCTTGTTATTCGATTGTATTCCGCGCAGAACCATTGGGTGGGAAGACCTTTCTCGTTTCCTGTATCGGGGTGTTGAATATATCGCTAAAAGTAGGCAAACCCTCTAATAAGATTTCTCTGATCACATTCTAACGCTCTCTACCTGTAGCTATGAGTTTGATGATGCCCGTTTTGTGCTGGTAGGAGCGCTTCGATAAAAAACGCTTGTGCCGGAGAAGACACCACTGTATGGCAGAGCAACATCTGAGAAAAAACATCGAAGCAATCAGCTCAAGCCGCAATAAACTCAAAAACCTCTTGAAAATGTGCCATCTTTTTCATATAATAAAACTGTCTCTTCTGTTGGGAGAGGAAGAAATGTGCGTTTTAAAAGCGTATCCACACAGCGTCTGACTTTAAATTGCCGTGTAGAAGCAGCCGCGGAAAACGCGGAGAAACAAGATCAAACGCGGAGGCGGTTCCAGATGGAGAGGCGCTTACGTATCTCAGCACATATTCCATTGCAACCCCCGTCAAGAATCTCCGCGGCGAAAGAGAAGAGTTGCGCAAAAGGGCTTTTTGACGAAAAGTATAACAATAATCCAAAGTATTCGTTGATAGAAGGGAGGCTGCTGCCATGTTTATCATTTATCTTATCCGGTTTAGCTTTGTGCGAATGCAATATTGGTGTAGCCTCCTCAGTAGGAGTTGTCAAAACCAAATTAGGATTAGCGGCGCATAAGCTAGACCGAGCGGTCTGCTTGTGCGATTTTCTTTTTTAGGGTATGAAGTGAATTTGGAAATTTAGATCTTTCGTCATAACGGAAAAACACGATCCTTTTTACGATGGTTCTTTGTTTACCAATTGAGATCAGGCAATGCGAAGGAGGCAGGAGATGTAGGCGGTATCATAACATGAGATGCCTATAGAAAAGACGGCGGTGTATTCAGGGTGCTTATCCTTGTCCATTTATTGTTTTCAGAAAACAATAACGACGGGCGCATAGGACGGCACTTTAGAGAATCTCCTCTGTATCAATAAAGAAGGCGGCAAGAGCCCTCCTGCTCCGTTCAAGCCTGTGCTTTCTCGCTCCTTTGAGATAATGAGAATGTGCGGCCGTACAGGATAGAGCAAGGAGGGTTTTTAATGAAAATTGCCATCGGAATGATTGTGCGGAATCTTATATCTGCGCATCCGCTGACAGAATTTCTGGATAATGCCGAGAAGTATGACCACCCAATTGAACGCGTGATTGTCGTATACTCTCATGAGGCTGATCCGGAGGCGATTCAAGAATTGCAGCGCAAGGCGAAGGTTTCTCTGATCCGGCTTCAGAACTATGAAAGAGCGCATATGATTTTGAAGCAGCTTGGCGTCCGATTCTCATCCATTCAGTAACTTTTGTTCTGCCCGTTGATTAATACGCACGGACTGATTCCTTATGGCTTTAATCGGAACCATGTGTTGATGGAAGCGCTGTTCACAGGCGTGGACTACCTGATCTTTGTGGACTCGGATGTGCAGCCTAGCGTGTTGCATCGAACACCTGACGGAGAGGTTGGGTTTGATGAGGTAGACTTTTTCGGAGCGCATCTATACGGGATGTCTCTGGGGGCGACCATCACCAGCAGTGATTACAGCGGATACAATATCCTGCCTCCGGCTTCCTTTGAGGGAATGGCAGACCTGCTATGGGGTCTCCACAAGGAGGATATGGCGGAGTCTTGGCAGAGCAGCGAGGTTTGCGGCGGGCTTATTGTACAGGAAGCAGAGACACCTGAGCTGCAGCCCACCACAAAGGTTCTGGGTGGAAACATGGGCATCCGCATGAGCGCATTGACGACACTGCCGCCGTTTTTCTCGCCTTACTATTTTTACAATAAGACTCCGCTCCTCGCCAGAGGTGCCGCTATGTATCTTGTCAATCCCGTGCTGTTCGATGCGGAGTGGCAGAATATCTACCGCAAGCATGAGGTGAGAGACGGAACCTTTAATGCTATCGACGGCACAAAGAGAACCGTCTCCATGATGTACTCGAATGAGAGCCTTTATCTGGACGATGGGAAAGCGACCGGATTTCTCAAGCCCTATAAGAACGGCTACAGCTTCGCCGCGCTCCTCCCGAATGAGGGGGTTGCGCTGGATGATTATATCGCTTCCCTGACCGGTGAGGGCTTTCTCACCACAGTAAAAAATGCGAAGGAAGGTCCTGTGGAGGCAGCCATGCCGAAGTTCTCTTATGACTACGGCATCGAAATGAGCGATGCGCTGAAAGCCCTCGGCATGACCGTACCGTTTGACGCGGAACTTGCGGATTTTTCCGGCCTCGGACACTCGTCCGACGGCAGCATTTATATCAGCTGTGTGCTCCACAAGGCATATATCGCCGTGGATGAAAAGGGCACAAAGGCGGGCGCGGCAACCGCGATTGAGGCGCCTGCCGCAGGGAATTGGAAAGATAGGCGCTGTGTTATCCTCGACCGGCCGTTCGTCTATGCCATCATCGATAATGCCGCCGGGCTGCCCATATTCATCGGCGCAGTCACGGACATTCAGAAGTAGTTTAGACTCAAGCGGCAGTCTGTAAGCAAGGAGGCGATATATGTGAAAAAGAAAATAACTGCGGGAGTTCTATTGCTCCTGCTGCTGGCAGGAGTTTGTATACAACCCGCCTATGCCAATTCCGCCCAACGGCACTGGAGCGGTACGGACGGCACGGGCGCGGTCGTGACGGGAGAGGATTGCCCCATTGTGGTGGACAAAGAGCTTTTGACCTTCGATGTGCAGGAATTCCCGGAACAGTATTATCCGGATACGGACAGCTTCCTCGCCTATACCGGGAAAGTCACGGCGGAATACACCTTCCGTAACCCTGCCGACTATGCGGTCACGGCCACGCTGGTTTTCCCGTTTGGTAATCTTCCACATTACGGAGAATACATCTATGACCGTGCAACGGGTCGGCCGGTCGATGTTTCCGATACCCTAAAATACGGCGTTACGCTGGATGGAAACTCAGTAGCGGCGACCGTTCGGCACACCTTGAAGGCACGGCACACAACTTTTTCCCTTGACGAGGATCTGCCGAAGCTGGCGGACAGCTATATCTCCGACAGCTTTTTCAATCCCGATCTGCCGGTCTGGGTGCAGAGGTATTCCGTCACGGGCATAGATAAGGAATACGGCGCGGCGACCGCCGCATTTGTCATAAATGCAGACAGCACAAAAACGCGGGTACTGTGCGAGGAGCAAACCGGCGGAGCGCGGCTGAAGGAGGGGGTGCAAGCTTCCTGCTGGGTACAAAACGGCGATACGATCACGGTGTATATCTTCGGCGAGTTGCCGAAGAAGGGTCTTGTATGGACGCTGTATGAAAATGGCAGCTGCGAAAAGGTTATCGAAGGCACAGTGTCGCCGGAGATTTCCGAGATGACCTTCAAGGACTATGCTCTCCGTGGCTATGACGAAAACTCCGGCATTCTGGAGTCTGACTGGTACAATGCTCAGGTCGAGCTTCTGCGGCTCAGTTCCGAAACATGGGGAAACGGTCTGATCCAGATCGAAGAGGGAGATTTTTCACTGATGCGATGGTATGAGTACACCCTCACACTGGAGCCGGGGCAGACATTGAAAAACGCGGTGACAGCGCCGCTGTATCCCGCCATTGATGCGGGCTATACACCGAGCCTCTATTCGTATACCTATCTGCTTTCCCCGGCAAAAACCTGGGCGCAGTTCGGGGAATTGGAAGTTGTGGTAAATACGCCCTATTACATGACGGAATGCGGCATTGACGGCTTTACAAGGACGGACGGTGGGTATGCGCTGACCCTGCCGGGTCTGCCGGAGGGCGAACTGACCTTTACGCTTTCCGAATCGGAGAACCCTCAGCCCCCGAAGTGGTCGAGCTTGTACATTATGCCGACAGAGTTTATCATTGTAATGGCGGCAGTGCTTGCCGCCGTTGGCGTAGCCGTGTTTCTGCTAAGCCGCAGGAAAAAGAGAACAAAAAGATAGAAAGGAAGGTGCACCATGATGAAACGAAAGGTTTCCGCGATATGGGTGGTCATTCTTGCGCTGATTGCCATCGCCGCATGTGCGTTTGCGGCGGTGACATATTATCGCTGCGGGAAGCAGCCGGAGCTACAATTTCCGCAGAACGAGCTGCTTCGCGTTCTTGACGCGGGAAGCGATGCCGAGGGAGTCGGCTTTGAGGTCATGCGTATTGGCGGCGGGAGCGTGAATCTCCGGCTCGACCTGCGCTGGAAAAACGATTCCGGCAAGACGATTGCCTACGGGCAGGCGTTTGCGCTGTATCAAATGAAAGACGGTGTATGGCAAAAGGTCACGCCCGAACGGCAGGTTGATTATCCCGACATCGGGTACAGCATTCCCAGCGGCATGGATAACGAGCTCTCCTATGACCTGACGGCTCCGTATCACCTGATAGCCGGGGAACGATACCGCTTGCAGACGGAGTTCCGGTACGAGGAGGGCACGGAGTATTCCGAGCCGATGGCAAACTGGGTAGAGTTTGAAGTAAAAATGCATCTGCCGTACAAGGAGACACAGCCCTCCGACCCAATCACCATACCGGAGCTTCTGGTGAATGCGATGTCCGGGTCAATGGGTGAAACAGATGAGATCACGGCTTCCCCCTGCGCCTTCTACTGGCAGTCCCCGGAACCAAACGAGGATGGAACCATGAGCTCCATCATTGGATGCGGGCCTGAGATCGGCGAAGAGTCCTCTCTGCCGGAGATCACGTCAGTCAGGGCAGGGCTGGTTTCCCACCGGAGGTCCAATGAAGTCTGGTTATATTTCGAGGTGCAGCCGGATACAGTGCGGATACAATGCGTCCCCCCAAACGGCGGTGAGGTTGAGACAATCACAGAAATTCTTCCGTATGACGGAGGATATGCCTTCGATCTGAAAAGCGGCAGCTTTGTTTACCGTGTGATTGCAGAATGGGACGATGGCAACCGTGTGGAATATGGCTTCATCGCGAAGTGGTTATGATTCCGCGGCAATCAGAATAAAGGACTGACTATGATAAAGATACTATTGGTAGAAGACGATAAAATTATCGTTGCGAGCTTGAGCGAATATCTGAACAGCGAAGGGTACCTTGTGCGAAGTGTATCCGGGCAGGCAGAGGCCATGAAGCTGCTTGCGGAGGAAAAGGCGGATCTTGTGCTGCTGGATGTGTCTCTGGCGGAGGGCAATGGCTTCGCGGCCTGCAGAGCGATCAAGGCCGAGTTTGACATCCCCATTATTTTCCTTACCGCGTCCGACGACGAGTTCAGCACCGTTACGGGCTTCGACCTGGGCGCCGACGATTACATTCCAAAGCCGTTTCGCCCACGAGAGCTTATCTCCCGCATTCGAAATGTACTCCGACTCACCGGCAGCATGGGCAAAACGGTGAAGCTCGGTGATGTGGTGGTGGACACCGAAAAGGGCACGGCGGTGAAGAACAACAGGGATCTGTTCCTCTCAGCGCTGGAATACCGCCTTCTGCTGTTTTTCATCAACAATCGGGGAATCGTGCTTACCCGTGAGCGGCTTCTTGACGCCATCTGGGATGTTGCCGGCGAGTATGTCAATGACAATACGCTGACGGTGTACATCAAGCGGCTGCGGGAGAAGATTGAGGACGACCCTGCCGACCCGAAGATCATTCTGACGGTTCGTGGGACAGGATATAAGGTGGACGCATGATCAAGCTGCTGAAAAACAAAGAGGTGCGAAAGGCGCTACTGTGGCAGCTGCTGCTCTCCGCAGCCGCCTGCGCCGTCTGCTTTTTCTTCGACATTCGCGCCGGGCTGACAGCCGCAGGGCTTTCTCTGCTCCTTATGCTGGTCTTCTGCATCAGCACTTACAAGAGGTATCAGAGGATTTCTTCCCTTGCGGATGATATCAATCAGGTTCTGCACGGCGACAGTTCGATCGATTTTGACAGCTATTCGGAGGGCGAGCTGAGCATCCTCCACAGTGAGATCTATAAGATGACCATACGCCTGCGTGAGCAGCAGCAAACGCTGACAAGGGAAAAGGCATATCTTTCCGATTCCATCGCGGACATCTCTCACCAGATCCGCACGCCCCTGACCTCTATCAATCTGCTGATTGGACTGCTGTCGGAGCCGAAGCTGACCGACGTGCGCAGGCAGCAGCTTATCCATGAGCTCTACGAGCTGCTCTCCCGCATTGACTGGCTGATCACCACACTTCTGAAGATCTCACGGCTGGACGCCGGCACGGTGCAGTTCAAGCAGGAGCAGGTCAGCCTGGAGGAGCTGCTCAAAAAGGCCTGTGTGACCCTGCTCATTCCCGTGGAGCTGCGCGGGCAGGAGCTGCGCATCCATGCGGACGGAGCTTTCCGGGGAGATCTCTCGTGGACCTGCGAAGCCATCGGCAATATTGTGAAGAACTGCATGGAACACACCCCCGAGGGCGGTAGGATCGAAATTGACGCAGCCGAAAACGCCCTGTATTCCGAAATTATAATTAAGGACAACGGCACGGGCATTTCTCCGGAGGATCTGCCGCATATCTTTGAGCGCTTCTATAAGGGCAAGGATTCCGACGGCAAAAGCTTTGGGATCGGGCTTGCGCTGTCGCGCATGATCATAACCGGTCAGGGTGGAACCGTAAAGGCACAGAACCGCAAGCCCGCAGGAGCCATGTTCACCATCCAATTTTATAAGGGAACCGTCTGACCGGCGGCTCCCTTTTTTATGAAGTGACGAATCCGTCACCTGGAAGTCACCGCCGTGTCACCTTGACAAAATAGAATGAGGGTGTAAAAAGCGAAAGGAGTATCCCGATATGGAGATTTTGAGAGTGGAAAACCTGACAAAGGTATATGGCAAGGGCGAGAACGAGGTGCGGGCGCTGGACGGCGTTTCCTTTTCGGTGGAGAAGGGAGCGTTTGTTGCCGTGATCGGCCCCTCCGGCTCGGGCAAATCCACACTGCTTCACATCCTCGGCGGCGTAGACCGGCCTACAGGCGGCAAGGTATTTATAGACGGCAAGGATGTGTACGCGCAGAACGAGGAACAGCTTGCCATCTTCCGCCGCCGTCAGGTGGGACTGATCTATCAGTTTTACAATCTCATTCCCGTACTCAATGTCACGGAAAACATCACACTCCCCGTGCTTATGGACGGGCAGAAGGTCAATCAAAATCGACTGGCTGAGCTGATGACCGCTCTGAAGCTTACCGGCCGGGAGAACCACCTGCCGAACCAACTCTCCGGCGGCCAGCAGCAGCGGGTGTCCATCGGTCGGGCTCTGATGAATGCGCCTGCGGTGGTGCTTGCCGATGAGCCCACCGGGAATCTTGACTCCAAAAGCAGCCGGGAGATCGTGGAGCTGCTGAAAGTTTCTAACGAAAAATACGGGCAAACCCTTATTGTCATCACCCACGACGAGAGCATCGCACTGCAGGCGGATCGCATCCTTTCCATTGAGGACGGGAAAATCACCAGAGACGAGGTGATCCGCAGATGAATGTTTTCAGCAAGGTAACCTTAGAGAGCCTGAAGAAAAACAGGACGAGGACCGTCGTCACGATCATCGGCATTATGCTCTCGGCGGCGATGATCTGCGCATCCACGACCTTTGTCTCCAGTATGCAGAACTTCGTGCTGCGTTGCGAGATCTACAGCAGCGGAGACTGGCACGGAGCGGTCTATGACGTTGCATACAAGGACTATGAGGACATCCGCGATTCCGACAGGGTTTCCTCCGCAGCCTACGCGCAGGTTCTGGGTTACGCGAAGATCGACAGCGCCAACGAGCGCAAGCCCTATCTGTATGTGCTTGGCGGCGATGTGGCGTCCGGATATTTTGAGACAATGCCGGTGCATCTCATTTTAGGTACGCTGCCGAAGGATCCCACGGAGATCATCCTGCCGGAGCACCTGACATCAAACGGCAAGGTGAATTATACGCTCGGCGACACCGTCACGCTTGAGGTGGGCGAAAGGATGCTTGACGGCAAAAGACTGGGACAGGATACGCCCGTATACGCCTATGACAGCGAAACGCATACAGAGGTTATGAGCGGCGAAAGGCTCGAAAACACCGAACCGAGAACCTACACGGTGGTCGGTATCTATGAAAGACCTACCTTTGAGGACTACTCCGCACCCGGGTACACAGCGCTTACGGCAGCGGATACCAAATCCGCCGAACAGTCTCTGATTCATTGTTATTTCAAGCTGCACAAGCCCGCCGGGGTGTATGACTTCATGAAGGAAATGGGCTATACGCAAGAGTATGGCTATGCCTACAACACGAAGGTCCTGCTGTATTCCGGCGCAGCCCGCTTTGATTCCTTCCTTACCGCGTTTTACAGCCTTGCCGCCATCATCATCGCTCTGATCGTGTTCGGATCCGTATCGCTCATCTATAACGCATTCTCCATCTCCGTCTCGGAGCGGACAAGGCAATTCGGCCTGCTGTCCTCGGTAGGCGCCACCAGAAAACAGCTTCGAAGAATGGTGCTGTTTGAGGCGCTGTCCGTCAGTGCCGTCGGTATTCCGCTGGGCATTCTGGTGGGCATCGGAGGTATCGGCATAACGCTGCTTCTGATCGGAGACAAATTCTCCTCCATCGTCCGTGCGGACATTCCCATGCGGATCTGCGTTTCGTGGCAGGCTGTCGTCATTGCTGCGGTCATTGCACTGGTCACGGTTCTGATCTCGGCATGGATTCCCTCGAAAAGGGCCACAAGGGTATCTGCCGTGGAGGCGATCCGCCAAAGCATGGACATCAAGATAAGCGGCAGGCCCGTCCGAACCTCAAAGCTCGCCTATAAGCTGTTCGGACTTCCCGGCGTCCTTGCCGGCAAGCACTATAAGCGCAACCGAAAAAAATACAGAACCACCGTCGTCAGCCTCTTTATGAGCATCGTCCTCTTTGTTTCTGCGGCGGCCTTCACCGACTACATGACGGAATCCGCCGAGGGAGGGCTGGCCTCCGATCAGTTCGACCTGATCTATGCGGCAGAGTCGGACGCTTCCGCCGCCATGACACCAGATGTGCTTCTGGAGCTGCTTTTCTCCGAGCAGAATGTCACCGGCGGTACCTATACCAAGAAGCAGTTTTTGCAGGGCGATATCTCCCGCGAATATGTCACGGCAATGTATGCCGACCGTTTTGCCGACTTCGGCATGGAGCGTGAGGACGCAGCACCGAAGGATCTTGGCATCTCCGGTTATCTGTACTTTGTTGCGGACACCGAGTTCAACAGGTTACTGGAAAAGTACAACCTGAAGGAAGCGGATTACTATGACCGGGACAAACCCCTGGGCATTGCTCTGGATCGCAACATTGAACTTGACCGCCGGCTTGAGAAGTATGTCACTCTGGACACGCTCAAGGGCGATGGGTGCATGATCGAGGGTCTTTACTATGTAGAGATCGACGGATATTACAGAAAAGACAGCCGGATCGATGAGAACGGCAATAAGGTCGTCCTCTATCAAAACAGAGACAACGAGAACGACATCATCGAGCTGCCCTATGAGGAATCCTTTGCAAAATACACGCTGCGGTCCGAAAAAACCATTGAGGAGGCTCCGTTCTTTGTCAGCCGCAGCACGCCGGTGGCCATCAATATGATCTATCCGTACAGCATGCTGGAGAGCGTGGTTCCCAAGGCGGCACTGAATCAATTCCGTAATACAGAGTATTTCCTCACCTCGAGCGATCACACCGCGAGCTTTGAAAATCTGGCGACCGTGCTGACGGAAAACGGTCTCAGCAGTCGGCAGCTTTTCGACTACGCCGCAAACGCCGAGACAAACCGGAATGTCATAACCATTATCCGGGTATTTGCCTACGGCTTTATCGTTCTGATCTCCCTGATTGCCGCGGCCAATGTGTTCAATACGATCTCCACGAATATCAGCCTGCGCCGCCGGGAGTTTGCCATGCTGAAATCGGTGGGCATGACGCAGAAGGGCTTTCGCAGGATGATGAATTACGAGTGCCTGCTGTACGGCTCCAAGGCACTGCTTCTCGGTTTGCCGGTGTCCTGCGGCATTACATATCTCATCTACCGCGCAGTCACAACGGCCTATGAAACCTCCTTCCATCTGCCGTGGGCAGCCATCGGCATCGCCGTACTGAGCGTGTTTCTGGTCGTATTCGCCACCATGATGTATTCAATGAGCAAGGTAAAAAAGGACAATCCCATCGACGCCTTGAAAAATGAGAATCTGTAAGGAGGAAAAGAAAATGCATAACCATGAAGCACCCGCACATAGGAAACTCATCTTGAGATCCCTGCTGATCTGCTGGCTGATCATTCTCGGCGGATACCTTTTGATCCGTATGGTCTTTCTTGTATTCGGGCTGCAGCTGCACCTAACCGCTCAGGGCATCTGCCTTGCGCTGCTGCCGTACTGCTTTGGGGCGCTGTATCTGTGGAAGTGTTGCAAGAAGCAAAAACCGTGGTTTTATTTACTCGGACTCCTGCTTCCTGCCGTTGCCGAGAAGCTGACATTGTATTTCCTCGGCGCGTACCTGTGCGGGATCAGTCCCTTCCGTGTCACAGCGGTCATGGAGGCGATCGGAAGGGTCGAACCGTATGCGGTGCTCTTTACACGGATGCCCATGCGGTACGCAGTCAACCTGCTGTTTTTTAACTGGACATACATTCTTTGCGGCATCGCCTTCTCTGCACTCTTCTTTTTGGGCTTGTCCCTCCTGCAAAAGCGGACGGAGGATGAATTATAAGCAAGATGTAGGGGCGGCAGAATGTTGTCCTGTGTCTGATTGCCTTTCCTGTAATCAATACTACTTGCAGGCTTAGCTGCGGCTTGATGATCGCCACTATTTGTAATAACTTCGTTTCCTCCTTCGTCTGGGACGTATGTTTCTCTAAAGTTCAATCTTTCAAAGGCGAGAACGGATGCAAGGTGCTTATTTCCGTAATCAGCATTGCTCTGCAGACCCTGAATATATTGCTTTAAGCATGAGATAGCCGCCCGACAGCGAAAACTGCCGAGCGGCAGTCTTGCAATATGGAAGGATACGTAGTCAACTCTAATTTTTTGAACCAACACTCCCGTTGTTTGTTGAATGGGATTTATAATTCCGGGCTTGCTTAGTGAAGGCATAATATGCCATACTGTGCTACATAAGAGAGGTGGAGCAAATGACCTTTGCAGATGCGATTCTGAAACTGCGCAGTGAACGGAGGCTGTCCCAAACTCAGCTTGCCAAAGAATTGGGTGTCAGCTATACCTCCGTAAACCGATGGGAAAACGGAAGGTCACTTCCGACAAAAATGATGCTTCTCGTGATCCGCAGATACTGCGAAGAGCATCATTTGGAATTCTCTTGTGAAGAGCTTGGCCGCCTGTCGTAAAAGAAATGATGCTCAAATACAGGCATAGTGCTGATGCGGAATGTCAAGTACGGTGAAAAGCCGAACATGTATCTGAACTGCCACAATGCTACCAACCAAATATCATAACGAAGGGCCTGATAAAACCAATGAACCAAAAAGAACTCAACGAGCTGCGGCGTCGCTGGAAGCCGGATAAAAATACCATCAGCCGTGTTTACGGATGTTTTGTTAATGGCAATAAGGAGATTATAACCGATTTGGACGAGTCGCTTGGCATGATGACGCAGGAGGAAGCTGAAAAATACCTCAGCCTGCTGAAAAAGGCACTGTCAGGAGCACTCGGGAAAAACCTGATCAATATTGTGTTTTCCAACCAACAGGTCATGACGGGGGAAGAACACAGAATGTTGATGGAGCTGCGCGCATCCGGTGCGAAGGATGCGCGGATGCGGCAGGCATTTTATCAGAAAGTCATTCAATCGTTGGACATGGGCGAGAGCAATTATCTGTTGCTGCTGGCAAGCGACAGCTATGATGTACCCCATCGAAATCGGGACGCCCTGCGAGCCGAGGGCTCGGATGAGGTCTTTTCCTATATTCTGTGTGCGGTCTGCCCGGTTAAAACGGGAAAAACGGAATTGGGCTACTTCTCCGGAGACAATGAGTTTCATTGTGCCGCCAGTCAAACTGTCGCTGCGCCGGAGCTGGGCTTCCTGTTCCCGGCCTTTGATAACCGCAGCGCCAACATCTACAATGCACTGTTTTATTCCCACAAAGAGGGGGAACTGCATCAGGAGTTTATCGACGCAGTATTCCATACCGATTTGCCCATGTCGGCCGCAGAACAGCGGGAGGCCTTTGAATCCGCTCTTTCCGAGTCGTTGGGCAGCGCCTGCAGCCTTGAGATCGTGCAGGCAATCCACGGTCAGCTTGCCGCAATGATTGAAGAGCATCGGGAGACGAAGGACCCGGAGCCGCTGACTGTCAGCCCCTGTGAAGTGAGCAAGATTATTTTGGATTGCGGTGCTTCGGAGGAACAGGCGGAAGCTTTTCAAGCTGCCTGTGGGGAACGGTTCGGCGTAGGCGCCGTTCTCAATCCGGCCAACCTGATTGATGCAAAGAAAGTGGAGCTGAAAACGGAGAAGGTATCACTCTCCATTGCCCCTGAATACAGCCATCTTGTGGAAGCGAAGGTCATCGACGGTCGAAAGGTGTTAATCGTTCCGGTAGAAGATCATTTGGAATTCAACGGGGTTGCCGTCAATGTCAATAGGGACAAAGAATAACCGACACTGCGCGCTGCGAAGCTTTGCGGTATGCCGAAGAGGGTATTTTTACGGCTCGGCGATATAGATTGGCAAGAAAACAGAAAAAGATTACGCTAACGGCGGCGGCCAAAATGCTTGGCGTTTCGCAGCCGACATTGAGCGCGTGGGAGGGCGAAAGGAAGAATCCTTCTGTGGAATCCCTGATTCAGATGTCCGAGCTTTACGGCGTGAGCGTGGACTTTCTTCTGGGCCTTCCGGAAGCTCGATATCATCGGGCAGATATGCTTCAGCCGATTCCGCCGGAAGCTCTGCCGGCTTTTCATGATACACCCGTCTTCTCAAGCCGATATGGCTGGGCAATGGTGAATGCGATAGAAGGAGAGCTTCTTTTCGCAAGCGGGATGCGTCTGTCGCTGGCAGATGCAGCCGAAGTGTATGTTCTGCCTCCGGCCTTTGCAACACCCGGCGCGGCAGTAACCATGCCGTTAAAAAGGGACGAGTTTACCGGGTACGCCTGCGTATGGGTAGAGCCAATCTCCATGGACGCCGCCCTGCGAGATGAGCTTCGCGGCTGGCATCATGTTAAAAGACGCTTTGTGGAAAACGAGGTGGGACAGTGCTTCTACTTTGATTTTTACGGCGCAAAATGGCTTGCCTTTGCAAACGGACCGGGGAATATATGAATGAGGTCCATCTTGATGCGCGAAGTGAAATCAGAATAAGAACGTCCGCCCGTTTCTGCCCTTGAGGCGTGGAGCGGGCTTTCGTTCACTTTTCGGGTTGGTCTCGTTGCACTTTTGTGACACTTTCCATGCACTTTTGCGGGGGAAGTATTTGGTGCTCTCCTGTATACTACAATCGAGGTTGACGCCCAACCAAAACGATTAAAAAAGGAGAGTAAAATACCATGAAAAAGAAAACGATTTGGAGCTTTGCACTGGCACTGGCATTGATGGTAACGGCCATCGGAACGGCAACCTCCGCCTTTGCCGCCACATCCGCACCAATGGAGCCTGTTACTAAAATTGCCACCGAGAATGAGGACGCCATCTGGGAGCAGATCGAGGCGATTGAGGAAAAGAGTGATGCCATCTTCCAGAGAAATGGGGTTCTGTGGGAAAAGCTGGACGAAATCTGCAACGCCCTGCCCGACGACTATGACTTCACAAACTTTGACGAGGCGGCGTTTATCCGCGACACCAACGCCCTGACCGAAGCGGAGAAGGAGACCCTTCTGAATGACATCAAGGAACTGAACGAACTGGATGCCCAGATGGAGAAGTTGTATGGGCAGCTGCCCGAGTGCGACAATATGCCGCTTTACGAGAAGGCGCTGGAAAAGGCCGACCCCAAGGTACTGGATGAGATTGACACCCTGGAGCAGGAGTATGACCGCCTCTGCGAGAAGAACGCCGACCTGTGGGACAAGGTAGATGAAGCGTACTTCAATCTTCCGGACGACTACGACTTCGACAACTACGATGAGGCCGCCTTTATCCGCAGCCTGAGCTTCCTGTCCGACGCGGAAAAGGACGAGCTGATTGCCGACTATAACCGTCTGGTAGAGCTTGATAACCAGCTGTGCAAGCTGTACGATGCCATTTGGGGCAACACCGGCTGCGAAAGCGGTATCTGCCCCCTTTGACGGAAAGGTGAGATTCTGATAGTATAAAATCAACATCGTGCCGATGCTGCGCCTGTGCGCAGCATTTGGCGCTGCTTTCAAGGAGGTCACCATGGGACATTCCATCTATTTGGCGGACGATGAAAAGAGCATACGAGAACTGCTGCACAGCTTCCTTGCAAGCGACGGATATACCGTGCGCTCCTTTGAAAGCGGCGACGCGCTGCTGGAGGTATTCCGTCAGGAGCCGGCGGAGCTGGTGATATTGGATATTATGATGCCCGGCACGGATGGACTTACCGTGTGCCGGGAGCTTCGCGCTGTTTCCGATATTCCCATCATCCTGCTCACGGCCAAAGACAGCGAGCTGGACTACGTCATGGGCATCAGTCAGGGCAGCGACGATTATCTCACCAAGCCCTTTCGCCCGACCATTCTTCTGATGAAGGTGAAGGCGCTGCTGCGCCGTGTGGAGATGGACCGAGGAAAAACGGCGGCGGCGGACGAGCTGCATTACGGGGATATCCGCTATTCCGCTACGGAAAACGCCGTCTTTTGCGGAAGCACGATCGTGGCGCTGACCCAGACCGAGCTGCGGCTGCTCAGCTATATGATGAAGCAGCCGGAAAAGGCATATTCCCGCGAGGAGCTGCTCAGCGCGGTGTGGGGCTTTGACTCGGAGGTGGAGACCCGCGTGACCGACGAAACCCTGCGCCGTATCCGGAAAAAGCTGCTGCAAGCGGGCAGCACCGTCAGCGTAAGCACCATCTGGGGCTTTGGCTATAAGCTGAAGGGAGCAGGAAGCGTATGAAAAACATCAAGCTGCGGATCGTGTATCTGATCCTCGGCTCGGCTTTACTTCTGTCTGCCCTTTTTGTGCTGGCGGTAAACGTGATCATCCCGTCTCACTTTGTAAACGAGGCAAAAAAGGCGCTCATCAGGGAGGCACAGTGCCAGAACCGCACCATCCCCTATACCGACGAAGAGCCGATCTATGACGAGGGCGAGGAGGAGGAGAATTTCTTTACCCCCAGCATCGTCTTTTTGGAACTGGATGACGGATACCGACCTAACACATGGAATCGGGATACCTACCGGCTGGAGAAAAAACTGCTGGAATACTACAAGGGGCGGGATATTGCACTCAATCAATGCTATACCTTCAAAACGGACAAACATCACCTGATATTCATGTCCGTGCAGGAGGAGCAGGACGATTGGGAAAAGCCATACGCCTACATCATGTATATAGACATCGGCCCAATCACCCGCTATATCGTGACGCTGAACTGGGCGTTCTTTGGGGTGCTGCTGGCGATCTCCTCCGTCATGTGCCTGCTGGGCTTCCGCTTTGGCCGGGATATTGAAAAGGAGGCGGAGCGGCAGCAGACCTTCTTCCAGAATGCATCTCATGAGCTGAAAACGCCGCTTATGGCGATACAGGGCTATGCGGAGGGCATACAGGCGGGCGTGATGGACACAGGCAGCGCGGCGGAGGTGATCTTGAAGGAGAGCGACCGCATGACGGAGCTGGTAGACGAGCTCTTGGACATCTCAAAAATCGATATGGGGCGGCAGCCGCTTGCCCTTTCCGAAATGGATATTCGGGAGTTGCTCTACGACAGCATACGCGCCGTGGAGCCGGCAGCCGCCGGAGGCATTGTTATCGTGCCGGACTTCCCCGAGGAACCCGTTATGGTCAAATGCGATGACACGCAGATGCGTAGGGCGGTCACGAATATCCTGACCAACGGATTGCGGTATGCCCGCAGCGAGCTGCGCCTGACCTGCCGCACGGAGAAACGGCATGTGACGATACGGATACAGGACGACGGGGACGGCATTGCCGCGGAAGATCTGCCCCATATCTTTGACCGCTTCTACATGGGGAAAAACGGAAAATCCGGCATCGGCCTTGCCCTGACCAAGGAGATTATTCACCTGCATAAGGGAACGATCCGTGCCTACAACGGGGATAGCGGTGCTGTTTTTGAGATCACGCGCCCGATGGGCAGATAAATCAGGGCGTTTCGGGTAAGACAGAGAAATGTAAAAGCATTTTGACAGAGAAATTTAGCCTTGTAAAAGCGTTTTGATAGACAGCGCTTTTCGCATAGGGCATAATCCAGATGAAGTTCATGTTGGGAGGGCAAGCGTGTGGATATTGGAGGCAAGATCAAAAAGTCAAGAACAGATGCGAAAATCACACAGGAACAAGCGGCACAAGCCCTTGGCATCAGCAGACAGACAATATCGAATTGGGAGAATGAGAGATCCTACCCAGATATCGTAAGTGTGCTTAAAATGAGTGATTTGTATAGCGTCAGCCTTGACTACCTCTTGAAAGGAGAAGGCCCTATGAAAGACTATCTGGATTATATCGAAGAAAGCACAAATACGGTGAAGAGCAAGACAAGGTTATCAAAACTGCTGGTGGTTTTGTCCTATCTGGTAATTTGGGCGTCCAATATTATGGCGTCATGGCGTTTTTCCGCGGGGAGTATTACGGAAGCACAGGCAGGTGGAGCCCAATGGATTATGCTCCCGGCCGCCACGATCGTTCTGTCTCTTTTGATCGGGAAAAACAATTATTGGGGAAAGTACAAGTGGCTGGCGCCGATTGGATTTGGCCTTATGTTCATGCTTTCCGTCTATGCGAGCTATGGCATGAGGGAAAGCTTGATCATTGATCGGGTCGATTTGCAAACGCTCAGCGTTTTCTTTATCGGAACGATTGCTTCGATGATAGGGATGGCGCTTGGCCATGCACTTTTCGCGGACGAAAAAAGCAAAGAAAAGAGCGAGTAATATATGCTTGCCGATACATGAACTTTAATGGGCTGTTCTGGCAGTAGCCCATTTCCAACGGACGAGGATGGATTTTCACACAGAGCCCGGAAGCATTTGGGGTGGTAAGGTCGTGCATCAGAAGAGCCTTTCGGCAGGCGCCTTGACAAAGGCACATCGGAGGCCTCCCTTTGAGAATTCGAAAAACTTAACATGGACCTTATTTTCGGTATGGTAGAATAAACAAGCGACAGCTTATGCTGTCCGGAGGCGGCTGCGAAGCACCGCCAGCCCTGCGGGTGCAGAATTACTTACAACGGAGAAAATGAATGACTTTTGAAATTCGCAGCGATATCACAAATCGATCTATGACCATAGCCGCCCGCGCGATGCGCAAGGTGCTGCGGCGAAAACGCAGCATTCTTTGGGCCATCTTCGGCTGGAGCGTCTTTTTCATCAACGCTCTGCTGCTGATCCCATTCGACGGAGAGCCTTTTACGCTCGATGCCAGCACGGTGATTTCCCTGCTGGTAGAGGTGATGTTGCTGTCCGTTCTGCTGTTTCAGGACCGATTCAACGGCATGATCGCCCGCAAAAACGCGCTGGCGGGCACAAAGGACTATCATGTCGCATTCGGCGAGGATTCCTATACCGTTGTTACGGAGGGCACCACCTCCACGTTCCGCTATGAGCTGATCGACGCCATGGCGGAGTCTCAGGACTACATGATTCTTCTGATGAAAAAGCGGTTCGCGCAGCCCTTGGACAAGCGTACTCTTACCGGCGGGACGGCGGAGGAATTCAAACAATTTCTTGAGGAGAAGACCGGAAGGACATTCCGGCGTGTGAAATGAACGGATTTTCTATAACGCCCTTTCGCGGGCTACATTTGCTTCTGCTTTTGCTGACGGCAGCGGCGGCGCTGCTCATATTCTTGCTGCTGCGCAAAAAACCGGAAGCACGTCGCTCCCGGCTTCTGATCGGCATGTGCTTTTTTAATCTCGTGCTGTTTGCCGGCTACAAGCTCTCGCTGTCCAAGGACGCAGCGTATATCCGTGCGTACTATCCCAATGGCCTCAGCATTTTCAATGAGCTGCCGCTGCACCTGTGCAACATCAATCTGTTCCTGATCCCCATCGGACTATGGAAGAGAAATCGCTCGATCATGGGCTTTTCATTCTTTGTAGCGCCCCTTGGCGCACTGATGGCGCTGCTCTTTCCGGAGCCTCTGTTCGCCGGCTTTTCGCTGTTCCTGCCGCGAATTTTTGGCTATTATGTGACCCACGCGCTCCTTGTTGTCTGCGGACTGAGTCTGGCAACGCTGGGGTTTTACCGCCCCGACCCAAAGGATATCCCACGGATCCTCAAGATCTTTGGTTTGCTTGCCGTTGGCGCGCACCTTATCAATCTCCTGTTACGCCTCACGCTCTGCCCGGAGGCGAACTACTTCTTCACTTATGGCGCGGAGATCAGCGTGCTCAAGCTGTTTTGGCGTATCATCCCGGTGCCGCTGCTCTACGGGCTGCCGGCACCGCTGATCCTTGCAGGCTATATGTACGCGGTCTGTGCGTTGTCCCGCCTGACGCGAGGCGCGGAAGAAGCGTCTTTTTCATAAAACAGGACACAAAAAGCGGCCTTGGGCGCGATGAACCGCCCCGCTTTTTTGGTGGTTGGCAGTTGAACGCTGCCGGCCGCTTTTTATGCATCGGACAAAGCGGAGCGCTTCTGCGCTCCGCAGCAGGATATCAGAAAAGGCGGGCTGAGGCGCGCCGGGGAAGGAACAAGGTCAACAGAACCGAAGAAGGAGCGCGAGCAAAGGCTCACTGGGGCGCTTCCGGGAAGAATTCACCGTGCACCGCGTGCACGGCTTTTTCATATTCCGGCTCGCTGATGCCAACGGTGATGTTGATCTCGCGCGTGCCCTGCACGATCATCCGCACGTTGATGCCGGCGCGTCCGAGCGCACAGAGCAGACGGCCGGAGACGCCCGGCCTTCCTGCCATGTCCCGTCCGACGATGGACACCATGGCAAGCCCGTCTGCAACGCAGATGCTGTCCGGGCGGACGGCGGCGGAAATGTCCGACAAAAGCGCCTCGCGGCAGGCGGAGACCGCCGCGGCCGGGGCGATGAACGAGATGCTGCCAAGCCCCGTCGCGATGTGGTCAAAAGGGACTTCGTGCGTTTCGAGCACCGAGAGAATCCGGCGGCAGTAGCCCACGGCGCTGTTCATATTTTCCTTCTCCACCTGTATGGAGCAATAGCCCTTGCGCCCTGCGATTCCCGTGACGGGACAGACGGAAGGAGGGCTCTGCGAGGAGACGAGGGTGCCGGGGGTGTCCGGCTGCATCGTGGAGCGGATGTGAATGGGAATGCCCATACGCCGGGCTGGTGTCACCGCGTCCTCGTGCAGCACGTTGGCGCCCATATACGCAAGCTCCCGTACCTCGTCATAGGCCATGGCAGGAATCGCCCTTGCGCTGGGCACGATTGCGGGATCGGCGCGGAAGATACCGGCTACGTCCGTCCAGTTTTCGTAGGCATCCGACCCGGAGGCGCTTGCCAGCAGCGCCCCGGAGATATCCGAGCCACCGCGCGGCAGCGTGTGGATGCGGCCGTCCGCGCCGCCGCCGTAGAAGCCGGGCATGACGGCACGCTCCATGTCGCGGAGCCTGCGCGTTAGCGACCGTTCCGCCAGCTTGTGCTGCGGGAAGCCGTCAGCGTCAAAGAAGTGTAGCTCTGCCGGGTCGAGAAACGGCCAGCCCAGCAGGGCTGCCAGCATCCGCCCGCTGAGGTATTCGCCCCTGCTGACACAGTATGCTTCGGATGCGCCGGAGGCAAGTACCGCCTCGATTTGCAGCAGCTCCGACTCTAAGTCTATGGCGAGATCAAGCTCCTGCACGATCTGCCGAAACCTCGCAGCGACAGGCGCAAAGGCAGTCTCGGGGTCTGTGCCTGTTTTTACAGCGGCATGGCAGTCATACAGCAGATCCGTCACCTTTTTGTCCTCTGCAGAGCGTCTTCCCGGGGCGGAGACCACGACAAAGCGCAGCTCCGAGTCTGCCGATACGATGCGCTTTACCTGCCGGAAGCGGGCCGCGTCTGCCAGAGATGTGCCGCCGAATTTCGCTGTTTTCATAGGGCGTCTCCCTTCAAAAGATCGTCCATATCGTAAAGACCGGGCTGCCTGCCGCAGAGAAAGACTGCTGCCCGCAGCGCACCCTCCGCGAACAGCCGCCGGTCATGCGCCTCGTGCTTCAGACTCAGCGTTTCGGCTCCGGTCGAGATCAACACCTCATGGATGCCTGTCACACTGCCGAGGCGGATGGAGGATATGCCGATCTCGCTGTGATTTCGCGGGGAAAAGCCGCTGCGGCCGCACACAAGCGCGGCCTCTGGCCGCTCTTTTTGAACGGCGGCGGCGAGCATACGCGCCGTGCCGCTCGGAGCGTCCGCCTTGCGGCTGTGATGCGTCTCCACGATCTCGATCTCCGCCTCCGGAAACAGGCGCGCGGCCTCGCGCACAAGGCCGCAGAGCGCCGCAATGCCGAGACTCATATTGCCGGAAAAAAAGACGGGGATCTGCGCTGAGGCGCGCTCAATGCGTGCGCGCTCCTGCTGTGTGTGTCCGGTGGTGCCGATCACGATGGGAAGGCCGTGCTCCAGCGCAAAGCCAAGCGCACTTTCGGTTGCGGTGTGAAAGGAAAAGTCGAGCACGACGTCGGCAGGCTCCAGAACTTCGGAAAAGGACGCAAACGCGCCGTTTCCGCTGCGGCTGACCATGGGCCCTGCGGTGCAGCCTGCAAATCCGGCGTCCAGCAGTGCGCGAAGCGCTCTGCCCATCGCGCCGTTTGCTCCGTGCAGAAGGATCTTTGTCATCTCAAACACCCCATGCCTTGAGCGCGTTCAGAAGGACGGCCCGGCGTCCTTCCTCCATCGGCGTGAGCGGCAGACGCAGCGTGTCGGTGCCGTAGCCCATTTTTGCCAGCGCCGCCTTGACCGGAATGGGATTGACCTCGGAAAACAGCGCGTCTATGACGGGCAGCAGACGGCACTGGAGCGCCGCAGCGCCGCGCACATCGCCGGAGAAGAACAGCTCGCACAGCCGAACCGCCTCCTTGGGCAGCACATTGGAGAGCACGGAGATACAGCCCTCGCCGCCCATGGCGAGGATGGGCACGATCTGATCGTCGTTGCCGGAATAGACGTCCAGATGAGCCTCTGCCTTGTGAAATAGCGATACGATCTGCGAGATGTTTCCGCTTGCCTCCTTCACAGCGGCGATGCGCGGATGCCCGGCAAGTGCGGCGCAGGTCTCGGGTAGCAGGTTGCAGCCCGTGCGGGAGGGAACGTTATAGAGGATCACGGGCTTATCTGATGCATCCGCGATGGCGGTATAGTGGGCAATCAGCCCCCGCTGTGTGGCCTTGTTATAATAGGGCGTCACCACCAGACAGGCATCCGCTCCGGCGGCGCAGGCAAACCGCGTCAGCTCGACGGCTTTTTCGGTGCAGTTTGCGCCCGTGCCCGCAATGACCGGTACGCGCCCGGCGGTCCGCTTTACGGCAAATGCGATCGTTTGCCGGTGCTCCTCGGCGGTCATTGTGGACGCCTCGCCCGTTGTGCCGCAGGTGACAAGCCCGGCGACGCCGCTTTCGATCTGCCAGTCTATGAGTCTGCCGTAGGCGTCATAGTCGATGGCGCCGGAAGATGTCATCGGGGTGGCAAGCGCCGTGGCGATGCCGCGGAAAAGTGTTTTCTGTTTCATTTGAGCTACCTCCTGTTTCTGTAGGTCATCAACTTCTGCTTTCCTGTTTGAGCTTTTCCAGAAATGCCTCGAGACGATCCATGCCGCGTTCGAGCGTCTGCTCGCCGCAGCAGTAGGATATGCGGATATGCCCCTCTGTTCCGAAGCAGCTTCCGGGGACTGCTGCGACCCCGGCCTCCGCGATCAGACGAAGGCAGAACTCCTCGGAGCGAAAGCCGAAGGCACGGATGTCCGGGAAGGCGTAAAACGCGCCCTCGGGGACGGGGCAGCACAGCCCCATCGCATGAAGGCGGCGCAGCACCAGCGCACGCCTCTTTGCGTAAATCTCGCGCATTGCCGCCGTGTCGGTTTCCAGCGCCGTCTCGCAGGCGGCCTGGAGCATGCTGGGCGCGCAGCTCAGAATATGCCCGTGGAGCGCAGTGAGCTTTCGGATGACCGGCGCACTGCCCATGAGATATCCGATGCGCCAGCCCGTCATCGCCACGGCTTTGAAAAGCTCTGGGCGATCAAAAGTCGCTCCCGCAGGCCGGGCAGGGCCGCAGGGTCCGGACAGGGACACGTGCACAGCCCGCGATAAACGTCGTCGCAGAGTATAAAGATGGGCTTGTCTCCGACTGCGCGGCGGACGGCGGCCAGAGAGGGCTCCTCATATACCGCGCCCGTCGGGTTGTTCGGGCTGTTGAGCACGAGCGCCTTTGTCCTCGGCGTGATGGCGGCGGACAGCGCTTCATACGTCAGCTGAAAGCCTGTCCGCGATGTATCCAGATACATAGGGACGGCGCCGGCAAGGCGCGTCACGGTCTCATAAAGCCCGAAGGCAGGCGTCGGGATCACGACCTCGTCGCCGGGGTCGAGGATGCCGGTCAGGGCACAGTAAATGGCTTCCGTCGCACCGGCAGTGACGATAATCTCGTCCGGGGCATAATCAAGATGGCGCGTTTTTGCCTCATAGGTGGCGATTTTCGCACGAAGCGAAGCGCTGCCCTGATTTGCGGTGTAGTGGGTGCTGCTGCCTGCAAGTGCGCGGACGGCGGCCTCACATATGGGTGCGGGCGTGGGAAGATCCGGCTCACCGATGGTGAGCACGATGCAGTCCTCACGCTCTGCGGCGAGGGCGGTATAGCGGCGAATGGCGCTCAAAGAGAGCCCGCCGAGCGATGTGCAGAGCCTGTCTACCATACCGTTCCTCCCGCGACCGCTTCATAATAGCGGATGCCCGCTTCCAGCACGCGCTCGTCAAAGTCAAACTCCGCCGTGTGCAGCGCCGGTGTGTCGCCGCAGCCCAAAAACAGAAACAGGCCGGGAAGCCGCCGCTGATAGTACGAAAAATCGTCGCTTGCCATGCTCGGCGCGGTCAGCGCCTCGATGGGAAACAGCGCAGAAGCCCTGCGGAGCAGATTCGGCGGATTCACAACAGCGGGGTAGCCCTCGCTGAAATGCACGGCAGCCTCGCAGCCGCTGGTTTGCGCGGCATGGCGGCTGATCGTCTTCAGAGCCTCCCGGATGCTGCAAAACGCAGCATCATCGAGCGCGCGCAGACTGCCCTCCAGCCGTGCGCTTCCGGCAACTGCATTGCGGACGCTTCCGGCCTCCATGCGTCCAAAGCCGAGCAGGAGCTCCGGCCTTTGCGGGAGCGACAGCGCCGCCGCCTCGTTGTAAAATGCCACGCAGGCGGCAAGCGCGTCGCGGCCGGAGCCGGCGGAGCAGAAATGCGCGCAGCGGCCCTTGGCGGTGAACGTCACCTCGGCCGAGCGCGCCATCATGGCGCCGGGCAAACCGGCGAGCGTCCCGGCAGGAAGCCCCGGCCAGAGATGCAGGGCGAAAATGGCCTTGACGCGCAGCCGCTCAAAAACCCCTGTTTCATAGATCCGTCTGGCTCCGCCGGTCGTTTCCTCGGCGGGCTGAAACACCAGCAGGACGTTGTTCGGCAGATTTTCCTTTCCACACAGCCTGCGGCCAAGCTCCAGAGCCATCGCCATGTGCCCGTCGTGACCGCAGGCATGCATGCGCCCGCTGTGCTGAGAAGAAAACGGCAGACCTGTCTGCTCCGCAATGGGCAGCGCGTCCATTTCAGCGCGAAACGCCAGCGTATCCGCCGCGCCGAAGTCAAAATAGGCGCACACGGCGCTGTCAAGCGGGAAGAACACCTCGCAGCCGAGCGTGCCGAGGACGTTTTGTAAATAGTCCATGGTCTTGGGCAACTCGTCGCCCAGCTCGGGGATGCGGTGCAGGGCCCGCCTGTCCGCTGTCATGGGGGTGAGCGTTTGCATATTTGTAAACCTTCCTTGCTGCTTTTTGAATGTCATGCGTCTGCGGCTCAAAGCTCCCGCAGAGCGTCCACCAGCGCTGTTTTTGCAGCGGACACATCGCTTTTGTGCTTGATGATGTGCGCGGGGCATCCGGCGACCACGCTCTCAGGCGGTACGTCCGATATGACGACCGCACCTGCGGCGACGACCGCACCGCGGCCGATGCGGCAGCCCTCGAGCACCACGGCATTCGCCCCGATGAGCACCTCATCCTCCACGACGACGGGCGTCGCGCTTGCAGGCTCAATCACCCCGGCCAGCACCGCGCCTGCGCCGATATGGCAGCGTGCGCCGACCATCGCCCTGCCTCCGAGCACCGCGCCCATGTCGATCATGGTGCCTGCGCCCACGCTTGCGCCGATGTTGAGGATGGCGCCCATCATGATGACCGCGCCCTCTCCGATCTCGACCTGCTCGCGAATGATGGCGCCCGGCTCGATCCGGGCGTTCAGCCCCTTCGTGTCCAGCAGAGGAACGGCTGAATTGCGGCAGGTGCTCTCGATCACGATGTCGGCAATGGCGTCCTGCTGCGCCTCGATGGCGGGGCCGATGTCCCGCCAGTCGCCAAATACGATTTTTGTCCCGTCTCCCGCCGGAAAGACTCTTGCATTCGGAAAGCTCGTGGGCGAGCGTTCCCAGAGGTAGACCTTGACCGGCGTTTTTTTCTCGGCAGTGCGGATATATTCGATCAGTTCCGCTGCATTCATATGTGCGCTCCTTTTCATGCTTATTTACTGTAAATCCATCATATCGGATACTTTGATGCAATACAATGCACAATAATGCGAAGATTATTGCAAAAAATGCTCATTTCGCCGCCATAAAACGCTGAACTGCCAATTTGCCGCCGCCTTCTGCGGCTGGCCAGCAAAAGACCGCTGACCCGCGCTCTGAGCGCAAGGTCAACGGTCTTTTAAGGATTAAAGACACGTATCTTTAAGGTGAAGTATAATAAACCAAAAGAATTGTCCTCGGTTGTGAATAAAGCATTTGCGCCAAAAAAAGGTGCTACACCAAATAAGATGCGGAAAGGGTGAACTGATGGGTTAACCGAGGTGCGAAAACTTAAAAAACCCAGTAAAATCAACAGTTTTCGCCCGTGAGGCAGAAAGCAATACGGTCTCAAAGCAGCTCGTCGCGCTCCGCAGTTCAGCAAGCGCTAATCGACTGCTCAGACTATATCAAAATGGCTCAAAAACCCCGGAAAATCAAGGTTTTCCGGGGTTTTCTTATACCTAAATGGGCTGATATGGTTTGACCAAATTTGGCAAAACGAGAGCTGTTTTCACCCAATTTTCAGCGGTTAAATATAGGACAACCGCCAAAAATGGGGTCAAAAAACGGCCTTAGTGGTTAAAGAATAGGACAACCAGAGAGCAATTTCGGGGGTATTTTTGAGGGCGATTTTGGCACTCTCAGACACCAGATTTTTCGCTGGAGAGTTTGGCATAGTCGATGGAAACATCCCTTTCATTGAGCGCCTGCGTCCGCGCCCTTTCCGCATCATTCCACGGCACCTCGCCGGGGGATACGGCGACAATGTGCCTCGGCTGCGGCAGCGGCTCGGGCTGGGTGTTGTTGTTGTGCACCGCAATGCCAAGCGCCAGCGCACCGCCGGAGGAAAAGCCGCAGCTCTGCGGCCTTCTACTTGTTCAGATAACACCCTGCAAGCGCTGTACACCAGCACTTAGAGCACCTGCGGGTCATCTCCCTGATTCACCCCTTGCGGAAAACAATCAGCATCAGCCCTCGCCGTTGCGGCAGCCTGAAGACGCCGCGTGTAGGTACATGATTACACTATACTGCACTTCTTCCTATTTTGCAATAGGCGATGGAAATCAGCTGCCGTTGCTTGACAAACCGGAAGAGTTGTGGCACAGTATGCTCAGTTAGCCTCGTCTAACTCTCTGCCGGGCATGCGCTCTGCTGTGAAGTGTATCTGAAAAGGAGTCAAGTTGGTTATGCCGGAATCGCTGGATGTTTTGAAGCTTCGCGTCTTGCTCTGCTTTCTCAATGAAGAGCCGAAAACCTGCACGGTCACGGGCCTTGCCGGTGTGCTCGGTGAGGGGAAGCAGAAGGTCAGCCGTATGCTCATGGCGCTCGAGCGCGAGGGGCTGCTCGACCGGAGCGACCCGCGCCGCCCATGCCTGACCGAGGCAGGTCGTGCACGCGCGGCTTATTATGAGGAGCGCACGAATGTCGTGCTCAACCACCTGCTCTACGAGGGGCTGGACATTGACAGCGCCCTGCACGACGCCTATGCATGGGCACTCATGAGCAGCGACGAGGGCATGGCGCTCATCCGCAGTTCGGAGCAGCGCTACCGCGCCAAGTATGAGCTGCGCCGCCAGAGTGAGTTTGGCGGGGCGGAGCTCTGCCGCCGTCTGGGGGACGGGGAATACCGCTTCCCGTTTCTGATCTACAAGGAGTATGTTTCCGGCGGCACGAACCTGTCCATGGCCAACGAGGCCTTCTCGCACCCGTGCACGCTCACTGTGGCGAATGGCGTCGGTGTGGTGCGCCTGCATCCGGTGGATCTGTCCGCGTGCTCGCAGATGACCGGACGGGAGATGAACGGCCGTGTCCGCCGCCTCATGTATCTCGACGGGAGCACATTTGCACCCGCCTATGACGACGGCAGCACGATCTCGTTTCCCGCGCGCACGCTGCATTTTCTCAACATTGGCTCCGGCGTGGGGCAGATCCTGCACGGCAGCGTCTGCTTGCGTATGCAGTGCTCCGTCGGCACAAAGCACATGCCGGAATCTACCGCCATCTTCACTATCCTGATCTGAGGGCGGCGCCTGTGCGCGGAGAAGTTTTTGTCACGCCCGCGTTATAGAAAAACGGCGGCTTTCCTGCGGTTTTGGTCGATTTTTGCGCCGGAACGGCCGTTTTTGTAACGCACGTGGGACAAACGGCCGCTTGCATGAAAAATCCGAATTTGCTATAGTACAGTCGCTGAAAGATCGAGACTCCGGACCGCCGGCGCCGCGACCCGGATGCGCCGGCTGCTCAGCCGACAGAATACTGCTTCCTGTGTGGCTCCTGCTCGGGAAGCCCAGCCCTGAAAAGGGCATTTTTCCGCCGCGCAAGTTAGCCTGATCTAACGCAAATTAGCTAAGGCTAACCGAGAACGACTGCATCAGCCGCTTGTTCCGCGTCAGCACACTGTGCGCAGACCGCCGGCCCGCTTGTTCCAAGCAGATATGCCTGCATTGGGCGGAATCAAACGAGGATATGGACGATCGTTATGGTTCTGCATGACATCGGATAGCTGACCATACGGTGCGTCTGACGGATTCCGGACAGGAAATCACGGAGGCAACTTATGCGTGCAACCGGGCTTTCCGCGCGATGCTCGCCTCGCTCAGCGTGGATGAGAAGACCTCAGCGCACGATGCCTGCGAACTGGAGCATGCGGTTAGCCCGGAAAACTTTGCCGCGCTGCAGTGGCTCTGCCCGAAAACAAACACGAAGGAGAACAAGTCAATGAAGCTTGACCAGATGCCGGTGCGCACCTGCCGCACTGCGGCGCCCGACGGGAGGTGCTGCCGATGATGATCGACAAGCGCCTGATCGGTACGGTTCCGGAGAGTAAAAAATACATTGCCGCAAACGTGGCGCTGCAGTGGTGCGGCCTCATAGCGAATGTCGCCATGATGATAAGCGTTGCGTCGCTGCTTGCCTCACTGCTGACAGCTCCCGCCGCGACGGCACGGCTGCTGACGACGGCGGCAGTTGCGGCCGCGGCCGTGCTCATTCGCTGCCTGTGCACGACCGGCGCCGCGCGCATGAGCGACCTGTCGTCGCGCGCTGTGAAAAAAACGCTGCGCACGCAGATTTACGAAAAGCTGCTGCGCCTTGGCGCGTCTTATTCCGAGCAGGTCTCCACGGCGGAGGTCGTGCAGGTCGCGGTCGAGGGCGTGGATCAGCTCGAGACGTATTTCGGCGCGTATCTGCCGCAGTTTTTCTACGCCATGCTCGCACCGCTGACGCTCTTTGCCGTGCTGTGCTTTGTCAATGTGCCGGCTGCATTTGCGCTGCTCGTGTGCGTTCCGCTGATCCCGGTCGCCATTGCGGCGGTGCAGACGTGGGCAAAAAAGCTCCTGTCGCGCTATTGGGGACAGTACACAAAGCTTGGCGATACCTTTCTGGAGAATCTGCAGGGGTTGACCACGCTGAAGATCTATCAGGCGGACGGCCTGCGCAACGACGTCATGAATGAGGAAGCGGAAAAATTCCGCAAGATCACCATGAAGGTCCTGACCATGCAGCTCAATTCCGTCACGATCATGGACGTCATCGCCTATGGCGGCGCGGCGCTGGGCGTGATCCTCGCAGCGACGCAGTACCGCGCGGGGCATGTCGCGCTCTCGGGCGCGCTGCTGATCATCCTGCTGTCGGCAGACTTTTTCATTCCCATGCGGCAGCTCGGCTCGTTTTTCCACATCGCCATGAACGGCATGGCAGCAAGCGAAAAGATCTTTCGCCTGCTCGACCTGCCGGAGCCGCCGGTGCGCGCCCGGACCTGTCCGGACGGGGATATCGTCTGTCAGGGTCTGCACTTTTCCTATACCCCGGAGCGGGAGATCCTGCACGGACTCAATCTCACGTTCCCGGCCGGATCGTTCACGTCGATTGTCGGCGCGTCCGGCTGCGGCAAGTCCACGATCGCGTCCATCCTCATGGGACGCAGCCGCGGCTATACCGGCGCGGTCACGATCGGCGGAGTGCCGCTCGCGGACATTTCCGAGGACAGCCTCATGCGCCACATCACCTACGTCAGCCACCAGAGCTACCTGTTCAAGGGTACCGTGCGCGAGAACCTGCGCATGGCACGGCCGGATGCATCGGACGACGCGCTCTGGGCCGTGCTGCGGCAGGTGAAGCTTGCGGCGTTTCTCGAGCAGGAGCAGGGGCTGGATACACCGCTGACCGAGCAGGGGAGCAACCTCTCCGGCGGCCAGCGCCAGCGGCTGGCACTGGCCCGCGCGCTGCTGCATGACACACCGGTGTACCTCTTCGACGAGGCTACATCGAACATTGATGTCGAGAGCGAAAACGACATCATGGCGGAGATCCATGCGCTCGCGGGGCGCAAGACAGTGATCCTCATTTCGCACAGGCTCGCGAATGTCACGGTGTCGGACAATATTTACGTTCTTGACGGCGGCGCGCTCGCCGGGCAGGGCACCCATGAAGCCCTCCTGCGCGCTGGCGGGGTTTACGCCCGGCTGTGGGATGCGCAGCAGGCGCTGGAAAACTACGCAAAGGAGGGCGCTGCGCTATGAAGCAGAGAAGCGGTTTTGCCGTTATGGCCCGGCTCGTCGGACTGGTCCGGCCGCTGGTAGGATATATGCTCCTTGCCATCGCGATGGGGCTGCTCGGGCATGCCTGCGCGGCGCTGATCACGGTCTTTGGTGGTTATGCGCTGCTGGAGCTGCTGCACTTTCCGACACCGATGGGACTTGAGGGAGTGTTCGCGTGCGTGCTTGTGTTTGCGGTGCTGCGCGGTGCTTTCCGCTACGCAGAGCAGACGTGCAACCATTTCATCGCCTTCAAGCTCCTCGCGCGCATCCGCGACCAGGTGTTTCGCGCGCTGCGCCGGCTCTGTCCGGCCAAGCTTGAGGGACGCGACAAGGGCGATCTTATTTCGGTCATTACGTCGGACATCGAGCTGCTTGAGGTGTTCTACGCGCACACGATCTCTCCGGCGGCAATCGCGCTGCTGTTCAGTGCCGGCATGAGCCTGCTCATCGGGCATTATCATTGGGCGCTTGGGCTGCTGGCGCTGGCGGCGTATGTAACAGTCGGCATCATTGTCCCGCTTGTCACGTCGCGCTGCAGCAAGGACACCGGGCTTCGATGCCGCACAAAAGCGGGCGAGCTCTCGGCGTTTGTGCTCGACAGCCTGCGCGGCCTGCCGGAGACGGTACAGTACGGGCAGGGGACACAGCGGCTGGCGCAGATGAATGCGCAGACCGACGCGCTTGCGCAGGACGCCGCACGTCTCAAACGCATCTCCGGCCGCAATGCCGCAGCCGCGAACACGGTCATTTTGCTGTTTGATCTGGCGATGCTCTTTATCGCGGCGGCACTCTGCCGCACCGGGCGAGTCGGGTTCGACGGTGTGCTCATCCCGACGCTTGCGCTCTTCTCGTCCTTCGGGCCGGTGGTCGCACTGGCGAATCTCGGCAGCACGCTTCAGAGCACGTTTGCCGCCGGGAACCGTGTGCTGGACATCCTCGACGAGACGCCTGCCGTCGCTGAAGTGACGGGGCGGCCGGACATTGCATTTACCGGCGCGGATGCACAGCACGTTACATTCTCGTATGGCGGGGAAACGGTGCTCTCCGATGTGTCGGTCACCGTGCCGGAGCATGCGATTGTCGGTATTGTCGGCCGCAGCGGCAGCGGCAAATCCACGCTGCTGAAGCTGCTCATGCGCTTCTGGGTCGTGCGGCAGGGGAGCGTGCATATTTCGGATACGGACATTTCGGCCGTCAACACGGCGAATCTGCGCGCGCTCGAGAGCTTTGTCACACAGGACACGCACCTGTTCCACGACAGCATTCGCAGCAATCTGCGCATTGCGCGCCCCGACGCGACCGATGCTGAGATCGAGGCGGCCTGCCGCAAGGCGGCGGTGCATGATTTCATCTGCACGCTGCCGCAGGGGTATGATACCCCGGTCGGCGAGTTGGGGGACACGCTCTCCGGCGGCGAACGGCAGCGGCTGGGGCTAGCACGTGCGTTCCTGCACGACGCGCCCTTCCTGCTGCTCGATGAGCCGACGAGCAATCTCGACAGCCTCAACGAGGCGGTCATCCTGCGTGCTCTTCGTGAGGAGCGCGCGGGCAGGACGGTCGTGCTCGTGTCGCACCGCGCATCGACGATGCGTATCGCCGACACGGTCTATTCGGTCGAAAACGGCCGTATGAGCTGATTCTAAGGAGGTAGGAATTGAAACTCAAACAACTGATTTTTCTTATCATCGGCTGCCTGAGTCTTGCGCTCGGCTGTGTGGGCATCGTGCTGCCGATCTTACCGACGGTGCCGTTTTTTCTCGTGACAGTGTTCTGCTTCGCCAACTCATCGCAGCGGCTGCACGACTGGTTCATCGGCACGCAGATGTATAAAAAGCACCTTGACTCCTTCGTGAAGAAAAAGGGCATGACTGTGCGCACCAAGGCCGGCATCCTCTTGCCGGTAACGCTGCTGATGGCGGTCGGCTTTTTCCTCATGCTGCGCAAGGGACTTTTGGTGCCGTGTGTGATCCTCGCGGTCATCTGGGCATGTCATGTCGTTTATTTTGCCTTTGGTGTCAAGACGATCACAGAGGCCGAGTCGACCGCCCTGCGCACCGACGCGCAGCCGCCGCAGGCATGAGCGCGCTGAGGCGAATTGCGAAACGAGCAGCCGGGCGACGGCTGCTCGTTTTGACGCACAAAAGAAAACCGCCGCTTCCGAATGGAAGCGGCGGTTCTTGTTGGGGGTGATGACTCAGAACTTGATGTCGACGGGCTTGCGGTCGAACATGGTGTTGACCTGCTTATAAACCCAGCCCATCAGCTTCTGGTCCAGATTCCAGAAGTACACCACGAACAGCGCACCGACGACGGTGGCGGAGGTGGCGAACGTCTTCTTCAGGACTTTTGCAAGTACAGGATTCATAGTTTGCTCCTTTCAGGCCGGGGTGGCTTACTTCTTGGCAAGACCCTTCTGACGGGCATACTCGGCAGCGCCCAGA
>ERZ833608.232-NODE-232-length-50580-cov-6.357091_pt1 | contig 50580 bp, 50 predicted proteins | sample MGYA00519694_ERZ833608 | MGnify/ENA primary metagenome ERZ833608 (study PRJEB31850, sample SAMEA3708742) | human gut metagenome | biome: human gut; feature: human-associated habitat; material: faeces | place: China | collected 2014 ... | reverse complement strand
CGGATGTAGTGGCAGGCAATGCAAAAGCCGGTTCAAGTACAGCGGCTAGTGGAACTAAGAATAATGATGAACTAGAGGCTGAATTAGCAGCACAGGGAGGAAAAACGTCGCAAGAGGTAATAGCCGCTCAAGATAGAGAGTATATAGACGCTTTAGAAAAATCTAAAGTAGATAAAAATGTGCAAGTTGTTCAAAATAGTGATTGTACAATGAGCTTTAAGGCTGGCGATATAATAAATTTGTCTACTGAGGAATCTAAAATTAGCAGAATTTATTGTTCTTCTTAGGATAGTTTATTTAGTTGCAGTATTTGTAGTGGGAGTCTTTTGATATTGGAATTGCAATAAGAATCGGCGAACTAAAAGAAAATGACACTACACATAAGAACAGCACAGTTAGTTCCAATAAAATTATTGGGAAAGAAATCAGTGCTTTGGTTAATCAATGTATGTTTTTTTGCAATTAACTAAATTTGGAAAAGTGGAGTATTTTTAGTATTATATAATTAGTATTTTAAGGAGGGTAAATTTATGGAAAATCAATCATATGTAGAATCAGTTAAACGTGCAAGTATTGTGCAAAGCTTTTTTGCCCAGGTTTATGGGTGGATGTTTTTTGGACTTTTATCAACAGGGATAGTCGCCTATTATACGGCACATTCTCCGGCGTTGTTAAATCTGATCTTTGGCAGTCAAATAACGTTTTATGCGTTTTTGTTTGCGCCGATCGTATTGGTTATGATCATCAGCAGCAAAATCAATTCGCTGAGTGCGAGTATGGCCAGTTTTCTGTTTTTTGTTTATTCAGCTGTAACCGGAGTTACACTGTCGGCAATTTTTCTTATGTATACGCAGGAGTCCATTGCAACGACTTTTGGGATAACTGCTGGTACTTTTGGCGCCACCGCTCTTTTTGGTTATGTCACTAAAAAGGATTTAAGCAAAATGGGCAGTATCTTGTTTATGCTTTTGATTGGTCTGATCATCGCTTCGGTCGTCAATATGTTTTTGAAAAATGACACTATGATGTGGATTCTTACTTATGTGGGGATCGTTATCTTTGTTGGCCTTACTGCTTACGATATGCAAAAGCTTAAAAAAATCGCTCACAGCATAGATGACGATGAAAGCAGTATTGCTAAATTTGCGGTGCTGGGTGCTTTGACTTTGTATCTTGATTTTATTAACCTGTTTTTACGGCTGCTGCAGATTTTTGGTAAGAAGCGTTAAAAGTTGCATGTTTTGATAACAGATAGATTGTTTATAGATGCGGGAGATTTTGTTGGTGAATGTAAAAAACAGCTGACCTTTATTTTAGGGTCAGCTGTTTTTATTTGTTCAGCAGTTCTAAACGCTCAAAATAGTTAAAAGATTATAAGGCTATATGTTTGTCAATATCGGCCGAAAAATATTTAGATTATAGCATTAAAAAATTTCCTTTTTGCAAAATTTCTAATATAGTTGTGCAAGCTTGCCTGTTTTTGGTATAATATAGTGATAATAAGGAAGGTGGGTAAACGAGTGAAGAGCAAAAAGCTTGGCATTATGGGCGGCACTTTTGATCCTGTTCATTTGGGGCATCTGCAGACGGCCAAGTTTATTTACGAGCATTTGGGCTTGGAAAAAATAATTTTTGTTCCTGCGTTTATTGCGCCTCATAAGGTTGGTCTGGAGTTTGCACCTGCTGCTGACCGTTATCGGATGACGGAGCTGGCAACGGAGCCTTATCCTTATTTTGAAGTTACTGATATTGAATTGCAGCGCAGCGGAGTTTCCTATACTTATGATACGGTTATGGAGCTAAAGGCCCGCTATCCAGAATATGAGCTGTATTTTATTATTGGTGCCGACGCTGTGCCGATGCTGAACACCTGGCACCGCATCAGGGAATTGCTGGCAGAAGTGACTTTTATAGCTGCTGACAGGCCCGGTTATGGGCAGACTATTGACAAGGTTTGCGAATTTTTTGGCGAGCCTGCTAAGAATAAAATTATACTTTTGGATACTCCTGAAGTAGATATTTCTTCGACTGGCATTCGTGAACGTGTCAGACGAGGACTTTCTATTAAGGGTCTGGTGCCGGAAAGTGTAGAAAAGTATATTTTAGAGGAGCATCTCTACCAGTCTTAATGGTAGTGAGAGGAGTTGTTATCATGCTGGATATCACAGAAATGAAAAAACTTCTTAAAGCATCTTTGCCTCATAAGCGTTTTAAACATTCTTTGGCTGTATACGATACTGCTCTTGAACTGGCAGCTGTTTACGGACTGGATAAGGAAAAGGTTGGCGTGGGGGCATTACTGCACGATTGCGGGCGTGAGATACCTACGCGTGATCTTTTGATGCATACAATTGCTTTGGGTTTACCAATGGATGATGTCGAAAGGAATCAGCCTATTTTACTGCATGCCAAACTGGGCGTATATTACGCTCGGGAAAAATACGGCGTTACCGATCAGGAAATTTTGGATGCTATCCGTTTTCATACTACTGGTGCGGCAAGCATGAGCAAGATGGCGATGGTTGTCTATCTGGCTGATCTGCTGGAGCCGACCCGTGATTTTGCAGGTATCGAGGAAATGCGCCGGCTGGCTAAGGTTGACCTGGAACAGGCCATGATAAAGGCTTATGCGCAGACGATACGTTATTTGCTGGAATATGACCTTTTGGTACACCCTCATTGCATAGAGGGGTATAACGAATTGGCGGCTAAGTTTAAAAGGCTTAAATTGAATTTGTAGGAGATGCCAATGTCTGTGGAAGAAAATAGAGAGAGCAGGCCTGTCCGCAAGAAACGTAAATTACGTTGGGGCAGGCTGGTATTTGTACTGTTGGTTTTGGCGGTACTGCTGACGGGAGCTTTTTGGGGAACAGTCTGGATCTATGACAATTTTATCAATCCGCCGAAGGTTGATGTTGTTGGTGCCAGCGACAAGATAACCCAAAATGAAAAATTGAACAAGCGCATCAATATTTTGCTTTTGGGTATAGATGACGGTGACAGTGATGCTGCTCCGGATGAACCAAAGCGAACTGACGCGATGATGCTGGCCAGCTTTGATCCCGGCGATAATAAGGTTGCGCTGCTTTCGCTGCCGCGTGACACCAAGGTGCAGATTCCGGGCCGGGCTGGTTGGGATAAGCTGAATGCAGCCTATGCTTACGGCGGTGTGATGATGGCCAAGCAAACTGTAGCCAATCTGCTGCAGGTACCGATCCATTATTATGTTTTAGTGGACTGGCGTGCGTTTATTGATGTTATCGATCTGATCGGCGGCGTTGATTTATATGTGGAAAAGGATATGTATTATGAAGATCCTTACGCCGATCTTGTTATTGATATTAAACATGGCTATCAGCATCTGGACGGTAAGCGGGCAGGCGAATATGTGCGTTTCCGCAAAGATGAGCTGGGTGATATTGGCCGCGTGCAAAGGCAGCAGAAGTTTATGAAAGCGGCGGCAGCACAGATTTTCAATATCGATACGGTGACTAAGATCCCGGCGCTGTTTTCGACTGTTGACAGACATGTGGAGACCGATATGAACACTTTGACGATGATCAAGGCTGCAAACAGCTTTAAGCTGTTTGGTGACGAAAAGGTCAAGTCGGGTATGCTGTATGGTAATTTTGACGATACAGAAGGTATCAGCTATTGGGCTACATCACGCGAGGAAGTTCAAAAATCTTTGGACGAAATCGGCATTCCCTATATGAAAGATGATGAAGATGAACAAGAATAAAGGAGGCGAAAAGATGGATTTTACTACTAAAGAAATTGCACACAAGATCGCGGCGGCAGCCTGCGATAAAAAAGCAAAGGATATTTTGCTGCTGAATATGGAGAACATTTCTCCTGTAACTGATTATTTTATTATTGCCAGCGCTGGAAATAATATTCTAGTTAAAGCTATTGCTGACAATATCGAAGATAAATTGGCGGAGGCAGGCATTTTTGTTACTCACAAAGAAGGCTATGCTGAAGGTCGTTGGATTTTGTTGGATTATGGTAATTGTGTTGCGCATATCTTTATTGAAGAAGAACGCGAGTTCTATAATCTGGAACAACTGTGGGCTGATGCTCCGTCGGAAGAATTTGTGGAGAGCAAAAATGACTGATGAAAAAGACATGGCAAAGCAGCTTAAATATCGTGCGGGTGACGTTGTTACTTTAAAAGTGGCACGTCTGGGCGAAATGGGCGCTTTCCTTGACGCTGGTACGGGCGATACTTCTGATGATATCCTGCTGCATAAGCTGCAGCAGACGGAAGCGGTCAATGTTGGCGATGAAGTTAAAGTCTATTTGTATAAAGATCCGCATGGCCGTTTGACGGCGAGCCAGAAATTACCGAAAATGCGCGAAGGGCAGATCGGTTACGTTAAGGTTTTAAGTGTGACCAAGGACGGCGGGTTTGTGGATATTGGCGCTGAACGCGGTGTATTTTTGCCGTACAGCGAAATGCGAGGGCATGTGTCGCCGGGTCAGCTGGTCTGGATAAAGCTGTATCGCGATAAAACAGGACGCCCTGCTGTCAGTATGCGGGTGGAAGAAGAAATGCTGAAGGCTTCCAAACCTGCTGTTGGTGTCAAGGTCGGCGACAGCGTGACAGGTACTATCTATAATATCCTGCCGGAAGGCTTCTTCATTTTTACTAATCAGCGCTTTTTGGCGTTTCTGCATCGCAGTGAAGTTCCCGGCGGGCGTTTGGATTTTGGTCAGGAGATCACGGCTCGCATCACTTATATTCGTGAGGATGGCAGGGTAAATCTGTCCTTACGCCAGCAAAAAGAAAATGCTATGATCGCCGATGCGGAAGATATTTTAAATTTTTTACATAAACGGAATGGTAAAATGCCTTACTGTGATACTACACCGATGGAAATCATTAAGGAAAAATTTGGTATCAGTAAAGCAGCTTTCAAACGTGCTTTGGGGCATTTGATGAAGGATGGCCTGATCGTGCAGGAAGAAGGCTGGACTATGCTGACTGAAAAAGGACTGCAAAGCGAAAAATAAGTAAAGACTCTCGTTTGGGCGAGAGTCTTTTTTTTTGCGCGTTATTTGTGGATGTTAAAAAACATTTCTTAAAGAACAAATATTGGAAATTGTTTAAGAGTAAGGTATAATGTAGACAATAAGAAGTTTGAAATAGAAAGAGGAACTATTATGGACTCTAGCGGCTTAAAAGAAGATATTTTTTACAGTTCCAGCTGGATGCAGGAAATATTGGAAATCAGTAATATTGGTTTATGGCTTTTGGAAATAAACAAAAATAATACTGACGTGCGTCTGTATGCCGATGATAAAATGTTAGAACTTTTAGGGCTGCAGAAGAGTTTATCGCTGGAAGATAATTATAAACATTTTGCGCAAGGCGTGCTTTCAGAAGATCTGGAAATAGTGCAGAAATATATTGAACAGATGCTGACGACCAAAAGGCTGGTAGAGGTTCAGTATCGCTGGAAGCATCCATGGTGGGGCACAATTTTTATTCGCTGCAGCGGCAAGTTATATAAAGAAGACGATAATGCTTATTATATTCGCGGTTATCATCAGAATGCCAGCGATGTTGAGGTCTTAAGACAGGCCAATATCGAAAAGAGCAGGCAGCTGATAGAAGTTGTACGTAAACGTGATTATTATGACGAGCTGTTTCAGTCCGTATTGTGCGGTATCGTTCAATACAGGCCACAGGCTGACGGAAGTATTGTTTTTCAAAATGCCAATATGGAAGCTATCAGGATTTTTGGTTATGAAAAAGAAGAATTCTGGAAGCGTAAATCCTGGCGGATAGAAGATCTGGCTGCGCCGGAAGACTGTGATAGAGTATATCAGAGCATGAACGCGATACTGCTGGGCAAGGGGAAACAGTCTTTTGAATATCGGGCGCTGAGAGCCGATGGTACTTATTGCTGGATCATTGGCAGCGGTGAATATATCAAAAATATTGACGGAGAACGTGTTATTCAAAGTGTTTTTCTGGATATTGATAACAGAAAGCAGATGGAGCTGCTTAATCAGGAATTGCTGGAGCAGGATAAGGGTACTCAGGAACTGCTGCGCCAGGTTCTGGAAGGAACAAAAATTTTCCATTTTTATTATTATCCGCAAAAACGTCTGGAAGTTATGCCGGTAAGAACCAGTAAATATTTTAACTGTAGTATGGAATACAGGAATATTCCGGAAAGCTTTGTGGAAGATTTTGTGAGCGGTGAAAGTAAGGCAGATTGCTATGCGATGTACGAAGCTATTCATAATGGGGCTAAAACTGCATCTTCCACATTCTGTGACAAGAACAAGCAGTGCTGGGTGCGGGTAACAATGACTGTTATGTCATGGGATGATCAGCAGCAGCCGACTTTTGTCATTGGTATCATTGAGGATATCAGCGAGCAAAAAGGAATGGAGCTTGAAAAAATCGAGTTGCAGTCTATTTATAATTTTACGATAGAACATGACTATGATGCTGTTTGCATCTGTGATTTAAACAGTGGTGATTATGTGATGCGTTTTGCCGGTTATTGCGCTCATTACGGTTTGCCGCTGCGTGGCAGCATTAATGAACAGCTGCCGGTATTTATAAAAGAGTTTGTTTGTGAAGAAGATTGTGAGCATTTAAAAAGCTGGAGTATTGATAGTTTGCTGAAGTGCCTGGAGCAGGAAGAGGCTGTTATGCTGTATTTCCGTTCATCCGCTAAAGACGGGTACAGATATAAAGAAGTTAAGCTTTCATATTTTGGTAAATTAAAAGAACGGCTGCTTTTGACGATGCGCGATATCCATGAACGCACGATGCAGGAGGAAGCAAATAAACAAATCATCAGTGACGCATATCAGCTGGCTTTACAGGCCAATCAGGCCAAAAGTGAATTCTTTTCAAAAATGTCGCATGATATCAGAACGCCGATGAATGCTATTATGGGGCTGGCGGCTTTAGCGGCACATTGCGACGACAAAGATCATGTAGATGATTATTTGAAAAAAATTGTCACTTCTGGCAAACATATGCTGGAGCTGTTGAATGAGGTTCTGGATATGTCGAAGATCGAAAGCGGCAAAACAGAATTGAACTCGGAAGCATTTTTATTAAAAGAAAAAGTTGAGGAAGCATTAGATATCATTAAACCTGCTGTTGAGGAGAAACGGCATCAGCTGATTGTGGAAACAGAGGCACTGAAAAATATAACTGTGCTGGGTGACGCGCTGAGACTGCAGCAGATATTACTTAATCTGTTGTCCAATGCCGTTAAATATACGCCTGATGAAGGTGTGGTAAAGCTGACGGTTACTGTTAAGCCGTTACCGCATGATCTGGCTGTTTTTGATTTTATTGTAGAAGATAACGGCATTGGGATGGAACAAAGTTTTATCGAGCGTATTTTTGAGCCGTTTATAAGAGCAGAAGATTCTCGGGTCAGTAAAATACAGGGAACTGGTCTGGGCATGACGATCAGTTTGAACCTGGCAAAACTGATGAACGGGTCGATCGATGTTGAGAGCTGTGTTGGTAAGGGCAGTAAGATCACTGCTTCTGTTTGTCTGAAGGTGCAGCGTCAGAACGGAGTTGCGGTCGAGTATGAACAACCTGCCGGTGATAACGAAAATGCTGCTGATATTGATTATAGCGGTAAACGGGTACTAGTAGTTGAGGATAATGCAATCAATCTGGAAATTGCTTTAGAGTTTTTGAAGCTGTTGGGCTTGACTTGTGAATCCGCTGGTGATGGTGCAGAAGCATTGGAAAAATTCCTGGCGGCGCCTGAAGGATATTATGATTTGATTTTTATGGATATCCAGATGCCAACTATGAATGGCTATGAAGCGGCAAGAGCAATCAGAGCTGCTTCTCGCAGTGATGCGGTCCGGATTCCGATTATTGCCATTACTGCGAATGCTTTTTCGGAAGACGTGAAAATGGCGCTGGCCGCGGGGATGAATGCACACATAGCCAAGCCGTTTGAACTAAAGCTTTTGAAAAAAATAATACGTCAATGGCTGAAATAAGACGACTGGAAGAAGCTCCGTTTTGTAGGGGCTTCTTTTTTGTGTTATAATGCAGATATCTATTTCAGAAAAGAGCGGAGAGAAACCATGGATTATTTTGTCTTGACAGTTGCTTCGTTGATATTATTTGCTGCTACTTTTTTCAGTACTGTAACTGGTTTTGGCTTTGCGCTGATCGCAGCTCCTGTATTAACGATGGTCATGGGGCCGAAAGAGACAGTTGTATTTGTTATTATCGCCGGTGTTATTGTGCGGGTGATCATGATGTGGCGTACCTGGGGAGAATTTGAGTGGCCGACAGTTTTGATAACAGCTGCCGGCAGTCTGTTGGGGATTATTCCCGGAGCGTATCTGCTGAAAGTGGCTGATGCTAATCATTTAAAGATTTTATTAGGGATAGCGCTTTTGCTTGTAACGCTTTTGATGGAATTAAATTTTGTGCCTGAGGTCAAAAATAAAAAGCTGGGACGTGTTTCTGCTGGTTTTTTAAGCGGTTTTTTCAGTGCGACTACCAGTATCAGCGGGCCGCCGATCGCTTTATATTTTTTGAGTGAGAATATGGAGAAAAATTTGCTGCGCGCCAATATGATCTGGATCTTTGCTATCGGCAGTTTTTGTACTTTAGGCAGTTTTTTTGTTGCGGGTACATTTCAGGGTGGAAATTTGATTGCTTTGTCGCTGTATGTGTTGCCGGCAGTACTTTTAGGCTGGTGGCTGGGAGAAAAAATGTTTTTCCGTATCAATCAGCATTTATTTAAGCGTATTGCGCTGCTTGTAGTATTGATAGGCGGGGTAATGACTTTGGGAAGTGGCATCAACGGTGTGCTCCATTGATTTTGTTGTAACATTGTTTACAATAGACGGTGCATAAAAATTAATTTTTTTGAATTTTATGCTTTTGCTTGACACCTTTTTGATACGGGTCTAAAATAACAACAATTAAGTTTTACACAAGAAATTTAAATTAGGTGGGTTGATCGTGGAATCTGTTTTGAGAACTAATTGGGTAAATGAATATGCTTTTGACTTTAGCCGGGGCTATTTTTATTTTAGCGCTGGTTATTTTACTTGCTCAAAACTGCATAATTCTATTACCGTAAACAGATGCCGATACCGTAGCTGAGATATGCTGCTGTAAATAAGAAGATGAATTTTTAATCAGGCTCTCTTACGAGGCCTGATTTTTTTTATTATCTTGTGTAAATAAAAATGAAATTAAGGAGTGGAGATAAATGATTATAGTAATGAAACCGGGGATTCCCGCAGAAGAGGAATTGAGAGTAAAAAGCTTGATGGAAGGTAAGGGTTTTCAGATCCATGAAAGCCGCGGTGCTAATTTTACCCTGTTCGGTGTAGTAGGCGATACGGCTGCCTTCGATATGAATCAGCTGAGAGTATATGACTGCATTGACAAGGTTATGCGTGTGCAGGAGCCTTATAAACGTGCTAACAGGATGTTTCACCCGGAAGACAGTATCGTAGATGTATGCGGGGTGAAGGTGGGAGGCAAACAGATCACGGTAATGGCAGGCCCTTGTTCAGTAGAGACGCGGGAACAGATTATCGGCGTGGCGGAGGATGTGAAGCAAATGGGCGCTGCGATCCTGCGTGGCGGCGCTTTTAAGCCGCGTACTTCTCCATACTCTTTCCAGGGACTGCAGGAAACCGGACTGGATTTATTAAAGGAGGCTAAAGCTGTTACCGGGCTGCCGATCATTACAGAAATTATGTCAGCAGATAAGATCGAACGTTTTGTAGAAGATGTGGATGTGATTCAGGTAGGCGCCCGCAATATGCAGAATTTCGAGCTTTTGAAGGAGCTGGGCAAGACAGATAAACCGATTTTGCTGAAACGCGGTTTGTCTGCGACGATAGAGGAGTGGCTGATGTCGGCTGAATACATTATGGCCGGCGGTAATGATAATGTTATTTTATGTGAGCGTGGTATCCGAACCTTTGAAAATTATACCCGCAACACTTTGGATCTGAGCGCGATACCGGCAGTAAAAAAACTCAGTCATTTGCCGGTGGTGGTTGACCCCAGCCACGCGGCTGGTATGTGGTGGATGGTAGAGCCGCTGGCTAAGGCAGCAGTAGCCGTAGGTGCTGACGGACTGATCATTGAAGTGCATAATGATCCTGAGCATGCGTTATGTGACGGAGCTCAATCCCTGAAACCTGAACGCTTCGGCAGGTTGATGCAGGATCTGAAGATCATAGCAGGAGCCGTTGGACGTGAGCTATAACAGGTTATAATTAAATTTAACCATATAAATTAAAAGGAGAGAACAAAAATGATTATTGTAATGAAACCAGGCGCACCGATGCAGGAATGTGAGAAGATTAAAAACGGACTGATCAATAACGGCTTCCAGATCAATGAGATCGTCGGCGTGAATATGACGATCCTGGGCGTTATCGGAGATACCAGTACTTTAGATATCAATCTGCTGCGCGTTAACGATTGGGTAGAAAAGGTCATGCGTGTGCAGGAGCCGTTCAAACGGGCAAACAGGATGTTCCATCCGGAAGACAGCGTAGTGGATGTCAACGGGATTAAGATCGGCGGCAAAAAAATCATCGTTATGGCCGGTCCATGCTCGGTAGAGACCGAAGAGCAGATCATTTCCGTTGCTAAGTCGGTAAAGCTCGGCGGAGCCGCTATGCTGAGGGGCGGAGCTTTCAAGCCGCGTACTTCACCGTATTCTTTCCAGGGATTGAAAGAAAAGGGATTGGAGCTCTTAAAAATCGCTAAACAGGAAACTGGCCTGCCGATCGTTACCGAAATCATGTCAGCTGATAAAATCGAACGTTTCGTGGAAGATGTGGATGTTATTCAGGTAGGGGCCCGGAATATGCAGAATTTCGAGCTTTTGAAGGAGCTTGGCAAGACAAATAAACCAATTTTGCTGAAACGTGGTTTATCAGCGACGATAGAAGAATGGATCATGTCGGCTGAGTATATTATGGCCGGCGGTAATGATAATGTTATTTTGTGTGAACGCGGTATCCGTACCTTTGAAACTTATACCCGTAATACTTTGGATCTGAGCGCGATCCCGGCAGTAAAAAAACTAAGCCATTTACCGATCGTCATTGATCCGAGCCATGCTTCCGGCATGTGGTGGATGGTTGAACCGATGGCCAAAGCTGCTATCGCAGCCGGTGCAGACGGATTGATCATTGAGGTACATAACGATCCCGAGCATGCACTGTGTGACGGGGCACAATCACTGAAGCCGGAACGCTTTGCACACCTGATGGGTGAATTGAAGGGCATTGCGCAAATAATCGGCAGAGAGATGTAGGATATAGTATAATAATGTTAAAAACGGCTGTTTGCTTGATAAAAAACAAGAAGCCGTTCAAATTATCGTAGGATTGTAGAATGGAGAAAGTTTAACGAGGTGAACGTAGTGGAAAGTGGTTTTAGAAGCACGGATTGGCAGCAGCTTACTTTTGCTGTGGTAGGTATGGGACTTATCGGCGGTTCTTATGCCAAAGCGCTGAGGCGCCTGGGCGTAAAGAAGATCATCGGTGTCGATACTGACGGCAAGGTGCTGCGGCAGGCTCAGGAACAGGCTGTTATCGACGAAGCTCTTTGCGGGGCAGGTCCAGGACTGCAGGCGGCAGATGTAGTGATCTGTTCGGTTTATCCGGCAGCTACGCTGGATTTTGTAAAAAGTGCGGTGCCTTTTTTGCAGAGTGATGTTTTGATAACCGATGCTACAGGCATTAAAGGCAGCTTGCCTGAGGACGTGCAGCGACTGCTTACCGGAAGGATGGAATTTATTGCGGGGCATCCGATGGCCGGCCGTCAAGGCAGCGGTTTTGGTATGTCCCAGGCCGAGATTTTTGACGGTGCCAATTATATCGTGGTGCCGGCAGCTTTTAACAGCAGTGGGGCGATCGAATGGGTGAGCAGCTTTGCAGGCGCGATTGGCTGTGGGCAGGTAGTGCAGGTTGATGCCGTTGAGCATGACCGCATTATCGCCTATACCAGTAATTTGCCTCATGCTTTAGCGGTAGCGCTGATCAACAGTGCTTCTTATAATGAAAATACGAAATATTTTATTGCCGGCAGTTTTCGCGATGGAACAAGGGTCGCAGATATCAATCCGTATTTATGGAGCGATTTGTTTTTGGCGAACAGGGAAAACGTTCTGCAGGAATTAGCTGCATTCAGCCAGCAGTTGGAACGCTGGCGCGAAGCTCTGACAGCTGCCGACGCGCAGCTCCTGCAGGAAATGATGCGGGAAGCTGCGATTAAAAGAAAGGATTTGTACTGATGCGTACGATTACAGTAGCGTTAGGTGAGAAAACATATAATATTGAAATCGCAGCCGGGCTGCTGGATCAGATCGGGGCAAAGGCCAGAGTGCTTTCTCAGGCGGTAAAAGCGGCAATCATCAGCGACAGCAACGTAGATCCTTTATATGGCGAAAGGCTGGAACGCAGCCTGGCTGCCAGCGGGTTTGAGGTTACGAGGATAGTTTTTGCCGCCGGTGAGCAAAGTAAAAATTTAACTGTGCTGGGTCAGGTTTATGACGAACTGGCACGGGCAGGCTTGACGCGCAGTGATTTGATCCTGACTTTGGGCGGTGGTGTGCCGGGCGATTTAGGCGGATTTGCGGCAGCTACCTTTTTGCGCGGCATTGATTTTATTCAGGTACCGACCTCGCTTTTAGCGCAGATCGACAGCAGCGTAGGAGGCAAGGTGGCTATTGACCTGCCGTCAGGCAAAAATCTGGCAGGCAGCTTTTATCAGCCAAAAGCAGTATTTATAGATCCGGATTTATTGAAAACTTTACCGCTGCGGTTTTTGCATGATGGTTTGGCTGAAGCGATCAAATACGGCTGTATTCGCGATGCCGGCCTGTTTGCTCAGATCGCTGCTGTTAAAAGTGATCAGGAGCTGCTGGAGCAGGCGGACATTATTATTGAGACCTGCTGTAATATCAAGGCGCGGATCGTTGAAAAAGACGAATTTGACACAGGAGAACGTATGCTGTTGAATTTTGGGCATACTATCGGGCATGCTATTGAAAAATGCTGCGGTTTTACTACTTATACTCACGGTGAAGGCGTTGGCATCGGTATGGTACAAATGACGCGTCAAACGGAGAAGCTGGGACTTACGGCAGCAGGTACTGCAGAGGAGTTGAGCCGCGTACTGAAAAAGTTTGCTTTGCCGGTAAGTGCAGTATTTGATGCTCAGGAAATTTTACAGGCAATGGCTTTGGATAAAAAAAAGAGCGGTAAAAAAATTAACCTGGTAATTATTGAAAAAATAGGCGTCGGACGCCTGCATAAAATAGACTGGCAGGATATACCTGCCTATATTGGATAGGAGAGCTCATGACGACATTGAAGATTACACCGGCAAAGCTCAACGGCAGTGTTTGCGTGCCGTCATCTAAAAGCATGGGGCACAGGGAAATTATCTGTGCCGGACTGTCGGCGGGAACCAGTATTGTTGATAATATCAGTATGTCTGACGATATGGAAGCTACTCTACGTTGTCTGACTGCATTGGGGATCGGTTTTCAAAAAGTTCTTTCAGAAAGATCAGGACGCACAGCTTTGGCTATTAATGGCAGTGGTAATGTACGAGTTTCGCAAAGTACTGCCGATTGCGGAGAATCAGGTTCGACATTGAGGTTTATGATCCCTCTGGGGGCATTGTGCGGTGAGCCGCTGACATTTACTGGTCACGGAAAGCTGGTAACGCGTCCGCTGCAGGCTTATTATGATATTTTTGACAGGCAGGAGCTGTCTTATACAACTGCCTCTAACGGGTATTTGCCTTTGACGGTGAACGGTGTGCTGAAAAGCGGCGATTACGAGCTTCCCGGTAATGTCAGCTCGCAGTTTATCAGCGGTCTGCTGTTTGCTTTGCCGCTGCTTGCAGGCGATTCTGTTTTGAAAATTACTTCTGCACTGGAGTCGCAGAGCTATGTGGATCTGACCTTGTCGTGTCTGGCAAAATACGGAATCGTTATCGAACACGAAAATTATTATAAATATCATATCGGCGGCGGTCAGAAGTATCGCTGCGGCAGGAACATGGTGGAAGGTGACTGGTCTCAGGCGGCATTCTGGCTTGTTGCCGGCACGCTGAGCAGGCAGATTACCTGTACTGGACTAAACAGGGACTCGTTGCAGGGGGATATGGTCGTTGCGGATATTATCAACCGGATGGGAGGAAAAATAACCTGTGATGCCGAAGGTAATCATACGGCCTCGAGTGCGTCGACTAATGGTGTAGTTATCGATGCGGCAGACTGTCCTGATATCATTCCTGTCTTAACGGTACTGGCAGCGGTCAGTGAAGGTACAACTGAAATCATCAATGCAGGACGGCTGCGTATTAAAGAGTGTGACCGTCTGGCAGCGATGACCAGTGAATTGAATAAACTGGGAGCTGCAGTTACAGAACTGTCTGACGGGCTGATTATCAAGGGGCGGCCGGAAGGTCTGCAGGGCGGCTGCGTTGATTCCTGGAACGATCACCGCATCGCGATGAGTTTAGCGGTAGCGAGTCTGGTTTGCAAAAAGGCGGTTATTATTAGTGGCAGCGAATGTGTTCAAAAATCATATCCTGAATTTTGGCAGGATTTTACAGCCTTAGGCGGAATGATAAAAACTGTGGGAACGGGTGAAAGTATATGAGCGGTGTTTATGGCAGAAAAATAAAAATGACGATTTTCGGCGAATCCCATGGTGCTTCTATTGGTCTTGTGATTGACGGGTTACCACCGGGGCTGGGAATTGATATTGATTTTATTAAACGCGAGATGGAAAGGCGGGCTCCGGGCCGCAATCTGCTTTCGACCCAGCGTCAGGAAAAAGACGCTTTTTTGATCCAGAGTGGTGTTTTTGAAGGGCGGACGACGGGGACACCTTTGTGTGCGCTGATCCCTAACAGCGATAGTCATTCTAAGGATTACAGTATTCTAAAAGATAATATGAGACCGGGGCATGCTGATTATTCCGGTAAGATCAAATATAAAGGCTTCAATGATTACCGTGGCGGCGGTCATTTTTCCGGACGACTGACTGCGCCGCTGGTTTTTATGGGAGCTGTTGCCAAGCAGGCTCTGGCTCGGTATGGAATTGTTATAGGGGCACATATCAATAATGTGGGTGAGATTTTTGACAGGAAGTTTGACCCATTGGGAGAAGATGCTGAATTATTGATGAGTCTGCGGCAGAAGGAATTTGCCGTATTGGACGATGTACGTGGGGCAGAGATGCAGGCGCTGATTTTGGAAGCGCGTGAGCGTCAGGATTCTATTGGCGGCAGTATTGAGTGCATGGCGCTTAATTTGCCGGCTGGTTTGGGCGAACCATTTTTTGATTCACTGGAAAGCCGTCTGGCACATGTGCTGTTTTCTATTCCGGCGGTAAAGGGGCTGGAGTTTGGTATGGGCTTCGGTTTCTGCCGCAGCACCGGTTCACAGGCTAATGATCCGCTGTATTATGATGGAGATTCTGTGCGAACTGAAACTAATAATAACGGCGGTATTTTGGGTGGGATTACCAATGGCATGCCTGTTGTATTCAAGGTAGGGTTCAAACCAACGCCTTCTATTTCCCTGCCGCAGAAAACGATAAATGTGGCTGAGCATACGAATACGGTATTGGAAATTAAAGGTCGTCATGATCCCTGTATCGTGCAGCGGGCAGTACCTGTCGTGGAAGGTGTTACGGCCTGGACTGTTTTAGATATGCTGTTGACTGCGGATATTGACGGTGAGGTGTGAGCATGGAAAAATTGGATTTAGAGGCGATCCGCCGCCGTATCGACAAGATCGACGCCCAGCTGGTTGCGGCGTTGGAAGAACGGATGGAGGCAGTGCTGGAAGTTGCGGCCTATAAAAAACAGCAGGGGCTGCCTGTGCTTGATGCGGCTCGGGAAGCTCAGGTGCTCTCAAAGGCCTGTATGCGTTTACAGCATAAAGAGTATGCACCGGCTGTTACAGCGATGATGACGACCATCATGGAGCAGAGCAAGGCTTTGGAGCATGTACTGCTGGCAGAGCCGCGAGTTCTGCCGCAGGAGGAGGTCATGGAGGTTGGCTGTTTTGGAATGCCGGGGTCTTACAGTCATCAGGCTTTGGAGAGATATTTTGCAGGACAGCATATAAACAGACATCATTATGCTTTGTTTGAGGATGTAGTGCAGGCGGTCAAAAACGGTGAGATCAAATACGGTGTTTTGCCGATCGAAAATTCTTCGACCGGAGGTATTACCGAAGTTTATGATCTGCTGCGGCATCACGATTGTTCTATTGTTGGTGAGCAGTGCGTGAAAATAGAGCACAATCTCTTGGGCGTTCAAGGTGCTAAGCTCGAAGATGTTACTACTGTTTATTCACATCCGCAGGGCTTTGCACAAAGTAAAGAGTTTTTTCATCAGTATCCGCAGATGGAGTTAGTGCCTTATTTCAGCACATCTAAAAGTGCAGAAACAGTGAGGGAAAAGCAGGATAAGCATTTGGCGGCGGTGGCTGGTAAGCAGGCTGCGGAAATGTATGGGCTGCAGATTCTTGCCGCCAATATCAACTATAATTCCAATAATTATACCCGGTTTATCGTCATTTCTAACGAAGCGGAACAGGCGCCTAATGCTAATAAAATTACGGTAGTAGTGGCAGTAAAACATGAACCGGGGTCATTATACAGGACTTTAGGACATTTTTATCACAGCGGTTTAAATATGATGAATTTGGAATCCCGGCCGATCGAAGGTAAATCATGGGAATATTTCTTCCACATCGACCTGGTAGGCAACCTGCGTGAAGAAAGAGTACGTCAGGCATTAGAACAGCTTTCCGACAGCTGCGCATATTGTAAGATATTAGGCAATTATCCTGCCGATGGTAGATAGGAGGTTTGTGTTATGGTTCATTTTGGCTTGATTGGAGCGCGTTTGGGACACAGTTTATCACCGCAGATACATCAGCTGATCTTTAAAGAATTGGGTGTCGAAGGAACATATGATCTGCTGGAGATACCTCCTGAAGAATTATATGCGAGCGTGCATGAATTGCGTGGTAAATACTGCGGAGTCAATGTAACCATTCCGCACAAGATCAATGTAATGGCTGCTTTGACTACTTTAAGTATGGAAGCGCAGGCTATTGGAGCCGTTAATACGATCCATTTTCATAACGGTGCAATTCGCGGCTATAATACCGATTATGCAGGTTTTGGGCGTTTGCTGGAAAATAACGGCATCGAAGTACAGGGCAAAAGCGCGGCTGTTTTAGGTACGGGCGGCGCTTCAAGAGCTGTACTTCAATATTTAATCGATCACGGTGTTTCTAAGATATTTTTAGTTTCCCGTAATACTCAAAGCATAGCTCCGTATATGAAAACCTTGTGCAGTAGTGTACCGACGCAATTCGTCAACTACGTACATTTAGAGCGTTATACCGGTGATTTACTGATCAATTGCACTCCTGTTGGGATGTATCCCAAGACCGATGTATCGCCGGTAGGTCTGGAAACTGTCGAGCATTTTGAAACAGCGGTCGATCTGATTTATAATCCCGCTAAAACTTTGTTTTTGCAGCAGGCAGAGCAGCTGGGTAAAAAGGCTGTGAACGGGATGCTTATGCTGGTAGCTCAGGCTGTAGCAGCAGAGGAGATCTGGCTGCAAAGAGAAATTTCAAACGATGTCATTTTAAAAGTTGCCGCTGAGATGGAAAAACAGCTATGAAAAATATCGTCTTGATCGGAATGCCGGGCTGCGGGAAATCAACTTTGGGCAGATTGTTGGCGCAGCATCTGAAGCGTCCTTTTTATGATGCTGATAATGTGCTTGAAAAGCTGGAAGGCAAGACTATCAAGGAGCTGTTCGCAGTCAGCGAAGCGTGCTTCCGCGATGCTGAAACCAGGGCAGTCAGGCATCTGTCAGAATTGGAAGGGTGTGTGATCGCTGCTGGCGGCGGTGTAGTCAAACGCTCAGAGAATATCGAGGTATTAAAAAACGGCGGCATTATCGTTTTTATAGACAGGCTGCCAGAAAAAATTGTACAGGACATAGATACAGAAAGCCGCCCTTTATTAGCAGCAGGGCGGCAGAAAGTTTTTGACTTGTATGCGGAACGAATCGAACTATACCGCAGGTATCACGATCATATCATAGATAATAACGGTGAGCGGGAAGCAGCGTTACAGGCATTACTGGAGTTGGCAAGGAGAGAAAGCTGATGAAAAAAATTTTGGTTTTGAATGGTCCGAATATCAATATGCTGGGCGTACGTGAAAAAAATATTTATGGTCAACAGGATTATGCAGCCTTGTGTGAATATATCGGGCAGGAAGCTGCGGCATTAAATGTGGAAGTAGAAGTAAGGCAAAGTAATTTTGAAGGTGAATTAGTCACGCTGATCCAGCAGGCTTATGGAAAATTTGACGGTATCGTTATCAATCCTGCGGCATTGACGCATTACAGTGTAGCTTTGCTGGATGCTATAAAAGCAGTGGCTTTGCCGACGATAGAAGTGCATTTGAGCAATATCCATGCCAGGGAAGAATTTCGGCATAGATCAGTAACGGCTGCTGCCTGCCTGGGGCAGATATGCGGGTTGGGTTTCCAGGGTTATGCTTTAGCGCTCAGAGCGCTGGCGGAAAAGGGTTAAGCTTATAAAAACTGAAAAAGAAGTAAAAGATGTAAAGCACAACTGGGTTGTGCTTTAATTTTTGTTAATTTCAATATACTCTAGTATATAAACATCAAAAATAAACAATAAATAGGGTTCAAGAACTTTACAAAATTAAATTTTATGTTATATAATTTATGCATAGCAAATTTTGCATACCTGATAGTGAAATTTATATGCTAATATGAATATTAGGAAAATATATGGGGAGGCTTATTCATGATGATTGATTACTGTTCCATCGGCAAAAGAATCAAATTGACGAGGATCAAGCAAGGTGTTCTGCAGAAAGATCTGGCAGAGAAGATCGGTATTTCCAAACCGCATATGAGCAATATTGAAACTGCTCATACTAAAATTGGACTGGAGACACTGGTTGCCATAGCTAATGCCTTGAACACTTCTGTTGATGAATTTTTGAGTGATACTGTCAGCAACAGTCAGGTTATTTTTAATGATGAGTTGAAAACAGTGCTTGAAAGAGCCGATATGGAAGAATTAAAGGTTATTTGCAAACTGGCACGTGTTATTTTGAAAAAGGATTAAAGCTGTTGCAATAATAAAGCAGACTGCGAGCTGTAGCTCGCAGTCTGCTTTATTTTATTTATTCGGGTTTGATTTTAAAAACAGCCGCATAGATGACCGGCAATACGATCAAGGTCAGCAATGTAGCAGCGGACAGCCCACAGGCAATGGCTACGGCCATCGAATTCCAGAAGGGGCTGGTAAACATCGGTATCAGTCCCAGGATCGTTGTAAGTGCAGCCAGCATAATAGGGCGGAAACGTACGATAGCTGATTCCAGTACGGATTCCCAGGGAGATTTGCCGGCCTGCAAATGCAGGTCTATCTGATCTATCAGCACGACGGAATTACGAATGATGATACCAGTCAGGGCCAGGATACCAAGTTCGGCCATAAAACCAAGCGGTGCGTTGAAAATTATCAATCCCAGCATAACGCCTGTTACGCCAAGCGGTGCTGTACAAAGAATGATAAACAGCTTGCGGATATCTTTCAGCTGCAGCATCAGGAGTATCATCATGAGCAGCAGCATTACAGGTACAGGTTCTAACAGATAACCTAAAGTTTTAGCGCTGTCTTCCAAACTGCCTCCGATTTCGATCGTAACGCCATTCGGAAGATTTTGCCTCAGTTCTGCAAGGTCATCGTAAACCTGCTGCGTGATATCGTTGCCGGTAACGCCTTCGCCGATACCGCCGCAGACTGTGATTGTCGGCAGCAGGTTACGGCGCCAGATCATACCGTTTTCTGATTCGTAACTGAGACGGGCTACCTGTGACAACGGCACCGCACCTGCAGATGTGGGGATAGTTAAGGTCTCAAGCTCGGTGACGGTAGATCGGTCAACAGGCTGCAGACGGAAAACCATGTCAATAGCCTGGTCTCCTTCCAGATATTGAGCTACGGTATAACCGGAAATTTCGGCCTGCAAAGCAGTGGCGACTTCTTTACGGCTCAATCCCATCTGCCGCAGTTTATCGTTGTCGATGGTAAGTTTAGCAGCTCCGTTTTGCTCCATCCAATCGAAACGCGTCATGGTCACGGCTGGATTCTGAGCCATAACTGTGCGTACTTTTTGTGCATATTCTTTAACAATATTGTCATCCGGACCGGTTACGCGCAGCATCACAGGATAAGCTGCCGGCGGACCCAGCGGGATAGAACGTGAATAACTGACGACATTGGGGAGATTAGCTGCTACAAGCTCGCGTATTTGCGGTTCTAAACGTTTACGGGCATCAATATCTTTAGCAACTACTACCAGCTGTGCATAATTGTTACGCGGTTGGACAGGGTCCATTACGAGGACGAAACGCGGAGCACTTTTTCCAACATAAGAACCGATGCTTTCAACATCAGGATTATCCTTCAGCATATTGGTCAGTTTCAGGGCGGCTTCATCCGTGGCTTTGATACTGCTGCCTTCAGGTAAATTGAGCTCTACCAGAAGTTCAGGACGCACAGAAGCCGGAAAAAATTCCTGCTTGATCAGCGGGACTAATAACAGGGAACCGATAAAGATACTGACCGTGCTCAGAATAACTATTTTCTGGTGCAGCATCGACCAGGAAAGGACGCTGCGAAACTTTTTATAAAAAGCAGTATTGTAAACATCGTTTTCGTTAATGAGCTGTTTAGGCTTGATCCAGGCGTGTCCCAAAACAGGCGCTACGGTTGCTGAAATGACCCAGGAAAGCAGCAGTGCTGTTGAGATAACAGGAAAAAGTGAAGAAGCAAATTCGGCGGCACTGGATTTGGCGAAAAATATCGGCATAAAGCCGGTGCAGGTAATCAGTGTACCTGTCAGCAACGGCATGGCACAGGTTTCAAAGGCATAGCTGGCCGCTTTAGTGCGTTCCCAGCCTTCTGACATTTTGACTTCCATCAGCTCGACGACAACGATCGCATCGTCTACCAGCATGCCCAGAGAAATGATCAGCGCTCCCAGAGATACTTTGTGCAGATCGATGTTCATGGCATACATGCCGATAAAAGTTCCTAAAAGTACCAGCGGTATGCAGACCGAAATGACATAGCCGCAGCGCCGTCCCAGACTGAGCAGACTGACTGCCAGCACGATAAGGATGGCTTCAAGCAGGCTGTCGGTAAATTCACCGATGGCGTTTTTTACTACCTGCGGCTGGTTGGCGACTTGTCCCAGTTCGAAGCCGAGCGGCAGTTCCTGTTGGATTTGCCGAACAGCCTGATCAAGATTTGCACCCAATTTGATATTATTACCGCCGTCTTCCATAGAAATGGCGATACCTACGGCTGGCTGACCATTAAAGTACATTTTCGGTTCAGCCGGTTCAGCATAGCCGCGTTTGATTTCGGCAATATCACCCAGACGGAAGGTACGGTCATTAGCCTGGATCGGAATATTGCTGATATTGGCCAGTGTATCAGGGGAACCGGTCAGACGCAGATAGGTATTAGTGCTGTCACTTTCAGCCATGCCGGACGGAGTGACAGCTGTTTCTGCCTGGATCGTAGAAGCCAGTGTATCAATCGGTATGCCCAGCTGTGCCAGCTTGGCATTAGACATCTGGATATAGATTTTTTCAGGCTGTACTCCTACCAGTTCTACTTTTTTGACATCAGGTATCTGAAAAAATTTATCTTTGATATTTTCGGCGACTACGCGCATTTCCTCATAGGAGAAGCTGTCAGAGGTGACTGCGTAGATATTTCCATAGACGTCGTCAAAACGGTCGTTGAAAAACGGTCCTAAAGCACCATCGGGCAAGTCACCTTTGCCATCATTGACAATATTACGCAATTCCAGCCAGCGCTGTTTGATTTCTTTGACCGGTACTGTATCCTGCAGATAAACATTGATAACAGCAGTTCCGGGACGTGAATAGCTGGTTATCCTGTCAATATTAGGTACTGTCTGCAATTGTTTTTCGATCTTGTCTGTCAGGTGTTCTTCCACCTCTTTAGCGGTTGCTCCCGGCCAGGCTGCCGAAACTACCATTTGCTTGATAGTAAAACTGGGGTCTTCGCTGCGGCCTAAGGAATTATAAGAATAGATGCCCATGACCAGACAGAGAAACATAAAAAAGTAAATTATTTGCTTATGTTTGATCGACCAGGCGGCCCAGTTGTTTTTCATTGGCTGACACCAGCTTCCAGACGGACGTTTTGGTCTTCTGCCAGTTTGTTGACGCCGCCGACAACGACGATATCTCCCTGCTGCAGACCGTCAGAGATCCTGACGTTATTGCCTTCATAACCGCCGATAGAAACTTCATGGGTATGTACTTTATTATTGGTAACGAGCCAGACCTGAGGGTTTCCTCCTGTTTGATAAATGGCGGTGGCTGGCAGCAAAATACTGCTGTCAGTACCGTTTTGCAGGTGTACTTTGGCAGTCATCCCCAGTTTGACTGCTGCAGGCATTTGCGGTACGGCTACACGAACTTTGTAGGTGCGGGTAACGCTGTCAGCCATTGGTGCTATTTCGCGGATATAACCATCTGCCGAAACGTTTTCTAAAGCCCAGAAATTGATCTTGGCTGACTGTTGAGGATAGATTTTATCCAAATGGTTTTCAGGGACATAGATCTGGATTTCCTGTTCGCCGCTTTGGACAACTGTCACAACAGGAGTTCCGGCAGCTACTACTTGACCCACTTCGCCGCTTACATTGGCTACTACGCCGTCATGGTCTGCAATAAGCTGCGTATAGGATAATTGGTTACTGTTGGTGATCAGTTGGGCCTGGGCTTGACGCAGGCTGGAAGCGGCCGCTTCCATCTGCGTATTATATTGCTCCATCATGGCTTTGCTGACACCACCGCTGTTGTATAAGGCCGTGTAACGGGATGCATTGTCGCGGGCCAGCTTATAATTGGCTTCGGCGGCTGTTACAGCTGCCTGGCTGGCTTCAAAACTCTGCTCGATGTCTTTGGGGTCGATTTGCATCAGGATATCGCCGGTTTTTACTGTATCGCCTAAATTGACGCTGCGGCTGATGATTTTACCGGCAACCTGAAAGGCCAGATCGCTTTCATAACGACCGCGTACCTCGCCGGGATAGGAAGATGTATTATCAACAGTTTCTTTACCGACGGTTACAGTACGGACATAAGGAACTTCTTTTACGATATCGGGCTTGGCTAAAACATTGCTGATTATATGGTACAGCAGCAATATAGCCACTGTTGCTGCCAAAATATACAAATGACGTTTTGTAAATGGAAGCTTGCTGAAAATTTCTTTGATCGACATGTCGGTGCCCTCCTGAACTAATTGGTAATGGAAGACAAATAAGTGTTTAAAGCTTCTTCCAAATAAGTGCTTTCAGTACCATTTTCAAAATGTCCCAGATCACGGATCTGATCATGTGTGAGAAAAAAGAAAACGATGATGCTTTCCAAAGTAAAAGCTACATGTGTAGGCTGCATATTATTACGGATACTGCCGTCAGCTATGGCTTCTGTAACCAGCTCGGACATAAATTTATGGATTTTGTATAAGCGGTTTTTAATAAAGCTGTCACACATAAAAGTGGGGGTCAAAAGCTCGCGGTAAATGAGATGGATACGGTGAGGATGCAGCTTCTGTACCTCGGAAATTGCAGTGATATATTCGCGCAGCTTAGCCAGAGGAGCTATGTCCTTACTGCTGACTCGGGCGATCAGATTTAAAAATAAATTTGACTGTTCGTTGAGAACTTCCTGATAAAGATTTTTTTTGCCGCCGAAATAGTAAGAGATCAAAGCGCTGTTGACCCCGGATTTTTTTGCGATTTCTTTGATGGAAACGCCATTAAAGTGATTAGCTGCAAATAAATCGGTTGCTGCTAAAAGAATTTTTTCTGCTGAAGAGGCAGATGCTTCAACTGGATTCATATAGAACACTCCTTTGAATATTAATTAAACAATTAATTATTAATAATTATATCACCAACTGGATCGTAACGTAAATATGTAAAAATAAGAAAAGACAGTGTAGAATACTTGCTAATCTGCTATAATAAATTAATAAATATCAAGGAAAGAGAGTTTGGCTATGACAGTGGAAACGATACTATTATTGCTGCTGCTTTTAATGCAGGCGGTGATTTTCATAATGCTGTGGCGGCTTCTGCAGACACGGCGGCAGCAGGGACAAGAACTGGGAGCTGAGGTGAACAGTCAGCTGGAAAGCCTGGAACGACGTTTTTATGAGAATGTACGCGATCTGCGCAGCGAACAAAACACTCTGGCCCGTGCGGCCAGAATGGAAAGTCAGGCAGCTTCTGACCGTTTGGGAGAGCAGCTGGATAAAAAACTGGAAAAGCTGACGGAAAGCACTGCGGCTAATTTGGAACAGATCCGCCAGACTGTTGATGAAAAACTGCAGTCGACTTTGGAACGGCGGTTGGGAGAATCCTTTCAGCAGGTCAGCCTGCGGTTGGAACAGGTTCATCGAGGGTTAGGTGAAATGCAGACCCTGGCCGGCGGTGTCGGCGATTTGAAACGCATCCTTTCTAATGTAAAGAACCGTGGTATCTGGGGCGAAATGCAGCTGGGAGTTTTGCTGCGTGATTTGCTGGCACCGGAGCAATTTGCCGAAAATGTTGCTGTGAAGCAGGGCAGTGCGGAAAGGGTAGAATTTGCGCTGAAGCTGCCGGGCAGCAAGGATGAAACGGTGTGGCTGCCGATTGATGCTAAATTTCCGCAGGAGGATTTTCAGCGCCTACTGGAGGCGCGCGAGCAGGCTGATACAGCTGCTGCCGATATTGCACTCAAGCAGCTTGAACGGCGGTTGAAAAGTGAAGCCAGGGATATCCAGAATAAATATTTGTGCCCGCCGCAGACTACTGATTTTGCGATCATGTATTTGCCGATCGAGGGGCTGTTTGCCGAAGCGGTAAATTTGCCGGGACTGCTGGATGAGCTGCAGAGAACGTACCGTGTTTGCGTGGCAGGGCCGACTACCTTGGCAGCGCTGCTCAACAGTCTGCAAATGGGTTTTAAAACTTTGGCTATCGAAAAACGTACTGGTGAAGTTTGGCGAACGATCGCTGCCGTTAAGCAGGATTTTGTGACTTTCAGCTTATTGCTCGATAAAACAAAAAAGAAACTGCAGGAAGCCAGCGGGCATATCGATGCTGCAGCCAGACGCAGCCGTGTAATCAATAAACGTCTTGACGGCAGGAAAGACGAAGAAGATACTTTGGAGTGGCAGGAGGAGGTTTTGCATGAACGAGAATAATAACGAACAGGAACAGCCGCTTTATAAGGAGCAGCCCTGGTGGGTGCAGATTTTTGTGGCATTGTACGCTATGTTCTGGCTGACGATGATCTTTGCTGCAGGGCTGAACAGCCTGTACATTGGCAAAATAGATATTGACAGTGTCAGCATGGCTGTTGCTTTGACAGTTGGTATTTATCCTTTGATAAAAATGTTGGAAAAACTGTAAGATGTATTACACAAAAACATTTTTGTGCTGCTTGACAAGCCAAAAGTGTCGGACTATAATTGATACAAGCTTGAAAATTACATAGTTCATTTATCCGACGATGGAGAAAAGTAAGTTGGCAGGCGGCAAAGAGAAGCGGCGGTCAGTGCAAGCCGTAACGTCTAAAAACTGAATTCCGCTCCGGAGGAGACAGGGGTAGCAACCTGTCCGGGTCCGACCGATATATCGGCAATGAGGCCGCGCTGTGCGGCGAAAAAAGGTGGCACCACGTGAGTAGAACTCTCGTCCTTGATTGTAATTGATCAAGCCGGGAGTTTTTTATTTTACAGGTGAATGGAGCGATGGACAATGAAAATTATTGTAACTGAAAAAATTTCCGACAAGGGTGTGGCTTTGCTGCAGGCAGTGCCGGATTTTGATGTAGACGTGCGTTTTGATATCGAAAGGGAAGAACTGCTGAAGATCATTCCTGAATATGATGCGATCGTAGTTCGCAGCGTTACTAAGATCAATGAAGAATTTTATAAGCACGCCACTAATTTAAAGGTGGTTGGCCGCGCCGGCAACGGTGTTGATAATATTGAGATGGAAGGGGCGACTAAACGCGGTATTATCGTTGTCAATACCCCGGAATCTAATATCGTATCGGCTGCCGAGCATACTATCGGTCTGCTGCTGAGTTCTGCCCGTAATGTCGTCAAAGCTCATAAAATGATCGAATCAAGGGTCTGGGACCGTACCGGTTTAAAAGGCAGCGAGCTGCTTGGTAAAACTCTGGGCATCATCGGCCTTGGCCGTATCGGCGGTTTGGTGGCTACCAGACTGCAGGCTTTCGGGATGAAGATCGTAGCTTATGATCCGTATATTGCCGATGCACGTTTCCGTAAATACAGCGCCGAAAAATGTGAAACACTGGATGAATTGTTGGAACAAGCTGATTTTATCAGTATCCATACGCCTAAAACGGAAGAAACTTTTGATATGATTACAGCCAAAGAATTTGCAAAATGCAAACGTGGCGTGCGTGTAGTAAACTGCGCCCGCGGTGGCCTGATCAATGAAAATGACCTGGCGGCAGCTATCAAGGAAGGCATCGTTGCCAGCGCCGGTATCGACGTACTGGTAGACGAACCGAAACCGATCTCGCCGCTGATCGATCTGCCGGAATGTGTCTTAACGCCTCATCTTGGTGCTGATACAACAGAAGCGCAGGATAATGTGGGTATTGCCATTGCAGAAGAGGTCATTGCAGCTTTGCATGGAGAAATGGTGCCGAATGCAGTCAATCTGCCGACTTTGCAGCCGACAGAGCTGAAAGAAATGCAGGGCTACCTGACCTTGGGCGAATATCTGGGCAAGCTTTATTATCAGCTGGAAAAAGCAGCTGTCGAAAAGGTAGAGATCATCTATACCGGCGAGGTTGCAGAAATGGAAACAGGTATGCTGACGCGTGCTGTTTTAAAAGGCGTTTTTGAACCCATCCTCAAGGAACGCGTTAATTATGTCAATGCTGCGCTGACTGCAGAAAGCCGCGGAGTCGACGTTATAGAGAGCAAACATGCAGGCAAACATAATCTTTTAGAGCTCAAGATCCATTCTAAAGGTAATATCTTTACCGTAGCCGGTACTGTCTTTGGTGAAAAAGAGATCCGCGTCATCGAAATCGACGGTTACCAGTTCGACCTTACTCCGGCTCCGTTCATGCTGGTGGCACGCAACCAGGATAAACCCGGTATGATCGGGCAGATCGGCACGCTTTTAGGTGCGAGCAAGGTCAATATCGCGACCATGCAGGTCAGCCGTAATCTTAAAGACGGTAACGCCATGATGTTTATGACCGTGGACAGCGAAGTAGGTAAAGAAACGCTGAAACTGCTGCAGGGGCTTGACGGTATCCTGCAGGTCAACCTTGTAAAACTGTGATTACGAGCTTCAACAGAGAAATTGGTATCGTCGTTTTGATGGGTTATGTCGCTTTTAAGGACTTGAACGAGGATATCAACCTTCTTGCATATATCGTGATGGGACTTGCTGTTTGCCATATGTTCATCAAATATAAACGGCGTAACGATTAAAAAAATACCCGTTACTCATTGAGTAACGGGTATTTTAGTATCTATATCCGATAAATTATTCGGCAAAAATCACTTTGCCGTCCTTAAAGGCCTGGACACGGGCCAGTGATTCTACACGGAAGCCGGCGTCGATAAGGCGCTGACGCCCCGGCTGGAATGATTTTTCGATAACTATGCCGATACCTACTACTTCGCTGCCGGCCTGCTGGACGATGTTAGCCAGACCAAGGGCCGCTTCGCCGTTAGCCAGAAAATCATCGATGATGAGGATTTTTTCGCCGGCCGGTAAAAATTTTTTGAGCACGGTCACATCACTGGTGACTTTTTTGGTGAAGGAGTATACTTTGGTGCTGTAAGCCTCGCTGCTCATAAGCGCCGATTTCTGTTTGCGTGCGAATACTACCGGTACATGCATACACAGACCGGCAGGCAGGGCGCAGGCGATCCCTGAAGACTCGATCGTAAAGATTTTAGTAATGCCGCAGCCTGAAAAACGGCGGTGGAATTCTTTGCCGATCTCCATCATCAATTCAGGGTCGATCTGGTGATTTAAAAAAGAATCGACTTTTAAAATAGCGTCGTTTAAGACCAAGCCTTCGGACATGATTTTTTCTTTGAGCAGTTTCATGGACAAGCACCTCGAACTTTTTACTTTCTTATAATATTATAGAATATGATATTATTGACATTTAGTCCAGTGTTTTTGTAAAAGAAAAACAAAATTCAGAAAAATCACAAAAGAATGATACAAAAAAATCTTGACAAGCATAGAAAATGCTGGCATAATGTAAAACATAGCACGAACAAATTAGCTTTTGTTTGTACAACTTGATAATAAAGGCATTGAATGGGAACAAAGTTGCTGATGTTACCGATTTTAGAGAGACGGCGGTTGGTGAAAGCCGTAGCGGTACAGCGATAAGACTCACCCGGGAGCCGCGTTTCTGAAACCAGCAGTAGGAAACGACGCCGGCGCAGCGTTAGGCGTTTAGAGCGAAGGCTCTGAGACAATGAGGTCAAATTAGGGTGGTACCGCGGTGAAAGTCGCCCCTATCTGCTAAGCAGGTGGGGGCGTTTTTTTATACCAATTTTCCATGGGAGGTGGCAAAATGGAGCAGATCCTATCTATCGTAGTGCGTAACCAGCCCGGCGTTCTGATGCGGGTCGCGGGCATGTTCTCGCGGCGCGGCTTTAATATCGACAGTCTGGCAGTCGGCATTACACAGAATCCTGAATTTTCGCGGATGACTGTTACCATGCAGGCTGACGATGCAACTATCAAGCAGGTCTGCAAACAGTTGGCCAAGCTGGTCGAGGTAGAGGCTGTGAAAGTCCTGCCGCCTAAGGCAAGTGCCAAACGCAGTATGGTCATGGTCAAGGTGCACGCCGGTGACAAACGGCTCGAGCTGCTGCGGCTGGCAGATGTTTTCAGGGCCCACGCTGTCGATGTGACCGGAGAATCGCTTATCTTTCTGGCTACAGGCATCGACGATAAGCTGAATGCTTTTGTCGACGTGATGCGTCCCTACGGTATCCTGGAAATGGTACAGACCGGCCTTGTGGCGCTGGAACGGGGCGATGCGGCTATGGATGTCAGCAAATCGCGTTATTCCTGGCCTGAAAGCAGTTGTAAACCTTCAGCTATTTAGTAATATGTCAGTTCTCAAATTTAAATAAATCTGGTAAACAAAAAGGAGATGTAGACACAATGGTAAAAATGTATTATGACAAAGACGCAAACTGGGAAATGCTTAATGGTAAAACTATTGCCATTATCGGCTATGGTTCTCAAGGCCATGCACATGCCCTTAACTTAAAAGAAAGCGGCGCTAAAGTTATCGTAGGTCTTTATGAAGGCTCCAAATCCTGGGCCAAGGCAGAAGCGGCAGGTCTGACTGTTATGACTGCGGCTGATGCAGCTAAAGCAGCCGACGTAGTCATGATGCTGATTCCTGACGAAAAACAGGCTGCCACTTATAAAAAAGATATCGCGCCTAATCTGAAAGCCGGTGCTGCTCTTGCTTTTGCGCATGGGTTCAATATCCATTTTGGGCAAATCGTACCTCCTGCTGACATCGACGTGTTCATGGTTGCTCCTAAAGGACCAGGTCATCTCGTACGCCGCGTCTTTACTGAAGGCGCAGGCGTGCCCTGTCTCGTAGCTGTGCATCAGGATGCCAGCGGCAAAGCTTACGACATTGCGCTTGCCTATGCCAAAGGCATTGGCGGTACACGTGCCGGCGTGCTTGATACTACCTTCCGCGAAGAAACTGAAACAGATCTTTTCGGCGAACAGGCTGTGCTTTGCGGCGGTGTTACCGCTCTGATCACTGCAGGCTATGAAACTCTGGTAGAAGCAGGCTATAAACCTGAAAGCGCATATTTTGAATGTATGCATGAAATGAAACTTATCGTTGACCTGATGTATGAAGGCGGTATGGCTAAAATGCGCCACTCCATCTCTGATACTGCCGAATACGGCGACTATGTGACCGGCAAACGTATCATCACCGACGAAACTAAAGCTGCTATGAAACAGGTTCTGACCGAGATCCAGGACGGTACCTTTGCTAAGAACTGGATCCTTGAAAACCAGGCTAACCGTCCGGCGTTCAATGCTATGCGCCGCAAAGGCGCCGAGCATCCGATCGAAGAAGTCGGCAAAAATCTGCGCGGCATGATGAGCTGGATGAAAAAATAATCAGTACACACCTTAGGCAGAGCGGGGCTGAGGCCCCGCGATCTGCTTCGTATAAACTTAGGAGGGTTATAGTTATGGGTATGACAATGACGGAAAAAATCCTGGCCCAACATGCAGGCCGCGATGCGGTCCAGGCAGGTGATCTGCTGGTTGCCCAGGTGGATTTGGTTTTAGCTAACGACATCACCGGACCGCCGGCGATAGCTGAATTTGAAAAAATCGGACGTCCTGTTTTTGATAAGGATAAGATCGCGTTAGTTCCGGACCATTTTTCTCCGTGTAAGGATATTAAGTCGGCAACTATGTGTAAACGCATGCGCGATTTTGCACGTCAGCATGAAATCACCAATTATTTTGAAGTTGGCCGCATGGGTATCGAGCATGCGCTTTTACCTGACAGCGGTCTTGTTGCTCCCGGTGAGATCATTATTGGCGCCGATTCTCATACTTGTACTTATGGCGCTCTGAACGCGCTCAGCACCGGCATGGGTCAAACCGATATTGGTGCGGCTATGGCCAGCGGCACTACCTGGTTCAAGGTGCCTGCCACGATCAAAGTCGAGCTGACCGGTAAACTGCCTAAATATGTCAAGGGCAAAGATATCATTCTTACGCTTATCGGTATGATCGGTGTCGATGGTGCCCGTTATCAATCGTTGGAATTCTGCGGCGACGGCGTTGCCGAACTGGAAATGTCCGACCGTTTCACTATCTGCAATATGGCGATCGAAGCCGGCGGCAAAAATGGTATTTTCCCGGTCGACGAAAAAACTATTGCCTATCTCAATGGTCGTGTCAGCCGTCAGTGGACAGCGGTTACTGCCGATGCTGACGCAGTATATGACCGTGTTATCACTATCAAATTAGATGATCTGGTGCCGGTCGTTTCGTATCCGCATCTGCCGGAAAATACACATCCGGCGTTTGAGTCCGGCCATATCAAGATCGATCAGGTCGTTGTCGGTTCCTGCACTAACGGTCGTCTGGAAGACCTGCAGCAGGCTGCTGAGGTGATGCAGGGGCGTAAGGTACATCCGCATGTCCGCGCTATTATTATTCCTGCTACTCAGGAAATTTATAAAGAAGCTATGCGTTTGGGCTATATTGATACCTTTATCGATGCCGGTGCGGCAGTTTCTACCCCTACCTGCGGACCGTGTCTGGGTGGTTATATGGGTATTCTGGCTGCTGGCGAACGTGCTGTTTCGACTACCAACCGTAATTTCCGCGGACGTATGGGTCATGTCGACAGCGAGGTCTATCTGGCCAGCCCCTATGTGGCGGCTGCCAGTGCGATCACAGGCTATATCGCAAGCCCAGAGGAGGTAATGAAATGAGTAAAGTATGGCGTTACGGCGACCACGTCGATACCGACGTTATCATACCCGCCCGTTATTTGAATATTGCTGATTTTGACGAATTGGCCGAGCACGCTATGGAAGATATCGATACTACTTTTGCTCCTAACGTGCAGCCGGGCGACTATGTTGTTGCCGGCAAAAACTTCGGCTGTGGTTCTTCGCGCGAGCATGCTCCTGTCGTTATCAAAGTCAAAGGCGTAAAATGCATTATTGCCGACAGTTTTGCCCGTATTTTTTACCGCAATGCAATCAACATCGGGCTGCCGGTGCTGGAAATTGGCAAGGATGTTGAAAAAATTGCAGCCGGTGATGAATTGGATGTAAATATGGCTGCTGGCGAGATCAAAATCGTTAACAAAGGCATTACTATCAAAACTAAACCATTGCCGGAATTTATTCAAAAGATCGCTGACTGCGGCGGCCTTATCAACTATGTCAAAGGAGAACACCAAGAATGAAGATCACTTTACTGCCGGGCGACGGCATTGGCGTCGAGATTGTTGACGCCGCTGTGGAAGTACTTGATGCCGCTGCCAAAAAATTCGGTATGACTATAGAATATGATAAACAGCTGATCGGCGGCGCCGCTATCGACGCTACAGGAGTACCGCTGCCGGAAGCTACTATTGCATCTGCAAAAACTGCTGATGCCGTGCTTCTAGGTGCTGTGGGCGGACCTAAATGGGATAATGTTGCTCCCGAGATCCGTCCTGAAAAGGGGCTGCTTGGAATTCGTAAAGCGCTGGGTCTGTACTGTAACCTGCGTCCGATCAAGGTTTCCCGTTTTGTCGCACATTTATCGCCGCTTAAAAATGAACGCGTCAGCGGCACTGATCTTTTGATCGTACGCGAACTGACCGGCGGCATTTATTTCGGCGCTAAAAATGAAGCTGCTCCTGATGCTGATGGCGTAGAGACGGCTTCTGACGTTGAAATCTATACCCGCCCGGAAGTAGAACGCATCGCCAGATTTGCTTTTGAAGCTGCTAAAAAGCGCCGCGGTAAAGTAACTTCCGTCGATAAAGCTAACGTATTGGCTTCATCCAGGATGTGGCGCCGTATAGTTGGTGAAATGCAGGCGCAGGATTACAGCGGGATCGAACTGAATAATTTCTATGTAGATAACTGTGCTATGCAGCTGGTGCTCAATCCGGGCCAGTTCGATGTAGTGCTTACCAATAACATTTTCGGCGATATCCTTTCGGATGAAGCGTCAGTGATTGCCGGGAGTATCGGAATGCTCCCTTCTGCAAGCCTTGGTGACAGCACCGGTATGTATGAGCCTATTCACGGCAGTGCTCCTGATATTGCAGGGCAGGGCATCGCTAATCCCTTGGGAACTATTTATTCCGTAGCTATGATGCTGCGTTATTCCTTGGATCAGGATGCTGCTGCCGATGCTATCGAAGCGGCAATTGACAGAGTTTTGGAAAAAGGTTATCGCACTCCTGATCTCTGCGGTGAAGGTCTGACTAAAGTTTCGACCTCGCAGATGGGGCAGCTGATCGCCGCAGAACTGGCCTGATGTATTTTTAAGTATTGGAAGGAAGTGAGTTTATGCAGATGACCGGCGCAGAAGTAATGGTCAAATGTTTGGCAGAGCAAGGAGTTACTACGGTTTTTGGTTACCCCGGCGGGGCGATCCTGCCTTTTTATGACGCTTTGCGTGAAGCGGCTGACATTCGGCATATCCTGACGGCACATGAACAGGGTGCTGCCCATGCCGCTGACGGTTATGCCCGTGCAGGCGGTCAGGTCGGCGTCTGTATAGCGACTTCCGGCCCTGGAGCGACCAATCTGGTTACGGGGCTCGCCAATGCTTTTTTAGATTCGATACCTGTCGTAGCGATTACCGGCCAGGTGCCGGTGGCAATGATCGGACGCGACGCATTTCAGGAAGTAGATATCACCGGTATCACCATGCCGATTACCAAACATAATTTCCTGGTCAAGCGTCCTGAACATTTAGCGCAGACGATCCGGCTGGCCTTCCAGCTGGCGAAAACAGGCCGTCCCGGCCCGGTGCTGGTAGATGTGCCGCGCGATGTGCAGACAGCTTTGCTTGATTATGAGCCGGGCGAGCTGGAACCGCTGGCGAAAGAGCTGCCGGAAGAAAAACAGATCGCTGCCGCAGTGGCGGCAATCAATGCTTCGCAGCGCCCGGTCATGCTTGTAGGCGGCGGTGTTATCAATGCCGATGCGGAATATGATGCCATGCATTTATGCGAAAAGCTGCGTATCCCGGTTGTCAGCACCCTGATGGGATTAGGCGCTATCAGTGCCTACCGCAGTCTGTTTTTAGGGATGACGGGACTGCACGGACACGAACGTGCCAACAACGCCGTTAAGGAAGCCGATCTGATCCTGGCTGTTGGCAGCCGGTTTAACGATCGTGTTACCGGTGAACGCAGCAGTTATAGCGCGAATAAAACTGTTATCCATTTAGATATCGACCCGGCGGAGCTGGATAAAAATATTTATTCCAGTATCGGTATTTCCGGTCATATGAACACAACTTTGCAAATGCTGGAGGCAGGCAGCGTCAAGCATGATCTTGATGCCTGGTGGCAGCTGATCGAAAGCTGGCCCAGTATGGACGAGGACTTCGGCGGCGAAGCTGCGCCGCAGTTTTTCAAGGCCCTGAACCCGGTTATCAAAGATAAGGATTATATTATCACTACGGACGTCGGGCAGCATCAGATGTGGGCTGCTCAGCATATCAGGATCCAGTTTGCCCGTCAGTGGATTTCTTCAGGCGGATTGGGAACGATGGGCTTTGGCTTGCCGGCGGCTATAGGCGCACAGCTGGCCCGCCCCAAAAGCAGGGTGATCAGTATCAGTGGTGACGGCGGATTCAAAATGACCGGCTCGGAGCTGTTTACGATCGCCAGCTATAAATTGCCGGTGACGGCGATAGTCTTTAATAACAGCGGCTTAGGCATGATTCGTCAGTTGCAGACGGTGCAGTTCAATAAACGGTTTACTTCTTGCGAAATGCCCGGCTATGTCGATTTTGTCAAATACGGCGAAGCCTTTGGCGTAGCCGGAGAGCATGTCGATACGCCTGAAGCACTGGCAGCAGCAGTTGAAAAAGCTATGCAGCTGGACGCGCCTTATATCATCGAAGTTGCGCTTGACCCTAAAAATATGGTACAGCCGATGGTCACTCCCGGTTTGGGAATCGGTGACTTTGTAAAATTTAAAGAACAATAAAAAACCAGCGTGTACTTTATAGTACACGCTGGTTTCTTTTTATTGTCGGTCATTTACGGTTGATAGTATTACCGGCACAGTTTTCAGCGTCTGCGCTTGTCGTTGTCATGCAGAAATTTGCGGGCTTTTTTCATACCGCCAATATCTTTGAACATGGTACTGAATTTTTCCAGTTCGATCTGTTTGGAATCAAGGCCTTCATAGCGTACTTCCTTCTGCAGCTTTTGATAGCTGGCCAGTCTGTCCGCGGCAAGTATTCCGTCTGTGATAGCTTGCTGAACGGCACAGCCTGTTTCGTGGGTATGGGTACAATCACGAAAACGGCATTGCTGGGACAGTTCGTCGATATCAGCAAAGCTTTTGGATAAATCAGCCGTTTCTAAACCCAGTTCCCGCATTCCCGGAGTATCGATGACTAAAGCCCCGTTTGTAAGGGTGATGAGTTCGCGTCTGGTTGTTGTATGTCGACCCTTATCATCGTTTCGCAAACCATTGGTAGCAAATTCGGTGCCGGCCAAACGGTTGATAAGAGTTGATTTACCTACGCCTGAGGAACCGATGAAGGCAGCCGTACTGCCGCACTTCAAGTAGGGAAGTATTTGCTCGTGACCGGCATCGGCCAGTGAAGAAGTGACAAGTATTTCAGCGCCGATGGCAATGGACTCAGCCGCTGCTGTTTTAGCAGCTACGTCATCACATAAATCAGCTTTGGTTAAAGTAACTATCGGCAGTGCGCCGCTGCTCCAGGAAATGGCTAAATACCGTTCCAGACGCCGCAGATTAAAATCGCTGTTCAATGACATACAGATGAATACCGTATCGATATTGCTGGCGACTACCTGCTCAGAGTTACCTGTACCGGCAGCTTTGCGGATAAACGCGCTTTTGCGGCGCAGTACATGATGGATGATCGCCCTTCCTTCAACAGTATCTGTGCGGTCAAGCAGAACAAAATCACCGACGGCAGGGAAATCTGAAAGTGCGGCGGCATTAAAGCGCAGCTTGCCTGAAACCTCTGCCAATACTTCTCCGGTTTCGGTTATGACACGGTAAAGATCCTTATACTGGGCTGAAACGCGTCCGACAGGGAAACAGCCAAAACTGGCTGCTTCTTCAGCGAATTTCGCGGAAAATCCTAATGTTTGTAAATTTATTTTAGACAATTTTTTATCCTCCTAAAGGTTATATCAAAGCCTTTTGGGAGGTTCGGCAAAATATTAGATTATGCAAACCTCCCGGTTTGCTGCAATATCCGATGTACCATATGTAAACATAAAAAATTCCTCTTTTCTTAATAGATTTATCTGCAGGACATACCTGTATTTTACAGGCTGAACTTTCAGTATGGTTTCATCGTATTCTATAAGTGAATATTTGTCAATAGCGGTATTATATAATTAAATATATTAGAAATATTTAATGTTAAACAGTACTTAAACTGGAGTTTGGATAAGAACTGGTTTTCAAAAAACAAGTTATTGAGTTCGCCATGAGGTTTGTTATACTGAAAGAAAGAGGCGAGAATAATGTTATTAACAGAAAATATATCAGCATTGCATGGATGTGCTGATTGCCCGGAAATTGGCATAATAAAAGCAGTACACGTTTGAAAATATGTACTGCTTTTTAGCTGTTGTTTATTTACGATGTTTCCAGCGGCAGATGAGCTGCGTTATCGTGCCCATAGGGCAATAAACGCACCAGGAACGCGGCTTGAACAGCAGCAGCGTGATGATACCGAGAATGCTGGAGGTCAGCATGATGCTGTAAAATCCAAAAGCAAATTGCGCGACCCATGGCTGCGCACCGCCGCTGTAAGCCCAGTGCCATGGTACGTCAAAAGTCCACAGCAGGCTGACTGTCTTATGAAAATAGATAGCATGGGTAAAGACCAGGTAGGTAGAAACCAGCATATTGACAAACATCGTTGTAAAAAACAGCAAGAAGCCATAACGGAAGGTATGTGAGCGCAGCCAGGAGGGGATATCGCGTTTTGGTGAAAGCTTCCAACTGTTGCCGATCAGCTCGAATAGCTGCCCGCGGCCGCAGTATTTATTGCAATATGATTTAGTGCCGAATGTAGAAGCCATGATAAGCGGAATGAAAAAGCACAGCAGTCCCAGCCAGGCGAAAAGAATATTAAAAAAGCCCAGAGCCAGATACAGCGCCGTCAGGACCCAAAGATAATCATACCAGTGATTGCGTTTAGACATCAGCAGTCACCACCTTGATCACAGATGCCGGACATTCACGGGCGCACAGACCGCAGCCGATGCAGCGAGCCAGTTCTACAACTGCGCTGATACCATCGGGCGCGCTGATCGCCTGAAGCGGACAGGCCTTAGTGCAGGTGCCGCAGGATACACAATATTCCTTATCAACTTGCGCATAACGCTTGCTACTCATTTTATCGCCTCACCGACAAGATTTATTCTAACTTTATTGTAACCTATTTATGATCTTTTAGCCATATTTTATTAACTTCAGGTTAAGGCGCAGCGTTGTAAAATTTTCTGCAGGAACACATATTTTTGCGGTACAATAAAAGAAAGAGAATAATTGCGGATGGAGTGATGGGAATGAAAAAGCAAACCGCATTGATGAACCATTGGCAATTATGTCAATATCTGCGTAAACTGCATCTGCCGCAGGTCGTACCGCCGCCTGACCTGGCGACGCTGAAGCTGCTGCAGGACGCGCATTTGAAATATGTGCCCTATGAGAATCTGGATATTTTGAGCGGCAGGCTGACTTCGCTCGAGCATGATGATATGTTTGCCAAAATCATTATGAAAAACCGCGGCGGCATTTGCTTTGAGCTGAACGGCCTGTATAATTGGCTGCTGGAATCCCTGGGCTATAAAGTCACAAGTTATGCTGCCCGTTTTATCGACCGGCTGGAGGAATACCAGATTCGCCGGCATCGGGTAATGTGCATCGAACTGGAAGATAAACGTTATCTGACTGATGTTGGCGTCAACAGTGAAAGTCCGCGCTGTCCGCTCGAAATGGCAGAGGGCAAAGTGCAGAGTGACGGTATCTGCGAATATAAATTCAGCCGCGATCCGTTCTTTGGCTGGCTGCTGTGGCAGAAGGAACGGCGTAAACCATGGAAAAGGCTGTTTGGCTTTACAGAAGAACAGCAGCTGGATATGGATTTTATTCCCGCCTGCATTTATACAGACCTTCATCCGGATTCGCCGCTCAATAAAGGTAAAGCGATCTCTGTTTTTCGCGAAGACTGCAATATCACGATACGGGGAAATCTTTTAAAGTTTTATCTGGGTGGACGTGTCAAATACCGCTATACCATCAATACTGAATACGACTTAAAGGGAATGCTGTGGGAGTATTTTGGTATTGCCGTCGATTATCCGCTGCCTAATGGCGGTATTGACCAGAATGATTAAATTTTGGCTTGGAAAAAGTTGCTATGATTTGAAACTTTATGATAGAATAAATTAACTAAAAAAAGTGAGATTATGACTGCTGAAAACAGGCGATTTTTATTGCCGCCCATTATCAACAGAATATTGACGCTGCTTACAGAGCAGGGCTTTGCAGCCTATGTTGTAGGCGGTGCCGTACGCGATCTGCTGCTGGGAAAGACGCCCGGCGATTTTGACGTTGCAACATCGGCCCGCCCCGAGTCTGTTATCAGCATTTTAGAACCGGCCGGGTTTACTGTTGTTGGCGAACTGGGACAGAACTTCGGTGTCGTTGTTGTGCATCGGGACTCCCAAATGGTAGAAATTGCTACCTTCCGCGGCGAAGCCTACGGCGGTGATGCGCATAAACCGGAGCAGGTCTGGTATTGTGACGACCTGGAGGCTGATTTGTCGCGGCGCGATTTTACCGTCAATGCCATGGCTTTGGATCAGTCCGGTAATGTATACGATTATCACGGCGGCAGGCAGGACCTGCAGCAGAAAATACTGCGTACTGTCGGTGATGCGCCAGCCCGTTATCAGGAAGATGCTTTGCGTATGTACAGAGCCTGCCGCTTTGTAGGTCAGCTGGGCTTTGATTATGTACAGCGGCAGGGCGCCGGCCCGGCATTTGGACAGCCGCAGACGCCGTATTACCTGCCGCAGAGCTACAGCTTTCCTGTTAGCCGCAGTGCCGGGCTATCATTGGAACGTGTGCGGACAGAGCTGGATAAGCTGCTGCTCGGCAAATGGGCCGGCAAGGGACTGATGCTGATGATGGCGACAGGGCTGGCAGCCGGACGCTGCCGTGTGCGTGAACAGGGAACTTATCAGGAAATAGATGTTTTGCCGGAGCTGGAGCATTTGGCGGGATTGCCGCAGAACCAGCGTTTTCACTGCTATGATGTATGGGAGCATACTCTGGCTGCTGTTGATAACAGTCCGCGTCAGCTGGCAATACGCTGGGCCCTGCTTTTGCACGATGTAGCTAAAGGTCTTCCTGGTATCCGCAGGCTTAATAAAGAAGGTCAGCCCAGTGATCATGGTCACGAAGCTGAAAGCGCCGTTATGGCAGAAGTTATTTTAAGTCGGCTGCGTTATCCGGCTCCTTTTGTGCAAAGAGTAGTATGGCTGGTGTCAAGGCATATGCGCTTCGCACCGATGCTGGTGACAGGTGAGCGCACATTGTTGCGTTGGCTGCGCAGCGAGGCGGCCGGCGGTAATTTTAAAGATAGTCATGAAATGACTGCTGCTTTTGAACAGCTGGTAGCAGTATTTTTAGCAGATATGGGTGCGACTCACGCCGGTAAGAATACCGAACTGATGGCGGAAGGACGCGCTTTGGGAACGGCGGTGCTGGAACTGTCCCGCAGTAAAATGCCTGTTCATACTAAGGATCTGGCGATCAGCGGCCATGATGTGCTTGTGCTGTTAGAAGATAAAAGCAAGATCAGGGACGCTATGCGATATTTATTACAGAGAGTGCAAAGCACCAATCTGCCTAACGAAAGGTCTGCTTTAGAGGAAGCAGTCAGAGGCTGGCAGAAACGTCACTAGAAAGAAGGGAAGCTAATGCCACAAAAGAAATTGTTTGCCGCACTGCTTGTTGCAGCATCAGCGTTGCTGATGCTGGGTATGAGTAATGAAAATCAGATACCATATCCGTCAAATTATGATACCAAAAGTGCCGGGGCGTCGTCCTACAATGGACTGGCCAATGTGCCGAAATCGCCTTATTTTCAGCAGCTCGATTTTTATAATATGCAGCCTACTGATTCGCTTGTGCTGCTGCCTAAGTTCCGTACCTATCAGCAAACTACCGAATATACCTGCGGCCCTGCCGCTGCATTGATGGTGGTCGAACATTTTCAGGGACGCAGCGAGGAAGATGAACTGGCGATCGGCAAGATCATGGGAACAAAGTCCTATACCGGGACTAATACTAAAGGTATGGTCAAATATTTTAAGAAAAAAGGCTGGCAGGTAACTTCGTCAGCTGATAAAGATAAAACACCGCAGAATACACAGGAATTTAAAGCATTTGTAGTCGAGCATCTTAAACGCAATGTACCTATTATGGTCGAAAATGTAGACTGGGGCGGGCATTGGCGTGTTATTATCGGCTATGACACGATGGGCACGGATGACATAACCAGCAGTGACGTACTGATTATGGCTGATCCTTATGATACGGCCGATCATTTACAGGACGGCTACGTTGTTGTGCCGGCTGAAAAATTCTTCTATATGTGGTTCGATTCGCATCTGTTTGCAGCCAGTGACCGTAAGCAGCAGTGGCTGGCAGCAGAGCCGCCGGTCGGATATGAACCTCTGATAGATATGAAAACACAGGACGGTACCGCACAATAAAACAATGAAAAGTGAAAAATTGAACCGCAGACTTGCTTATGCAAGTCTGCGGTTTTATTTTTTATCAAAAATACAGTGCTGATGATATTTGCATAGTGATGCTCCTTTCAAAAGTGGTTGGCATAGAGTGTTTTACCCCTGCACTATACATATGGCATTGAGAAGGGTGAAAGTTTACGTGGTCTGTAAAAAAAATTAAAAAGTTTTGTGCAGGCGGTTTTTATAATGGCCAGGAGTTTTTTAGCAGCAGCCGCCAGCATTTGCATGATATTTGTGAACAATGTGTGAAATAATATTTTGGCACGTAAACTTTGGTCTTGTTCATTGCCATATGTATTATGAGACAGTATTACTATTCAATGACGATAGCAGAGTCTTTTAAAAGCATTTAGGTTTTTACTTCTAGCGTAGGTTGTCTTTAAGTAAAACCAAGAAGTGTTAACAAGAGAGTAACTCAATACTAACGTTGTAAGCAGAAGATACTGCCTGTAAATTTTTCGGACGGAAGGAAGTTGTGTATGAAAGATCTAGTCACAGTAACAGGAAAAACAGTACCGGCAGTTAAAATGAGAAGCGTATGAGCCTGGGGCTGCAAAGCAGATTGTTGTATCTGCTTTTGAAATGCCCTTTGCTGCAGCAGAAGCGGGAATGTGCCTGCGGGAGAGCAGTAGGAAGCAGTAAGGGTTCGTCAGTCAGCCAGCGGCGCCTGCATGCAGATGATGAGGAAGTTATTTTGCAGGTGACGGTGCCTTATGCCCTGCGGCGCGCTGCCAGAGAGGCGCATTTAGACTGTAATGCTTTGACGCGTAAGGCTTTGGCCCGGCAATTAAAAAAAGCTGCCCGCAGATATGAGCAGCTTTGATGCAATCGAAAACAACTGGCTGGCGGCTCCGGACAGAGAGGTGGAGGCCATGAGCCGATGTTATGTATGCGCCGAGCCGATCTGCAGCGGCGACAGTTACTGGGAAACGGCAGTCGGCGATATTTGCAGCGAGTGTCTGGAAGGAATGACGGCGGCAGCGTTTTTAAGGGATGTCTGCTGCGAAAAAGAAAATACAGCTAAAATAGATTAGGAGTGTCGATTTGGAAATTAGAGCCATACAGGAATATTTAGATAAAAATTTAGTGGATGCGGACAGTGTTTATGCGTCTTATTCATTGGGCAGTCTGCTGCAGCTGGGGCAAAACGGTGATAAAAAGGCTAAACTGCAGGTGTTGGTAACGCTGAAGGGGTTGATGTATAATTCGCTGAAGCTGCACATGGCTTATTTGTGGCTGCCGGAGGATGATACCCTGCAGATGCTGAGCGAAACGGTGCTGCAGGAGCTGAAAGGGTGGAATGCTGCCGATCCTGAGGGGTTTTGTACGCATATCAGCCACTGCTTTAAAAATATCATCCGCAACGGTGTGCGCCGCAGCTGTAATCATAAAGTGAAGGAGTTTTCGCTGGGCGGGACGCCGGAAGTTGAAGCTTCGCCGGCAGAGAAGCTGCTTGATGCCAGGGAATGGGAAAACTTTTTTGACAGCGACCGTAAGGCAACACAGCAGTTTTCGGTACGGGAGCTGTTAGGCAGGCTGACAGAAAAGCAGCGTTATGTACTGACTGCCGAGATTTTTGAAGACAGGGACGATGTGGAGATAGCCAGAATGATGAATGTCAAAAAAGCCGCCGTCTGCAGGACCAAGAGGCGGGCGGTAAAGCAGCTGCGCAGGATCTTGAAGGTACGGCAGAGAGAGGGGCTGCCGCTGTGTTGAATCCTTACGGAATGATCGGCAGGGCTATGGCCTTGTTCAAAGCGGCTGGGTTAGCTGTTCCGGCTTATGGCGAAGCAGAAAAGCGACGGCTGTTGGATGCCTGGGTGCAGCGTTATGGCAGGTTGGACGATGAAATTTTTATGGCTTGTGCCGAGCAGTTGGCGGCAGGACAGAGGTTTCCGCGTTTTTTTGATATGGATGAGGCGGTGCGGACAGAGCTGAGGGCGAGAAAACAAGCAGCAGAACATGCAGAGAAGTCCGTTCCAGGCCAGCCGGTGGATCATGAAGCTAATAAAAAACGTCTGCAGAATCTTATAAAAATATTGTCTAGAAGAATATAAAATAAAAATATGGCAGATTAATGTTGTATTTGATGATATAAATTCGTTTGTGGGCAAAAGAAGTTGTTGCAAAAACTAATTGTTTGTAGTATTATTTTATAAAATAGAATAATATATAATAATCAAATCAGAAAAAATAAGTAAAACAAAAGTAGTTGGTCCGGTAGTTGAAACGATTATATGGGTAAGAGTGGTGTAGAGGGTAAAATGAAAAAACAGCGTTATGATCTAAATGATTTAGGTAGTAATGTGAAGATGATGCGGAAAGCAAGAAAAATTTCGCAGGTGAAATTATCGGAAGCCCTGCAGATGTCACAGCCGCATCTAAGTAATCTGGAGTGCGGCAGGACGTTGATCAGTCTGGAGATACTTGTCAAACTGGCTGACGTGTTTGATTGTTCGGTAGAAGATATTCTATTGTGCAGTCAGGAAAAAGTTAAAGCAGTAAATTAAAAGGGTTAGAACAAAATAAAAGCAACAGCTTAAACAGCTGTTGCTTTTTTATATGTGTATTCATTGTTTTTACAGCATCTGCCCAAAGGTATAAAGCAGTTTGAGGGCGTAAACAAAAATAACGGCGCCGCAGATGCGGTTGATCCATTGCATATGGCTGGGGCGCAGATTTTGGCAGCAGGTTTTGAAGATGCCTGTAAGCCCGAAGAACCACAGGCAGGAGGCAGCTGCTACGCCGCTGATAAAGAGTGAGGCAGTATCGGCAGGCAGTGATGAGCGAAAGGCGCCCAGCATCAGCGTACCGTCGATAACGGCCTGCGGGTTGAACCAGGTAACGGTAAAGGCCAGCGTGGCCGTTTGCCACAGCGTCGGCTGGCTGTAAGCAGAGGTGTCTGTCTGCACCTGCGCATGCAGCAGCTGCCAGGCCAGATAGATCAAGATCAGTCCGCCGCCGCCGAGCAGTGCTTTTTGCAGCAGCAGACTGTGTTCGATCACAAGGCCGATGCCCCAAAAGCAGGCCAGCGCCAGGCTGATGTCAAAGAAGGCGACGATGCCTGCAGTGACGAGGGCAATGCCTAAAGGCGCGGTGAGCGCCGTATTGATGACAAAAAGATTTTGGGCGCCGATGGGGGCAAGATAGGCCAGCCCCATGGTAAGACCCTGTAAAAAAATTTCCAAAGCAGATTCCTCTCGATACTGAAGGCTGTGCCGATTGATCAGAGTACGGCCTGCAGCAGTGCAAAGACGGCGGCGCCGCTGACTATCGCCAGCCCCAGTGATTTTGTTTTATAGACCAGCGGGAAGATGATGACGGTCGACCACAGGTACAGGTTGTTCAGTCCCAGATCCAGGCTGCCTGCGGGCAGAAAGACGTCGGGCAGGACCAGCGCGCCGAAAATAGCTGTCGGCACATAGGTGAGCCAGGTTTTGAACCAGCGTGGTACAGGTTTGCCGGCCAGCAGCAAAAAAGGTATGATACGGGAAATATAGGTGACGCCCATCATAATGAAAATGGCGCCCCAAACGTATTCAGCGGACATTATCAGCACCTCCCGCATGGCGTTCGGTGATATAGCAGGCGGCGCCGGAGGCGGCCAGAGTTGCCAGCACGATATGCAGCTTATAGGGAACGATCTGCGAAAGCAGGATCGCCAGAAGCCCTGATACCAGCCCGGTGATGATCATTTTCCGGTCGGTGAGATAGTTGACCCAGATGCCGAGGAACATGGCGATCAGCAGATAGGAGACCAGCTCGGTAGGCGGGTTGAGATAAGCGGCGGCATAGCAGCCGAGGGCATTGCTGAGCGACCAGACGGCGCAGGAGGTGACGTTGAGCCCCAGGGCTTCTTCGCACGTCCAGCGGGGATCTGTTTCCGTTTCAAAGGCGTTCAGGTTGACGGCAAAGGTCTCGTCGGTGATGCCGTGGGCATAGCCGATAAGAAAGTTTTTGCTGCGGCCGTTAAAAAAATTCATCAGCGTGGAGCTGAATAAAAGATGACGCAGGTTGACGATAAAAATAGTGAGTCCGATAGAAACGAGGGCCGCACCCTGGGCCATCATGGCGATGCCGATGAACTGACCGGAGCCGGCGAAAACGAGCACGCTCATCCCTAAGGCTTCAAGCGGTGTGAGACCGGCCTGCTGTGCCAGAATACCGCAGGCGATGCCAAGGGCCAGATAGCCGATGGCGATGGGAATAAGCTTTTGCAGGACACGTCGGTTGACTGTTATAGATGACACGGATGGACACTCCCCTTATTTAAAACGACTTCCTCTATTATAACTTATTTTGGATGGATAAGAAACCGGGAAAAGTGTTATATTTATTACGCCGCAGGAAAATATTTTTTACAGCGCTGGTGTTTGCTGCGGCGACGCTTGCGTTTTAGCAGAGAACTGAGTAAAATAATATAGATAAGGACTAATTTGATTTTAGCATGTGTTTGTATATACATACGACGCTGGAGGAGGTTTTTTAGATGACACAGATCAGACCGTTCTGCGGGCTGCGTCCGGTGCCGGAATATGCGGCAGAGATCGCTGCTTTGCCTTATGACGTGATGGATACCGAAGAGGCGCGGCAGATACTTAATAAGAACCCGCTGAGCTTTTTGCGGGTGACAAAATCGGAAGCGACGATGTCGGATTGTATCGATCCGCACAGCCAGGCAGTTTATAAGATGGCGAAAACAAATCTCGACAGGTATCTGTCCGACGGGCAGATGAAAAAAGATACGACGCCCTGCTACTATATTTACCGTCAGCAGATGGGGCAGCATATCCAGATCGGCCTTGTGGCCGCTGCTTCAGTGGAGGAATACCGCGAGAACATTATCAAGAAGCACGAGCTGACCAGGCATGATAAAGAGCAGGACCGGGTCAATCATATTCTGGCGACAGAAGCACAGACCGGCGCTGTTTTTTTAACTTATAAGGGCAAGCCCGAGATCAATACTTATGTTTTGAGCCTGATGGGAGCCAAAAAGCCGGTATATGATTTTACGTCGGAGGACGGCGTGCAGCACACACTGTATGTGGTGGAGAACCTGATGGAGATCGCCGAGCTGACCCGTTTGTTTGAGGACGTGCCTGTAATGTATATTGCCGACGGCCATCACCGCAGTGCTGCGGCTATGCGTGTGGCTGACGAGCTTGGCAAAACGCCGAGGCATGGTTCTAACGAAGAATATAACACTTTTTTAGCGGTCATTTTTCCCGATAATATGATGCAGATCATGGATTATAACCGTTTGGTCAAAGACCTGAACGGTTTGTCGATGGAAGAATTTTTAAGCAGAGTCGGAGAAAAGTTTGAGATCAGCGAGCTGGAAAACGGCCCGAAGCCGGAAGCACGGCATCAGTTCAGTATGTATCTGACCGGAAAATGGCGCCGCCTGACAGCGAAGGAAGGTACCTTTGCCGCGGATGATGTGATCGGGTCACTGGACGTTTCGATCTTGCAGGATAATCTGCTGGCACCGATCCTGGGCATCAAAGACCCGCGTACGGATGAGCGCATTAATTTTATGGGCGGTATCCGCGGGTTGGATGCTTTGGCGGCTAAAGTAGACGCAGGGGCCTACAGTGTGGCTTTTGCCATGTATCCGACGTCGATGGAGGAGCTGATCAAGGTAGCTGATGCCGGTAAGATCATGCCGCCGAAATCGACCTGGTTTGAACCTAAGCTGCGCGATGCGATGGTCGTGCATTTGATCGGAGAAGATGAATAATGAAACGTATTTATAATTTTAATGCCGGTCCGGCCATGCTGCCGCTGGAAGTGCTGCAGGAGGTACAGTCCGAGCTGCTGGATCTGCAGGGCAGCGGTATGTCGATTTTGGAAATGAGCCACCGCGCGCCGATTTATGAAAAAATCAATGCTGAGGCGGAAGCAGACATCAAGGAGCTTTTGGGTCTGGGCGACGATTATTGCGTGCTCTTTATGGGAGGCGGCGCCAGCCTGCAGTTTTCGATGGTGCCGATGAATTTTTTGGGGGCTGGACAAACGGCGGCTTATGCCGTGACCAGTAATTTTTCGGATAAAGCTGTAAAAGAGGCGGAAAAGGTAGGCAAGGTCGTTATCCCTTTCAGCAGTAAGGCTGAAAAGTATGACAGGGTGCCGCAGCCAGGTGAGATCAGGCTGCCGGAAAACTGCGCTTATCTGCATATCACGGCTAATAATACGATCGAAGGCACAGAATACAGCGTTTATCCTGAAACCGGTGCTGTACCGCTGATCGCGGATATGTCTTCGGATATTTTGAGTAAACCGATCCCGGCTGAGAAGTTTTCGCTGATTTATGCCGGGGTACAGAAAAATATCGGGCCTGCCGGCGCGGTAGCAGTCATTGCCCGTAAAAAATTTATTGAGGGGCGTTCTAAAGCTCTGCACAGTATGCTGAATTACGAAACTCATCTTGATAACGGTTCGCTGTATAATACGCCGCCGGCTTTTGCGGTCTATATCGTCGGCAAGGTTGCCAAGTGGCTGAAGGCGCAGGGCGGACTGGTGATGATGGAGCAGCGCAATGCGGCTAAGGCCAAGATAGTTTATGATGTGATCGATATGTATCCTGATTTTTTCCGCGGCTTTGCCAAAACTGACAGCCGTTCGCTGATGAACGTGACTTTTGGACTGCCGACCGAAGCGCTGGAGAAGCGTTTTGCGGCCGAGGCTGAGGAGCTGGGGATGGGTGGACTGAAGGGACACCGCAGTGTTGGCGGACTGCGGGCCTCGATTTACAATGCGATGCCGCTGGCAGGCTGCGAGAAGCTGGCTGAGTTTATGGAAGCTTTTTATAAAATGCATAAATAATATTGACCGGGAAATAGCTGACGCTGCTTGCGCAAAAACAGGCAGCGTTGCTTTTTACCTGAACTGGTTTGAGGGAGGGGCAGCAAATGCAATATGATTTACTGATCAAAAACGGGTATGTGGTCGATTATGCGTCGGCACGGGAAGGATATTTTGATGTCGCTGTGCAGAACGGTATGATTGCGGCGGTGGAAAGCAGTATCGGCGGCAGCGCCGTGCAGGAGCTGGATGCGTCCGGCAAGCTGGTACTGCCTGGCTTGGTCGATTCGCATGTACATGCTTCGGCCTGGCTGGGAGGCAGCTACGCCCACACGATGCTGGTCAAGGCTGGTGTGACCAGTGCTTTGGATATGTCGGGGCCGGGGACCAGTGTACTGGAGCTGGCGCGTGAATATGGGACCGGTCTCAATCTGGCTACGATCGAATATGTGCGGCCGGGACATACGGTCAGCAGTGACGATCCTTCGTCAGCAGAGCTGCAGCAGCTGATAACGAAAGTGCAGAGGCAGGGGTCGTTAGGCATCAAGCTGCTGGGCGGGCATTATCCGCTGACGGTGGCAGCAACGGCCAGAGCGATCAGGGGTGCGGCAGAGCTGGGAGCTTATACGGCTTTTCACGCCGGGACAGCCGCTCATGGTTCCAATATCGAAGGCATGCTGGAGGCGGTGGAGCTGGCCGACGGCAACCCTCTGCATTTAGCGCATATCAATGCTTACTGCCGTGGTACGGTACTGCCGGAGGCGGAAGAAACGGAGCTGGCCCTTAAAGCTTTGGCGGCCAATCCTAATATTTCCTGCGAGTCTTATTTATCACCGCTCAACGGTACAAGCGCTGAAATCATTGACGGTCTGCCGGGCAGTATGGTTACCCGCCGCTGCCTGAAAACCGGTGGCTTTACGGAGGATGAGGCGGGCATGGAGGAGGCGCTTTTGTCTGGCTGGGCACAGGTCAATTATCCGCAGGGACAGGAAATGACTTTGCTGACAGGTGAGGCGGCCAGGGATTATTGGCGCGGGCAGCAAACGCTGGTTTCCGTCAGTTTTGCGGTCAATCCTGTTGGGCCGCGGGTGCGGCTGGCAACGGCGAAAAAGGCTGACGGCAGTTTTGCTGTAGACGCTGTCAGTACTGACGGCGGCGGTATTCCACGCAATGTACTGCTGCCTGCTGGTCTGGCTTTGGTCGATCTGAGCGGACTGTCGCTGCAGGAGCTGGTGGCGAAGATCAGCTATCAGCCTGCGCGGCTGCTTGGTCTTGCAAATAAGGGCAGCCTGACAGCAGGGCGGGATGCCGATATTACGATCGTCGACAGGCTGCAGCGCAGCGCGTTTGCCACGATCATCGGCGGGCAGGTCTGTTATATGGACGGTAAGGTTTTAGGGCGCGGCGGCAGGATCATTACTACTGCCGCAGGGGCGGACTATGTACGCAGCCAGGGGCTGGAGCCGCTGGTCGTTGACCTGGCTGACAGCAGTTTGCTGCAGAAGGCGCAAAAAAGATGACAATAAAAATAAACCACCTGATCGCTCTTGCAGTCAGGTGGTTTATTTATTAGACTGGGGTTACTTTGTATGGCCGCCATAAATTATACAGGGGCAGCAGATAAAGATAAAAGGCAAACAGGATCGAAGCGTTGCCGGCGCCTACGGTGGCGAGCGGTACAGCGCAGGCGATCGACCAGGGGATGAGCGCCGCTACTACGATAGTGCTGTTTTCCAGGTCCAGAGCCAGCTGCTGCATATTGTCAGCGCTGTCCTTGTGCAGCTGATAGGTGAGGATGCTGCTGAGGGTCTGGTTGCAGGTTGCCATACTTGTGATGGTGGCTGTCAGCAAAATGCTGCCGTACGGCGTTATTTTTTCTCCAAGCTGTGCAAGGCGGGCCTGCGTAGTATTCAAAAAGCCTGTTGCTTCAAAAATCCCGGCGTAAGCTGAGGAAAGGATAATGATTACGCTGACGGTGAACATGGAAATGATACCGCCGCCGCTGAGGATCTGGGCCAGCTGCTGATCAGCAGGGTAAAAGCCGTAGAACATGATCGAGCCAAGTTGGGCGGGAGTGATATCCTGAAGGAAAAGGCAGAGCAGACTGCCGGTAATGATGCTGGCTGCCATCGTCAGCCTGACATTGACCTTGTACAATGAAAGAACGATGATCAGCAGCGCTGGAATAGTGGTAGTCCAGTGCAGATCGAAGTTTTGCGGAAAGAGTGAGTACAGGTCGGCTGTGCCGGTGTTGCCGGTACCGGAAAATCCCAGCAGGGCGTAAAGCAGGCAGGTGACTGAAAAAGGCAGCAGCGTTGATTTGAACATATTTTTGATATTACAGTAAATATCAGTCTGCGTCAGTTCGCTGATCAGAAGGGCGCTGGTCGACATCGGTGAACAGCGGTCGCCGAAATAGATGCCTGATAAGATAGCGCCGCCGGTAAAGGTGGGATCGATACCATTGGCTTTGGCGATAGACATACAGATGATGCCGATCGTGGCCGCAGTACCGAAAGAGGTTCCTGTTAAAAGTGAAATGAAACAACAGAGCAGAAAAACTATCAAAATGAATACCGATGGTATGAGCAGGCCCGACATATGGTAAATAATGAACGGTATCGTGCCGCAGGCCCGCCAGACGGCGGTGATCATACCGATAAGGATAAAGATGAAGAGGATATTTTTGATCGTGCGGATTCCTCGTCCGGACATTGTCAGTACCTGTACCGGCGTATGTCCCTGCCGGAGGGCGTAACCGAAAAACATCAGATAGCCGAAAAGCAGGGCCCAGAGAATGGAGTAGCCTGCCAGAATGCAGCTGAGCAGTATAAAGGAAAAGATAACGATGATAATAGCTTCCATAAAATTTCTCCTGCGGCAGAACGCCGTAATTTTTTAGAGGTCAGTCAGTAATAATACTATTATCATACTGCTTGCTGCGATGCTTGTCTAATAATAAATAAGGCGCCGGG
>ERZ833608.231-NODE-231-length-50645-cov-84.141392_pt1 | contig 50645 bp, 48 predicted proteins | sample MGYA00519694_ERZ833608 | MGnify/ENA primary metagenome ERZ833608 (study PRJEB31850, sample SAMEA3708742) | human gut metagenome | biome: human gut; feature: human-associated habitat; material: faeces | place: China | collected 2014 ... | reverse complement strand
GCGGTTTTCTTTTGTTCTATACTGACATTATCACTCCATTTTCCGGATGAACCTTTTTTGTTTCCTTTCTTTTTTTAATGGTTTGACACTCTGTTTACTTTTTTACCCTTTTTACCTTTAAACACTTTTTTACCTTTTTACCTTTAAAAGCTTTTTTACTTTTAAACTTTTCCAACTGGGGAAATTTTTCTTTCCAGTTAGGGAAGTGATTTTAGACGTCTTTTTGAATCACAATGCAAAGTTACGACATCCCGAATTGGCAGTCGGCACATACGGGTACATAGGGGTGTTTAAGGGTACATTTTCTTTTAAAAAAGATATTTGCCCTCGATTTACGGCTCTCCGAGGTAGTCGATGATGATTTTTACCTGTCGTGGGTTGTACGACTTGCTATTGCTTTGGTAGCCCGTTATTGCGAGCTCATCCATGAGCGGTTTGTTGCGCTGGATCCACGCCTTGAGGTGTTTTCCCGCAGCTTGTGGCGTGCTGTCGGGAAAGTAAAGGAGCGCCAGCTCCTTCTTGGTGTAAGTTCTTATTTTAAATTCTTCCATGATGATGATTTTTTAATTATTGATGTTACGGGTTAGGAGTTTTTTCAGGAGTTAAGGGAGTTAATGAGTTATCGCTCCCTGCGGTCGCTGAGGAGTTAAGACAATAGCCTTGAGGTTTTAATTTTGAGTCCACAAAAGCATACGTCTTAACTCCTTAACTCCCTTAACTCCTTAACTCCTGAGATTTCTCCTCCAAAGAATACGCCTCCCCGAAGTCCTTGCAGCCCACGGGCAGCTGGTGGTGAACGAGCCCGGGCAACACGTCGCGCAGCTGCATGAAGAGGCTTTCGCCCGGAGCATCGCAGTCGGGAAACATATGGAACGAGACCGATTTCTCCCTGCTGAGCGAGCGCAACGTCTCCCTGTCCTCTTGCGAGAGCAGCGTGGCAGAAGGGATGGCGATGGCCTTACGCCCCGACGAGAGCATCGCCCAACAGTCGCTGCAACCCTCGGTGATGAAAAGCTCGTCGCTCGCCTTCAGACGGTTGACTACGGGCAGGTTGTAGATGCTGCACCTCGCCCCTCGTGGGAATCGGAAGCGGGGAACGTCAGCCGTCTTGCTGTAGTCGAGGTTCCGGTTCTGCACCCCTATGAGGTTGCCCTGACGGTCGTAGTAGGGCGTGGTGAGCCAGTTGACGCCCTGTCGGTCGGTCCAGGAGGTGAGTCGGCACCAAGCCGCCACCCTCGGGTGGATGCGTCGCTCGTCGAAGAGGAAGCGCCTTGCCGCCCCGTTGAGCCATGGGTGCTCGAAGAGCCTCCCGTATCGCGAGGCATCGAAGGAGCGATGGCTTTCAGTCTGCGGCTGTGTCGTCGGTTTCCACTCCGTGAGGATGATGCTGTTGGCGTCGGCAAGCCATTGGCACGCCTTCGGGAAGTCGAGCCCGAGGTGTCGCATCACGAGGTCGATGGTACCCATGCTCTCCTTCATGCACACGAAGCATCGGCAGGTGTTCCGCCTGGTGTTGTAGACGAGGCTGGCGTGATGATCGTCGTGGAACGGGCAGAGGCTCTTGTGCCTCGCCACGCGCAGTCCTATTCGCTCGGCGACCCCCTCAATGGGTAGGTCGCGGAGCTTTTGAATTTCATATTTTTCCATAAGCACTTCTCCCCCTACCCCTTCAGATACTCCTGCGTCTTCGAGTAGAGTCCCGTCTGGGCAGAATAAGTGATGAACTTGCGGTGAGTCCAGACACGGAGCTGATGTTTGGTTCCCGCCTGGCTTTTGCCGAGCGAAAGTCGCAGAGCCTCCAACTGCTGTTCGTTGAAAGATAGGTCGAGACTGTCGAGCATGTTCTTCGGACCGCTTCTTTGGACTTCTTCCTCATCCGAGTCGGCACCCTTGAACATATCGCCGAATACCTTTACCTTCGACCACAGGTCGTAGTAGCAGAACCATACCACGAATTCGCCGATGGAGTGAGTCCACATCTGGTCGTTCAGAATCCATAGAACGGCTCCCTTCTTCCAAGCCGAGAAGATGCTGCGGTGGGAGAGTTCCCAGAGAATGTCATCGTCGGCGAGATCGGCGAGTTTTGCCATCTCCTCTGCCAATTGGTCGGCTATCTTGTTGAGTTGCTTCACCACGAACGAACCCTTGCAGTTGTCCAGTCTAAGCAGGTAGCTGTATAGTTGCTCTTGGAATCCCTCGTCGTAACTGCCTTGACGTGGAATCTTGCCCTTTCTTTCACCACGGGCTTTGTATGCAAAAGGGATTCTACCGAAGAAACCATTGGTCAAGTCTTTCTTGTAGAACAAGCGCGCAGCCTCTGGGGTAGAGGTGAAGGTGAGGTTCACTCGAAGCACGGGGTTACCCGTCACACCATCGGCAGTGGCACGCAGGGCTCCAGCTCGCTGCTGGTCGTAGATGTTGCGCACCATCTGGCTCACCTGCTTGTGGCCTCCACACATCTTGTCTGCCATCTCCACCTCGGGCAGGTTGAGGTATTGCGTTCGTGCGCCTAATTTCTCACATGCCATGGCGTTCTGTATGAAGGCGGCGTTGGTAACATCCGCGGGTGGAAACCAGAAGCTCACGTCGGGACGTTCGGGTTTCTCCTTGTTGGCGCCCCTGGTCTTCATCTGTCGCTGCCAGTCCACGAGCTTATTGAATTCCACCTCGTCGTGCTGCCTGAAAGGTCTCATGATAGCCTCCACGAGATGTCCCAGTTGAGCCTTTCCGATACCCGAAGGGCCTATCAAATGCCCCATTTGTCCGCACATTTCATAGTATTTGTTGTCGGAATACATAAATTTCACGTCGGTGAGATGAGCTGCCAATGCAGGGATTGCCATCGGAATGAGTACTTCTCGCATGTCTTTTGATGCCTGCGAGAGGGCAAATTTGATGAATTCAGTGCCTTTTGCAGGCTTGGGCATCGCCGGGGCGGTGCTGCTGAAGATATCGTAAATCATTTGCATGATGTCTGTAAATCGTTGCTTTTTAGAGAATTAAACTATTATTTGATGAGTTGCTTTGAAGGTCAAGCGTCTCAGTCTCAGTGTCTCAGTTGTTTTTCGAGCTACCCCCTCTCTCTTATATATAATATATAACTAATTAATAATCAATATGTTATAAAGCTATAAAAAGCAGGGATTGAGGTGAATTGTAACATTTTTACTAACTGAGACTGAGACACTGAGACGTTTTGGGGGTATGAGAGGCAGGGATTGTCGGTCTCGTTCGAGAGCCCCGTGCCCCTTTTCTCTCCGAGGCCTGACTATCTCTTCAGCTGCCATTCCACGAGCGCCGCCTGAGCGATGCTGGCTTCCTCACCGATGGTCTGGCTGATGTTCACCCCCTCGTCCTCAAACACCTTCAGGGTGAGCTGTATGGCTCCGTCCTTGGTCTTGGAGAGTCTGCCGTGGGCGAGCTTTCGGATGAGTTTCGACTGCGCCCTGAGCCTTGGCCGGCGTATGAAGTCGAAGGTGCCGTCGAAATGCTGCTGAGCCAGTCCCATTGCCCGGAAGCGGGTCAGCGGTAGCGCTACGGGTTCCGAGGGCGTGAAGAGGAACTTGTCGGTTCCGTCGTAGTGGGCCACTCCCTCTATCTGCCAGTGGTCAGGCTCTCCGATGAAATAACTGTTTTCGTCATTTGTGTTGTGACTGTTGAAGCAATGATGATTGCCCTGTTGATTTTTGATTTTTTCCATAATCTTGATTGATTTTGCGAGCGAAGAAGAGTCGTGTAAGTATTGGATTTTGCGCGCGCCTTTACCCCTCGGGAACCATTCTTACGCTGCTTTTCTCAACTCAGATTAATGAATTTGGTTTACTTTTCTCCCAAGCCGAATTTGTACAAGTCGGTGATGAGGATGTCCTGGAACACTCTACCCTCGAACTGGTGCGTGGTGAATCTCAGCGTCACCGCCACCACATCCCCTTTCTGGAACCTGAATTGTGCCATTTGTCCCAGCATCGTTGCCACGAACTGGTTTTCAAACTTACCTCCCATTTCCTGCAACACGATGTTGCATTTCGCGAGCTGTCCGTTCTCACTCTGTTGGCACTGTACAGTGAAGCTTTCGCCCTGCTGTACTACTCTCATAATTTTAGCTTGCATAAAAAAACTCAGCATCCGCTTATCTGAAGGACAGGCGGCTTCGTTGCCCCATATCTCGGATGACGGGGGCAAAGGTAGGGAGAAAATGGTGGAAATCCTAAAGAAAAAGTAGATTACAATACCAATATAACATTGATAATCAACGAGATATAAAAAGTAAAGAAACGACTAAAAAGTAGACTAAAAACAGAAAAAGTAGATTACAAAAACGTATAAAATAGATTGAGAATAATTGAAAATCTACTTTATGTAAAAAAAGTCAATTAAAATTTTACAAAAGTGTTTTTTAGTTTATACTAATACAAGAAAAAGTGTATCGGCAATGATTTACCAATACACTTTTTGCATTATTTTGAGAAAAACACGTTGAAAAAATCTACCTTTTCAGGCAGTAAATTCCATAAAATCGGCATCTTTGCTGTCTGCAAACAGAACATTTATGTTGGAAAAGAAGCGTTTTGCACATTCAGAGTTCTTATCGTACTTCGCTCCCTGTTTGTTTACAGCAGCATATTTTACCACCTTATGATTGCCGTTATAATTGTCGATAAAATATTCTACGGCCTTCTTTACATTAGTGTGCAAAGCCCATTGACAGAAATAAAACTCATACATCCCCATCTGCTTCTGTTTGAAGTCAGCTGGCAACAACTCATCAAAGTGGGTTATCACGTACCTGATTTTTTTCACAATCTTGGGGTTGTTGCCCCATAGCATAATCTCTTTGCTGGTGATGTCATTTTTTCCCATCAAGGCTTCGATGAGGAAGTAATGATCCATGTCGGCACGATTGTGCTTATGAAATTCGCCCTGTGCGAAACCTTCTTCTGTAGCGTATTCTGCCCGCTTGCAGTAGGATGGTGTGATGGATTTGAGATTTTGCAGCACATCTTCATTAAAGAGAATGATTTGATACGCCATCCGCTCGTATGCCCCTCGTCGGTATTTGTCAAGTGAAGCCCAGCTTCTTGACGGATTGTTGCGTATTGCCTTTTCTTCTTCAAGGATGCCCGTACACACTTCCATGCATTCCTCTTCTGCCTTGAAAAACTGCTTCAGTTCTTGGTACAAGCCCTGTGCTACAGCAGGAAATGTGCTCAAGTCAAAAATGTTCGACTCGCAGACACCCTTGCTCAACAGGGAATTCTCATACACAGATTTGCCTGGTAGGTCGAATGTTGCACATTGTGCAGCCGTGGGATGTTTTGTCGGACAAAATTTCTTTAGGATATTTTTCAGTGGCGACATGTGACTTCTCATCTTTCTCAGCAGCGTACTGACAGAGTTGTAATAGTCGTTGTGGTTTGTAGCAAATTCCTGATTAAAGCTATTTTCGTATTTATGCAATCGTCCCAGCTCTTTTTCCATTTTTTCGCGAGCTTGTCCGATGTATTCTACAAAACGTTCTATGTCTTTTTCATCCATGTGCTTCATGAGTAAAGCACTCATCAGTCGGTCAGCGCCTTGGGCTTCAAAATCAGCCACAATTTCCTTCACTTGATTCAATCTGTCAAGTGTCGGTTCTATGTCGGTATAATAATATGCCTTTTTACAATTTAAAATTTGTTCTTCTTTCACTTTTATTTTTTTTAAATGATTTAAGTTTTAAGTGCAAATATACAAAATATTATTAGATACAAAATGAAAGTAAGATGTTTTTTTCGAGTTTTTTTATCTTTTTGTCCCCAAATCGCCTTTACAACCGACTTTTCTTCTTCTGCCCTTGAACTAAAAAGGGAGTTGCGCAGAAGCATCTGCTTCGTCATTCGCCACCGGGCAGATTTCCAACTTTTGCAAATCCTCTATATGGCTTATCAGCTTGCCGTAGTTTTCGATATTTTCCATTTCCTCGCGCCTCTCTTTGCTCATTCTGCAAAATTCTTCTTCCTGTTCAATTCCAGCAAATCTTCGTCCGCACAGGTTGGCAGCAATTCCAGTCGTAGAACTGCCGCTGAATGGGTCAAGAATCCAGTCGCCAGGGGTGGTGGAAGCAAGAATCATACGAACAAGGAGACGCAAAGGCTTCTGCGTGGGATGCTTGCCGCAGGTCTTCTCCCAACGTCCGATGGCAGGCAAGCGCCAAACATCAGTCATCTGTTTGCCATCATTCAGCTCTTTCCGCTCTGCAGCGACATTCAACCGTTGGAAAGGAAATAAGGAGGGTCGGCAAATACCATGTAGAATTTGAAAACAAACTCAAAGGTGAGTTTCTTATCCACAAGAACTTTTTAGGCGTTTTAGTATTCTATATATGTGATTTTTTGGATAATGCTCTTCTTGAAAATGCTTAGGCTCGTCTTTCCAAATGTAATCAACAACGGCTTTAATGTCTGCCTTTTGTTCTTCTGTTAATAGTTGCTTTACGATAAGGTCTGTCGTATCAAATCCCGCTTCTTCAATCCAAGGATTTTCTTTTAGAAGATTGCATCTTGCTTCTTTAGCATTTTTCCCAAAAGCTCTACCGAGAACTTGACAATTCTCAATATTGTTTTCATTTGGGTCTTGCGTGAAACCTTCTGTAGTATAAAAAATGTATTCTGACATAATTGTACCTTTAAAATAATTGTTGTTAAATGAATCCCTCACTTGCTCTTGCTTTGCACATGAGCTCATACTGCCTGTAGATATTCTCATAGCTATGGAAAGCAACACGGCCTTTTACATCCTTGAAAGCCGTTCTACTCATCACTTTGTCAAATTGCTCCTTGCGGTTCTGAGGTGCGACAATCAAGAAGCGACTATTGAAGTCTTGCAAATCACAAAACTTTGTGACAGAGTTTTGAATGTCAGTAGAATGCTCTACTTCAAAGAAGCTATTGGGCATATTGCGCTCATTGAACCAAATGACATCTACAGTCCTTGCCCTGTCTGTTAGATTCTCGTATGAAAATTCGGGAATATGGATTGTTGTGCAAATATCTTTCAGAGGCTTTTCAAGGAACTTGCGGTTTTGGTCCTGCGCAGGGACATAGGTCGCATAATGCTTCATGTTGCCTATCTCAATGATAAGGCCTTGATAGTAACCATGTGTAAATTGCTCAATGCTCTTTTCTTCCTTCGGGCAGATGTCGAATTTATGCATCACTTCTTCGCGACATTCCTCCAATGCCCAAAGTCCGGGTTGTATTCTAAATATCTCGTCAGACTGCTGCACGATTCTTCGGATAGATTCATTGGGTGTCTTGGTCGCCCACGATTTTGTATCTACGAGATGATACAAATCGCCAAGAGTCGCATACCCGCCTGTTTTGCGAAGCGTGTCTATCACTTGTTGTGCCTGTGTATATTTCTGTTGCGCCATAATGACTTTACTTTAATAAGTTTCTGTCTCCAGTATCTTCGAGGATTCTCATCTGCTGGATGGCAATCTGGTTGAGCTTGATGAGACGTTCTGATTGTGGTATTCCATCGTTGATAAACACGGCGTTGAGATTCTCCATATTTGATAGGCAGATAAGTTCGTTGATGCTTGCATAATCACGAATGTTGCCTTTCTTGTCGGGATTCTGCTCACGCTTTATCTTAGCCATAATCCTTGGTCTTTAGTTATCACAAATCGGTAAGTCGCATCGTCCCAATCATCAAAGTCAGCTGGAAGTTTCATTTCCAGTTGTTCAATGAGCTGGCCTTTGCCGCCAACCCATTTGATGAAAGGTTTTGCTTTTGAATTCATTTTATTTTTGGTCTAATTAAAGCAAAAGTAATATTTCTTTTTCAAATTATCGTCTTTATTACTTTCTTTAACTTATTTTTTGTGTTTTCCGCCCCTGCCACCAAACAGATTTGTCCGTAAATCTCCTTTCTGTCGGTCGTTTTCTTCTGCTTTTGATCTAAAACGAGTTAAGTATTTCTATTTCGATCTAAACTTTTTGGTGGTTTGGGCAGGATTGACGACCTTTGCATCGACAATAATTGTTTAACTCGACTTTCGTACCTAATTCTAAATACCTCGAATTCGGTACAATTAAAATTCGGATAAATGTACGGTCACATGAAATGGATGAATACAAAGGAACTGGTTTCGCTGCTTAAGCGGTTCCCGAACGAAGAGATGGAAGTGGTGGATTATCAGGACGGAAGCCTTGCTTCTGCTCTTTTCGGGATGAAGGCTGACGGGGAGAAATGCTTTCGCCTCACCTGGGACGGGGAGACAAATACTTACTCCGAAGCCGAGGTGCTTCGCTCTTACAGCAACAGATATTGGAAAATCGTGTCCTCGCTTTTCTTGCGAAGTGAGCACGAGAGGCAAATCGCCCTCAGAATGGTGGAGGAACTTGGTTTGCTGGGGCGTTTGGACGACATCATTGCCGAACACGGGCTCGACAATGTGCGAGTGTGCGAGCATTGCCATCGCCTGATGGACGAGGGCTGGCTTGTGGATGATGTCAGAACCTTTTGTTCGGACGAATGCCTGCAAATCGCCTTCCCAGACATCCGCCTGTCCGAGCTCCTTGATGATTCGCATGACGAGTGCTTTGCATACTGGACAAAGTGGGAGGAGTGAAATTCCCCTTTTGCGAAAGTTGAGTTAATTATCCATAATATTTCAAGATAACCCATATTATAATGAAGTGTTTTGCGTATATTTGCACATTATATTAATGGTTAAGATTATGGCAAAGGACACAATGGCAAACAAACTTCCCAGGAAGTTGCTTCAGAAAATGGAAATCGTAGGAGAGCAAATCAAGCTTGCCCGATTGCGCCGCGACCTGAGCATGGTACAAGTTGCAGAAAGGGCCACTTGCTCGGAAGTAACGCTTTGCAAAGTGGAGAAGGGATGCCCCACGGTTTCCATCGGAATCTATCTTCGTGTGCTCTATGCACTTCAGCTGGATGACGACATCTTGCTCCTGGCAAAGGATGATAAACTCGGAAGGGCATTGCAGGATATGGGACTGAAGAACCGTCAAAGAGCCTCTAAAAAGAAATAGAAATGGAACGACTATTGGTTTTCGCAGATTTTGACTGGCTCGACAAACCGGAGCTGGTAGGTGAGTTGTGCTATGAGAAACTGCGCGGCTCGGAAAGTTATGCTTTCAGGTTTGATGATAATTGGCTTAAGTTTCATGCTGGAATCAAACTTTCTGAGGACATCAACAACTATCCCGGCTTGCAATACACTCAGCCTGGGAATGATATTTTCGGCTGTTTTTCAGATGCGTTGCCCGACCGGTGGGGGCGCACCTTGCTCAAAAGAAGAGAACAAATACAGGCATCAGAAGAAAAGAGGGCTGTAAGAAATCTTTCTTCGTTCGACTATCTCATGGGCATCGATGACTTCTCCAGAATGGGCGGATTCAGATTGAAAAGAGAGCTGGATGGAGATTTTATCAATGTTTCGCCTTCCCTCAAGATTCCACCACTAACTGAACTTAGACAACTTGTTCTTGCCAGTCAGGAAGTTGAGAAATCAGAAGAAAATGACGTGTTGCCCGAGAAGAAATGGATAGCTCAGCTTATCCAGCCTGGTACTTCTTTGGGCGGTGCAAGACCCAAGGCTGGAGTTTTGGATGATAGTGGAAATCTATGCATAGCTAAGTTTCCGTCAAGAAAGGATGACTATGATACAGGTCTTTGGGAACATTTTTCTCATCTGCTTGCCCGCAAAGCTGGCATCTATGCAGCTCAAACCAAGGTGCTGGGCGGTTTGGGAAAATATCACACACTTCTTTCCAAACGTTTTGACAGAACTGATGAGGGAAAGCGAATCCATTTTGCATCATCCATGTCACTGATAGGATTGAGGGATGGAGATAATGCGCAGGGTGGTTATGGTTATCTTAATATTGTTGATTTCATACTACAAAGTTGCTGCGACGTAGAGAAAAATCTTCAGGAACTTTACCGTAGGGTTGCCTTCAATATTTGTATTGGTAATTCGGATGACCATTTCAGGAATCATGGTTTCCTGCTTACTCCAAGAGGATGGACTCTGTCGCCTGCCTATGATATGAATCCTACTCTGAACGAATATCAAAGCCTCCTGATCAATGAATCTTCCAACAAGGCTGATATTCGTACTTTGCTGGAATCATGCGAGAGCTATATGATAAAGAAAGAAGTGGCAGAAAACATCATTCGCCAGGTTCAGGCGGCTGTGGCTGGATGGGAGAATTTAGCTGTTCTGCTTCAAATACCAGCAAGAGAAGTGACGATGTTTAAGGACAGATTCAAGCTGAACCTGTAAAGAACTCAACTTCCACAAGTGTGCTGCTTATAGAAGATGCTGACCTGACAGATAGGAGCTTCTGCACCTTACCTTTGCTTTACCCTTCGGCCAGCGATTTTCAAATCCGCTATGCGCCGGTAACTTTGGGTTCAGGGCGTGAGAATTAAATAGGATTCTTGATGACAATCTATCATTTTTCTATGTTTTTGCTTGGTAGTTTCAGAATTAAAACGTAATTTTGCTGATGAAAATCAATTAATTTTAAAATAAGGATTAAATATGGATACTTCAGTTATAAATAATCCTCAGCTTTTAGTAACAGTTTCCGACCCTACTATGTTGACAAAGTTGAAAAACGCCATTAAAATGTTGAATGGTGTTAGTTCTATTTCTGTTTTGAAGCCAAAGAAGACAGGACTGGAATTAGCCGAGGAGGACAAGGAAAAAGGCAGAGTTACCCACTGGAATTCCGTCGACGAAATGTTTAACTCTATTTTAGGTGAATAATGTATAAACTTGGAACGACCAAAAGATTTGACAAGGCACTAAAGCTTTGTCAAAAACGAGGCTATCCCATAACAGAACTTAAAAAAGCTATAGCTCTATTGGTTGAAAACGGAAACCTGCCATCAGAATATAAACCACATATTCTTCATGGCAACCATGAAGGTGAATGGGAGGCACATATAAGACCTAACTGGCTGTTGATTTGGGAACAGAACGATGACGAATTGACTCTGTTAATGCTGACAACAGGTACACATTCTGATGTATTTGGCAAAACAAGAAGATAATGTTAAACTACCTCCTTTTCAGCAGCACGTAGATGATGACGGGGGCACCAAGAAGTGGAGTGACTGCTCCGAGGGGAATCATGCCGTTCTGGGTGGGAAGGGCACAAAGCCAGTTGCAGAGCAAGGCGATGACCGAACCCAAGAGCATCGTGGAGGGCAAGAGAACACGATGATTCTCGGTCGTGACGAAGAGACGCGCGATGTGGGGCGTGGCCAAACCGATGAAGGCGATGGGACCGCAGAAGGCGGTGACCGTGGCGGTGAGAACGCCTGTGACAAGGAGCAACAGTAGACGGAGCTTGCGGGTGTCGTAACCCAGGTTCTCTGCATACAACTCGCCCAAGAGAAAGGCATTGAGAGGCTTGACAAGCGCCAAAGCCGCCAGGAGGAAAAGACCGATCACCACGGCTGCCACAGGGATGCTGGCGAGCGAGACGTTGCCGAAACTGCCCATTCCCCAGACGGTGTAAGACTTCACGCCCTCGCTCGTGGCAAAGAAGTTGAGCAGCGTGATGGCGCTGTTGGCCAGATAACCGATCATCAAACCGATGATAAGCAGCATGGTGCTGCTGCGCACTACAGCCGAAAGGGCCAAGATGAGCGCCGTCACCGCCAAGGCGCCCACCAAAGCCGAAAACAGTACCGCCGCATAACCCGCCAGGGAGAGCGAGCCTGCCGACAGACTGCCACCCATGCCCAGCATGACGACTGCCACCGCAAGGGCTGCTCCGCTGTTGATGCCAAACACATCGGGACCCGCCAAAGGATTACGGAAGGTGGTTTGCAACAGGAGTCCGCTGACAGCAAGAGCCGCTCCTCCCATCAGCGCCATAATGGCCTGAGGCAGTCGCGACTCTATGATGATGAAGCGCCAGGTGTCGGACGCTTCTCCCGTAACGTTTCCTGTAAGAACTGCCCATACGTCGGCCAGGGGAATGCTGACGCTTCCCATGGCGAGGTTGAGCACGAAGAGCACAACCAGCAACAGGGTTGCAGCCGTAAGGGCGACGATGGTTTGGGGACTTTTCATAAATGCAGCTTTGAGTCTTTTGAAAATGTTACGACTGCAAAGTTACATTTTTTCCTGCAACCAGCAAAAAATTTATTGAAGTTTCGAATGGCTTTTTATCCATCTCCACACCAAGGCGACGCCTGGAATGATGCAGGACACGAGGTCAGCAAGTCCTGCTGCTGCCATCATGCTCGCATCGGCATGAAGCGTGGTGTAGGACTCGGTAGGAATCAGAACGCCCTGAAGCACAACGGCGTAGACCAGGAAGACAAGCAGCTCGCGGGTTGTTGCCTTACTGTGATAATCGAAACTGCTGTGGATGGTGTGAAAAATGCTTTTCACAGCCTCAGCTACGTACTTCTGAAAGCCAAACTCGGGCATTCTCCATCCCGTACTGCCCCACTCTGCGTTTGCGTTGCCAAGATTCATGTTGGCTTGATTCATTGTCAGTTCCATAAGCCTAATCATTTAATTCATGTTTCTTTTTTCTGATGCAAAAATACAAGAGCCATATTACACCATGATGTAGAACGTGTTACAATCGTATGACATTTTTATCTTTGTTCAGGAGTTAAGACACAACTCCTTAACTCCCTTATCCTCCAAGGCATTTGTCTTAACTCCTTAACTCCTTTAACTCCTTAACTCCTGAATAAAGACAACTTCTTTAATTTCTTTAACTTCCCCATTTGCAAAAATTGAGTGATTATTTTGTACCTTTGCAAATTGAAAAATAACACATAAAACACAACACATTACACATTTTCAAGAAAAGATGGGAGACAAAATAACAAGAATGGAGCAAGGAATGCAACGACGCACAGAACTGCTCTTGGGAAAAGACAATCTTGAGAAACTGCAGGCAGCACGCGTGCTCATCTTCGGAATAGGAGGTGTAGGATCATGGTGCGCCGAGGGACTCGTGCGAAGCGGAGTGCGCCACATCACCATCGTGGACAGCGACCGCGTCTGCGTGACCAACTGCAACCGACAGCTCATGGCCACAAGCCGCACCATCGGACAGGTGAAGGTCGACGCACTACGCGAACGCCTTCTCGAAATCAACCCTAACGCCAACATCACAGCCTATCAGAAAATCTACGAGGCCAAGACAGCCGACGAGTTCCACATGGAGGAATACGACTACATCATCGACGCCATCGACTCGCTCAAGGACAAGGCCGACCTCATTCTACGTGCCACAGCCCTGCCCCGAAACATCACCTTCGTCTCCTCCATGGGTGCAGCCCTGCGCTGCGACCCCTTCATGATCAGGAAGGCTGAGTTCTGGAAGATAGAGGGCGACCCCTTGGCACGGGCCTTGCGCAAGAAATTCAAGAAGGACAAGACCTTCCCCCGCCGCAAGTTCCAATGCGTATACAGCGAGGAGAAGCCGATGCAGAACCTGGGCGTGAACAAAGCCTGCGGCACCGGAGGCTGCCTCTGCCCCAAGGCCAAATTGCTCAGCGGCGAGAGAGGCACAGAGACTGCCGTCTATGACGCTCCCGGCGACCAGCAGTTAGTGGAGCACGAATGGTGTTCGACGAAGGCGCAGATCAACGGCTCGCTCTGCCACATCACCGCTTCCTTCGGTATGGCAATAGCAGGAATCGTCATCGGAAAAATCATCAACACCCCAAACTGATTCGCTTCCATCAAAACTCAACATACGACCCCATAAAAAACTGCACGCAAACAAGGATTCAAAAACAAATTGTAACTTTTTTGAGCAAATCCTTGGCAGTTTGATAGAAATTGTTTACTTTTGCAACCAAGTTTTGTCTCGGCCCCGGTCGTTTCGGGGGTGGCATTACATTACCAAAATAAACAAGCAATGAAAGTATTAAAATTCGGCGGAACATCGGTTGGTTCCGTAAAAAGCATCCTCAGCTTAAAACGCATCGTAGAGAACGAGGCCAAGAAACAGAGTGTTGTAGTAGTCGTGAGCGCCCTCGGAGGAATCACAGACAAGTTGTTGCAAACCTCACAGCTTGCCCTCAAAGGCGACGAACAATGGAAAGCAGAGTTCGACGCCATGGTAGACCGTCACCACAAGATGATCGACACAATCATCACAGACACCAAAGACAGAGAAAACTTATTCATTTCGGTTGACTCGCTCTTCGAACAGTTGAAGAGCATCTACTTCGGCGTCTACCTCATCCACGACCTCAGCGAGAAGACACAGGATGCCATCGTGAGCTACGGAGAAAGGCTCAGCTCGAAAATTGTGGCCACACTCATACGTGGCGCCAAGTGGTTCGACTCGCGCAAGTTTATCAAAACGGAGCGCATCGGTGGAAAGCACACCCTCGACAGCGAGCTGACCACCCAACTGGTGAAAGACACCTTCGACGAGCTGCCCCGCATTTCGCTCGTGCCTGGCTTCATCAGCCGCGACAAGCACACAGAGCGCACCACCAACCTGGGACGAGGCGGAAGCGACTACACAGCTGCCATCATCGCCGCAGCACTCGATGCCGAGGTGCTCGAGATATGGACCGACGTCGACGGATTCATGACTGCCGACCCACGTGTCATCAAATCAGCTTATACCATCAACGAACTGAGCTACATCGAGGCCATGGAGCTTTGCAACTTTGGAGCAAAGGTCATCTACCCTCCTACCATCTACCCAGTTTGTGTCAAAAATATACCTATCAAGGTCAAGAACACCTTCAATCCTGATGCCCCAGGCACTATTATCAAGAACAAAATTGACGGCGACCAGAAACCCATCAAGGGTATTTCGTCTATCAACGGAACGGCTTTGATCACCGTTACTGGTCTGTCGATGGTGGGTGTCATCGGTGTCAACCGACGCATCTTCACCGCCCTGGCCAACGAGGGAATCTCAGTGTTCATGGTGTCGCAGGCTTCATCAGAGAACTCTACCTCTATCGGTGTGCGCGAGCAGGACGTAGACGAGGCTGTACGCGTGCTCAACGAGGAATTCAAGAACGAGATTGCCGACGGAGCCATGTACCCCATGCATGCAGAATGCGGACTTGCCACCATCGCCATCGTGGGCGAGAACATGAAGCATGCTGCTGGTATTGCTGGTAAACTCTTCGGAACTCTCGGACGAAGCGGAATCTCGGTCATCGCCTGTGCACAGGGTGCATCAGAGACCAACATCTCGTTTGTCGTCAAGAGCGACTTCCTGCGCAAATCACTCAACGTGCTGCACGACAGCTTCTTCCTCTCTGAATACAAGGTGCTCAACCTCTTCATCTGTGGAGTGGGAACCGTGGGCGGAAAGCTGATAGAACAGATCAAGAACCAGTATGCCGACCTGATGGAGCGCAGCAAACTGAAGCTCAACGTGGTAGGCATCGCTTCATCCAAGAACGCCATCTTCAACCGCGACGGACTCGACCTGGAGAACTACCGCGAGGAACTGAAGAACTCAGACCCCAGCACACCCGAGGTGCTGCGAGACACAATACTCGCCATGAACATCTTCAACAGCGTCTTCGTTGACTGTACTGCCAGCAAGGACGTGGCTGCCCTCTACCAGAGTCTGCTCGAGCACAACGTGAGCATCATCGCAGCCAACAAGATTGCAGCCTCAAGCGAATACGAAAACTACGAGCGACTGAAGAAAACCGCCATACAGCGTGGCGTGGTGTTCCGATTCGAAACCAACGTGGGTGCTGGTCTGCCTATCATCGGAACCATCAACGACCTGCGCAACTCGGGCGACAAAATCCTTAAGATTGAGGCTGTTCTATCTGGTACGCTCAACTTCATCTTCAACGCCATCTCAGGCGTAGTACCATTCTCGGAGACCGTACGCATGGCCAAAGAGAAAGGCTACAGCGAGCCCGATCCACGCATCGACCTCAGCGGAATGGACGTAATACGAAAACTCGTCATCCTCTCTCGCGAGGCTGGATACAGAGTGGAACAGGAAGATGTGGAGAAGCACCTCTTCGTGCCCGACTCTTACTTCAAGGGCAGCATAGACGACTTCTGGAAGAAACTGCCAAAGCTGGATGCTGACTTCGAGGCCAAGCGCAAAACTCTCGACCTGGAGCACAAACGATGGCGATTCGTTGCCACCCTCGATGGTGGAAAGACAAGCGTTGGCCTGCAGGCTGTAGGCCCAGAGCACCCATTCTACAACCTGGAGGGAAGCAACAACATCGTACTGCTCACCACCGAGCGCTACAAGGAATATCCGATGATGATTCAGGGCTATGGCGCTGGTGCCAGCGTAACAGCGGCAGGTGTGTTTGCCAACATCATGAGTATCGCTAATATTTAATATTGTCTTATCAGATAGAAAGGATAACAATTATGAAGCATATTATCATACTTGGCGACGGCATGGCCGACCACGCTGTAGAACGACTGGGAGGCAAGACGCTCCTGCAATACGCCAACAAACCTTATATGGACATGCTGGCAAAGAAAGGAAAGACTGGACGACTGGTAACCGTACCCGACGGATTTCATCCTGGATCTGAGGTTGCCAACAGTTCTATCATGGGATACGACCAGAACGAGGTTTACGAGGGACGCGGACCACTCGAAGCTGCAAGCATCGGCTACGAGATGAGTCCTAACGACTTCGCTCTGCGCTGCAACATCATCAACGTGAACAATGGAATCATCGTGACCCACAACGGCGGTAACCTGGAGACAGAAGACGCCGACGTGCTCATCAAGTACCTCAACGAGAAGCTTGCCAGCCAATATCCCGGCATCGTGAAATTCATCACCGGAATCCAGTATCGACACCTTCTGATCATCAAGGGCGGAAACAAATATGTAGATTGCGCTCCTCCTCACGATCATCCTAACGAAGAGTGGAAACCGCTGCTGGTGAAACCGATGGAAGGTGTTGACGAGGCTCTTCTTGCCGGCAACAGCGACAAGACTCCTGCCGAGGATGTGGCTGAGAACGGCGGTATCCTGAGCGACGAATATCGCATGAGTGCCCAGCAGACAGCCGACCTTCTGAACGAGCTGATTCTGAAGAGTCAGAAAATCCTGGAGAGCCATCCTTTCAACGTAGCGCGCAAGGAGCGTGGCGAGCGCATGGCAAACATCATCTGGCCTTGGGGCGGAGGTTATCGTCCGCACATGCTCACCCTCTCGCAGATGTATCCGCAAATCAAGAAGGGTTCTGTGATTTCTGCAGTAGACCTGATACGAGGCATCGGCCATTACGCAGGACTGCGCAACATCATCGTTGAGGGCGCTACCGGTCTTGCCAACACCAACTACGAGGGAAAGGCAGCAGCAGCTATCCAGGCGCTGAAGGACGGCGACGACTTCGTTTATGTGCACGTAGAGGCAAGCGACGAGGCTGGCCACGACGGCGACCTGGAACTGAAGCTCAAAACCATCGAGAACCTCGACCAGCGACTCATCAAACCAATCTTCGACGAGGTAAGCACTTGGGACGAGCCAGTATGCATCGCCATCCTGCCCGACCATCCTACCCCGGTAGAGATCCGCACCCACGTGAAAGAGCCCGTACCGTTCATCATCTACTATCCCGGCATCGAGCCCGACAGCGTAGAGAAGTACGACGAGGTAAGCTGCGTGAGAGGCTGCTACGGACTGCTGCAACTGCAGGAATTCATGAACACATTTATGGCAATCAATTAAAATCAAAATGAAATATTATTCAACAAATAAGAAAGCACCCATCGCCGATCTTCACAAGGCGGTAGTAAAAGGACTGGCAGAAGACCGTGGTCTCTACATGCCCGAAATCATCAAGAAGTTGCCACAGGACTTCTTCGACAACATCGAGAAACTCTCCTTCCAGGAGATTGCCTACAAGGTGGCTGACGCCTTCTTCGGCGAGGACGTCGATGCTGAGTCTTTGAAGAAGATCGTCTACGACACACTGGCTTTCGACTGCCCTGTGGTAGAGGTAGAGCCAAACATCTACTCTTTGGAGCTCTTCCATGGCCCTACACTCGCCTTCAAGGATGTAGGCGCGCGCTTCATGGCCCGTCTGCTGCAGTACTTCGTGCGTCAGGAAGGCAAGGAGGAAGTCAACGTGCTCGTTGCTACTTCGGGCGATACAGGTTCGGCTGTAGCCAATGGATTCCTCGGTGTTGACGGCATTCACGTCTATGTGCTCTATCCTAAGGGGAAGGTAAGCAAGATTCAGGAAAGCCAGTTCACCACCCTCGGACAGAACATCACAGCCCTCGAGGTGGATGGCGTGTTCGACGACTGCCAGGCGCTTGTCAAGTCGGCTTTCATGGACGAGGAACTCAACAAGCACATGAAGCTCACCTCGGCCAACTCTATCAATGTGGCACGATTCCTGCCTCAGGCTTTCTACTACTTCAACGCCTATGCACGCATGAAGGAGAAGGGACTGGCAGACAAGTTGGTGATCTGCGTGCCCAGCGGAAACTTCGGCAACATCACAGCCGGACTCTTCGGTCATGAGATGGGACTGCCCATCCATCGCTTCATAGCTGCCAACAACGCCAACGATATTTTCTACAACTATCTGCAGACTGGCGAGTACAATCCTCAGCCCAGCAAGGCCACAATAGCCAATGCCATGGACGTGGGCGACCCATCCAACTTCGCCCGCATCTACGACCTCTACAAGGGCAACCACGAGGCCATCACAGCCTACATCAGCGGTGCCACATACAAGGACGAGCAGATAGCCGAGACCATGAAGCAATGTTACAACGACACCAAGTATGTGCTTGATCCTCACGGAGCTTGCGGTTATCGTGCCTTGAAGGAGCAGTTGAAGCCAGGCGAGGTTGGTGTGTTCCTCGAGACTGCCCATCCTGCCAAGTTCAAGGAGAAGGTGGACAGCATCCTGGGCACCGACATCGAGATTCCTGCACGCCTTGCTGAGTTCATGAAGGGCAAGAAGCAGAGCATCGAAATGACAAAGGACTTCGCTTCATTCAAGAACTATCTGATGAACGAATAAGAAGATTCTACAGTCACAAACACATAAAAAAACTTCACCCATCCTTCTTCTCTGTTTAGAGTTGGAGGATGGGTGAAATTTTATTGTACGTATGTTGTATTAAACTTTTGCCTGATGCTGGTCACGAAGCAGGTCGTTGACCGTCTTCACAGGGTTGAAAGTGCTGAGAGGAACCTCTACGAACACCGTGTTCCAGTCGCTCATCGCACCATTCCAAAGACCGGGCAGCTCGAGCGCCTTCAGTTCCTTGCCGTTCTTGCTCTTGTTGCTGATAAATCCTGTCTTGGGATCCACATACTTAGGCAGGTCGAAATCGTTGCCCTTATAGTCCTTAGTAGCGCAAACAAGGTCTACAGGATTGAAGTGAGTGCCCTGCGCAAACATATCCATGTATTGCTTGTTGTTCTTGTCGATCTGTGAGCTTTCCAGAATCTGCAGACTCACCGTTCCGTCGCTGTTGTAGGTAAGGAAAGGTCCGCCACCAGGCTCGCCCACATTCTTTACCACGCCACATACACGCATCGGACGGTTCAGCTTCTTGCGCAGATAAATCACCAGGTCAGCATCCTCCAGTTCCTTGATGTCGGCACGACGGCAGCACAGGTCGCGCTGCAGGAATCGGATAATCTCCTCCAACTTCTCATGATTGTAAGTACCCGAGTCGAGAACGCGCAGATACTCGAATGACTTCTGCTGCAGCGAAACCAAGATGCCGGCAATCACCTGCTTGTAGGTCACGGTGTCGGCCTTCAGACGGTCGGGCACCACATTATCTATATTCTTGATGAACACCACGTCGGCATCTATTTCGTTCAGATTTTCTATCAGCGCTCCATGACCGCCTGGACGGAAGAGCAGCGAACCATCCTCATTGTGGAAGGGAGTGTTGTCGGGATTGGCGGCGATGGTGTCGGTACTTGGCTTCTGCTCAGAGAAAGAGATGTTGTACTTCACACCGAATTTCTTGGCGTAGCCCTCTACCTTATCTGCCACCATCTTTTCGAAGAGCTCCAGATGATCGTGCGAAACGGTAAAGTGGACATTTGCCTCACCGTTACTGCTGGCATAAAGCGCAGCCTCTACCAGGTGCTCCTCCATAGGGGTGCGAACCTCTTCGTCGGAATACTCATGAAACTGCAGCAAGCCCTTAGGCAACTGACCATAGTTGAGTCCGCTTGCCTTCAGCAGGTTTGCCACCACAGCCTTGTACTTGCCAGCCTTGATCAGGTCGCATACGCAGCTGCCCTCATTCTCCTTGCACTTGCTGCAGAGAGACTTGCGGAAGGCAAACTTCTTGATATTGTCGAAGAAATGCTTCTCGAAATCGGTTGTAGGCACATCATAAGGCGCATCAAGGAATGCAAAGAGATTCTTGAACATTCTGCTTGCCGCACCAGATGCTGGCACAAACTTCACGATGCGGTGACCCTGCTTCTTGTACTCGTCCCACACCTGTTCAAACTTCTTTACCTCCTCTGCGTCGGGAGACATAATTCCCTTACCAATGGCTGCAGCACCTTCGAGACGAAGGAAAGGGAAACCATTTTTGATTTGCTCCAATTGTTTTGCTATTTGCTGCTCCGAAATGCCGCGAGCTGCAATTTGGGTTAGTTCTTGCTGATTCATGATACCATATTTATGTTATTTTTTCTTTAGTTGTGCTACAAATGTAGTAAGTTTTTTTGAAAAAAAGAAATTTTATGACGATTTTTTGTACCTTTGCAATAAGTTTTTAAGAAAAGGGACGAATTATGGACGAAAAATTCACTTTTACACCCGAAGAAAGGGAACAAACCCTCACCATTCTGGAACGATTGCGTACTGCTGTCGGCAACACTTTCAGCGCCCAGGATGAGAAACTGATCAGAGAAGATATTCATCACGCATTCATCAACCATCAGATAAGCCGAGATGTCTTTGGGCTCAATCCCATACTGTATGCTCTGCAGACAGCCGAGATAGCAGTCAACGAAATAGGACTCAGACGCGACGGAGTAATCGCTATCCTGATGCAGACCAGTGTGGTGGACGGTTATCAGACGCTCGACGACATAGAGAAGAAATATGGCGAAGGCGTGGCGCACATCATCCGCGGTCTGTTGAGAATCAACGAACTCTACAAGCGCAATCCTGTCATCGAGAGCGAGAACTTCCGCAACCTGCTCATCTCGTTCTCGGAAGACATGCGTGTGATCCTGATCATGATAGCCAACCGTGTCAATATGATGCGGCAAATCAGAGACACCGACCAGCTCGAAGCCAAGCAGCGTGTGAGCGAAGAGGCAAGCTATCTGTACGCTCCCCTCGCCCACAAACTTGGTCTGTACAAACTGAAGAGCGAACTCGAGGATCTGAGTCTGAAGTATCTGGAGCACGATGCCTACTATATGATTAAGGAGAAGCTCAACGCCACAAAGGCTTCGCGCGACGCCTACATAGCACGATTCATCAAGCCTATACAGGCGAAGTTGGATGCTGCCGGACTGAAATACCACATGAAGGGACGCACCAAAAGCATCCACTCCATCTGGCAGAAGATGAAGAAGCAACAATGCGGCTTCGAGGGCGTGTACGACCTCTTTGCCATCCGCATCATCCTCGACTCGCCACGCGACAAGGAATACATGCAGTGCTGGCAGGTGTTCGCTCTCATCACGGCCATGTATCAGCCCAACCCTAAACGTATGCGCGACTGGCTCTCTGTGCCTAAGAGCAATGGTTACGAGAGTCTGCACACCACCGTGCTCGGCCCCGAGAACAAATGGGTGGAGGTACAGATTCGCACAGAGCGTATGGACGAGATTGCTGAGCACGGACTGGCTGCCCATTGGCGCTATAAAGGTATCAAGAGCGAGAAGGGAGGCATCGACGAATGGCTCGCCAACATCAGAAGCGCACTCGAGAACAACGACGACCTGCAGCTGATGGACCAGTTCAAGATGGACCTGAAGGAAGACGAGGTGTATGTATTTACACCTAAGGGCGACCTGCTCAACTTCCCCAAGGGAGCCACGGTGCTCGACTTCGCCTACTACATCCACTCACGTATCGGCAACACCTGTGTGGGAGGAAAGATCAACGGGCGCGCAGTAAGCTTCAGACAAGAGCTGCACTCGGGCGACCAAATAGAAATCCTGACACAGAGCAACCAGAAGCCACGTCAGGAATGGATCAACATCGTGAAGACCTCGAAAGCCAAGGCCAAGATCCGCCTCGCCATCAAGGAGACACAGAAGAAGGAAGGTCTCTTTGCCAAGGAACTCCTGGAGCGACGATTCAAGAACAGAAAGTTGGAAATAGAGGAGAGCATCATGGCACGCACCATCAAGAAGATGGGCTACAAGGAGAACTCTGATTTCTACAAGGACATTGCCGAGGAGAAGATAGACCCCAACAGCATCATTGAGAAATACATCGCCGAACGCGACCACGACCTGAACGTGACCAACACCACACGTCCTGCCGCCAGTGCTGCCGAGTTCGAATATGAGAATCCTACCGAGGAAATGATGCGACAGAACGACGACGTGCTCGTCATCGATGAAAATCTGAAGGGAATAGATTTCGAGTTGGCCCATTGCTGCCACCCTATCTATGGCGACCCCATCTTCGGCTTCGTCACCGTAAGCAAAGGTATCAAGGTGCATCGCTCCGACTGTCCCAATGCCAAGGAACTGCAGCGACGTTTCGGCTATCGCATCGTCAAGGCAAAGTGGAGCGGAAAGGGAACCTCCAAGTACGCCATTACCCTGCGAATCATCGGCAATGATGATATTGGAATCGTGAGCAACATCACCAACATCATATCCAAAGAGGATAAGCTCGTGATGAGAGGCATCAACATCTCGTCGAAAGACGGTCTCTTCTCGGGCAACATCACCGTGATGATTGATGACGCCTCACGCACCGAAGCTCTCATCAAAAAGTTGAGTGCTGTGAAGGGAGTAAAACAAGTCATGAGAATTTAAGCCAGATACCCCTAAAAAATGAAAGTACTTGCGTTGGCAGTTGAAAGCACTTTCATAAGCAGTTGAAAGTACTTGCGTTGGTCATCGCAAGTACTTTCATTTTTTTTGTGTATCTTTACTACTCCACATCCCTGACAAGCATGATTTCCCAATACTCATAGTCGCCACCCATGGCTTGCCTGATTTCTGAAATCTGTTTCATTTCAGGATGAGCCTGCATAAAGTCACGAATCTTCTTTTCGCGACTCGAAGAGATGAGAGCCCTGAGACCAATCACTCGCTCACGCACATAATGTGACAAATGAGAGATGATGGTACTCTGGGCAAGTCCGCGGGCTGTAGCTATTTGCTGCACATTCATGCCCTCCTTGAAGAGGTCGAGAGTGATCTGGCGAGTAGGCGTCTTGGGAGCCTTAGGCTCTTTGGGCTCAATGGTTGCCGACTTGCGCTTACGACCACTACCCGCACCCGTTGATTTCTCGTCTGTACGCGAGAGAATAAACAGCGCTTTCTTCTTCAGATAGTCGCTCACCGAGAACTCGGCTTCCTGCTCATAACGCAGGAGCGACTGCTTGAGCAGCGTTTCATCGGCAAAGGTCCCGAATCGGTCGGCAAACTGCTTCTTCGCAGTCTTGTTGTCGGTCGACACATTCGTCTTCTTCAGCAGGTCAGTCAGTATGCCAGTCTTTTGCCAGAAGTATTGAGCAGCCTTGTGTATGCGCTCCTGCAATGCCTCATCGCTCACATCGGGATTGGCATTCAGCATGCAGGAATACTGCACCCTGAACTTGTCGGAAACAGCAGCCAGACTCTTCAGCACCACCCCAAGTTTCTGATACTCGCCTACGAGTCGTGGATAATTGCTCATGAAATACTCCACCAAGCAACGCAACAGCAAGTCATAGCTTTGCTGCAGGGAACGAAAGTCGAACAGCTCGGCTATACATTGCTGAACATAGAGCTGCTGCAGCGTAGCAATCTGCTCCTTCGTAGGAGAAACCATACGATCGTTGTACGAATCGACGGTACTGTCGCTGATGATGGCAGAACGAGACAAAGGGCTACTGAGCACCATTCCCTCCAACGATTTGCAACGGCTCAGCGCCACATAGGTCTGACCATGGGTGAAGGATCGCGAGGCGTCAATGATGGCATGCTCGAAGGTAAGTCCCTGACTCTTGTGGATAGTGATGGCCCATGCCAGTCGAACGGGATACTGTCGGAAGGTGCCCTCCACGGTTTCCTCTATCTCCTGCGTCTGCTCATTGAGTGTGTATTTCGAGTTGCTCCATTCTGCCTTTTCCAGTATAAACTCTTCGCCATTGTCCTTTCCCATGACCCTGATCTCCTGGTTATCAATAGCCGTCACCTCGCCTATCATACCATTATAGAACCGGTGGTCAGCATCGTTCTTGATAAACATAATCTGAGCTCCCTTCTTCAGCAGCAGCTTGAAATCGGCAGGATAGGACGTCTCGGGGAAGTTGCCCTCCACCTCTGCCGTGAAACTATATACTTGAGAGGGTAAGTTGCCTAATTCCTGCTCATTGATATGCTGAGCAGGGATATTATGTGTAGTAAGCCGAATGTAGTCACCACCCTTAGGAGGCTGAAAATCGGGAATATAACGTTGATTAAGTGCAGCAAGAGTTTCGTCGCTTGCCTTGTTCTCCCTTATCTGATTGAGAAGCGCCACAAACCTCTCGTCCTGCTGACGATAGACGGTCTGCAGTTCTATGGTGAGATAGCTTGCCTGTTGCAACGCCTTGCTCGAAAAAAAGAAAGGAGTGTCGTAATACTGGCGCAACATACTTTCCTCATGTTCTGTCACTACGGGAGCCAACTGCTGCAGGTCGCCTATCATGAGCAACTGAACGCCGCCAAAGGGCAGATCGTGCTTACGATAACGGCGCATCACCGAGTCGATGGCATCAAGCAAGTCGCTGCGCACCATACTGATCTCGTCGATGACCAAGAGATCCATCGTACGAATGATGTTTCGCTTCACCTTACTGAATTGAAACCGCTTCTTCTCACCACCAGCGAATGTAGTACCTGGAAGATAAGGCGAAAGGGGCAGCTGAAAGAAGGAATGAATGGTAACACCACCGGCATTGATGGCAGCGATTCCTGTAGGAGCCAAGACCACCATTCGCTTGGGCGACCTGCGCTTGAGTTCCTTCAGGAAGGTTGTCTTTCCTGTACCCGCCTTACCTGTAAGAAACAAATTGGCACTCGTCTTCTCTATAATGTCCCAGGCTTTCAGGGACTCATCGTTCATTTCCATCTTGCTGTGTATTTTTAATGTGTGACGAAAATAGGTTCAATTATCGCACAAAGATAGTTATTTTTATTCAACAAGAGTAAGCATCGAGAGTTAAAAAAGAAAAAAACATTCCTATAACTTCTAACAGCCGAAAATGACTAATGACCAAAATGACAAAGCGCTAATACGGGAACAGCAAGGGAAGAATAAAAGTCATGACAATGCCGATAATAATCTGCAAAGGTAAACCCACCTTGACATAATCCATAAACGTATAGCCTCCGGCTTTCATCACCAGCGCATTGGGCGGTGTGGAGAAGGGAGAGGCGAAACACATACTGGCACCCAAGGTGACGGAAAAGAGGAAAGCATAAGGACTGACCCCTACCTGCTGGGCTGCCACCAAGGCAATGGGAGCCATCAGCACAGCAGTGGCTGTATTGCTGATAAACATGGTCATGAGCGAGGTGGTGAAATAGATGCCTGCCAAAAGGGCTGTGGGGCCTAAAGCTCCCAAGCTGTCTACCAAGGTCTGCGACACCAAAGCCGAGACTCCTGTCTTCTCAAGGGCTGTAGACATGGGCATCATGGCGGCAATGAGCACGATGCTCTCCCAGTTGATGGTCTTATAGGCCGCTTCAACATTTCGGAAACATCCGGCAAAAACGGTCAGCAAACCTGCTATGATAACCGCTGTGACCGGAGCAACAGGAATAAAGTCGAAAACCATCATCACCACCATCAGCAACATAATTGCAGCGGCCACAGGAGCCTTGTAGTCGAGAAGTACCTTGTCGGCAGTCTTCTCTGGCTGGTCGAGCACAACCCAGTTGGCTGTATCGGCAGCCAGGTGAGCCAGGTTGGTCCACTCGCCCTGCACCAGGAGCATGTCGCCCACATGCAGTCGGGTGCCGATAAGATTGTCGGTGATGTACTCGTCTCCTCTACGGATTCCCAATACATTCATGCCGAAGCGTTTACGCAGATTGGCCTCACCTATTCTGAGTCCTGCAAAATGAGAAGTAGGCATGACGACAATCTCGGAAAGTCCCAAGTCATAAAAGTCTATCTTCACGTCCTTCATCTTGCGCAGACCATAGTCGGCTGCAAAGCGCTGCATCTTAGCCTCGTCACCCATTATATATAAGGTGTCATGCTCTCCAATGACGCTGCTGCTCTTCGCCATATTCTGGTTGATGTCCTTCATCAGTCCCAAGCGCGACTTTTTCTCGTTTCTTATCTCGATGACACTCACTCCATACAGCTTCTGTATACTGAGTTCCTTGAGTGTCTTGCCCACGATGTCGAGCCTCTCCCCATGCTCATCAAGCGCTGCCGTGGAGCGATTGGTAGGCACAATATACCGATGCAGATTGTCGAGCAGACGATATTCCTGAACCAAGTCGTCGAGCGACTTGCCACTCTGCTTTTTCTTTCCACTCTGCTTACGACTCAAGAAAAGTCGGCTCAGAGGCATGAGCACGATGATGCCAATGGCAATGACGATAAGGCCCACTGGCATGAAAGAGAAGAAGCTGAGCGACTGATAGCCAGCCTCGGTCAGCACCTCGTCGATGACAAGGTTGGGCGGAGTACCGATAAGCGTAAGCATTCCGCCCAGACTACCTGCAAAGGCAAGGGGCATGAGGAAACGTGAGGACTGTAAGCCTGATGCTGCGGCAAGGCTTACGATGATGGGCATCATCAGAGCCACCGTACCCGTATTGCTGACAAAGGCTCCGATAAACGAGGTGACGAGCATCACCAAGAGGAAGGTGACGGTTTCGTTGCCGTGCGAAAGCGCCATGAGTTTGTTGCCCGTCAACTTGGCAAGACCTGTCTGCATGATGGCGCCTCCCACAACAAAAAGTCCTATCATCATGATGACGATGGGTGAAGAAAAGCCTGCAAGAGCTTCTGTGGGAGTAAGAATTCCGAAAACAAGGAGTGCAGCCAGGGCGGTAAGTGCCACAATGTCGGCCCTCACCCTGCCCCATATAAACATGGCAACGGTAATGATTAAAATGATAAGCGTTACTGTCATGTTTGCAAAGCTACTTATTTTTTCGTAAATGACAAAAGAAATGAGGCAAAAAAATCAGTACAGAGGCACATCAAGCGCCTGCAGTACTGATCTTAAGCTGACCATCAAAGGAAACTGTCACTTCTACCTGATAGCTGACAGAGCTGTCGGGCATGGCAAGGACAGCACGGAAATGTACGCCCGCCTTGTCGGCAGCACGGAAAACGATATCGCTCAGCACCGCCTGCTTCAGGAAAGAGTCAGGCACCCTACGGCTGAAGTCCTGCTTGCGGAAGTCACGCCCGAAAAGGCGCGAGGCTCCATGATAGACATTCACATTTACAATGTTGTCATAATACACATTGTCTACCCCCACTCCATCTTCATTATAGGTACTCTTGAGCACCTTATAGGTTGTAGGATTGACCTGTGTATAAAGATGATACTTCTCTGCTCCAAAAGTCACGATGGTGTCTCTCCGAACCAGCTGTCCCTGATTGAGCACCACGGGCTGCTGATGCTTGAAAGAACTGAGATAGGTCTTGTCATTGGTCTTCACCAACCTGAGCACATCTCCATTCTGAGTCTTGAACTCGAAGAGATGAGCGGCCTGTTTCACGATAGCATAGCGAATATCATTGGCACCACGTATCACCAAGGTGTCTGCCGACACATAAAAATAGGCAGGCATACTGGTAGAGTCTGGATAATAAATAGTGTCGCCCTTCACCCGAAAGACCACATCCTCGTCAGCCTCGTCAATCCACATGCCCTGCAGCATCTGCTTGGCCTTCATGTCTTCTTTGAACGTTTCCTTCTGGGCACGTTCCTTACAGGCCGAAAACACCATCAGGCACCCTATGACCAATAATATAATATTGCGTTTCATCAATGATTTAATTTTCCTTTTCTGTGACTGTGAAAAAAATGGGCCACACTGTTCTCTCTTTACTCGAAGACCTCGGCATCCTTCAGCGATGTAGCCTTGAGGAGATCTTTCTCTGAGGTGAGCACATCATCGGCAGAAATAGGCCACTCAATGTGGATGTCCTTATCATTCCAGCGGATGCTGGCCTCGTGCTGTGGAGCGTACACATTATCTACTTTATAGGTAAACACAGCCTCGTCGCTCAAAACCAGGAAGCCGTGAGCAAAGCCACGAGGGATGAAAAGCTGACGTTTGTTGTCCTCGCTCAGTTCCACAGCCACATACTTTCCAAAAGTAGGACTGCTCTTGCGAATATCGACAGCCACATCGAGCACACGTCCACGGATGACACGCACCAACTTGGCCTGTGAGTATTCGCCCTTCTGATAATGCAGTCCACGAAGAACACCATAGCTCGACTTGGACTCATTGTCCTGTATAAACTCTACATGACGACCTATATGCTGATCGAAATCAGCCTGTCTCCATGACTCAAAGAAATAGCCACGTGCATCACGAAAAACTCTGGGTTCCAACACGTAGACCCCTTCAATCTCAGTCTTCAAATATTCCATTACTCTTTAGTTTATTCTGCTTCGCCTGAACCGTTTCCAGCAAGCAATAGCACTATACCTTATTTTATATATATGGCAAAGATAATATATTTTTTTGAAACGGCAAAACAAATAAAACTTTTTATCGTCTATTACTTATTTTTTATATAAAATTGTTGGCGGGAAGAAAAAAAATAACTATCTTTGCAAACGTGATTGAACTGGAAAGACATATAGAGATCCTACTTTTGAGCAACGATTGCGTGATAGTCCCCGACTTTGGAGGCTTCATGGCTCATCATGTAGATGCAAGATATGATGGCAGAGACAACATGTTTTTGCCACCACTGAGGACTATTGGCTTCAATCCACAGCTCACCATGAACGATTCGCTCCTCGCGCTTTCATATGTAGAGGCCTACGACATCAGCTATCCTGATGCCCTGAGCCGTATCGCAGAAGACGTGAGAGAGATTCGCGCCGAGCTCGACATCAACGGAAAATACGAATTGACGGACATAGGTACTCTCTACCTCAACAGTCAGGGCACATATACCTTTAAGCCCTGCGAGGCTGGCCTGCTGACTCCAAACTACTACGGTCTGGACGGCTTTGTCATGCAGCCACTTGCGGAGCTTGGCGCATCTGCCAGCAACGAGGAGACAGCGGCATCAGCCGAAATCATACCTTTCGACAGCAATTCCAACCAACAGGTGGAAGAAAACAAGGGCAGCCGACAAGCCGCAACAGATACTGTGTCCTTAAACGAACAAGAGGAAGAGAAAGAGGAAAGCAGCGAGTTCGTACAGATCAGAAAGAGCTGGCTACGCAATGCCGTGGCTGCATGTATCGCCCTTATTGCCTTCTTCACGCTCTCTACCCCACTCGACACACCACAGGTGCAGAAGAGCAAGGTAGACATCAGCATGTTGAACCGTCTTATGCCTAAGGAAATGGTAAAGGACAACAGCATCAAGGCACTCGAGGCTGTAGCCAGCGAAGTCGAGAAGAAAACAGAGATTGCGGGGAATGCCGAAAGTACAGACAAAGCAGAGATTGAAAAGCAAGAAATAGCCAAGCCACACTATTGCATCGTGCTGGCAAGTCGTGTTACCAAGCGCAATGCAGCTACCTATACGGAGAGTCTGCAGGCCAAGGGCTTCAAGGACACCAGAGTACTCATTACATCCAACAATGTAAAGGTGGTCTATGGTTCCTATGAAACCGAGCAACAAGCTTACACAGCGCTCAACCAGCTGCACCATCACGAGGCCTTTGCCGACGGATGGATAACCCTCGTAAAAGAATAAACGCATGAAAAGAGTAAGATGCCCCAAGTGTGACAACTTTATCACATTCGACGAGACCAAGTACCAGGCAGGACAAAGTCTCGTCTTTGTATGCCCACAATGCAACAAGCAGTTCGGCATACGCATGGGTGTGTCCAAGCTGCGCGAGACTCAAAAGGAGGAAAAGCTCGACGAAAGAGCCAACGAGCATGGTTTTGGCTCTATCGTTGTGATAGAGAATGTCTTCGCCTACAAGCAGGTCATTCCCCTGCAAATGGGCGACAACATCATAGGACGATACATGAAGAACAGCGGCATCAACTGCCCCATCGAGACCGTAGACCCCAGTGTCGACATGAACCATTGTGTCATCAATGTGAGTCGCGACAAGAAAGGCAACTTGAAATATGTATTGCGCGACGGTCCCAGCTATACAGGAACCTTTGTCGACAATGTAATCTTGGACGACAGAGAGCGCCGCGTCATAGAAGACGGCACACTCTTTACCATCGGAGCCACTTCCATCATTTTACGCTCCGCAGATAATAAAGACGAATAATTATACCATTTTCGCTTACTATCTGAAAGAAATTCGCACACTTTTATAATCTTTTTGCCAATATTTTCTTTATATTGCAAGAAAATGCGTATCTTTGCATCTGTAAACTTAAGATTAACGTCAGCTTATGGATGTAGCAATCGTAAAATACAACGCCGGTAACATCTACTCCGTGGTGAATGCCATGAAGAGACTCGGCATTTCCCCCATCCTCACCGACGACGCAGAAACTCTGCGTAAGGCCGACCGTGTGCTCTTTCCCGGGCAGGGACAGGCCAGAGAAGCCATGCTTTATCTCAAGGCACACGGGCTCGACGAAACCATTAAGTCGCTCACACAACCCGTCTTGGGAATATGCGTGGGACAGCAGCTCCTGTGCCGACATTCAGAAGAAGGAGATGTGGACTGCATCGGCATCTTTGATGTCGACGTGAAAAAGTTTGTGCCCCAGCAGCATCAGGACAAGGTGCCTGCCATGGGATGGAACGAGATCTACGACCTCTCTTCACCCCTGATGAAAGACCTGGGCGAAAATCCATACACTTATTTCGTGCATAGCTACTACGTGCCGCTATGCCAGGAAACCATTGCTACGGCCAACTACATACAGCCCTACAGTGCCGCTCTGCACAAAGACAATTTCTACACCTGCCAGTTTCATCCCGAAAAGAGCGGAAAGGTAGGAGAACAAATCCTCAAGAACTTTATGGAACTATGAATATAGAACTCATACCAGCCATCGACATCATTGGTGGACAATGCGTAAGACTCACCAAAGGCGACTACGACCAGAAGAAAGTGTACGACGACAACCCTGCCGAAGTGGCAAAACACTTTGAGAAATTAGGGTTCAAACGTCTGCATGTGGTGGATCTTGACGGAGCCAAGTCCAAGCATATCGTCAACGACAACGTGCTGAAAGCCATCACGTCAGCCACTTCGCTAACTGTAGATTTCGGAGGCGGAATCAAGACAGAGGAAGATATCGAGAAAGCATTCGACGCAGGAGCTGCCATGGTGACAGTAGGAAGTATCGCCGTAACTAACCCAGAGCTTTTCCTTAGTTGGATAGACAAATATGGAGCCGGGCGCCTTATCTTGGGAGCCGACGTAAGAAACGGCAAAATATCTATCAACGGCTGGAAGGAAGACTCGGCAGAAGACTTGCTTCCTTTCCTCAAACAGTACACCGACAAGGGTGTGCGCAACGTGCTCTGCACAGAGATCAGCAAGGACGGAACCCTTCAGGGGCCAGCCATCGAACTCTACAAAGAGATCATGGCAGCCTATCCCGATCTCCATCTGATTGCCTCGGGAGGTGTAAGCTGCAACGAGGATATAGATGCTTTGGAGACAGCCGGCATTCCTGCGGTGGTGTTCGGCAAAGCTTTCTACGAGGGAAAAATCGATATAGACAAATTGGGTCTTTGAGTCCCCCATAGCGAGATTTCTGCAATAATGAAAAAGAAGAAAGAGATATGGTTGAACAAAACATAAGCAAAGGTTTGGCTAAGAGAATCATACCCTGCCTTGACGTGAAGAACGGAGAGACCGTAAAGGGCACAAACTTCGTGAACCTCCGCAGCGCAGGCGACCCTGTGGAACTGGGCAAGGCCTACAGCGATGCAGGAGCCGACGAGCTCGTGTTTCTCGACATCACTGCCAGCTTTGAAGGGCGAAAGACATTTGCCGACATGGTGACACGAGTAGCCGAGCAAATCAACATACCTTTCACCGTGGGAGGAGGAATCAACGAACTGAAAGATGTTGACCGTCTTCTCAATGCCGGAGCCGACAAGGTAAGTATCAACAGTGCAGCCATACGCAACCCCGGTCTCATCGACGAGATAGCCGGACATTATGGCTCTCAGGTGTGTGTATGTGCCATAGACGCCCGGCTCGACAGCGACGGATGGCACTGCTACGTAAAGGGAGGAAGAGAAAGAGTGGAACTGGGACTCTTCGACTGGGCAAAGGAAGTTGCCGACCGTGGTGCTGGCGAAATTCTCTTCACCAGCATGGACCACGATGGCGTGAAGCAAGGTTTCGCCAATGAGGCTTTGGCAAGACTTGCCGACGAGTTGAGCATTCCAGTCATTGCATCTGGAGGAGCAGGCAACATGCAGCATTTCCGTGATGCCTTCACCTTGGGCAAGGCCGATGCAGCACTGGCTGCCAGTGTGTTCCACTTCGGAGAGATTGCCATCCCCGACCTCAAGAAATACCTGCGCAATGAAGGTATCAACGTGAGAATATAATAAACGAAGCTAACACATAGCAGAAGTATATAGACTAAGAAATAAAGCAATAAGAAATAGATATGGAAATGGAAATAGATTTCGAGAAAATGGGCGGCCTTGTTCCAGCCATCATCCAGGACGCAGTAACCAAAAACGTACTGATGTTGGGATTCATGAACAAGGAGGCATACGAAAAGACCATAGCCACAAAGAAAGTCACCTTCTGGAGCCGTTCACGCAACTGTCTGTGGACCAAAGGTGAGACATCGGGCAACTACCTCAACCTTGTCAGCATTCAGAACGACTGCGACAAAGACACGCTGCTCGTCAAGGTACATCCACAGGGTCCAACCTGCCATAAGGGAACAGACACCTGCTGGGGCGAGGACAACACGCTGAACCCTATCCTCTTCCTCTCAGAGTTGCAGGACTTCATCAACAAGCGTCATGAGGAAATGCCCGAGGGAAGCTATACCACCAGCCTGTTCCAGAAAGGAGTGAGCAAAATGGCACAGAAGGTAGGCGAAGAAGCAGTGGAAACCATCATCGAAGCCACAAACGGCAACGACGAGAAACTCGTTTACGAATCCTCCGACCTGCTCTACCACCTCATCGTTCTGCTTACCAGCAAAAAGTTGCGCATCGAGGACGTGGCAAAAGAGCTGCAGATGCGCCACGACCCAGAATGGGACAAGAAGCGCCGTACAGCAAAGAGCAAAGGTGAAATGAAGTAATACATATATATAATAAGGAGAAAAAATTAGGATGTTGATAGAATATAAAAACGTAAGCATCTACCAAGCCGACAAGTGTATCCTCAAGGACGTGAACTTCCATGTTGACGAGGGCGAGTTCACTTATCTCATCGGAAAGGTAGGATCGGGAAAAAGTTCACTGCTCAAGACCCTGTACTGCGAGCTCGACCTCGTAGAAGGTGAGACTGAGAAGGCAGAAATCTTAGGCAGAGACCTCACGACCATCAGACGCAAGGATATTCCTGCGCTGAGAAAGGAGTTGGGCATCATCTTCCAGGACTTCCAGTTGCTGCACGACCGCAGTGTGCACAAGAACTTCGAGTTTGTACTGAAAGCCACAGGCTGGAAAGACAAGAAGGCCCGCAACGAACGCATCTCAGAAGTTCTCGAGGAGGTGGGCATGAGCGAGAAAGCAGACAAGATGCCTCATGAGCTTTCAGGTGGCGAGCAGCAGCGCATTGCCATAGCACGGGCATTGCTCAACAACCCTAAACTCATCATTGCCGATGAGCCTACAGGCAACCTCGACCCCGAAACGGCAAGTCATATCGTCAGTCTGCTGAAAGACATCACCAAGCAGGGAACTACTGTCGTTATGTCGACCCACAACATCCCCATGCTCGACAAGTTCCCAGGCATCGTATATCGATGCAAAGACGGAAGTCTGCACGATGTGACCAATGAGTACAATCACATCGACCTGACCGAAGACGGCGAGGAAAGTTGAGTGAAGAGTGAAGAATTCTACACCAACATAAAACAATAAAATAAAACAATAAAATTAAACATTAATATAATATTAAGACTATGAAGGTAATGAAATTCGGAGGTACTTCGGTTGGCTCACCTGAGCGCATGAAGGGAGTAGCCTCCTTGGTTACAGAATCAGGTGAACCTACTTTCATCGTACTTTCTGCGATGAGCGGTACAACAAACTCACTCGTTGAAATCTCTGACTATCTCTATAAGAAGAATCCAGAGGGTGCCAACGAGGTAATCAACAACTTGGAGAAGAAATACATGCAGCATGTGGAAGAGCTCTACTCTACCGAGGAGATGAAGAAAACCACAAGTGAATTCCTTCATAGCGAATTCGATTATCTGCGTTCCTTCACCAAGGATCTTTTCACCTCTTTCGAGGAGAAGAGCATCGTGGCTCAGGGTGAGATCATGAGCACCAACATGGTGGTCAACTACTTGAAGGAACAGGGCATCAAGGCTGTGCTGCTCAATGCGCTCGACTTCATGCGCACAGACAAGAATGCAGAGCCAGACCCACAGTACATCAAGGAAAAGCTTGCCGACATCATGGAGAAGAACCAGGGTCAGCAGATTTACATCACACAGGGTTTCATCTGCCGCAATGCTTATGGCGAGGTTGACAACCTGCAGCGAGGCGGCAGCGACTATACAGCATCGCTCATCGGTGCAGCCCTTCCTGCCGACGAGATCCAGATATGGACCGACATCGATGGCATGCACAACAACGACCCACGAGTGGTAGAGCATACAGAGGCAGTACATCAGCTCAACTTTGAAGAGGCTGCCGAGCTGGCTTACTTCGGTGCCAAGATTCTTCACCCTACCTGCGTACAGCCAGCCAAGTATGCCGGCATTCCAGTAAGACTGAAGAACACCCTCGACCCTAAGGCCGATGGAACCATCATCGACAACGTGATAGTACGTGGCAAGATCAAGGCTGTGGCAGCCAAGGACAACATCACCGCCATCAAGATCAAGAGCAGCCGTATGTTGCTGGCTACAGGTTTCCTGCGCAAGGTGTTCGAGATCTTCGAGAGCTATCAGACTCCTATCGACATGATTGCCACCTCTGAGGTGGGTGTAAGCATGAGTATTGACAATGACGCCCACCTGAACGACATCGTCAACGAGTTGAAGAAATATGGTACTGTCACTGTCGACACAGATATGTGTATCATCTGCGTGGTAGGCGACCTCGACTGGAGCAACGTAGGTTTCGAGACACTTGCCACAGAGGCAATGAAGAACATCCCTGTAAGAATGATTTCTTACGGAGGTTCCAACTACAACATCTCATTCCTCATCCGAGAAAGAGACAAGAAGCAGGCTTTGCAGAACTTGAGCAACAACCTGTTTGAGAAGTAATTTAAGTGAAGAACGAAGAGTGATAAGTGAAGAATTCGTATGCAATGCTTCCTACTCACTCTTCGTTGGATATTCTGATTTACAATAAATTGGATTTTCTAATTTGACTATATAAGATATTAATTTTAGATTTAAGCGAAATGAAAGGAACATTTCCTATAGATAAGTTTCAGGAGAAACAGACTCCGTTCTACTATTACGACACAGCCCTGCTGAGACAAACCCTCAGAACCATCTGCGAGGAAGCAGGTAAACATCCTGGTTTCGAGGTACACTATGCCGTAAAAGCAAACGCCAATCCTAAAGTGCTGGGCATCATCAGCCAGGCAGGATTAGGAGCCGACTGCGTGAGCGGAGGAGAAATACAAGCTGCTGTCAACGCAGGATTTCCTGCCAACAAGATCGTATATGCCGGTGTGGGCAAGAGCGACTGGGAGATCAATCTCGGACTGGAGAAAGACATCTTCTGCTTCAACGTGGAGAGTATTCCCGAACTGGAAATCATCAACGAGCTGGCTGCCAGAAAGAACAAGACAGCACAGGTTTGCTTTCGCATCAATCCTAACGTAGGAGCACACACACATGCCAACATCACCACAGGACTGGCAGAAAACAAATTCGGTATTGCCATGCAAGACATGGAGAGTGTCATTGCAGAAGCTGCAACCATGAAGAACATCAAGTTCCTCGGCCTGCACTTCCACATTGGCAGTCAGATACTTGACATGGGTGACTTCGAGGCTCTCTGCAACAGAATCAATGAACTGCAAAACCAGTTGGAAGCTCACCACATCGAGGTAAAGAACATCAATGTGGGCGGCGGACTCGGCATAGACTACAAGCATCCCAACCGCGTGCCCATACCCGACTTCAAGTCTTACTTCGACACTTATGCCAAGCACCTGAAACTGCGCGACGGACAGAAGGTGCATTTCGAATTGGGCCGTGCAGTGGTAGGCCAAATGGGATCACTCATCACAAGAACCCTCTATGTAAAACAAGGCACAGCCAAGCAGTTTGCCATCGTAGATGCCGGCATGACCGACCTCATACGCCCTGCCCTCTACCAGGCTTATCACAAAATAGAAAACATCACGAGCGAGGAGCCTGTAGAAACCTACGATGTAGTAGGCCCAATCTGTGAGTCAAGCGACGTCTTTGCCAAGGCTATCGACCTGAACAAGACCCATCGTGGCGACCTCATTGCACTCCGTTCGGCAGGAGCCTATGGCGAGATTATGGCAAGTCAGTACAACTGCCGTCAGTTGCCTAAAGGCTACACCACAGAAGAAATGTAAGGCACCTTAACAATACGAGAAAAGAAAATAACTCAACTTTCTCAAACGAGGAAGTTAAAAAACTAAAATGATGATAATCAGTTTAACTACTATTATCGCTGGCGCAGCAGTGGTTTTATTGGCAGTCCTCGGATCGCTGATCAATCCATTTCTGCGCTCATTGCGTCTCAATAAAGAGGAAGAACAGTCTGCCGAGAGAACGACTGAAGATGCAACCGCATCCCAGCCACTTCCTCCAGTCACCATACTTATCACAGCTCATGACAACCTGCCTGAGTTGGAACGCAACCTGCATACTTTTCTTGAGCAGAAATATCCTGCCGACTATCAGGTAGTGGTTGTCTGCCAGAGCAGCGACGGTGAGACGATCGATTTTCTGAAACGTCAGTCTTCAGAAAATCCACACCTTTATTATACCTTCATACCAGAGAGCTCACGCTATATGAGCCGAAAGAAACTGCAGATTACCGTAGGTGTGAAAGCTGCCAAGTATGAGTGGATTCTGCTCACCGAACCTGCCTGCATGGCCTGCAGCGAGGACTGGCTTGCCAGCATGACACGTCAGTGCCAGGAGCCTAACCATCTGATATTAGGCTACGTAAGCACAGAGGAAAGTTGCAAGAGTGTGCGCCGGTTCGACATGATCAGAAAAGCCTATTACCTGTTTCGCAGAGCACAACGCTCCTACGGCTACCGCACCAATATGCCCAACGTCATCTTCCGCAAGAGCGACTTCATGCGCGAGCAGGGCTATCAGGGCAACTTGGAATATGTGCGCGGCGAATATGACTTCCTGGTCAACAAGTATGCCCTGTGTGGCGACACTGCTGTCGAACTGGCACCATCAGCATGGCTTCAGCAGGAAGCCCCTACCGATAAGAGCTGGCACAACAAGAGCCTCTACCTGCAGGCTTCGCGCAAGTCACTCAATCGCAACCTGTCTATGAGAACCCTGATGTTCTTCGACCATCTCTTTCCCCACCTCAGCCTCATCGCCTCTATAGCAGTTTTGGCGTGCTCCGTCGTGATGAAAGACTGGATACTGACGGGCTGTGCAGGTTTTGCTCTGTTGCTGCTCATCGTTCTTCGAACCATCATCGCCCACAGGGCAGTCGCCTGTTTCGATTCTCTCATTCCTACGTATAAGTTGCCCTTCTACGATTACGGAATCATCTGGCGAAACTTCGCCAACAAAGTGCGTTACTGGCGAGCCGACAAGAACGACTTCACCAGCCACAAACTTTGAGGACAATACAAGGACTCAGCGAGACTGTTTACAAAAAGCTTAAATAATCAACGATGAAAATAAATTTATTCATAACCAAGAAAAAAAGGCAATACGCCATGTACAAAGCCTATATAGAGACTTTACAGCAGAAACTCGACATCGCCGACAACATCGAGGATGCCGACGTGGTATTGTTTCTTGGTGCATGGTCATACCAGGGATTCCGACTGGCAAAACGTTCCAGAAAGATGGGAATCCCATACATCGTTTGTCCTTTGGGCGACATCTCGGAGAGAAACTGCCATAATCCTGGCATGAAGAGAAGCCTGCAAACCCTTATCTATCAGAAGACAATGTGCAAGTCGGCAGAACTCATCATCGCCACCACACCCTTGGAGAAAGAATATCTCACCGCTTTAGGGTGGAACAGCCACATCTCGCTCATCCGATATTTCGGTTACAGCCAGCTCACCTCACAGTCGGCCATGACAGAAGACTGGCAAGGCGCTGACACCATCACCTTCACCAACTACGAGAAGCGAAAGGCAGAAGCCATAGCTGCGAAGACCGACGAGCCTATCATCGCACAAATCATGCAGATAAAAAGCAGGATGCCGCACCGTAACATTCCGCAGAAATACATCGACGACCTGCACACCCTGCTCTATGCCGACAACTACGACGAGGATGCCATCCATGCCGAACTCACCAAGCAGAAACTTGACATGTATGCTGCTGCCGTCTTTGATGCCATGACCGAGAAGACAGGACTCACCGAGGGATTCATGCCTCTGCCTGCCAGGAAAGGCAGAAAGAGCAGACAGATTCTGAAATACATCAAATAACCATCACCCCTGTATGCCTCACTCCATTCATGACAGATAATACGAGAATCAATTCCTTGGCCAGCAACTTGCCAGCATTCAGCATAGCCGACTCCATCAATCAAACCTTGAGAGAGTCGGCTAATCTTGTTGTCACAGCCCCTCCAGGAGCCGGCAAGTCTACCCTGCTGCCTCTCACCATCCTCGAAGGAATGAACGGCAAGGGGAAAATCCTCATGTTGGAACCCAGACGCCTCGCCGCCCGACAGATAGCCGAACGAATGGCAAGTCTCATAGGTGAACCAGCAGGCAAGACGGTAGGCTATCGTGTACGATTTGAGAACAAGGTGTCTGCCGAGACACGCATCGAAGTTCTCACCGAAGGCATCCTTACCCGAATGCTCATCAATGATGCCACCCTCGAGGGTGTCGACGTGATCATCTTCGACGAGTTCCACGAAAGAAGCATCAATTCCGACCTGGCATTGGCACTGACCCTGCAGGCACAAAATATCATCCGCCCCGACCTGAAAATCATCATCATGTCGGCCACTATCGACACATCTGCCATCTGTCAGGCCCTTCATGCACCGCTCATCGAGTGTGCCGGAAGAATGTTTCCCGTGAAGACCATCTATGCCGAGACCGATACCGACAAGTACACTATATATAAAGAGGTGGCAGCTGCCGTGATGCGGGCCCACCGCGAACACGAGGGCGACATCCTTGCCTTCCTGCCCGGACAAGCCGACATACAGAGATGCGAGGAACTCCTTATCGCTACTCTTGCCGGCACACAGACACAGGTGTATCCACTCTATGGCAATCTCTCGCCCGAGAGACAACGAAAAACCATAGCCCCTTCCCTTCAAGGCGAGCGCAAAATCGTTCTCGCCACCCCCATTGCCGAGACATCACTCACCATCGAAGGCGTGAGAATCGTAATAGACTCAGGATTTTGCCGTCAGTTGGTGTACGATGTCCGGACAGGGCTCAGTCATCTTGAGACTGTGCGCATCAGTAAAGACATGGCCATCCAGCGAAGAGGACGAGCAGGCAGAGTGGCAGAAGGAATCTGCTACCGACTATGGTCGAAGACCTCAGAACACCTGATGCAGGAACAAAGAAAGCCCGAGATAGAAGAAGCCGACCTCACCCCGATGGTTCTCGACATTGCAGCCTTTGGCGAGAGCGACCCCATGTCGCTCCCCTGGCTCACGCCTCCTTCCAATAGCAACATATTTAATGCCAAAGAATTACTCCTTTCACTTCAAGCAATCAACGAGGACGGTAGTGTCACGCTACTTGGCAGAAAGATGGCATCCCTGCCCTGCCATCCCCGCATAGCCAAGATGATGCTCAACTCCAAGACAGATGCACAGAAAGCCTTGGCATGCGACATGGCAGCCGTACTGGAGGAGAAAGACCCAATGAGCGAACATGAGGACTCAGACATGACACTCCGCATCGCCATGCTGCGTTCACAAAGAGAGAGAAAGAACTTGGGCAAATGGGCACGCATCGCACAGATAGCCCAGGAGTATCGTAGGATGCTCAAGGTGAAGGAGGACAACCATCCTGTCGACCCCGAGGAAGTGGGAAGCCTGATCGCCTCAGCCTATCCGGAGCGAATTGCCATGGCTGTCGACAATATCGGCAACTTCAGAATGTCGGGCGGACAGAACATCTTCATTGACCGAAACGATCCCATGTCCCTGCACTCCTGGCTTGCCATCGCTTCGCTCAACTCAGCAGGCTCCAAGGGCAAGGTATTCCTCTCCGCTCCCGTCAGCATCAACGACCTGCCCACATCTACGTTCACCAATATCTCGTGGGACAGCAAGGCAGGAGCAGTGCGTATGCAAAGTGAAAGACGAATCGGGCAGCTCGTCGTAGAAAGCAAACCCATCCACGACGCAGATAAAGGACAGATCATCGACATCATCTGCTCTGCCGTCAGAAAAGAAGGACTCAGCATGCTCGACTGGAACGAGAAGGTGAAACGACTGCAGCAGAGAGTGGAAAAGGTAAAACAATGGCACCCGGAAATGAACGTGCCCGACCTTTCCACCGAGCATCTGTTGACGACCGCCTCTGCCTGGCTTCCCTTCTATATAGAACAGGAGGGAAAGCTAAGAACTACCTCTGCCGAGCTCAGGAAACTCGACCTTGCCGAGATACTATGGACACAAGTTCCCTACGAGCTTCAGGAAGAGATAGACCATTTGGCTCCTACCCATATCGCAGTACCTTCGGGCAGTCGCATCCGCATCGACTATCGGCCAGGAACCGAGGCGCCAGTATTGAGTGTACGACTGCAGGAATGTTTCGGTATGACCCAGACACCCAAGGTAGACAACGGCAGGCAACGCCTGCTGATGGAGCTCCTGTCTCCGGGCTTCAAACCCGTACAGCTCACGCAAGACCTCGCCAGTTTCTGGCAAGGCACCTACTTCGAGGTACGCAAGGAGCTGAAGCGCCGTTATCCCAAACATTACTGGCCCGAGAACCCTTTAGAGAGCGAGGCTGTGAGAGGAGTGAAAAGAAAATAAAAGCCCGCTTCATCACTTTTCTCCCCAAAACCGACTGCTTTTTCAGTAATTTATGTACTTTTGCAAATAAAAAACAATGAACGGAATATACACAATACTTCTCTTAGTGTTAAGCAATATCTTTATGACTATTGCATGGTATGGACACCTCAAACTGCAGCAAACAGGCGTCAGCAGCCACTGGCCCTTAGTAGGTGTGATCGCTTTCAGTTGGGCTATCGCTTTCTTTGAGTACTGCTGTCAGGTACCCGCCAACCGTATTGGCTTTATCGACAACGGCGGCCCCTTCTCATTGGTTCAGCTCAAGGTGATACAGGAATGCGTATCCCTCATCATCTTCGCCGTCATAGCCAACATTCTCTTCCAGGGTGAGAGTCTGCACTGGAACCACTTTGCAGCCTTCCTCTGCCTCATTGCCGCCGTCTACTTCGTGTTCATGAAGTAAGAGAAATTGTGCGAGTTCGGCTGGCTGTGGAGTCTTGCCCTCCTTCTTAGCCTGGTTGATGCGTGATTTGCCTGGTTGATTTCGATGAGGTTTGCGTTCACGCTGCGCTTTACGATGCTGTAATTAATCATAGTTCTGTAGGTTTTTGAAATGATAGTTTAATACTTTGTCAGCTGCCCGATAGTGCCACCTTTTGGGTCTTAATAGATGACCGGCGCCTGTCGTCTATTGTGACCGCCCTTGGTCGTAATAGATGCCTCCTGCGAGGCTTCCTGAGCACTTTCATTGGTTGACGGTGCAAAGAAAATGCAAATCGAATGCAGAATATTAAGCTTGCTTAAATATTTTGCTGAGATGCAGCTTTTCTTCTTTAAAGAAAATGCAAACGAGCGCAATGAAAGCTTGCTTTCAAATTGCCGAGTGCTGCTTTTCTTCTGCAAAGATAATACATTTTTCTGCTGTTTGTTCAAATCCGTGATGACTTGTTAAGCAAAAATAGGGCAAGAATGACAAGAAACAATACTGTAAGTTGCTGTGTATGTGCGGAATACGTAAACCTTGAATTTTGGTGTATAACTTTCCTTTTCATGAACTATCAAGATAGTACGAAAAAGAAAAAGTGTCATTTTGTGTCATTGTCATTTTGTGTCATTTTTGAAATTCAATGTCATTTCCACCGCTATATAATAAATAAATATAAATATTTATTTATTATATAAAGCACTTTTCTCTTTCAAAAACGAAAATGACACAAAATGACAATGACACAAAATGACTTATTTACGCTAAAAAATCCACACTAACAGAAAGTTCGTGTTAAAGTTTGTAATCATCCCTTTACTCTGAATTTTTTACATTGTATTACATATTTATCATCCAACGGCAGTGCAGAAACAGGAAAATAATCATATTCAGAAGTCCAGACTTTCCTTAAAATCTGTTCATAAAAAGGAAAGAAAAGCCTTGGAATTTACAATATATAACATAAAAGAGAAAAGTTAGCTCATATTTAACTTTTACTATGTATTCTTATTGCAGTTTTCAATGAATGAATTTGTATAAATATACCAAGCCACATATGTAAGGCTGAATGTATAAATATGCATTATTGAGAAAACAGGAATTTTCGGTGCAAAGAATACAGTAAACAGATTTTACAACACAGCATCTTCTTCTCGCTTTTCTCGGTCATCAATTTCACATAAAGAAAGTCATCACCGAAAAGCAAACCGTCTTGCCACATCGACATTTTCCACAGATTTTTGTAAAGAAAACCTACTTTGCATACACACAATGAGCCAATAAACCACATCATTAAATGACAATTTCCTCATTTTTTATACTTAACTTTCGCAAGAAAGGCAAATAAACATACAGACTATATCATACCAGGCATACAACAAAAAAACCTTCAAGAATAATCTTGAAGGCTTTCTGCGGTGCGTACGAGACTCGAACTCGTGACCTCCTGCGTGACAGGCAGGCATTCTAACCAACTGAACTAACGCACCAGTTAAGGTCGAAATGATGAGATGAACAAGCGGTGCGTACGAGACTCGAACTCGTGACCTCCTGCGTGACAGGCAGGCATTCTAACCAACTGAACTAACGCACCAAAAGAAGATTAAATCTTAACCGCTTGAGGTTCATTTCTCATTTGCGGTTGCAAAGGTACTGCTTTTATTTGATTCCACCAAATTTTTCTGCAACTTTTTTACAAAATTTTTTGCAAGAAATAGGCATCGCCATACTCTTTTCCTGAGAAAATCCAGTCTTTCAAACAGATATCTCCCTGAAACCCAAACGATTTCAAAAGTTTGAGGCATCCTGCATTGTCGCAACCCACAATGGCATAAATTTGATGCAGATGTATCACATTGCGGCTATAACCACATATTTCGTGCAGAACAGACTTACCATATCCCTGACCGCGAAATTCTTTTTTTATGGCTATTCCAAGCTCTGCCCGGCGATGCTTGGGGTCAAAATTGGTCAAGTCGACTGTACCGACCGTCTCTCCTTCTTCGTTGTCAACCATCAGCCGCACTTGTCCGTCGGCATAAATATCGCTCTTGGAAGAAGTGATGTAGTCGATCAGCACGCTGCGCGAATAAGGCACATTGGTGGCACTCACGCCCCATACCGTACGGTCGTTCTCCAACGTATAGAGCGTGTCAAGGTCTTCGGGCTCCATGGCTCGCAGACTGACAGGAGGGAAAGATTTCATAGTTTCGGTGGATAGCATATTTCAGAAATAAAAGATACATCAGCTTATCACATCACGGTCGGTCACTATCTTGTGTGTGGCGGCATGATAGGTGCCTATCCTCCACTGACGCTGCGGCTGCTGCATGAAGAGACAGAAGATGCGCTGATAGTCGTAAGAATCGGCATCGTAGACGATATTGACCACCGACTTGCCCATACCCTGCAACATCGCCTGAACAGAAACCGACAGATGTCCATCGGGCATAGTCTGCGCATCTGCCAGGACGAACTGGGCATCGAGTCCGTTCTCCATACTGAGAGCACGACAGTCGTCGAGCATCTGCTGGCTGCCCAAGAAGAGATAACGGGGAGAAGCCTCGCGACGGGGCGTAAAGCCCAAACTCTTGCGCAACTTAGAGAGCAGCATACCGAAAGCCGCCACGCTGGCACGCGCATATATGGCAGCGCTGATGGGCACTGTGAGCAGCAGCGACATGCCCGAATTGTGCTTACGGAAGAAGATAAGCATCGCCTCATAGAACACATGGACATAACGGAAACTGGACTTCTGCGTGCTCTCGCCCTTGTAGTGAAGGATGAGCGATGGCAGATAATAGTTGCGATAGCCGCCCTTGAGGACACGATAAGACAGGTCGATATCCTCGCCATACATAAAGAAATCCTCGTCGAGGAGTCCCACCTTGTCGAGCGCCTCGCGCCGCAGCAAGCAGAAAGCTCCACTCACCACCTCGATGGCTGCCGGTGTGTTCCAGTCGAGATAACCCATATAGTAATGTCCGAAGCGATGATGTGCGGGCATTCTTTCGCAGAGTCCTATCATTTTCCAGAATGCCACCATCGGCGTAGGAACTCCACGACGGCTCTCTCTTGCCGACTCGCCACAGACATTCAGCATGCGAACACCCAAGGAACCGGTATCTGCATGACCATCCATCCACGCCAAAGCCTCACGCAGTGTGGGCTCTGCCACGATGGTGTCGGGATTGAGCAAAAGCACATACTCGCCATGACTCATGCGGATGGCGAGGTTATTGGCTCGGGCAAAGCCCAGATTATGCCGGCTCGCCACTATGCGAACCCAGTCGAAGTGCTCGCGCAGATACTCCACCGAACCGTCGACAGAATGATTGTCCACCAGCAACACCTCGGCTTCGATTCCCTCCAACGCCTTATGGAGCGAAATAAGACACTGCTCTACATAATTCTTTACGTTATAGTTGACGATTACTACTGACAGTTTCACAGCCTAATCTTTTTTAGAGGATTCGGTTGTCTCGTCCATACATCTGCCCATGGAGGGATAGACGAAGAAGAGACACAACAGAAGAATGATGCCCAGATAGCCAAAACCTGGCCACATGGTCTGATAATACAAGAAAGTGTCTATGGTCATGGGCACGCAGAGCATCTGTATGCGCGCGGTGCCCCAGGTAATCAAAGCCGAGCCCTTATGTTCCAACAGCCGACGACGCACCGACGGTAAGGAGAAGAGCTTCAGGGCTACAGGTATGACGATGATGGAGGCAAACTCCATGACTACCTGCAGGAAGAACTCCAACTGGGGATTGTCGAACTGCTCGAGAGGCAGAAGCACCTCTGTCTCATAGAGCACTACTATCAGCAGACAGACGCCCACCATCACCCAGAAATTGAGCATGAGGTAACGCTGTACTAATTTGAGATCTAACATACTTTTTTATAGAAGGTATTAATATATACAAGTTTTGAGGACTGTCTAAGATGGCCCCCAGCTACTGAGCAAAGGGGGTGCGGTTGAGAATGGAACGTCCCAGGGTCACCTCGTCGGTATACTCCAGTTCGTCGCCCACAGAAATGCCACGGGCTATCACTGAAAGACTGACAGGAAAGGAAGCCAACTTGCGAGAGATAAAGAAGTTGGTGGTATCGCCCTCCATGGTGCTGCTCAGCGCCAGGATAACTTCCTTCACCCCACCCTGAGCCACCCGCTCTACAAGCGAGTCTATCTCCAAGTCGTTGGGACCTATGCCGTCCATTGGCGAGATGATGCCTCCCAGAACATGATAGAGTCCATGAAACTGCTGGGTGTTCTCCACTGCCATGACGTCCTGCACATTCTCCACCACACAGATCGTGGAAGCATCGCGGCGCGGATCGCTGCAGATGGGGCAAACATCCGTATCGCTGATGTTGTGACACACCCTGCAGTACTTCACCTCTTTCTTCAGCCGTTCTACGGCTTCAGCAAAGGCCGTCACATCCTCATCACTCTGTCGAAGCATGTGAAGAACCAAGCGCAAGGCTGTCTTGCGCCCGATTCCTGGAAGTTTGGCAAACTCGCCCACCGCCTTGTCAAGCAAGGCCGAAGGATATTGGCGCATCATAACTCTTAGAGGTATACGCCAACACCGACTTTGAAACCGATGGTTGAGAAAGCGGAGTGATCCTTAAAGCTCTGGTCGTAATACACTGCAGGCTCGACGGTTACCGTTTTGCTCACAAAGTAGGCATAGCCCACCTCGAGTCCGGGCATCACATCGTTGTAGCCACCTGAATGTACATACTTGGCACCCAAGCCCAAATAGAGTCCGTTCTGAATGATGTAATAGCGTCCCTGTGCTCCTACAGAAACATAGTCGCTCACATCTGAAGAGCCCACATGATTATAAGCCACGGTTCCCACTGCCATCAGGTTGTCGGCAAAAAGATAACCTGCCTGGGCATTGATGCCGAACTTCAGTTCGGAGCTTCCGTTATAACTCAAATCAAGGCTTGAGAGCGATGCGCCACAATATACTTTTCCTTCCTCAAACTGTGCATTGGCAGCTACTGTCATCAACAGGGCTACCAGCATAACTACTAATTTTTTCATGTGAATTGTACGTTGTTTATAATAAATGATTATGAATGAATCGTACGCTGATACTTGGTGTACCAGGCGAAGAACCAAACCAATGCCAGCACTAGGATGATGATGCTACCCGTGTAGGCCACAGTAGACTGCAAGCCGAGAGCCTGCTTGGAAATAAGCAGGAAAGTGGAACAAACCACCGTCATGAACAAGGCTGGCACTAAGGTGACAATGAAGGGTTTCTGTCTCTGCACCAGATAGACGGTGAGTGTCCAGAGGGTGAAAACAGAGAGGGTCTGGTTGGCCCATCCGAAATACTGCCAGATGACATTGAAGCCGTCAGGATTGTTCATCTGCCATACCAAGAGAAGGATGGCGGCAACAAACATAGGGATGCAGATATAGAGACGACGGTGCATGGAGTGCTGCTCCAGTCCTATGGCCTCGGCAATGATAAGACGCGCGCTGCGGAATGCTGTATCGCCACTGGTGATAGGTGCTGCCACTACGCCCAGGAGGGCAAGCACGCCACCTGCCACTCCTAACCAAGAGGAGCAAACCAACTTGACAACTGTGGGCGCATCAAAATACTGCACCAAGGTCTTTCCGCCATCGGCAGCCTGGGCAGTAAACTGCTGTGCCACCTCTGGAGAAACCACCTCGCGCCAGCCTCCATAATAGAAGAAATACATAGAAACGGTGGCCCAGATGAGCGCCACGAAGCCCTCGGTAATCATTGACCCATAGAAGATGGGGCGACCCAACTTCTCCGACTTCATACAACGAGCCATCAACGGGCTCTGAGTAGCATGAAAACCACTGATGGCACCGCAGGCTATCGTGATGAAAAGACAAGGGAACAAGGGGTTCTTACTCATAAAAGGCTCGGCACCCAACCATGCCGGATTGGCATTGAGATTGCTCTCCGACAAATTGTCCCACAACTCTGGGATGGCAGGCATCTTAACGATCAGACCTATCATCAGAGCTGCAGCCATGAAGAGAAGCGAGATGGCGAAGAGAGGATAAACCTTGCCTATTATCTTGTCGATAGGCAACAGGGTGGCGATGATGTAATAGACGAAGATGGCGATGATCCAGAACATCTTGGAACCACATATCGACTCGAGGATAATGGCAGGACTGTAGACGAAGACAACGCCCACCATCATCAGCAACAGCACAGAGAAGACAAGCATCACCTTGCGGGTGGTGCCGCCCAGATACTTGCCCACCAGTTCGGGAAGACCTGCTCCGCCATGGCGGATACTGAGCATTCCACTCATATAGTCGTGCATGGCACCGGCAAAGATACAGCCCAATACAATCCAAAGATAGGCCACAGGACCATACCATGCACCCATGATGGCGCCAAAGATAGGCCCGGTACCTGCTATGTTGAGAAACTGGATCATGAAGATTTTCCAACTGGGCAGCACGATAAAGTCCACCCCATCCGCCTTAGTCACTGCTGGCGTAGGACGGTCGTCGGGTCCAAACACGTGGGCCACAAACTTTCCATAAAAAAGATAACCCAGAACGAGGGCTACCAAACTCAGTAAAAAGCTAACCATTTCTTCTTTTTTGTTTAAATTTCTTGGCAAAAGTAACATTTTTATTTGGAATAAGAAAAAATATCAGTATCTTTGTTGCCAAATTGAAAGATTATGCGCTATTTATATATAATATTTATACTTTTTCACCTTGCAGTGGCCTCGTATGGCCAGAGTTTCTATGCCGTCAACCCCAATCCCAAATACGAAGTAAGAGCCGTGTGGCTAACCACCATAGGGGGCATAGACTGGCCCCACTCTTATGCTCAGTCGGAACGTTCGGCAGAGAAACAGAAAGAGGAACTGAGAGCTATCCTCGACCGACTGCAGAAAGCCAACATCAACACCATACTGCTGCAAACACGCATCCGTGCCACCACTATCTATCCCTCGCAATACGAGCCTTGGGACAGCTGTCTGTCGGGATTCCCCGGAAAGTCGCCCGGCTATGACGCCCTGCAGTTTGCCATCGACGAATGCCACAAAAGGGGCATGGAGGTGCATGCATGGGTAGTGACCATACCCGTGGGAAAATGGAACTCTTACGGATGCAGACAGCTGAGAAAGAGATTTCCAAGACTCATCAAGCGAATAGACCAGGATGGATACATGGACCCTGAAGCGACACAGACGGGCTGCTACTTGGCTGAAATGTGTCGCGAAATCGTACAGCGATACGATGTGGACGGCATCCACCTCGACTACATACGCTATCCCGAGACCTGGAAGTTCAGAATAGGCAAAGACCAAGCACGCGGCAACATTACCCGCATTGTGGAGAAGATCCATCAGGCGGTAAAAAAGGAAAAGCCATGGGTGAAGATGAGTTGCTCGCCGATAGGCAAGTTCGACGACCTGAGCAGATACTGGAGCCATGGATGGAATGCCTATACCAAGGTGGCGCAGGACGCCCAGGCTTGGCTGAAAGACGGACTCATGGACGAGCTCTTCCCTATGATGTACTTCAGAGGCGACCAGTTCTTCCCCTTCGCCATCGACTGGAAAGAGCATAGCTATGGCAAAATCATCGCACCGGGACTGGGCATCTACTTCCTCGACCCCAAGGAGGGGAAATGGAATATCAGCGACATAACAAGCGAACTGTACCACCTGCGCAACATCGGCGAGGGACATGCATTCTTCCGCAACAAGTTCCTGCTCGACAACCATCAGGGTGTATACGACTTCGTGACTGCCCACTTCAACCGCTACCCTGCCCTTGTGCCTCCCATGACATGGGAAAGCAACAAGCGACCACAGCAACCGGTTACACTCTGCATAGAAGAGAATGAAGGAACCACCACGCTGAGATGGGACAACAGCCTGCAATACGAAGACGGAACCGCTATCAAGACTCCCTCTATATATAATAATGTATACGCGAGCAAAGAATATCCGGTGAACGTCCATGATGCCCGCAACCTGATACTGACAAGAACCACTAGACGGCAACTGACGACAAGGACTGGCAACACACCCACCTATTATGCTGTGACAACTACCGACGGCTTTGGCAACGAGAGCCGGGCAAAACAACTGAGCCAAACAGCCGTGGTGAAGACAACGACAAGATATGGCAAAGCCTGCAGACTGACCACAACGGGTGAAAGCATCATTTTGCCGTCCTCGATACACGAAACAGACTGCCAATACATTATCGTAAAAAACATGCAGGAACAAGCTGTATACATCACCAAGCCACAGAACCGGAAAATTAATATCAAAAAAATCAAGGATGGCATATACACACTCAACTGCGTGAATTACAGGAATATAGAGCACGCTTTGGGTACCTTTATCAAGAAAGGAACTCAAAAAAAATAGAAAAAAGTTGATAAAAAATTTGGTGGAATAAAATAAAAGCAGTACCTTTGCACTCGCAATTCAGAAATGAGGCTTAACATTGCACCCTTAGCTCAGTTGGTAGAGCAACTGACTCTTAATCAGTGGGTCTAGGG
>ERZ833608.225-NODE-225-length-51457-cov-3.810961_pt1 | contig 51457 bp, 38 predicted proteins | sample MGYA00519694_ERZ833608 | MGnify/ENA primary metagenome ERZ833608 (study PRJEB31850, sample SAMEA3708742) | human gut metagenome | biome: human gut; feature: human-associated habitat; material: faeces | place: China | collected 2014 ... | reverse complement strand
GGAGTGGCTCCGTTAGTCCGGACAGGTGGCTCTCGCCACACCGGACTGGCGGCTCCGCCGCACCGTAATATTCAAAGGTGATTTCAAAAAACACAAAGAACTATTAATATATTATATATCAATAATGCTTAAAGAAGATTGGGACAGGTCTAAAAACGAAGTGAATGGTTATTCGCAGGCTTTTGTAGAAATATTGACAATGATACTTATAAATTCAGCAATATGTTGTTTATATCTACATATAGGTCAGTATCCGCCTTATACATGGATAACAGTTGTAGGTAAAGTAAGTATATATACATTAATGGTCTATGGAATTATAAAGTTAATAATTTTTGTGGCGGATCTTATTCGGATTTCATTAGGCGAGAAATTTATAGTACATTCGTTCCTTAAAGTATTGACAGTAGAGCTGGTCATTTTGATAGGTTTGTTTGAAATTCCAATTTTGTTAAATGGTTACCTGCAAATAGTTGTTCCAGGTGAACCATTATTGAATTCTCTGGTAAGTATTTTAAGCTATATAGAGGCGATAAAGATTTTTTGGAATTGGGTTATTAAGTATGAAAAATATCGTAAATTTTGTGTGAAAATATATACGAGCAGACAGAAAATTTTAAATGAAACAGAAACGAATTTGTTATTATATAAAACAAATATGGAGGAAATGTATCAGTATATAAAAAATAATCAGACTGACGTTGATAACGTTAAAACTACTGTTTCTTCTTTGAAAAAGTTGTTTAAGACATATAAAAAGGAAATAAAGGCATGTCTGAAAATTGAAAGTAACAAAACAATGACAGCAGAAAGAAGAAATAAAATCGATCAATTAAAAAATGATTTGAACCAGTTAGAAGAATATGAACAAAAAATATATAAGTATTATAATGTAGGGCTGAATGTAAAAATAAAATCTTTACCCGGTATGGTCGGGAAAAAGTGGAAGAAAATAAAAATGAGGTTTAAAAGAATAGTTGAATTGTTTTATAAACAGAGAGGAAGTTTGTAATATAAAATTTTATGAAAAATCTTAAAATTCAGGAAATTAAATGACAAACTTCTTGTAATGTGCTACAATTGCCTCAAAGCATTATATTCTAATCATCTATCAGGCGAAAGCCATTCAAAAATCAATTCAACGCGGCGTTGCAGATGGTTACAAGTGACCAGATTACAGCCCGCATATAAGAATTTTCAATGCTTTTAATCACCCAAAAGCAGGGAGAATTCGAAACGGCATTATTCTCCCAAATAAAAAAGGGAGAATTCGAAACGACAATATTCTCCCACACACAAAGGAGGAGAATATTATCGGAAGAAAAGAAAAAGGTGTGTCATCGGACATAGTGCTGAAAAATTATTGGAGTGGGAACGAGGAATTTGCAGATCTTTTTAATGCAGTATTATTTGGAGGCAGCCAGATCATAAGAGCAGATGAACTGGAGAACGAAGATACGGAAGATTCTGTGGTATTGGAGCACCGGAAGCAGGCTGAGGGTGTAAAGGCTGCCAGGGACAATATTAAGATTATGAAAAAGTCAACTGCCTATGGTGTGCAGCTGGTTTTACTTGGCTTAGAGTCGCAGGAACATATTCATTATGCCATGCCGCTTCGTGTTATGGGGTATGATTATGCCACTTATAAGAAACAGTATAATAATAATGCCAGACAATACAAAAAGCAGTCAGCACAGCAGGATGCAAGACTTGACGAGCACGAATTTTTATCCAAAATGAAAAAGACAGACCGTCTGTTGCCGGTCGTCACGATCGTGATCTACTATGGCGAAAAAGTATGGGATGCAGCGACATCGTTACATGGGATTTTAGATATTCCGGCAGAGATGGCACCGTATGTCAATGATTACCGGATGCTTTTGGTCGAAGCAAGACAGAACAATCTGTATTTTCATAATGGAAACAATCAGGATTTATTTAATCTGTTTGAAATCCTGTTAGATCAAAATAATTCAATAAGAGATAAAAAAGAAAAAGCGATTGAATACACAAAGGAGCATGAAGTCAGCGACATGATACTTAAAACGGTGGCTGGAGCTGCCAACTGTAAGATTGATTTTGCTGCGTTGAAGCAGGAGGGAGGAAACAGTATGTGGAGTGTATTTGAGGAGACAGCAAAAGAGGGAGATGCTCGTGGAGAAGCACGTGGAAAAGCAGAAGGGATTATAGATACTTGTTATGATCTTGGTTTGCCGGAAGAGGATATTTTACAAAGACTGCAGGTAAAATTAGATATTTCATCGCAGGCAGCGCAGGAGTATATTAGGGTATTTGGAAAGAGTACAGTATAATAGAAAGACTGAGCAGGTAAGAGGGCTTCCCATATGGGGAGTTCTTGTGCTATAATAAAATAAATTACAAATGAGGAATTGATCCGGAGATATGGGGGAATTATAAATGGAAAAAACTTTAGAAGGAGCAAAGGAACTGTTAAATAGTATTTTATTGACGGATAATACACCAATTCTGTTTTTGGGAGCTGGTTTTTCATGTGGAGCTTCGAATAAGGCGAATGCAATGGATGGTTGCAAATTGAAGGAATATATTTATGATACGTTGGCAAAAGATAAGATTGGTCCGGAAGATGAGGAAGAAGTAAAAGGCTATGATCTGAGAAAGCTGAGTGATGAGATATATCGTATATATCATGGAAAGACAGAATTATATAATTTATTGCATGAAATGTATATCAATACCAGACCGGCAGAGTTTCATGATTATTTAGTGAAATATCCATGGAAAAATATATATACGGTAAATATTGATGATCTGGTAGAAAATATCTATGAGGAACAGGGAGAGAATATCGTTGTTCAAAATAAACAGAGGCTGATATCGAATTCAAAGTCAACACAATTATTTAAGTTACATGGCTGTGTTAGAAATATGGAAGAGGGCGTTATATTTTCTGAAGATGAATATACGGAACTGATTACCAGAAAGCTGGATGCGAAATTAAATAAATTTTCGAATGATATTCAAAGGGATAACGTTATATTTATTGGGGCAAGGATGGATGAACCGGATATTAAATATTATTTGAAAATATATGAAGATGCTGGATGTCAATATAGGAATAACAAGTTAGTATTTATTGATTATAAACCTTCCAGATACCTGAAGAAAGAAGTGGAAAAATTAGGGGCAGTATTAATCCAGGCATCAAATGAAGAATTTTTAAGATATATTGCAGAAATTAATTATCAGCCGGATGAACTTGACAGAGCGAAAATGGATTTATCCTACAACGGAATTTATTTGCTTGATAATATCGTAAAGTTATATAAAAAGCCATATGAAAGTAAGCTGTACGAAGGGAATTTTTGTGTATGGCAGGATGTGTATGATGGCTGGACTTTTGAAGACTCCAATTAAAAAAATGCAGTACATAAATTGGATGAGTTATTAGAAAAAGATAGCAATATATATTGTTTTAGTATTTATGGAAGATATTTTTCCGGAAAATCATGTTTGCTTAAACAATTAGGATATTATATAAAAAATAAAGGATACGATATTCTGGAATATAGAGGCCGTTATCTTAATACACAGTCCATTATTAATTATGTAAATACAAGTGCAAACAATAAATTTGCGATAATCATTGACAATGCAAGTTTCTATTATGAAGAAATTGAAAGGATATTTACGAAAAATATAGGAGATAAGAAACTTGTTATTTTAACTGCATCGAGGACATATTATCATCAGAAGCGTAAATATTATCTGGAGGGAAATTGTTATTGCGATTATAAACAGAAGGATGGATTTTCAAGAGATGATTCGATTATAGTGAGAGACAAATTAAAAGCAAAAAATCATTTGTCTTACATGGCATCTTTAAGAGAGGATGCGCAGCCTAATGAAATTTATAAGCAGAAAAGCATGGCTAATCTGATTGCAAGTTTAACATATGGCAATGTTTTTAAGAGAAACAAAAATAAATTAAATATCACATTTAAAAGTTTTTCGGATTTAGAAAAGCAATTATTGATCGAATTAGCAATATTTGATACAGCAGATATTGAGATTTATCCACGCGAATTATTTACAGAACGTTATGGGAAAAGAATTTCGTTGGATGAAGATGTTACTAGGAATATGGCAAAAATAGTGGATTATGTTCGTATGGATGAGAATGGCTTGTCGTTGCGAAATGCCATTATCGAGAAATATATCCTGATAAGTAACAAAAAAGAATTGGGTGACAGGATTATTGATATTTTAAGATATGTGTCAAGATATGTTTCGGAACGTAGAAATGATATTTGGTATATTATATTTCAATGTCTTTTGAAAGAAGATATTTTGGAAAACAGATTGAAGCTGAAAAAAAATGATATCAAAAGAATTTATTTCAGTGTGAAAAAAGAATATGAAGCTATAAGTTATTACTGGCTGCAGCTGGGGTTATATGAGCAGAAAGTAAACGATTTTGTTGCTTCCTATAATTATTTGGAAATGTCAGCAAGTATCAGACCCAATTCATATAAAATTCAACATGCGCTTGCAAGAAATTACTTAAGGCATGCAAACTATGTGATGGATTATAACGAGGCAAAAGAACTATTTGCAGAGGGTGAAGCCAGAATGAAAAATCTCATAGAAAGCAAAGAATTTTATAAGGAAAAGGCGAAACCATTTTCGATTAATTCCTATATACTTGAAAAGATACGCTATATACAAAAATTTAATATTGATCCGGATAAAAAAGAATTAACCTATATGAATAATGCAATTAATATGGTATCAGATGCTGATCCATATAAAGAAAAAATGTGTTACGCATTTTATGTATTGTTGGAAGAAAAAAATAAATTGGGAATATTAGATATGTCAATGGATGGTCCATATGTAAAATATATTGGAAGAAAAAATGAACTTACAGAATCGGATCTGGAGTACGAATCGATTGTCGAGGATATGTAAGAATTGAAGGGTAAAATATGATTTTTGTTTGCAGAGACGATAAGAAAAGGTGTTTTCTACGTCAATGACTACAGGATACTTCTGATGGAGTCAAGACAGAACAATCTGTATTTTCATAATGGAAACAATCAGGATTTATTTAACCTGTTTGGAATCCTGTTGGATCAAAATAAAAAGATAAGAGATAAAAAAGTTTAGCTTGAACTTTTAACATATTTTGGAGAATAATTCGATGAATATACTTGTGATTGGAAATGGATTTGATCTGGCTCATAAGCTGCCTACAAGATATAATGATTTTCTTGGATTTGTTGAGCGTTTCTTAAATATTATCAATACACCGCAGATATTGCAGCAGGGAGAATTAAAGAATACTGAAAAGACTGTGTATAAATATATCGATCATCTTATTTTTAACGAACAGCAGCTTTGCAAAGAGTTAGAACAGCTCGTAAAAGATAATATATGGATAGAATATTTTCTTCAGAATCCGATGTACCAGAAGGAAAATTGGATTGACTTTGAAAACGAGATAAGCAAAGTAATTCAGTCTCTTGATCAGGATATGTTTTTTAAGGATGGGGAAAAAAGTGAATTGTCGGAGAAAATGCAGAATTTATCCAATCCTTTTTTGCACAAAAAGTATTCTAAATATACGGCAGCTATGAGAACTGCAAGTGCATTGACACATGGTAAAGGTGAAAGCATTACCTATAAAGAAATCAGAGACCGGTTATACAATGATCTGAATAAATTGATTCGGGCATTAGAAATTTATCTGACGGATTATGTGGAAAAAGAGGAATGTAATTGTGTTTTACCGGATATACAGGAAATTGTAAAAGAAAATGTTAAAGGGGCAGACGGGGAGGAGCAGATAAAATATTGTAAAGTGTTGTCTTTTAATTATACCAATACATATGAACGGCTTTATCTGGATAAACAGCAGATACAAAATAGCATTGATTATATCCATGGCAAGGCAAAACTCTTTAATACCGTGGAAAACAATAATATGGTTCTTGGGATTGATGAGTATCTTACGGATGAAAGAAAAGACCGGGAAACGGAGTTTATTGCTTTTAAGAAATTTTATCAGAGAATTTATAAAGAGACTGGATGTAAATATAAGGATTGGGTGGAGACAATTCGGGAAGAATATGATGATTTTTTACAGGAAAAGGAGAGAATAATCAATCGGGCAAATGAATATGTGGGGAATGATGTACAACGTATGATGCATCGTTTACAGGCATCAGCAGTTCGAGATCAGAAATGTAAAATGCATAACGTATATATTTTTGGACATTCCCTTGATATAACAGATAAAGATATTTTAAGAGAACTTATCCTGAATGAGAATGTATATACCACAATATTTTATCTCAATCGGGATGTGATGGGACAGCAGATAGCGAATCTTGTTAAGATTATAGGACAGGATGAGCTGATACGAAGAACAGGTGGAAAAAGTAAGACAATAGAATTTAAACAGCAGAAAGAATGTTAAAAAATTATAAGAACTTTAAAGAAGAAATAGTAATAGATTTTCAGGGCATTTCAGGGTATCAATTTAGTCAGGATTGCATTACAGATGGAATTATCAGTAAAATGCTGATTCAACAGAAGATTCTGCGAGATTTACTTATGAATTTAAATTTGGAGAACAGAAATTAGTATACCAGTATGTTAAATTTTCGGATCAGGATTTAAAAGAAGAAAAATTGATAATTGATGATCAGCTCATTTTTGAATGTGACTTTGAACAAAAAAAATATAATTTTGAAAACCTGAATTATATAAATGCTGAGAGCACTAATATAGATCGATATATACAGTCTATGGGTTCGGAAGGCATGGAAAATGAAATCCCGGAACATGTATTACCGTTTCTTAGATGGTTGATTAGCAATGTAGCGTTGGAAAATGATTCTATTTTATTAAAGTTGGGAAGTTATGTCAGACGAATGACAGATATTTCAGCAAGTAATGTTATGGCATATTCTCCTATGAGAGTGAAGGATAGTTTCTATGAAGCTTTAGAAGAACCAGACAGATTAAAAGATTTAGAAGATTTTCTGAATGGTATGGGGATTATATGTAAGCTGGTATTAAAAAAACTGCCGGATGGACAAAGAGAATTGTATTTTTCTCATGAAAAATTAGTATCTTTTTATGAAACTGCTTCAAGTGGAACACTGGCATTAGTTGATATGTATCGTAGATTGATTCCAAAAGCATGGACTCCATCTTTTATATATCTGGATGAGTTTGATGCATTTTATCATTATGAAATGTCCGAAAATGTGATGAATTTTCTCAAGAAAAAATATCCTAAATGTCAGATTATTATGACTTCTCATAATACGAATTTAATGACAAACAGACTTATGAGACCGGATTGCTTGTTTATATTATCCAGAACAGGTACATTGACTTCACTTTGCAATGCCACAGAAAGAGAATTGAGAGAAGGACATAATAAGGATGTTTATGGAAGTGTAAAAAAATGTGTACAAGAAATAGATGCTCAATTTGCTGGAAATCGGTATTATGAATATTGTTATCAGGCTAATTATCGGAAAATCGTTAAAAGTGAAAGGACATTTAAGTATATAAGTGAGTATGCAAACATTAATAAAATAAAGAAAATTTTGCTGGCGTATAAATTATTTTATGTAGGGTGTTCCAGAGTGAAAAAGGAGTTGACGGTTTTTGTATCTGCTGACAAAGTGAAAAGTTATAAACAACAGTTCATTGATACATTTAGTAAAATGGAATTTGAAGTTTGTGAGTGTAAAATGGGATTGCCGAAAAATTAAATGGAAAATTGCCCATCAATGTGTATAATAAAGTTAATTAATATAACCGTTTAGGAAAGAATGGATTTTGCAAAATCGGAAATGAGGGAAAAGTGGATCAGATTTATATTACCGACATTAAAATAGATCATGTGCGTCATTTGAAAAATATTGAAATTCCTTTATCAGAGAATCATATGAAACATTTGATCATTACTGGAAAAAATGGGAGTGGAAAGACGAGTCTGTTGGATGCGTTGGCTCGTTATATTTATTTAATTACAAGACCGGATTATTTTAATGAACAAACTATAGAATGTGAAAACTTATATCCTGCTGATGTAGGATTTGGCAAAAATAACTTATACAAGATAGAACAGCGCTCAAAAGATGAGAAGGGAACATCAAAAAGACTTCTGGTGTATGAAAAGGAAATTTCACTTCAGAAAACAGGTGTGGTAATACAATTTAATGAATTAGCTGAGAATACTTCGTCTTTGTTCTCCCAAGGCAAATTCGTAACCGCCTACTACAAAGCCGATCGCATCTTTAAAGCCCAGATTCCACAGCATGTAGAAAAGGTTACCCTGAAAAAAGATTATTCTATTGAAGAAACGCCGCGCCAGGATTTTGTAAAATATCTTCTTGATCTGAAAATGACACAGGCTTTGGCTGTTACGGGTGGAAAAAAGGAGAAAGCAGAGCAGATAGCAGCATGGTTTAAAAATTTTGACGATCTGTTAAAAAGAATCTTTGATGATGATTCGGTAGAGTTAGTATTTGATGAGGAGACGTTTCAGTTTACCATTCATATGAATGACAGAGATTCGTTTGATTTCAATACGCTTTCTAGTGGTTATGCGGCAGTTTTAGATATTGTGGTTGATCTGATCATTCGTATGGAAAGCCAGTCAGATAGAAAATTCGATTTTTCGGTAGCGGGAATTGTTTTGATCGATGAAATAGAAACACATCTTCATTTGGAGCTGCAGCGAAAAATCCTTGACCTGTTGACATCAATTTTCCCGAATATCCAGTTTATTTTGTCGACACATTCACCGTTTATTATCAATAGTGTGGATAATGCAGTAATTTATGATCTGGAAAAGAATCTTCTTGTTGAAAATGGTTTGTCAGATGTACCATATGCTGGAATTGTAGAAGGCTATTTTAATTCAAATGAAATGTCAATGCTGTTGCAGAAAAAATTCAATCGTTATAAAGAACTGGTAAATAAAGAAAAACTTACAGATGAGGATTATGATGAAATATCAGAGTTGGAGATGTATTTAAATGAAATTCCAGACTATCTTGCACTTAATATTACGACAGAATATCAAAGATTAAAGGAAGTGTTAAGGAGCAGGGAGGATATTTAATGGTAAAAGTAGAACGCAGTTTTCCTGCTCCGGCATCATTGGCATTGGAATCACAGAAAGCAAATGGAAGTTATTCGATGCCGGATGTCGTAAAACAGTTGAAGGAAGATTTCCATAATAAATGTTATATATGTGAATTAAATGAACTGCAGGATGCACAGGTGGAACATTTATTGCCACATTTGGACGGAAAATATCCAAAACGCAAATTTGACTGGAATAATCTTTTCTGGTCATGTGGGCACTGTAATAATGTGAAAAATCAGCGTATTTATGACGAGGGGATTATCGATTGCTGTAAGGATGATCCAGAAGAGATGGTTATTTTTCGGCTGCAGGAAAATGAGATTGATGTACACGCAATAAACGATAAAAATAGACAGGCTGTATTGACGGCAAAATTAATAACAGAAGTATTTAACCTGAAAAATACAGGGATGAGGGTGTATAAAAGTGATTTCAGGTTTCAGGAATTAAACCGCGAAATGAATAAACTTTATGATTCATTGGAAGAAATGAAAGAACCATCACAGCAAAAACTGGCTTTAAGAAAAGTGAAGTCATTGCTGCGAAGAGAATCAAAATTTGCTGCATTCAAGCGAAATTACATAAGGGAAAATAAAGAAAAATATCCTGATCTGATAGAATACTTAGATTAGATCGTTGCGATTTTCAAATTCCGCATAATTTTTTCCTACCCCTTGACAACCCACCCCCTCAAGCGTATACTTGCAAAGTAATCTAAAATTTTGAAGAAAGAGAGGTAAAAGTAATGATTAGATTAACAAATGTTACAATCAACGAACTGCATAATCATCATACAATTACCTCGGTTAATTCTGTTACGCTGGCATAAATTCATGCAAAAGTAAATAGAATGTTTTTTGACATACTTCCCGTGGTGAGATATGACACCGCGGGATTTTTTTGTGCTAAGGGGACTGCTTGTGAAGCGTGCAGGCGGCTGTCAGAGTGGTGCGTCACGGTACAAAAATATGTCAGAGACCGGGGAGTGTAAGAGGGGAAAGTAAGGAGGAATCACAAGAATTTATGAAAAAGTTACATACATATATCGGACATTACTGGTATGGGTATTTGTTCGCAATATGTTCCATGATTATAGCGACCGGACTGGATATGGTTTATCCACAGATCACACAGCGGATCGTGGATGAGGTCATCATCGGCGGGAAAATGGAACTGCTCACTGGGCTTCTGGTGGGAATCGTTGCGGTTGGGATCGGACGCTGTATCTTTGGATACTGCAAAGAGTTTTCGTTTGACGTCTTAAGTTCTAAGATCGGCGCACAGATCCGTAAGGATCTGTTCCGGCACATTCAGACATTGTCGATGAATTATTTTGACAATACGAACACCGGAGAACTGATGGCGAGAGTCAAGGATGATGTTGACAAGATCTGGAATGCGATGGGATATGTCGGCATGCTGACGATCGAGGTCGTCATCCATGTGAGCATGGTGCTCTACTGTATGTTTCATCTGAACTGGAAACTGGCGCTGATACCGCTTGTGACGATGATTTCCTGCGGTGCGATCGCGATCATCATGGAGCGGAAACTGGATAAAATTTATGAGGACATCAGTGAGGAAAATGCAGTGCTGACCACGGTTGCGGAGGAAAATCTTGCAGGTGTGCGTACCGTAAAGGCATTTGCCAGGGAGAAATTTGAAATTGAGAAGTTCCTGTCACACAATAAACGTTATTATGACTTGAATATCAGTCAGTCTAAAGTATTAGTGAAATACTATCCGTATTTCCAGTTTGTGGGAAAAGCACTGCCGGTTGCAATGACGATCCTGGGTGGTATTTCCGTGATGCATGGAAATATGACACTTGGAGCACTTGTTGCATTTGTAGAGTACAGCAGAAACTGCACCTGGCCGATGGAGATGCTCGGCTGGCTGACGAATGATTTGTCCTCTGCCGTTGCTTCTTATAAGAAGATCAAGAAGATTTACGGGGAGACGGCGATGATCAAAGATGAGGAACAGCCTGTCGTGTTAGAACAGGTGAAAGGGGACATTTCTTTCGAACATGTTTCATTTTCCATTGAGGGAAAAAATATCCTTTCTGATATTAACTTTACGGTTCCGGCAGGAAAAACCATCGGAATCATGGGTGCGACCGGTTCAGGAAAATCCTCAATCGTCAATCTGCTGCAGCGTTTTTATGATGTGTCGGACGGCGCTGTAAAAGTGGATGGCACGGATGTGCGGAAACTTTCTTTAAAACAGCTTCGCAGCAGTATTTCTGTTGTATTGCAGGATGTATTTCTGTTTTCCGACACGATCGAGGAAAATATCAAGATGGGGCAGCGAAAGGTAATGCCGTTCGATGAGATCCGCAGAGCGGCAGACTGTGCACAGGCAAAGGATTTCATTGAAAAAATGGATGAACAGTATGCGACCGTCATCGGTGAGCGCGGTGTCGGACTTTCCGGCGGACAAAAGCAGCGTATCAGTATTGCGCGTGCCATTGCAAAAAAGGCGCCGATTCTGATTTTAGACGATTCCACGTCCGCGCTTGATATGGAGACGGAGCATGAGATCCAGAAAACATTAAATGAATTAAAAGATACAACGAAAATGATCATTGCGCACCGTATTTCTGCGGTCTGTCATGCAGATGAGATCATCTATCTGAAAGACGGAGAGATTGCGGAGCGCGGAACGCATCAGGAACTGCTTGCAAAGCGCGGACTTTATTATGAAACTTACATGGCGCAGTATGGCACATTCTTAGGAGGGGAGGCGATGTAATGGCAGTCAATTCGTATCGTGAAGACGAATTTATGGAAAATACCGACAAGAAAAAAATCATGCGGCGGCTGTTTTCCTATCTGCTTGCGTATAAAGGCACGATTATTGCCGTGTTAGTATGTATGGGAATTACGGTGGCGATCTCACTGGTAAACCCGCTCTTGATCGAGGAAGCAATCGATCACTATATTGCACAGTCCGATCTGCATGGGCTGATTGGGCTTGGAATTTTTGCACTCGTGTTAAACCTGATCTTTATTGTGATGGTAAAACTCAGAATGTATGCAATGGCGGTGATCTCCAACAAAATTTTGCTTCAGATCCGCCAGGATCTCTATGAGCACATTCAGACGCTGTCGTTTTCATTTTTTGACAGCAGACCGACTGGAAAAATCCTTGCGCGTATCATCGGGGATGTCAATTCCTTAAAAGATGTGCTGGTCAATGTGGTCACAACACTGGTGCCGGAATTTGTGACGGTAGTCGGAGTCGTTGTGATCATGCTGGTAAAAGACTGGCGGCTTGCGCTTGCGTCTCTGTCCACGATCCCGCTGATGATCGCGGGAATCTGGTTTGTACAGACGGCATCCCACAAACGCTGGCAGATTTTCCGGAAAAAGGCATCCAACTTAAATGCCTACGTCCATGAAGATATCGCCGGAATGAATGTGGTTCAGAGTTTTGCGGCAGAAGATGAGACGCAGGAGATTTTTGAAGGACTGACGGACGAACACCAGAAATCATTCGTGGATGCGGTGACTTATGCCGACATGTTTGGCCCGGTCATCGATTTCTGTTGGGGAATCGGTGCGATGATGCTTTATTTGGTCGGCATCCGTTTTCTGGGATTTGAAAAAGTATCGGTCGGACTTCTGGTTGCATTCGGAACTTATATCAATATGTTCTGGAACCCGATCATGAACTTGAGCAATTTTTATAACAATCTTGTCACAAATCTTACGGCGGCAGAGCGTATTTTTGATATCTTAGATACCGACGCTGACATTGTGGACGCAAAGGATGTGACAGAGCTGCCGGATATAGAGGGAAGTGTTGAATTTTCACATGTAAGTTTTACTTATGATAAGGGAACACCGGCGGAGACAAAGGTACTCTCTGATGTCAGTTTTTCTGTAAAACCGGGTGAGACGATCGCACTGGTAGGACCGACCGGAGCAGGAAAAACAACGATCGTTAATCTGATCAGCCGTTTTTATGACATTGAAGACGGCAAAATTTTAGTGGATGGTTACGACTTGACAAAGGTTTCCATTGAGAGCTTAAGGCGTCAGATGGGTGTTATGACGCAGGATAATTTTATCTTTCATGGAACAGTCCGTGACAACATTTTATATGGAAAATTAGATGCGACAGATGAAGAAATGATCGCGGCTGCAAAGGCAGTCAATGCGCATGATTTCATTATGAAAATGGAAAAAGGTTATGACACGGAATTAAAAGAACATGGGGCAGGACTTTCTATCGGACAAAGGCAGCTTATTGCGTTTGCGAGAACCATGATCTCCATGCCGAAAATCCTGATCTTAGATGAGGCAACGTCCAGCATTGATACACATACGGAGCTTTTAGTGCAGCAGGGAATCGAGGCATTGCTCTCCGGCAGAACCAGTTTTGTGATCGCACACAGACTTTCCACGATCCAGAACGCAGACCGCATTTTTGTGATCGACCAGGGAGGTATTTTAGAACAGGGAAGTCCGGCAGAGCTGATGGAGAAAAAGGGAGCTTATTACAAACTTTATATGGCGCAGTTTGCAGGTCTGCAGGAGTAAAAAAATATTTGCTGCTCACACAGTACGTGTGAACGGCAGCAAAAACGAAACAGAAAATTTCTACAGGAGGATGCGATGTTTTTAACCACACTTTGTTATATCGAAAAAGATGACTGTTATCTGATGCTGCACCGGGTAAAAAAGGAAAACGACCTGAACCATGACAAGTGGATCGGCGTCGGCGGCAAGTTTGAGGCGGAGGAAATGCCGGAGGAATGTATGATGCGTGAGGTAAAGGAAGAGACAGGTCTCACCCTGACATCCTACCGAGCGCGGGGCGTCATTACCTTTATTTCCAACGAGTGGGGCACCGAATATATGCATTTATTTACGTCAGACCAGTTTACCGGGGAGATAACCGACTGCGACGAGGGAGAACTTGTCTGGGTTCCGAAAAAGGAGATCAAAGACCTGAAACTGTGGGAAGGTGACAAAATATTCCTGCGGCTTTTGGATGAGTGTGAGGAATATTTTTCGCTGAAGCTGGTATACGAAGGCGATACGCTGGTCGATAAAAAACTTATCATTGCCGGGAAAGAACAGAAAGCAGAGTGACAGGCCGGTAACAAAGGAGAGAAACATGATAACAAAAACTTACCCGGTCGGCACCCTGCCTGCTTATAAATATGTAGTAGTTTTATCTGAATATCAGGGAAAAATTTTGTTGAGCAGACACAAAAAACGCACCACATGGGAGACACAGGGCGGAAAAATTGAACCGGGAGAGACACCGCTTATGGCGGCAAAGCGTGAACTTTACGAGGAGTCCGGGGCAGTGGATTTTGAGATAGAGCCGTTGTGCGACTATTGGGCGGGAGAGGTGCAGACCAAAGAAGAAGGAAATGGACGTGTCTTTCTTGCAAAGGTAAAAAAGCTGTCAGCCATGCCGGAAAGTGAGATGGCAGAGGTACGCACCTTTGACGAACTGCCGGAAAAACTGACTTATCCGGCGATCACACCGACACTGTTTGAGCGGAAAAAACAGGGCATCGGGAAACGTCTGCTTTACGGCACTGGAAATCCTGCAAAATTAAGTCTGATGCGGAAAAATTTAGAACAGTTGCAGATAGAGATCGTTGGGTTATCGGATATTGATGTGGCAGTACCACAGGCAGACGAGGATGGCGATTCGCCGCTGGAAAATGCAAGGAAGAAGGCAAAGTGTTATTACGAGGCTTTTCAGATTCCGGTGTTTTCCTGTGACACAGGTCTGTATTTTGAAAATGTCCCGGAAGATAAACAGCCGGGCGTTCATGTCAGGAGGGTGAATGGAAAAAATCTGTCAGACGCGGAAATGCTTGCATATTACAGCGGACTTGCTGCAGAGTATGGTGGTCTGCATGCATACTACCGCAATGCCATCTGTCTTATCATGGATGAGGAACATATTTATGAGTCGATGGATGAAACGTTCTCGAGCGAACCATTTCTGATCACGTCGGTCCCGCACCCGGATGGGATCCGCAGGGAGGGATTTCCACTTGACTGCCTGTCGGTGGATCTTACAACCGGAAAGTACTATTATGACCTCGATCCGGCAGAACTTGGAAAGGTTGCCGCAGAAGACGGAAGTCGGCGGTTTTTTGAAAAAATAACTGGTATTTTCCCACACAATATGTTATAATCCTAAAATGACTGTGATAGTCGTAGTACGCCCTTTTTTCCGAAAGACAGGCGAAACCCTTGAAAAACGGGGGTGCTCGACAGGAACATAGAATGAAATGAACGGAAAAAAGTACATCAAGTATTCATATAAAGTTTGAAGGAGGAAATGAGTAATAATGAGTGTACAGGTGGAAAATTTAGAAAAGAACATGGCAAAACTTACGATCGAAGTTGCAGCTGAGAAGGTAGAGGATGCAATCCAGGCTGCATATATGAAAGAGAAAGGAAAGATCAGCGTTCCAGGTTTCCGTAAAGGTAAAGTGCCGAGAAAGATGATCGAGAAAATGTACGGAGCAGGCGTATTCTATGAGGATGCTGCAAATACCCTGATCCAGGAGAACTACGCACAGGCAGTAGAAGAGAGCGGTGTGGACGTCGTTTCAAGACCGACTATCGAAGTGGTACAGATCGAAGCTGGCAAACCTTTCATCTTCACAGCAGAAGTTGCTGTAAGACCGGAAGTAAAACTTGGCAAATACAAAGGCGTACAGGTAACAAAGATCGATACAACAGTATCTGATGAGGAAGTTGCAGCAGAGCTTGAAAAAGAGAGACAGAAGAACTCCAGAACTGTTACTGTAACAGACAGACCGATCGCTGAGGGAGATACAGCAGTGATCGATTTCGAAGGATTCGTTGATGGTGTTGCATTTGAGGGCGGCAAAGGAGAGAATCATCCGCTTGAGATCGGTTCCCACTCTTTCATCGATACATTCGAAGATCAGTTAGTAGGAAAGAATGCCGGAGATGAAGTAGACGTAAACGTTACATTCCCGGAGAAATATCAGGCAGCAGATTTAGCAGGAAAACCTGCATTATTCAAAGTTAAGATCCACGAAGTAAAAGCAAAAGAACTTCCGGAGTTAAACGATGAGTTCGCACAGGATGTATCTGAGTTCAATACTTTAGAAGAGTACAAAGAGGACTTAAAGAAACACTTAGAGGTTCAGAAAGAGGACGAAGCAAAACGCACAAAAGAGGATGAGGCAATCCAGAAGATCATTGACAAATCTACAATGGAGATTCCGGAAGCAATGATCAAAACCCAGTGCGAGAACATGGTAAATGAATTTGCTCAGAGACTTGCTCAGAGCGGACTTTCCATGGAGCAGTATATGCAGTTCTCCGGTCTTACATTAGACAAATTAGAAGAGCAGGTTCGTCCGGAAGCTGAGACACGTATTAAGAGCAGTCTTGTATTAGAGCAGATCGCAAAAGACGAGAACATCGAAGTAAGCGAGGAAGAGATCGACGCTGAGATCGAGAAAATGGCAAAAGCTTATGGCATGGAAGCAGACAAGCTCAAAGAATACATGGGCGACGCTGAGAAAGAATCCATGAAGAGAGATATTTCCGTAACAAAAGCAGTTGATCTTGTTATGGAGAACGTAAAAGAAAGAGCAAAAGCTAAGACTAAGAAAGAAAAAGAAGCGGAAGCTGAAGAAAACGCAGAAGAATAAGAGAGGCTTCGTCGAAAGCGGACAACATACAACAGACTGGCTCATTCGGGCCGGTCTGTTTAAGCATATAAGCAATAATTAAATTTTTATAAACAATATGGATTGGAGGAAAACAAAATGAGTTTAGTACCTTACGTCATTGAGCAGACCAGCAGAGGAGAGCGTAATTACGATATTTACTCCCGTTTATTAAAAGACAGAATCATTTTCCTCGGAGAAGAAGTGAATGAGACAACAGCAAGTCTTACCGTAGCACAGTTACTTTTCTTAGAGTCAGAAGATCCTGGAAAAGATATCCAGTTATATATCAATTCTCCAGGTGGAATGGTAACAGCAGGACTTGCAATTTATGATACAATGCAGTACATCAAATGTGATGTATCCACGATCTGTATCGGACTTGCAGCAAGTATGGGAGCATTTTTACTTTCCGGCGGTACCAAAGGAAAGAGACTTGCGCTTCCGAACGCAGAGATCATGATCCATCAGCCGTCCGGCGGAGCAAAAGGTCAGGCGACAGAGATCCAGATTGCAGCAGAGAATATCTTAAAGACGAAAAAACGTTTGAATGAGATCCTTGCTGCAAATACCGGAAAACCATATGATGTGATCGCAGCAGATACAGAGCGTGATTATTATATGTCTGCGGAAGAAGCAAAGGCATATGGTCTGATTGATGATGTCATCACAAATCGATAGAATACGGAGAAACAGCAATTATGGCAGGAAGAAATGACGATAAATTCCGTTGTTCCTTTTGCGGGAAGACGCAGGATCAGGTTCGCAAGCTGATTGCAGGACCAAACGGTGCATATATCTGTGACGAGTGCGTGGATATCTGTGCTGAAATTATCGATGAAGAATTAGAAAATGATGAGGCAGCAGGTGAAGTGGCAGAGCCGGAAGAGCAGATTAATCTGTTAAAGCCGGAAGAGTTAAAGGCATTTTTGGATGATTATGTCATTGGACAGGATCAGGCAAAAAAAGTGCTGTCTGTGGCTGTCTATAACCATTATAAAAGAATCATGGCCGGAGATGACCTCGGTGTAGAGCTTCAGAAGAGCAACATTCTGATGTTAGGACCGACCGGTTCCGGAAAAACACTGTTGGCACAGACATTAGCGAGAGTCTTAAACGTTCCATTTGCAATCGCAGATGCGACCACACTGACGGAGGCAGGATATGTTGGAGAGGATGTTGAAAATATCCTTTTAAAGATCATCCAGGCGGCTGATTATAACATTGAACGTGCACAGCGCGGAATTATCTATATCGACGAGATCGACAAGATCTCCAAAAAATCTGAAAATGTATCCATCACCAGAGATGTATCCGGTGAGGGTGTACAGCAGGCATTATTAAAAATCTTAGAGGGAACTGTTGCGTCTGTGCCGCCACAGGGCGGAAGAAAGCATCCGCAGCAGGAGCTGATCCAGATCGACACGACCAACATCTTATTTATCTGCGGCGGTGCGTTTGACGGACTTGAGAAGATCATTGAGACCAGAATGGATCAGAAGACGATCGGATTTAATGCAGATATCCGTGACAAGAGAGATTACAATATCGGTGATGTGTTAAAACATGCACTTCCACAGGATTTTGTAAAGTTCGGGTTGATCCCTGAGTTTATCGGACGTGTGCCGGTAACGGTATCTTTGGATATGCTTGACAGGGACGCATTGATCCGCATTTTACAGGAGCCGAAAAATGCGCTGACCAAACAGTATCAGAAGCTGTTTGAGTTAGACGGTGTAGCGCTTGACTTTGACAAAGAAGCACTTGAGGCGATTGCAGATAAAGCGTTAGAGCGCAAGACAGGAGCGCGTGGACTTCGTGCGATCATGGAGGCTGTTACATTAGATCTGATGTACCACATTCCATCGGATGAATCTATTACACAGTGCCAGATCACAAAAGAGATGGTGGATAAACAGCTTGCGATCGAAGAACGTGAACTTGAAAAGATAGAGGAAAAACAGGTTGGATAATAAAGCGATGAAAATGCCTGCGGTGGCACTTCGCGGAATGGTCATCCTTCCGGGGATGATCGCACATTTTGATGTGAGCCGTGAAAAGTCGATTCATGCAGTAGAACAGAGTATGATGGATGAACAGAAGATCTTCCTTGTTGCACAGCGTGATGTGGAGCAGGAAGAGCCTGGCATCGAAGATTTATATCATATCGGTATTATTGCAGAGGTCAGGCAGGTCATAAAATTACAAAACAACATCGTCAGAGTTTTAGTGGAAGGAACAGAGCGGGCACAATTGTCCGCTTTTGTTTCTCAGACGGACTTTTTAGAGGTGGAACTCACGCGGTGTGAAGAAATTGATGAGGGATTGTCGGACGAGGCAAAAACGGCTATGGTGCGCAGTGTACAGGACACATTTGAAAAATATGTAACTGTCAACCCGCGTGTCGGAGGTGAAATGCGCAGACAGGTCAGGGAAGAAAAGAATCTGCCGAAGATCATGGATCTGATCGCCAACAATCTTCCTTTTTATTATGAACAGAAGCAGGAAATATTAGAGGCAGTTTCACTGACGGAGCGCTATGAAGTTTTGATGGCGCTTCTTTTAAAAGAAATTGAGATCACTGCGATCAAAAATGAATTCCAGGCAAAAGTAAAGAAACGTGTGGATAAGAACCAGAAGGAATATATCCTGCGTGAACAGATGAAGCTGATCCGGGAAGAACTCGGCGAGGATAATACGGAGTCAGATGCGGATGCCTATTTAGAACAGTTGAAAAAGTTAAAGGCAGACAAAGAAGTCAAAGAAAAGATCAGAAAAGAGATCTTACGCTTTAAAAATATCAGTGGAAGTTCTTCGGAGAGTGCAGTCAGCCGCGGTTATATCGAGACCATGTTAGAACTGCCGTGGAATAAGGCATCCAAAGATAACAAGGATCTGAAAAATGCAGAGCGCATTTTAAATGAAGATCATTACGGATTGGAAAAAGTAAAAGAGCGTATGTTAGAGTTCCTTGCTGTGCGTAATCTGACGAAAAAGGGCGAGAGCCCGATCGTATGTTTAGTCGGACCGCCTGGTACCGGAAAGACGAGCATTGCCCGTTCCGTGGCGCGTGCACTTGATAAAAAGTATGTTCGAATCAGTTTAGGCGGCGTCCGTGACGAGGCAGAGATCCGTGGACACCGGAAAACTTATGTCGGTGCGATGCCGGGACGTATTGTCAATGGTCTGCGTAGTGCCGGCGTGAAAAACCCACTGATGCTGCTTGATGAGATCGATAAAATGAGCAGCGATTATAAGGGCGACACTGCATCTGCCATGCTTGAGGTGCTTGACGCAGAGCAGAACTGTAAGTTCCGCGACCACTATATCGAGGTTCCGATTGATCTGTCAGAGGTACTGTTTATTGCGACGGCAAACTCTGTACAGGATATCCCGCGTCCGCTGCTCGACCGTATGGAACTAATCGAGGTGAGCAGTTATACGGAAAATGAGAAGTTTCATATTGCAAAAGAGCATTTGCTGCCGAAGGTAAAAGAGAAAAACGGTTTAAAGCCGGAACAGTTAAAGATCAGTGACCGTGCGCTGCAAAAGATCATTTCCGGTTATACAAGGGAAGCAGGTGTGCGTAATTTAGAGCGCAGGCTGTCTGAAATTGCAAGAAAATCTGCAAGGGAAGTATACGAATCCGAAGTCAAATGCGTAAAAGTTACAGGTCAGAATGTAGAAAAATATCTTGGAAAAGAGAGATATACGTTTGATCAGAAAAACGAGAACGATGAGGTCGGAATCGTGCGCGGTCTGGCATGGACGAGCGTCGGCGGTGATACGTTGGAGATCGAGGTCAACGTGATGCCGGGCAAAGGCGAAGTACAGCTTACCGGACAACTCGGAGATGTGATGAAAGAGTCCGCACAGGCAGGCTTAAGTTATATCCGTTCGGTAGGGGAAGAATATCATATTCCAAAGAAGTTTTTTCAGGAAAATGACATTCATATCCATATCCCGGAGGGGGCAGTGCCAAAAGACGGACCGTCCGCAGGTATCACGATGGCGACGGCAATGCTTTCTGCGATCACACAGACTCCGGTCCGTGCGGATGTCGCAATGACAGGAGAGATCACACTGCGCGGCAGAGTTCTCCCGATCGGTGGCTTAAAAGAAAAGATCCTTGCAGCGAAGAATGCCGGAATCAAAACGATCTGCATTCCGAAGAAAAACGAGAAGGATGTGGAGGAGATTTCTGCGGAGATCAAAAAAGGCTTAGAACTTGTATTTGTGGAAAAAATGCAGGAAGTGCTGGAAGTGGCATTTGTAAAAAGGAGAAAAACATGGTAATAAAAAATGTAAACCTGGAAATTGTCTGCGGTGTGACCAGCAAGGTGCCGGATACCGCATATGCGGAGGTGGCTTTTGCAGGAAAATCAAACGTTGGAAAATCATCTCTGATCAATGCACTGATGAACCGCAAAGCACTGGCGCGTACTTCCGCACAGCCTGGAAAAACGCAGACCATCAACTTTTACAATATCAACGATGCCATGTACCTTGTCGATCTTCCGGGATACGGCTATGCAAAGGCATCCGAGGAAGTGAAGGCAAAGTGGGGAAAAATGATCGAGAATTACCTTCACACTTCAAAGCAGTTAAAGGCAGTCTTTCTTTTGATCGATATCCGCCACGATCCGTCTGCAAACGACAGAATGATGTATGAGTGGATGGTGTATCAGGGATTTGCACCGATCATTATTGCGACCAAACTCGATAAGATCAAACGAAGCCAGATCCAGAAAAATGTCAAAGCGATCCGCGAGGGCTTAAATGTACAGCCGGGAACCACGATCATTCCGTTTTCTGCAGAGACGAAGCAGGGGCGTGACGAGATCTGGGAGCTGATCGATTCTTTCGTGCTGCCGCAGGAAGAAAAATAGCCTGTTTAAAAATATGTAAGAATATGGTATGCTGAAACTATAAAAATTTACAAAAGGCAGAAAATCTTAACAGGAAGCAAACTCTTATCAGATTGCGCCTGTATGAGGTTCATGCTAAAATAATCACTATGACGAAGAGTCAGTATCGGAGGATAGCCATGAAAAAGAAAAAAATCGTAATAGCACTTGGTCATGAAGCACTTGGTACCACATTACCGGAGCAGAAAGAGGCAACAAAACGCACTGCAAAAGCGGTTGCTGACTTTATCCGTGATGATTATCAGGTAGTCATTACACACAGTAACGGGCCACAGGTTGGTATGATCCATACAGCAATGAATGAGTTCTGCAGATTATATCCGGAGTATACCGCTACGCCAATGTCTGTATGTTCTGCAATGAGTCAGGGATATATCGGTTACGATTTACAGAATGCTATCCGTGCCGAGCTGCTGAATAAGGGAATTTATAAGACAGTTTCCACAGTTCTGACACAGGTTGTTGTCGATCCATATGATGAGGCTTTTTACAAACCAGGTAAGGTGATCGGACGTGTGATGACAGAAGAAGAAGCTGAGGCAGAGGAGAAAAAAGGAAATCACGTCACAGCAGTAGAAGGAGGATTCCGCCGTATCGTTGCAGCACCGAAGCCAATGGATATCGTTGAAATCGATGCGATCCGTGCATTATCGGATGCAGATCAGGTTGTTGTTGCCTGCGGAGGTGGCGGTATTCCGGTACTTGCACAGGACAATAATTTAAAAGGTGCGAGTGCAGTCATTGAAAAAGACCTTGCAGCAGGAAAATTAGCAGAACTTTTAGATGTTGACATGTTAGTCATTTTAACAAGTGTGGACAACGTATGTCTGAATTACGGCACAGAGAATGAGAAACCTCTTTCGACCATGACTGTTGCAGAAGCAAAACAGTATATGGAAGAAGGTCAGTTCGGAGAGGATGACATGCTGCCAAAGATTCAGGCGGCCATTGATTTTATTGGAGATTCCGCAATCCGTTCCGTACTTATTACAAAGCTGAACAAAGACGGCACCTATGTGAGCGGTGGACCGGGTACGATGATCACGAAATAAACTGCCATTTTTATGGTAATAATAAGACTGAATCGATTGCCGAAAATAAATTTTTTTACGAGGAAAAAAGATGTTTAGAAAAACAAAAATTGTTTGTACTTTAGGACCTTCAACAGATAAGGAAGGTGTATTAAAACGCCTGATCGAAGAGGGAATGAACGTTGCCCGTTTTAATTTTTCCCATGGTGACCATGAGGAGCAGTTAGGACGCCTTCAGATGTTACAGAAACTTCGTAAGGAATTAAAGCGTCCAGTCGCAGCACTGCTTGACACAAAAGGACCGGAGATCCGCCTGAGAGATTTTACGGACGGAAAAGTCGAGCTTAAGGATGGACAGACTTTTACCCTGACAACCGATGAGATTATGGGAGATGCAAAACGTGTTTCCATTACTTATAAAAACCTGCCGGAGGATGTAAAACCGGGAGATCGCATTCTGATCGATGATGGTCTGATCGGAATGGAAGTAAAAGAAATCAAGGTGACATCTGGTGCAAAGGCAGATAAAGATGGCAATAAGCCAAAAGATATCATCTGCCAGGTGTTAAATGGCGGTGTGATTTCCAACAGAAAAGGCGTGAACGTTCCAAATGTAGAATTGTCCATGCCATATATCAGCGAAAAAGATTATGGTGATATCGTATTTGCGGTAGAGCATGATTATGATTTTATTGCTGCATCTTTTGTCCGTACCGCAGATGATGTGCTTGCAATCCGCAAGATCCTTGCAGAAAAAGGCGGCGAGGATATCAATATCATTGCAAAAATTGAAAATATGCAGGGTGTACAGAATATTGACGATATTATCCGTGTTTCCGATGGAATCATGGTAGCGCGTGGTGATATGGGTGTTGAGATCCCGTTAGAGGATGTACCGGTGATCCAGAAGATGATCATTAAAAAAGTATACGATGCAGGCAAGAAGGTGATCACAGCGACTCAGATGCTTGATTCCATGATGAAACATCCGCGTCCGACCAGAGCAGAGGCAACTGACGTTGCAAATGCAATCTACGACGGAACCAGTGCGATCATGCTCTCCGGAGAGACAGCTGCAGGTATGTATCCGATCGAGGCTTTAAAGACCATGGTGCGTATTGCAGTCCGTACGGAACAGGATATCAATTACTTACAGCGTTTTAAAATGCGAAAAACCATGAGCAACCCGGATGTGACCAATGCAATCTCCCATGCGACATGTACAATGGCGGGAGATTTGAATGCGGCAGCAATCATCACGGTAACAAAATCAGGACGTACCGCCCGCATGGTTTCCAAATATCGTCCAAACTGTCCGATTATCGGAGGATGTCTGACAGAAAAGATTTACCGTCAGCTTGCATTATCCTGGGGTGTGATCCCGCTTATGATCGAGGAAAAGACACAGGCAGAAGAACTGTTTGACTATGCAGTCGATGCAGCAGAAGCAGCAGGAATCATTTCAAAGGGCGATGTTGTTGTCTTAACCGCAGGAGTTCCTCTTGGCGTATCCGGAACGACCAACCTGATCAAGGTGCAGGTGGCAGGACATATCTTAGTGGAGGGACAAGGAATCGGAACACAGAAGATTTCTGCAAATCTCTGCGTTTGTCACAATGAAGAAGATCTTAAAAACTTTAAAGTCGGGGACATCATTGTTGCAAAAGATACCAGCAATGCCATGATGACACAGATGCGTGAGGCATCCGGACTGATCGTGGAAGCATCCGGCGAAAACTGCCATGCGGCGATTGCAGGATTAAGCCTTGATATTCCTGTCCTGATCGGTGCTAAACATGCGCTTGATGTCTTAAAATCCAGTGCATATGTAGAATTGGATTGTGAGAACGGACTTGTGACAGCAAATTAATTTGCAACAAATTTTGTTAACTGGAAATAGAAGATTAAAGTGAAAGAGAAAAGGATATGAAAGGCTCTAGAGAGGGTCTGCATATCCTTTTTTCCATATTCCGGTCCAGTATAGCAGATACAGGATTATGGCAGAGGTTCCATTACTGATTACAACGGAATACCAGACGGATGCCACTCCCATATGAAATACATTTGCGCATATCCAAAGAGACAACAGACGGAATAGCCATATCCGGGAAGCATCTACGAGCATTGTGATCAGTGTATGCCCACATCCCTGGAACAATCCCTGTGATACATTATAAAAAGCGTTTGTAAAGCACCAGAATGCAATAATGGATAAATAGTCTGCAGCCAGAGGGATGACTTTGGCATCTGTTGAAAAGAATGATACCATAGTCTGGGAAACAGGGCGTCTTGAAAAAATGAATCCCAGAATAAGTAAAAATAAGGTGCACATTTTTAATGAATAATGGAAGGTTTTCTTCGCCCGCTCTGTGTTTCCGGCTCCCATATTTTGTCCAACTATAGTAGAAACGGCGGAGCCGACACCACTGGCTGGCATTGTGATAAGACTGTTGATTTTGTTGCCAATACCATAGGCGCTGGTTGCAATATAACCATAAACATTTACATTTCTGGTCATGATCAGCGTACCTAGCTGCATGGTGCTGCCGCCAATCGCAGTTGGCAGACCAATTTTGATAATGGCGCGTATCATTTTCTGGTCAAAGACAAAATTTTTTAAAGAAATCCGTATGAGCTGATCTGATTTTGTAAGAAGGATCAGTCCAATGAGAGCGCAGGGGATTTTTGCTATAAGCGTGGCAAATGCTGCGCCTCCGATTCCAAAGTGGAACACAATGAGGAAAAGAGGATCTAATATCAGATTGATCATGATGCCAAGCAGATTGAGAAGCATGGGTTTTACAGTGTCCCCCTGCGCCTGTTTCACGGCTGTGAATAAATTGATCATGAACAGAAATGGCATATCAAGGACCACAATTCTTAAATAAGTAAGACCGTACTCATAGACCACTCCCCTGGCACCGAGCCAGGTGACTAATGCCGGGGATATCAGCCAGCACAGTAATGCACAGATGAGGGAGAAGCCAAGGGACGTAATACAGATATGATTTGCCATTTTGTTTGCCTGTTCATCTTTTCTGGCACCAAGGTATTGCGATATAAGAATTGCACCTGCGGTTGTTATGCCGCTGCCAAAACTGTTAAGGATATTTTGAAATGGTGATACGAGCGTTATGGCAGACTGGTTTTCTGTTCCGATCCGTCCAAGCCAGAATGTGTCCGTAAGATTATACATCGACTGGATAAAACTATTGATCATGACCGGAACGGCGAGCATAAGGATTGCCTGGGACAGGTTTCCATTTAAAATCATATTTCGTTTATTTTCAGATATTTGTTTTGGCATAGGAGCTCCTTGTGGATTTATAAAATATGTTGACAGTTTATATTCATATGGTTCATAATATGACAAAAAAACAGTATATTCCTTGAAAAAAATGATGAAAACACATAAAAGTACAGAAAAATGGAGAATTATATGTTTCAGGATATGTCAAAAGATTTTGATATTAAGAAGATCAGAAGAAGTAATACAATATCTGAAAGTAACTGCGAGCCACATGTACATCCATTTCATGAAATTTTTTATCTTTCCAGTGGGGAGTGCACCAGCTTTATTGATCACAATATCTATAAGTTTGGAAAAGGTGATCTTGTAATCGTTCCGGGTGGCTGTCTGCATAAGACAATATATACCGGGAAAGGAATTCATGAAAGGATTGTTATCAGTTTCCGGCAGGAGATTACGGATTGGATCAAAGAACAGATCGGAGCGGAATATCTTAAGAACTGTATGGTTCCGGGGGTAATCAATATACCGGAAAAACGCAGAAACTATGTGGATTCCCTGCTGGATAAGTTAATGTTTGAAAATGATACGCCGGACATATTATCAACGGCATTTATAAAAGCAGGACTTGTTGAACTTTTGCTGTTTATCATAAGATGCACGGAGTATGAGGACAATGTTATAAAAGAGATTGATGTTGATAACCGAAAAATCCAGGAAGTTGCAACATATATTTTTGAACATTATACAGAAAATATTTTGCTGGAAGATGTGGCGGATAAATTTGACATGAGTAAGTCATTTTTGTCTAAGAGATTTAAGACAGCGACGGGGTTCGGGTTTAAAGAATATATTATTAATCTCCGGATACAGAATGCATGCAGGCTGCTGCTGGAAACGAATAAATCTATCACAGATATTGCTTTTGAATGTGGATTTAATGACAGTAACTATTTTGGGGATTCATTTCGAAAGATAAAAGGTATATCACCACGTAAATACAGAAAAAATGAAACATTTTAGTTTGGGATGCAAAAGAAGCCTTCATTAAAAGAAGGCTTCTTTTGTCAGGTAAAGACAGGCAGGGAGGTTAGCCCATCGTTACTTCTACATTTACATCTTTCTTCTCAGCCGAGAATGGAATCGTAGTTCCCTCTACCGGCTGTCCATCCACGATCATGGAAACCACACCTTTTTCTACATGATTTGGATTCTTTACGGTGATATGGTAGCTGACACCGCGGAAATCACGTTTTGCGGTAAATCCATCTAATTTGGATGGAATACAAGGATCAACAGTCAGACCATCATAATCCGGGCGGATACCAAGGATAAACTGGGAAACATCAAGGAAGGTCCATGCGGCGGTTCCTGTCAGCCAGCTATTCTTTGCCTCGCCGAAGTTCGGTGCATCTTTTCCGGCGATCATCTGTGAGTATACATACGGTTCTGTGCGGTGGATCTCACTGATGTCTTCAATATATGCAGGACAGGTTCTGGTATATACCTGCCATGCGCGGTTGCCTCTGCCGACTACGGTCTCTGCGATGGAGATCCATGGATTATTGTGGCAGAAGATACCGGCGTTCTCTTTATATCCTGGTGGATAAGAGGAAATCTCACCAAGTTCTACATGGTATCTGTGATAAGGCGGCTGTAACAGCACAATACCATATTTGGTGTCTAAGTATTTTTCAACGGATTCCATTGCTTTTAAGCAGTAACCTTCTTCTAAGCCGATCTCTGCCATAACGCAGAATCCCTGCGGCTCGATAAAGATCTTGCCGTCCTCACATTCTTTTGAACCGATCTTATTTTTGTAATGGTCATAAGCACGCAGATACCATTCGCCATCCCAGCCGGCATCCATAACCGTTTTCTCCATCTCTGCGATTGCTTTCTCTGCAATTTCTGCTTCCTCTGTCATACCCTGATGACGGCAGATCGCTGCATAATCTTTTCCATAGCGTACAAACATACCTGCGATAAATACGGATTCTGCATTCGGACCTTCAGAAGGACCAAATGTCTGGAAAGATTCACCCGGCTCAGTCGAGAAGCAGTTTAAGTTGAGACAGTCGTTCCAGTCGGCACGTCCGATCAGCGGTAAATTGTGCGGTCCCAGATGTTCCATTGTATAATGGAAGGAACGGCGCAAATGCTCCATGAAAGTGGTTGCTTTGGAAGCATCGCTGTCATATGGTGTCGTCTCGTCGAGAATTGAGTAATCGCCGGTCTCTTTGATATAAGCTGCAGTTCCGGCGATCAGCCATAACGGATCATCATTAAAGCCGCTTCCGATGTCAGAGTTCCCTTTTTTGGTGAGCGGCTGATACTGATGATAAGCACTTCCGTCCTCGAACTGGGTAGCTGCGATATCTAAGATACGCTCTCTCGCACGGTCAGGGATCAGATGTACGAAACCGAGCAGATCCTGACAGGAATCACGGAATCCCATGCCACGGCCGATACCGGACTCAAAGTAAGATGCGGAACGGCTCATGTTAAAGGTAACCATACACTGATACTGGTGCCAGATGTTCACCATACGGTCTAACTTCTCCTCACTGGAAGAAATGGTAAAATGGGACAGCAGTTCGTTCCAGTAATCTTTTAATTTGACGAGTGCTGCGTCTGCTTTTTCTGCGGTATCAAAACGGGAGAGAAGTTCATCGGCACGTTTGCGGTTGATGACTCCATCCTCAGCACGTCCAACCCATTTTTCCTCTACCGGATTCTCAACATAACCAAGTACGAAAACGTAGGTCTTTGTCTCGCCCGGAGCAAGAGATACTTCAAGGTGGTGGGAACCGATCGGTGCCCAGCCGCTTGCAACAGAATTCTTTGAAGTTCCGTTTACAACAACTTCCGGAGCAGAGTTTTCACCGTAAGCGCCTAAGAACGAGTCACGGTCTGTATCAAAACCGGCGATCGGAGCGTTGACAGCGTAAACAGCGTAATGATTTCTGCGCTCTCTGTATTCGGTCTTATGATAAAGAGCAGAACCGTGGATCTCAACCTCACCGGTGGAGAAGTTACGCTGGAAGTTGGTCATATCGTCCATTGCGTTCCACAGGCAGAACTCTACATATGAGAAAACAGAAAAATTGCGGGTTTCATTGCTCTCATTGGTAAGGGAGAGTTTTCCAACTTCACATGTCTCACCGACCGGAACAAAAGAGGTAAGCTCTGCGGTCAGTTTATTTTTGGTTCCTTTAAATACGGAATAACCCATACCGTGACGGCAGCTGTAAGCATCCAGTTCTGTTTTGGAAGGCATCCAGCCCGGATTCCAGATCGTGTCACCATCTTTAACATAGTAGTAATGTCCATTGGAATCGAGCGGTACATTATTATAACGGTATCTGGTCAGGCGGAGTAACTTTGCATCTTTGTAGAAACTGTAACCGCCGCAGGTGTTTGAGATCAGGGAAAAGAAGTTCTCGGAACCAAGGTAGTTGATCCATGGCAGTGGTGTTTTTGGAGATGTGATGACATATTCTTTGTTGGTGTCATCGAAATAACCGAATTTCATAATAAAATCCTCCATATACATAAATATTGATAAGTAACGATTTCGAAAACGATTAAGTTTTCATCCTTTAATAAAAAGTATATATTCAGAAAGAATAAAAATCAATACAAAACATTGAAAAACAGGCAAATATAGCAGATTAAACAAAAAAAATATACTTTTATGGATGAAAGCGACAATAGCTATTTTCTGATGAATAATTAAAGTATTTTACGAAAACGTATAAGAATTAGATACAAAGTACTGAGATTACAGATAATTGGTCTAATATTTAATGTAAAAATGCACAAAAACTACTGCAAAAAAGTGTAAAAAGCGACGAATTGCCAAAAACCAGTTGCAATTTGCTTATGGATGGCATATAGTAAAAGTACGAAAACGATTAAGCAATATTTCAGAAACAGGATTTCGTTTTCGAAGAGAAGCTGGAGGTTTCCATGGTATCATTAAAAACGATTGCAGAGAAATGTGGAGTATCTACTGCCACCGTAAGCAAGGCTTTAAATGACCAGAGAGATATCAGCGAAGAGACAAAGATCCGTGTCAGAAAGACAGCAGAAGCACTTGGGTATTTTCCAAATGCGGCGGCGAGAGCTCTAAAGACAAACCGTTCCTATAATATAGGAGTTCTCTTTGAAGAAGAGGCGGGAAGCGGTTTGACACATGAGTATTTTTCCGGAGTGCTGAATGGATTAAAAGTTCAGTCGGAGAAACAGGGATATGACATTACATTTATCAATACCTGTTTTGAAAATCGCAAGATGTCCTATTATGAACATTGCAGATACCGGAATTTTGAAGGAGTTGCAATCGTCTGTGCCGATTTCAATGACCCGGATGTCTTAGAACTGATGAATAGTGACCTGCCGGTCGTTACGATTGATTATGTACATCATAACTGTACGGCAGTCAGTTCCAACAATATTCAGGGTATTGAAGATCTTGTAAAATATATATACGGGCAGGGACATCGGAAAATTGCATATATTCATGGGCAGCAGGCTTCTTACGTTACAAAAGACCGGCTGTCAAGTTTCTACCGGACGGTGGATGAACTTGGTCTGAAGATTCCGGATGAATACATCCGGACAGCAGATTACTTAGAGACCAGGGAGGCAGCAAAACAGACAAAAGAGCTGCTCAATTTAGAAGATCCGCCAACCTGTATCATTTATCCGGATGACACCTCTTTAATAGGAGGAAGAAATGTTATCATAGAGATGGGACTTCGGATTCCGAGGGATATTTCGATTGCAGGATATGACGGAACAAGGATGTCACAGTTATTACATCCACAGCTTACGACAATCAGACAGGACACAGAGCTGATCGGGAGCGAGGCAGCCAAGCGGCTGATTGGCTCCATTGAGAAACCGAGAACAACTCTCGTAGAGAGAGTCGTTATAGAAGGGATCTTAGTTGCAGGTAAATCCGTTGGACGCATTTAAATGTAGTTGCAGCTACATGCAGATGACGCTTTTACAGAAGTTTATACAAAAGAGCAGCAAAAGATTCTGAACTATCTGCTTTACAAGCAGCAAAACAACAAAAACAATGGTCAAAAGACCACATATTAAGGAGGAGGGTTTTCTATGAAGAAGAAAATCGTTAGCACATTATTATGTACAGCAATGCTTGTAACCATGATGGCAGGATGCGGCGGTAATAACGCAGCAAACACCAGCACAAACAGTGGAAACAGCAGCTCGGCAGATACGGGCAGCAGTGACGCCGCAGCCACAGATGAGGCAGCTCAGGCGACCGAAGCTGCAGCTTCAGATGCGAGTGCTTCCGATGAAGGAAAAGTACTTAACATCTACTGCTGGAACGAAGAGTTCAAGAGCCGTGTTACAGATCATTATCCTGGATATACAGAGGTGGATGCAACCACAGGTACGATCGGTGATGTAACTGTAAAATGGAACATTACACCAAACGATGACAATGCATATCAGAACAACCTGGACGCAACCTTATTAAAACAGGCCGATGCAGCAGCAGATGACAAGATTGATATCTTTTTAGTAGAAGCTGATTATGCATTAAAATATGTAGATACCGACTACACAATGGCAGTATCAGATCTTGGAATTACTGATTCAGATCTTTCCAAACAGTATCAGTACACCAAAGATGTTGTTACCAATTCTGATGGTGTATTAAAAGGTCTTTCATGGCAGGGCTGTCCTGGCGTATTATTCTATAACAGAGATGCAGCAAAAGCAGTATTAGGATCTGATGATCCTTCAGAAGTTCAGAACTATGTAAAAGACTGGGATACATTCAATGATACAGCAAAGAAGATGAAAGATGCCGGCTACACCATCACATCTTCCGTAAATGATACATACCGTGTATATTCCAACAACGTTTCTTCCAAATGGGTTGTTGATGGCAAGATCAATATTGATGACAACATTATGAAATGGGTTGATGATTCCAAAGAACTTGTAGATGCAGGCGAGACAGGAACATACGAACTGTGGAGTGATGACTGGAAGAAAGGTTTCTATCCGGAAGGAAATGTATTCTGCTACTTTGGACCTGCATGGTTAGTAAACTTCTCAATGGCAGCAGATACCGAAGGCAGTATCGGTTACAACGGTGGCTGGGGAGCAACCGAAGGACCGCAGGGCTTCTTCTGGGGTGGTACATGGATCTGTGCAGCAAACGGAACTGATAACCAGAGCCTTGTAAAAGATATCATGCTTCAGATGACAACCAATGATGATGTTATGAAAGATATCATCGAGAAAGATGACGATTTCGTAAATAACCAGGATGTAATCGCTGAGATGGCTGACAGCTCTTATTCAAGCAAGATCTTAGGCGGACAGAATCCACTTGGTATTTATAATGAGGGTGTATCCAAACTTGATTTAAGTAATCTTTCTTCATACGATCAGGGATGCAACGAAGAATTTCAGCATGCAATGAAGAACTATTTTGAAGGAAGTGCAACGAAAGAAGAGGCATTAGACTTGTTTTACAAATCAGTTTTAGAGAAATATCCGGAATTAACATATTAAGAAGATGAATGATCTAAAAATAACAATGGAAAGCACGCTCTGCGGATATTCTGTTGTTATGAATGAAAAGCTGCGCCTGCCGGAATGCAATAAGGAAGGCAGGTGCGGTTTATTCAGGTTAAAATGCCAAGCGCAGAGCTGACAGCATGTTTACACAGGATAAAGGTGAAGGATGCTGTGAGCTCTGTGGATGAAAATAATACACTCTGAAAAAGGAGGTCAGATTATCATGAAAAAAAGTAGTGGAAAGGTAGTAAGGTACAATAAATGGGGATATATCTTTTTGATTCCATTTATTGTAGTATACGTTATTTTTCAGCTGATCCCATTAGTCAGCACTATTTACAACAGTTTCTTTGAAAACTATATGTCAGGACTGACACAGGTCGGACCAAAGTTTGTCGGACTTGCAAACTATCAAAAACTCTTTTCTGATGGAGATATCTGGGTTTATACAAAAAATACTATGGTATTATGGATCATGTGTTTCGTGCCGCAGATCATTTTATCACTGGTACTTGGCGCCTGGTTCTCCGATGTACGTCTTAAATTAAAAGGAACCCGTTTCTTTAAAACAGTTGTATATCTGCCGAATCTGATCATGGCATCTGCATTTTCCATGTTGTTCTTTACGTTGTTTTCTGATGGAGGACCCATCAACTCAATGCTGATGCAGATTGGATTGGTTGATACACCGTATAAATTTTTATCGAATGTAGGAAGTGCAAGAGGGTTGATCGCATTGATGAACTGTCTGATGTGGTTTGGTAATACTACGATTCTTCTGATGGCAGGAATGATGGGAATTGACACTTCATTATTTGAAGCGGCTGAAGTAGACGGTGCAACATCCACACAGGTTTTCTTCCGCATTACATTGCCGCTGTTGCGTCCAATTCTGGTATATGTACTGATCACTTCACTGATTGGTGGACTTCAGTTATTTGATGTGCCTCAGATTTTGACAAATGGTACGGGTAATCCGGTGCGTTCTACGATGACACTGATTATGTTCCTGAACAATCATTTATATAGCAAAAACTATGGTATGGCGGGTGCAGTTTCTGTTGTACTGTTTATCATCACAGGTATTTTAAGCATTGTTGTATTTAAACTGACCGGAAACGATAAGAGAAAGGGGTGATTTGGCATGAGAAAACAGGAAGTTAAGAAAGGTCTGGGATTGCATGCAAGAAGAGTGATTGCATACACAGTCCTTATCATAATATCTTTTTTCTGTCTGTTCTGGTTTTATGTATTGTTTATTAATGCAACCAGATCAAACGGAGAACTTCAGGCAGGATTTACCGCAGTTCCGAGCACCCATTTATTAGATAACTGGAACAATCTGCTGCATGGAACACTTCCGGTCATCAAAGGACTTGTGAACAGTCTGATCGTTTCATCCTTGAGTGCAGTATTGACGGTTTATTTTTCCACCATGACAGCTTATGCAATCCACGCCTATGATTTCAGGCTGAAAAAATATATTTATACATTTATTCTTGCAGTTATGATGATTCCTACACAGGTGACAGCACTTGGATTTATCAGATTAATGCGCAGTATGAATCTGATGGATTCATTTATTCCATTGATCGTTCCGGCGGTTGCAGCACCGATTACATTTTTCTACATGAAACAGTATATGGAAAGCACTCTGCCTTTATCACTGATCGAGGCAGCGCGGATTGATGGCTCCGGGGAGTTCCGCACATTCAATTCCATTGTACTTCCGTTAATGAAACCAGCAATTGCTGTCCAGGCAATTTTTGGATTTGTGAGCAGCTGGAACAATTACTTTACCCCGGCATTGATTTTACAGAGTGATAACAAAAAAACACTGCCGATTTTGATCGCACAGCTTCGTGCAGCTGACTGGCTGAAGTTTGATATGGGTCAGGTTTATGTGATGATCGCATTTTCTATCTTCCCAGTTATTATCATTTATCTGATCTTATCCAGACACATCGTACAGGGTGTTGCCCTCGGCAGTGTAAAAGGATAAATTAGAATATAGCTACAAATGAAAAAACCTTCCCTGAGAACCGCCGTGATTCCCCATATCACGGCGGTTCTCCTTTGATGTAGCAGAAAAAGATTACAATATTAAAAAACATCAGAAAAATTGTCTGAAATAATCAAACATAGGCTCTTTTTTTCCAGTTGCTAATGTGCTATAATAAGCACAGATTTTGGAAAAAAAGAAATGGTTGAGAAGTGAATCTGCACAATCCTTTCAGAACGGAGGAAGACATGACAGAAGGCGGTTTTTTAGTTTTCATGGGAATTTTATTACTTTTGGTAGTCATCGTTGTTGTGATAGCGGTTGTTTCATCTGTGGCAGGTGCGGCAGCAGCGATCGTTGATGATGAAGACGGTGAAGATGAATAGAACAGGGTGAGAACAGAATAGTGGGGCGGTACTTTTGTGCCAGTCCCCTTTTTGCAGGTCTTATGGATACTGCGAAATGTCCCGAGATCGAATCATAAGAAAGGAGACAGAGATTATAATGCAGTTACTTACATTTTTGTTAAATGGAGTGAAGTTTGGTATTCCTGTCAATGATGTGGAATCCATTGAAACAAGAATGAATGTGGTGAATATTCCAAATTCACTGCCACAGGTTCATGGGATCATGAATCTGCACGGAGAAGTTATTGCAGTGTACAGTCTGGCAGAACAGTTTCATTATCCGGAACAGGAAATCAACAATATCATCGTTGCATCCATGAATGGTACAAAGATTGGGCTTGAGGTTGGAAACGTGGATGAGATTATTGATGTCCCGGATGAGAAGGTTATTTCCATGCCAGTCATTATGAAAGCAGTAGAAAATTGTTTTGATGAGGTCGCTTCCTATGCAAAAGAACTGATCGTTCTGATCGAGGTATCAAAACTGATGCCGGAAGCAGAGCAGCAGGCAATACAGAAACTGGTAGAACAGCAGTCATAAACAAAAAAGAGTAAAGCCTCTGTTATTATATATTGGAAAGATACAGTCTCGTGGGATGGAGTACCGATAGGTACTCCATTTTTGCGTAAATAGGAAATTTTGTTCCATTTCTAAAATAATTCTAAATTCTGTCCGATTTTCCTTGCATTTTGATGAGAGAGGAGTAAACTGATTTTTGCCGACCGACCGGTCGGTTTTGGCTTGCGGGAATGCAATAGCCAATCAGACATATAATTTTTCAGGAGGAACGAGAATGATCCCGAAGTATAGTGTAAAACGTCCGTACACAGTGTTAGTGGCTGTTGTATTGGTGATCGTTTTAGGAGTTGTTTCGCTGACGAGGATGACAACAGATCTGTTGCCGGCAATGAATCTGCCGTATGTGATCGTTGTCACAACAGATGTGGGTGCAAGTCCGGAGGAAGTGGAAAAGGATGTGACATCGCCGATCGAAGCGGCAATGGCAACGACTTCCAATATTAATAACGTAAGTTCCATGTCCTATGATAACTATTCTATGGTTATTTTGGAGTATGAGCAGAGCACGAACATGGATTCTGCTATGATTGAGATTCAGCAGCAGCTGGATCAGTTGACCGGACAGTTCCCGGATTCAGCGGGCTCACCGGTCATTATGCAGATCGATCCTGATATGATGCCGGTCATGATCGCATCTGCGGATGTGGATGGTATGGATCAGGCAGAGGTATCTAATTATGTGGACAATGAATTATTACCACTGCTTGAGAGTATCGAGGGTGTGGCATCTGTGACGGCAACAGGAGTGCTTGATACGGATCTTCAGGTCACTATGAACCAGGAGAAAATAGATGCTTTAAACGAACAGATTCTGAGCAAAATAGATGCCCAGTTTACAGATGCACAGGCAGAGTTAGACAAGGCATCTTCCCAGATCGACAGTGGGAAAAAGAAGCTTTCCGATAGTGAAAAAGAGATGGGAAGCCAGCTTGGAGCAGGTGAAAATGAGATCATTAATAATAAAATCCAACTGTTTAACACCGAAGCAGATCTGACCACACAATTATCAGATCTTCAGAAATCACAGTCGTCCATGGATGGTGCAATCAAGTCGTTACAGTCAGCTTATGATGGAGCAACGCAGTTACAGAGCGCGATTGACGGTTTACAGAAAGCAAAAGACGGTGTCAGCCAGGCGAAGAGTGGGGCAAAGCAGTTATATCAGGCGCACGATGGTGTAATGGCAATTTTAACAGCAAAAAATCCAATGACAGGTGCAGACATGACAGTGGAGGAAGCGCTTGCAGCAGCGGTTCAATATGGTCAGATGACACAGGAACAGGCGAATCAGTTGGAAACAGTGATTTCAACTTTACAGGCAGATCCTAAAATGTTAGAAGCATATAAAAATGCGGCCAGCGAATCCGATTTCATCGCATACATGGAATCCACAGCCATTGCCCAGATCAATGCACAGGCAGGGACTTCCTATACAAGTGAGAGTGACATTGCCAGCCAGATCGTGACATTACAGTCCAAACTGGATGATATCAATGTGATGCTGATGAGTCAGGCATCCTCTTTTGCAGATGCAGGTGTGACGCTGACTTCTTACAAAGACATTCCGGCTGCAATCTCAAAATTGAGTGAGAGCAAGACACAGATTGCGGCGGGAATCGCGACAATCGAGTCCGCCCAGACACAGGTGGCAGACGGTAAAACATCTTTAGATGACGCATTAGTGACTTTAAATGAATCCCAGATATCCGGTATCATGGAGATGAGCAAGGGATATGCGGATCTTGCTGTTGCAGCAAATAAGATCGAAGAGGGACAGAGCCAGTTAGATGATGCAAAAGAACAGGCAAAAGATTCAGCGGATCTGAACACGATCCTCACAATGGATACCTTAAAAAATCTTCTGACAGCGCAGAACTTCTCCATGCCGGCAGGTTATGTGACAGAGGGGAACGAGCAGTATCTGGTGCGGGTAGGAGATGAGGTGACATCCAAAGCAGATCTTGAAAATCTCGTTCTGATGGATCTTGGTATGGATGGTATCGAACCGGTCAGACTGTTGGATGTGGCAGACATCGAGTACATTGACAACTCCGGTGATTCTTATTCGAAAGTGAATGGCAATGCAGCCGTTATGCTTTCCATTGAAAAGCAGACCGGATATTCCACCGGAGATGTCACAGACAGACTGTTGGAAAAATTTGACAGTCTGGAAAAAGAAAATACAGCGTTACATTTGAGCGTTCTCATGAATCAGGGGATTTACATTGACATGATCGTGAAATCAGTCGTAGAAAACATGATCGTGGGAGCCATCCTTGCAATTATTGTATTGTTATTATTCTTAAAAGATATCAAACCTACGCTTGTAATAGCATGCTCGATTCCGCTCAGTGTTGTTTTTGCAGTGGTACTGATGTACTTTACGCATATTACGTTAAACATCATTTCATTGTCGGGTCTGGCACTCGGAATTGGTATGTTGGTGGATAACTCCATTGTCGTGATCGAGAACATCTATCGATTGCGGGGAGAGGGGTATTCCATCCGGAAAGCAGCCGTGGAAGGCGCTTCACAGGTGACAGGGGCGATCATAGCATCCACACTTACAACCATCTGTGTATTTGCACCGATTATTTTTACAGAGGGTATCACAAGACAGTTATTTGTGGATATTGCGCTGACAATTGCATTTACGCTTGTAGCGAGTCTTCTCGTGGCATTGACTTTCGTGCCGATGATGGCAGCAGGATTATTAAAAAATACAAAAGAGATCAGGCATAATCTCTTTGATAAAGTAAAAGATTTTTATGGAAAAATTTTAGCGGTATGTCTGCGTTTCAAACCAATCGTATTTATCGCAGTGATCGTATTGCTTGGAACAAGTGTTGTGGCAGCATTCTCCAGAGGATATTCTTTCATGGATATGAACATGGAGACAAACCAGATCAGTGCGACAATTTCGGCAAAAGAGGATCAGACACTTACGTTTGGCGAACTGACAGAAATGGCAGATGAAGTCGTGGAAAAAGCAATGACGATCGATGGCATTGAGACCATTGGTGCCATGGCAGGTGGAAGTGCTCTTTCCATGATGGGAAGCAGTTCTACAGACAGTATTTCCATGTATATGATTCTGGATGAAGAATCTGAAGTGAGCAGTGCAGATGTAATCGAACAGTTGGATGAACTGACCAAAGACATGGACTGCGAAGTTACAACAGATACCTCTGCTTCTGATATGACATCACTTATGGGAAGTGGACTGACGATCAATGTAAAAGGAAATAATCTTGACAAACTGCAGGAACTTGCAGGAGAGGTTGCAAAAGTCGTAGAGAACACCGAGGGAACTGTGGATGTGGATGATGGACTTGCCAATACGACACCGTCTTTCACCATTTCTGTAGACAAGGAAAAAGCTGCGAAATATGGCATGACCGTTGCACAGGTATTCCAGCTTGTTTATGGGGAGATGGCATCCTCAACATCTGCAACGACAATCTCTACCGATGTAAATGATTATCAGGTTTACGTACAGAGCGAGGAGCAGTTCGATGTTACATTGGATGATATCAAAAACCTGACCTTTACCTATACAGACAGAGAAGGAAACGAGACAGAAGTAGAGCTTTCTGATATTGCACAGTTTGAGGAAGGTTACACCTTAGGAACGATTAACCGTGATGCGCAGACCAGATATATCAGTGTGACCGCAGGAGTGGATGATGACCATAATGTCAGTCTGTTAAGTAATGAGATCCAGAAAGAGTTAGATAAGATCGATCTGCCGGAAGGATACTCCATTGAGATGGCAGGTGAGGATGAGATGATCGCAGATGCGATGAATCAGTTGTATCTGATGCTTCTTTTGGCAGTTATCTTCATTTACCTTGTCATGGTAGCACAGTTCCAGTCACTGTTGTCGCCGTTTATCATTATGTTTACAATCCCGCTGGCATTTACAGGCGGTCTGTTCGCACTTTACTTTACCGGCAACGAAGTCAGCGTTGTGGCAATGATCGGATTTGTCATGCTTGCCGGAATTATCGTAAATAACGGTATCGTTATGGTAGACTTTATCAACCAGCTCCGCCGTGGCGGAATGGAGAAAAAAGATGCCATTATCGAATCAGGAAAAACGAGACTCCGCCCGATCCTTATGACCGCACTCACCACGATCCTGTCCATGTCCACGATGGCAGTCGGACTTGGAGAGGGTTCAGAAATGATGCAGCCAATGGCGATCGTAACGGTTGGCGGTTTGTTATATGGTACACTGTTAACTCTGATCGTTGTTCCATGTATTTATGATGCATTCAACCGCAATAAGAGCATGGTCGAGGAGGACTTATAATGGATGAGCAGAAACTGATCCACAATCCACCACAGAAAGTGCTTGCCCTGTATCAGGCAGTCATTGAGTTCATTAATGAAGGCTGTGATATCAACACTTTAAAAGTAGCTGATATCACAGGCCGGGCAGGCATTGGAAAAGGAACGGCATACGAATATTTTTCTTCAAAAGAAGAGATTATTTCTTCCGCAATTTTATATTATGTGAAAGTCTGTTTTGAAAAACTTCAGGTAATTTCTACAGATAACAGAACGTTTCAACAGAAAATTAACGAGGTCATGGATTTTATTGATGAGCATGTAAAAGAAAAGCAGGGTGTCTTTTTCCTGATAAAAATGGTATTGGAATCATACGAGATACCAAAGAATCTGAAAGATGAGTATGAGCGTATGAAACACCAGTGCTGTGATAAGGAGAAAAACGAGATTATCGACTGCATTGTGGAGGAGGGTGTCCGCGAAGGTCTGATCCGGGAGAAGAATGTTTTCCTGCGAAGAGCCGCGGTCGAAACCCAGCTTTCGGTCTATTTTATGTACCGCATCGCAGCAGAGAAAAAAATGGAGCTTGACTTGGAGGCAGATTCTTTGAGAGAATATATCTATCAGAATATATTGAAATTATTAGGATAGAAAGAAGGAACAAATAAATTAAAATCACCTATAAAAAAATCAGTTGACAAATGCCACTTTAGCTTTTATGATGAGAAAAGATATAAAAAGGTGATGAGAAAGAGGAGTACACACAGACACCTGAAAGAGAATGGCATTCACCGGCTGAAAGATGTCACCAGAACATGTTGTGTGGAAGGTAGCTTTTGAACCGTCGCGCAGAACCTGTCTGTTGCAGATAAGTGGCAGAACTTGCAAGTTGATCATGCGGAGAAAATTTTCGTATATCGCCAGAAGCAGTCAGAAGTAAGCGAGAACGAGTTGTCCCCGTTACCGGACAGTGGCTTAGGAATGAGCCGGCAGAGATATGTTGTTTTTACAACATAACAAAGGTGGTACCGCGTTGACACGCCCTTTGCATCCGTATGGATGTGAAGGGCTTTTATTTTTTTAAGAAAGGAAAAAGACAAATGAAGGAATTAGCAAAGACCTATGACCCGAAGGGCATTGAAGAACGTCTCTATAAAAAATGGGAAGACAACGGTTACTTCCATGCAGAAGTAGATCGCAGCAAGAAACCATTCACCATTGTGATGCCTCCACCAAACATTACCGGACAGCTTCACATGGGACACGCATTAGACAATACCATGCAGGATATTTTGATCCGCTACAAGAGAATGCAGGGTTACAATGCATTATGGCAGCCTGGAACAGACCACGCTTCCATTGCAACCGAAGTAAAAGTCATCCAGTCCTTAAAAGAAAAAGGAATCGACAAGGCAGATCTTGGAAGAGAAGGTTTCTTAGAGAAATGCTGGGAGTGGAGAGAGGAATACGGTAACCGTATCATCAACCAGTTAAAGAAAATGGGATCTTCTGCTGACTGGCAGAGAGAACGTTTTACCATGGATAAAGGATGTTCTGATGCCGTACAGGAAGTTTTTATTAAATTATATCAAAAAGGATATATCTACAAGGGTTCCCGTATCGTAAACTGGTGCCCGGTTTGTAAGACATCCATTTCCGATGCGGAGGTAGAGCATGAGGAGCAGGACGGATTCTTCTGGCATATCAATTACCCGGTAGTTGGTGAGGAAGGAAGATTCGTAGAGATCGCAACGACAAGACCGGAGACTTTATTCGGAGATACCGCTGTTGCTGTAAACCCGGATGATGAGAGATACAAAGACATCGTTGGAAAAATGTTAAAACTTCCGATGACAGACCGTGAGATTCCGGTGATCGCTGATCCATATGTAGACAAAGAGTTTGGAACCGGATGTGTGAAGATCACACCAGCCCATGACCCGAACGACTTTGAGGTTGGAAAACGCCACAACCTGGAAGAAATCGTTGTCATCAATGACGATGCAACCATGAACAAGTTAGCAGGAAAATATGAGGGAATGGACCGCTACGAGTGCAGAAAAGCATTAGTAAAAGATTTAGAGGAAGCGGGACTTTTAGTAAAAGTTGTTCCACATTCCCACAACGTAGGTACACATGACCGCTGCGGCACAACCGTTGAACCAATGATCAAACAGCAGTGGTTCGTGAAAATGGACGAGATGATCAAACCGGCAGTTGAAGGCGTAAAAAATGGTGATATCCAGTTACTTCCAAAACGTATGGAGAAGACATACTTCAACTGGACAGACAATATCCGTGACTGGTGTATTTCCAGACAGTTATGGTGGGGACACAGAATCCCGGCATACTACTGTGATGAGTGTGGCGAGATGGTAGTTGCGAAAGAAGCACCTCATAAGTGTCCGAAATGTGGATGCACCCATATGACACAGGACCCGGATACCTTAGATACCTGGTTCTCCTCTGCATTATGGCCATTCTCCACACTTGGCTGGCCGGAAAAAACAGAAGACTTAGATTACTTTTATCCAAATGATGTTTTAGTAACCGGATATGATATTATCTTCTTCTGGGTAATCCGTATGATCTTCTCCGGTTACGAGCAGATGGGCAAAGCGCCATTCCATACCGTATTATTCCACGGTCTGGTACGTGACTCCCAGGGACGTAAGATGAGTAAGTCTCTTGGAAACGGTATCGATCCGTTAGAGGTTATTGACAAATATGGTGCTGACGCACTTCGTCTGACACTGATCACAGGCAATGCACCTGGTAACGATATGCGTTTCTACTGGGAGAGAGTAGAGTCTTCCAGAAACTTTGCCAATAAAGTATGGAATGCTTCCCGTTTCATCATGATGAACTTAGAGGGCGCAGAGATCAAAACCCCTGCTCTCGATGAATTAAAGGCAGCCGACAAATGGATTTTATCCAGAGTGAACACACTTGCAAAAGATGTGACAGAGAACATGGATAAATTCGAGATGGGTATCGCCGTACAGAAAGTTTATGACTTTATCTGGGATGAATTCTGTGACTGGTACATCGAGATCACAAAAGTTCGTACCTATAACAAAGAGAATGATCCGGCATCTGCAAATGCAGCATTCTGGACCTTAAAGACGGTACTGACAGAGGCATTAAAGCTGTTACATCCATTTATGCCGTTTATCACAGAGGAAATCTTCTGTACGCTTCACCCGGAAGAAGACACCATTATGCTCGCAAAATGGCCGGAATACAAAGCAGAATGGAACTTTGCAGCAGAGGAAGAGATGGTAGAGCACTGCAAAGACCTTGTAAAAGGTGTTCGCAACCTCCGTACTGAAATGGATGTTCCACCATCAAGAAAAGCAAAGATTTTCATTGTATCTGACGATGCGAAAATTAGAGACACGTTTGAATCAAACAAAGAAGTTTATGTAAACCTTGCAGGTGCAAGTGAGATCGCAGTACAGGCAGATAAGACAGGAATCGAGGAGGATGCTGTTTCCGTTGTAATTCCTGGAGCAACACTTTACCTTCCACTGGAAGATTTAGTAGACTTTGAAAAAGAAAAAGAACGTCTGTTAAAAGAACAGGCACGTCTGGAGAAAGAACTCGCGCGTTCTAAGGGAATGCTTTCCAATGAGAAGTTCTTAAGCAAAGCTCCGGAAGCAAAAGTGCAGGAAGAGAAAGACAAGCTTGCAGGCTATGAGCAGATGATGGCTCAGGTCAAAGAGCGTCTTGCACAGATGAAATAGAACAATAACCGTCCAGTCTCCCTAGCCGGTGGCGTGGACGGTTATTTTTATGGCAGGGTGTGTCATTGGTTTGTTCAACATGCACAAATTACAGAGCGAAAATGTGCGAAAAAGCAGAAAACTTGCTTGAAAAAAAGACTGGAAACGAGTATTATATAGTATATATACGATTTTTTGTAGGAAGAAGGGAGTTGGAAGAATGGCATTACCAAGTATTTCTACACCAAAAGTGAAGATTGTGAATAAAGACTTAGAGGCATGGATCAGACTCCCTGCACTGGAAGAAGGAGAACACTATACGATCGAGTATCTGCACGATGTATTACGGGTGAACCAGATTACTTATGGAATTGATGAAGCACAGCTTCAGAAGATCCTCGATGAAGAAATCTATGAACAGGACGTACTGGTGGCAAGAGGCATACCGGCAGTAGAGGGACAGGATGGATTCTATGAGTATAAGGTGAATATGAACCTTGAGAAAAAGCCAAAGATACTGCCGGACGGATCCGTAGATTACTGGTCCATGTACAGTGTACAGTCGGTTCAGAAGGATCAGGTCATTGCGATATATCATCCGGCTGTAAAGGGAACAGATGGAATCGGAGTTTCCGGAAAACCGATTGCCGCAAGGGTTGCCAGAGAACAGGGAACACTTCGCGGAACCGGTTTTGGACGAAGTGAGGATTACCTTACCTATTTTTCGCTGATGGATGGGAAGATTGATATTGAGAATGATAAGATCAGGATCCAGCCAATCTATGAGGTGAGCGGAGATGCGAATCTTACTACCGGAAGCATAGATTTTACAGGAGATATTGTGATCCACGGCAGTGTGGAATCCGGAGTTACGATCAAGGCAACCGGAAGTATCACGATTGATGGAAACGTGGAAGCCTGTAATCTGGAAGCCGGTAAGGATATCATTTTAAGAAGTGGAATGGTCGGAGGGAACAAGGCACATGTCAGAACCAAAGGAAATCTGTATGCAAAGTTTATTGAGTATACAGTCATCCAGGTAGAGGGAGATATGGAGGCAGACGTATTGCTCAACTGCACAGTTGCGTGCAGAGGATCTATTCTGATCCAGGGCAGAACAGCGAAGATCATCGGTGGAGATGTCAGCGCAGTCAAGGGAATCAGGGCTACCACGATCGGAAATGAAGCGGAGATGCGGACAGCTGTTTCTGTTGGGGTAGGCACGGATTGCATAGCAAGGCTGAACCTGCTGAAGAAGAAGTTAGAAATCACCAAAATGGAAATTGACAAGATCGAACAGGGACTTGCCAAGTTTGAAGAGATGGAGAAGGAGCGTGGCGTCAGCTATCGGGAAGATCCGCGAAGAGTGGCGCTTCTGCGTACCAGAATCCAGAATATGGCGACACTCGCAGGGGATGAGGGTGAAGTGAAGCGGCTTGAGCATATGATCTCAGATGGAGCAAATGCAACGGTCTGTGTGACAAGAGATGTATTCCCTGGGGTATCCATAGCGATCAGGGATCAGATTTTAAATGTAAAAAACAATGCAAAGTGCGTAGAGTTCTATCATCTGAACGGAAAAATCTGCACGAGAACAGCAGAGGATTAACGGACAGTAACATGCAAAGGATTAAGAAATAAAAAAGAGCAGGATAGCATTTCAGGGGAAACAGGTTACAACCATAATTTTCCTGAAATGCTATTTTTATATTTCATATTATTGACGAAAAACTACTTTATTTTAATGGAAATTTCATAATTTGACATTGAAAGTGAATTCTTCCTATATTATAATCAATCAGTGAGAGAGAAATGATCAGTCAGTACAGGAAAGGTACGGAAATTAAGATGATAAATTTTGAAGAAGAATTGAAAAACTTTAAACCAAGTCTGGAAGTGGAAGAGGCAGAGCAGGCAATCTATAATCATGAGCTGACAGACATGACGGATGTTATGCAGGAAATGCTGCAGGAATTAAAGCAGCAGAACAGATAACAGGTAGATCACATGCACAGTGGCATGACAGATAGAGAGGTTTTTCATGAGATGTTATAATTGCGGTGCAGAACTTGGCAAGGGAGATAACTGCCAGAACTGCGGAACGAATGTAAAAGTATACAAAAAGATTTTGATGGCATCTAATGCCTATTACAATGATGCATTGGAGAAAGCCGGTGTCAGGGATTTGTCAGGGGCAATTGAGAGCCTGAAAATCAGTCTGCGTTTTAATAAATTAAATATTGATGCAAGAAATTTGCTTGGATTGATCTACTACGAGATGGGAGAAGTGGTGACTGCCCTCACGGAGTGGGTGATCAGTAAGAATTATCAGCCGAAGGATAATCTTGCGAGCAGGTACTTAGATGAAGTGCAGAAGAATCAGGCAAGACTGGATTCTGTCAATCAGACGATCAAGAAATACAATCAGGCATTGCTTTACTGCAAGCAGAACAGCCGTGATCTTGCAATCATTCAGTTGAAAAAAGTATTGTCGCTGAATCCAAAGCTGGTGAGTGGACATCAGCTTCTGGCGCTTTTATATATTCAGGAAGGACGCTATGATCTTGCGAAGAAATCACTGCGGAATGCCGGAAAAATTGATGCCAATAATACTGTGACACTGCGCTATCTGAAAGAAGCCAATGCAGCCTTAAGAGAGCAGAATCCGAGCAAGAAGCAGAAGAATGATGAACTCATTTCCTATCAGAGTGGCAATGAGACAATCATCCAGCCAAAATATCTGAAGGACAATTCTGCAGTCGGTACGATCATTAACATGGTGATCGGAATCGCAATCGGAATTGCAATCACCTGTTTCCTTGTGGTTCCTGGCGTGAGAAGAACCGTGATGAACAATACGAAAGCAGAAGTGCTGGATGCAAATAATACGATTTCTTCCAAGAATCAGACGATCACAAGCCTGCAGAGTCAGGTGGATGACCTTACCAGTCAGATCACGGATGCGAAGAACAGCGAGGAAGAATCTGCCAACAAACTGGAAAGCTATGACAAACTTCTGACTGCATATGAGACATACACCACAGGAGACATTGAGAAGGCAGGAGATGCATTGAGCAGTGTCAATGTGGATGACCTGAGTGCAGATGCAAAGAGTATTTATGATACCATCAATGCACAGGTGAATGCCGAATACATGGCTGCATTATATAAGGAAGGTTATGATGCATATTCCGGCAAAAAGTATGATGATGCCGTGAGTGCACTTTCCAAAGTCGTCGAGATGGATGAAAACTATGAGAATGGAAATGCACTGTACTATCTTGCACAGGCATACCGCAAGAACGAGGATATGGAAAATGCCAAAATCTATTATCAGAAAGTGGTAGAATTGTATCCAAATACAGAGCGCGCTGCAAACTCACAGAACTATCTGGATCAGAGTGAGACAGACACCGCCCGTTAATAAAAAGACAAACTGATATTAAAAAGTACGAAGGAGATCGAACCGGAAATTCCGGGGAGACTCCTTCTTTTTTTATTCATGACAATAAAATGTCTGCGGAGCGAGCATTCTATTGTTGAAAATCATAAGCAGAATGGAAAGAGAGGAACAAGAGCATGAAAAGCCAGTATATTATGGAAAAAGGATGTTTAGTTGTCTATGTGCCGCGTGAGTTAGACCATCATCAGGCAAACCGCATCCGCACGGAGACAGATCTTCTGATCGACACCTACCATGTCAGACATCTTGTGTTTGATTTTACAGAGACAGAGTTTATGGACAGCTCCGGGATTGGGGTGATCATCGGGCGGTGCAAAAACTTAGGCTATTCCGGTGGGGATGTGAGTGCGTGCCATCTGAACGAGCGCGTGGACAAGATATTTACCGTATCCGGGTTGAAAAAAATCATTCAGGTAAAAGAATAGGAGATAGTGGAGGAAGTAAAAATGAGCAGTCAGAACGAGATGAAACTGATATTTGATGCCAGGTCGGTGAATGAAAGTTTCGCCAGGGTGGCGGTGGCGGCATTTATAGCAGAATTAAACCCAACGTTAGACGAGATTGCGGATATCAAGACGGCCGTGTCCGAAGCGGTGACGAATGCGATCATTCATGGTTACCATGAACCGGAACAGAAAGTGGAACTCCTATGTCAGATTTGTGGGGATGAGGTTTCCATCACCGTTTCGGATACAGGAGCAGGCATTGCGGATGTGTCAAAAGCGATGGAACCTTTTTATACGACAAAACCGGAGTTAGAGCGTTCCGGGATGGGATTCTCTTTTATGGAAGCGTTTATGGACAGGCTTGAGGTAGTATCCGAGCCGGGAAAAGGGACAAGCGTACATATGGTAAGAAGACTGGGAAATCAGGAAGGCTAGCCTATGGTGCGACAGGCGGAACTGATCAGACAGGCACAGGATGGGGATAAAAAAGCCAGGGACAAAGTCGTTTCGGACAACCTTGGATTAGTGCACGCAATTGTCCGCAGATTTGAAAAAAGAGGGCATGACAGGGAGGAATTGTTTCAGATCGGATGTATCGGGCTGATCAAGGCGATCGATCATTTTGATCTGTCGTTAAACCTTGCATTTTCCACTTATGCAGTGCCTATGATCACAGGGGAGATACGGCGTTTCCTGCGTGACGATGGCATGGTGAAAGTGAGCAGGAGTTTAAAAGAAAATGGATACAAAATCAGCAGGGCAAAAGAAGTTCTCACAACAGAGCTTGGGAGAGATCCGAGTCTTTTGGAGCTATCTGCCATGACAGAACTTGGCACAGAGGAGATCGTGATGGCATTGGACGCTAACCGTGGGGTGGAGTCCATTTACCAGCCGGTCTGCGGCTCAGACGGAGATGAACTTTTACTCATTGACCAGATTGGAGATCAGAGCGATGTCTATGAGGAGCCGGAGAAGGAGGCTGTTTTAAACAAAATGGTGATCAGGCAGCTGATGGATACGCTCGACGAGACAGAACAGCAGATCATCCGGCTGCGGTATTTTGAAAATAAAACGCAGTGCGAGGTGGCAGGAATACTTGCAGTGACACAGGTGCAGATCAGCCGGAATGAGCGTAAAATCCTTGCAAAACTCCGGGCAAAACTGGAGTTATAACGTCATTTGCCGGAAAGAAAATCTTGAAGAGCGAAACCATCAATGATATAGTGAAAGGAGGAAACTCAAACAATAACCGGCAGTGATAGCAGACTGACAGAGCGTCAGGAGAGAGGGAGTACAAGAGCAGATGAATGGAACACAGATCAGTGATACACAGAGGAATAACAGAACCGCATTGACAGGGCATACCATAGAAGCGTTGATCGTGGTTGTCTTTTATGCGTGCAGATTTATCAGGGGAGAGCGGAGTCTTGGATATTTTCTGGTGATCACGGCATTGGCACTGATCCCGGTCATGCTGGGACAGTTTTTCTTTTTCAGGGACAGAGAGACAGGTATGATCAAACACACGGTAGGAATCGGATTTGCCATTACGTATTCCTTCATGGTGCTGACGACCGAGGAAGCGAACATTTATGTGCTTGTCATACCGATGATTTTACTTGTAAGTGTATTTAATGATGTAAAATTTTCCGTGCAGATCAATATAGGAACGGTTATCTTAAGCCTGATCATGACGATTGGTGGAGCTTTTACCGGAAAGTTCGGTTATCAGGGCAGCGATGAGGCAATCGTGCAGGTGACAGCCATGATACTTGTCGCAGTGTATTCTATCTATGCAGCGCAGACATCGAATGCAAACAATCAGCAGAAAATGGAGAATATTAAGGAAGCGCAGAGCAAGACAGAGCTTTTGCTGTCCGATATTTCCAATATGTCACAACAGATGCAGAGTGGAATGGAAGATATCTATGGAAAAGTTGAGAACCTCAACAGTGCTTCTAAATTGACCAAAGATGCAATGTCAGAGGTTGGCAGTGGTACGACGGAAACCGCAAACGCTGTGCAGACACAGATGCAGCAGACAGAAGCAATCCAGCAGAAAGTTGAGATGGTCAGCAGTGTTGCGGAACGCATTAACCAGAGTATGCAGCAGACTTTGCAGGTACTTGAGAGCGCAGGAAAAGATATGGATGTGCTTGTATCACAGGTAGATCATTCCGTAGAAAAAGGTGACAGCGTTGCAGGACAGCTAGAGACATTAGACAAATACATTGAAGAGATGCATTCCATCGTGGAGCTGATCTCCGGTATTACCTCGCAGACAAGCCTTTTAGCTTTAAATGCAAGTATTGAGGCGGCAAGAGCAGGTGAGGCAGGAAGAGGATTCTCTGTTGTTGCGACAGAGATTTCCGGTATGGCAACACAGACCAAAGAGGCAACGGTACATATTACAGAGTTGATCGAGAATATTTCCAATGCGATCAGCGAGGTGGTTTCGGTGGTGCGCGAGATGATAGGTGCAATTAATGAGGAAAAACAGTCCACAGAGAATACTGCCAATAATTTTTCGGATATCCAGAGCAATACGCTTGATATCCAGGGCAACATGGAGCAGTTAAACAGCAATATTGAGGAATTGAAAACTGCAAATGAACAGATCGTGCATTCGATTGAAACAATCTCGGCAATCTCAGAGGAGGTATCTGCACACGCAAATGAGACAATGAGTGCACAGGAAGATAATTCGGATGTACTGAACAAGATCACGGATCGTATGCAGCAGTTGATCGAACTTACAAAGCAGGAGGCATAATAACGTGAAAGCTTACGATAATTATATTTTTGATTTATATGGAACGCTGGCTGATATCCATACCGAGGAGAATGATCCTCTGGTATGGAAAAAGCTGGCGCTTTTTTATGGCTATTATGACGCCGATTATTCATCGGAAGAATTGAAAGAAAGATATGCTGCAATCATTGCAGGCGAGGAGTCTAAGATGAAATCTGAGAAAAAAGATGATGCTCATGAAGCACATCCGGAAGTTCAGATTGAAGAGGTCTTTCAGAAGCTTTTTGAGGAAAAAGGCGTGAAGGCAGATCCTACACTTGCCGTTCATGCAGGGCAGTTCTTCCGGATTCTCTCTACCGATTATGTAAAACTCTATGATGGAGTGACAGATTTGTTAGAAGCATTAAAAAAGAAGGGCAAAAAGATTTATCTGCTTTCGAATGCACAGCGCATTTTTACAGAGTATGAGATGCACACGCTTGGAATCGCAAAGTATTTTGACGATATTTTTATCTCTTCAACCTGTGGGGTAAAAAAACCGGACAGCAGATTTTTTCAATTATTGATTGATAAATATAATCTTGATATAACAAAAAGCGTCATGATTGGAAACGATGGCATAAGCGATATCGCAGGAGCTAAGAGTGTCGGACTCGATACCTTTTATATTCATTCGAACATTTCTCCAAAGCTGCCGGAAGAGACCGTCATATTACCGGATGGCACTGAAAAAAAACGGAAGGTCATGCCGGATGCAGACTTTGTGTTAGATGGAATGGACATGGAGAGAGTCAGGGAGCTGCTGCTCGGAGAATAAGAGGAGATTATCAGCGCAGATTACCTTCCATCCACAGTTCACAATTTCTTCACAAAATATTGGCACTCACCTCTTGACAGTGCTAACAACTCGTGATATAACATACTCGTAACAAAGGAAAACCACTGCGAAAGAAATTTCGTAACTGACAGAAGACGTTCCAGCCAGCAAGGTGGGAAGGTCTTTTCTTTCCATCAGAAAGTTTTTCAGAAGGTTTTTCTTTTTCACATAGATCACAGAGATAAATACGAGGGAGGTAAGCGTATGAACATTCAGAAATTTACTCAGAAATCAGTAGAAGCCATTAACGATTGTGAAAAGCTCGCCTATGAATATGGAAATCAGG
>ERZ833608.193-NODE-193-length-56089-cov-12.046454_pt1 | contig 56089 bp, 51 predicted proteins | sample MGYA00519694_ERZ833608 | MGnify/ENA primary metagenome ERZ833608 (study PRJEB31850, sample SAMEA3708742) | human gut metagenome | biome: human gut; feature: human-associated habitat; material: faeces | place: China | collected 2014 ... | reverse complement strand
TGAAGGCAGCCGCCGCCGCGCAGAATTCCGCATAGGTGCGCACGCGCAGGGCGCCCGCGGCGGCGATGAGCGCGTCGAAGGCGCGGTCCTCGCCCGCGTCCGTGCCGAAGCGCCCCGCGGCGAGGCGGTCGGCGGCGTAGCCTGCGCCCGGACCGGCGCGCAGCACGACGACGGGCTTCTTCTCTGCGGCCGCGCGGAGCGCGCTGAAGAAGGCCCGTGGATCACGCAGCGCCTCCACTTCGAGGGCGATCACGCGGGTCGCGGCGTCGCGCGCGAACCAGTCGATCAGCTCGGCCATGCCGACGTCCGCTTCGAGCCCCGTGTTGACGACGGCGCTGAAGCCGAGGCTCGCCTCGCCCGCGTGATCCATGAGACCCGTGGCGATCATCGCCGACTGCGCGAGAAGCGCGATGCCGCCCGCGGCGGGCATGCGCGGCCAGAAGCTCGCGTTCACGCCTGCGCGCGGCAGCACGAGGCCGATGGAGTTGGGGCCGATGAGGCGCGAGCCCATGCGCCGCGCGGCTTCGAGGAGCTCCGAGATCTCGATGCGGTCCGAGAGCGGCCCCTCCTCCTGCGGTGCAAAGAGCACGACGCCGGGCGGGTTGCGCGAGAGCTTTCCGAGCGCCCGCGCCAGGTGGCGCCGTCCCACGCAGAGGATCGCGAGGTCCACCGCGCGGTCGGGCAGGGCGTCCGCGTCCGGGTAGCAGGGACGCTCGCCGATGTAGCGGTACTTCGGGTTGACGGGCCAGAGCCGTTCGATGCCCGTTGAGAGGCTCACCGAGCGCCAGACGTGGAATCCGCGGCTCTCCGGATGGCCGCTCGCGCCGATGACGGCGACGGAGCGGGGCGCAAGCAGGGCGGAAAGCGGCGGTCGGAGCATGGTCGGGCCTGAGAGAAGGGTTTGACGTAGTGTAGCCATGAAATCAACCCGTGCGCAGTGCTTGCTAAACTGAAGGATGCGGGTTCAGAAGGCCGGAAGGGCGCCTGCGGACCCGCCGAAGAATCCCTGCATGGAGGCATGATGAAGGTCGACGGCATTCCCACGAGAACCATCCGCTCGGTTGACGACGGCACGGCGATCGAGATCATCGATCAGACGCTGCTGCCCTATCAGTTCGAAAAGCGCGTGCTTTCCGACTGGCGCGACTGCGTCGAGGCGATTGAAGTGATGCGCGTGCGCGGCGCGCCGCTCATCGGCATCACCGGTGCCTGGGCGGTCGTGCTCGCGGTGAAGGAGAACCCCGAGAACGGGCCGCTCCTCAAGGCGGCCGAGCGCATTCAGAACGCGCGTCCGACCGCGGTGAACCTCGCCTGGGCCGTGCAGCGCATGCTCACGGCGCTGCTCCCCCGTGAACCCGCGCTGCGCTTCGACGCGGCCGTACGGCTCGCCGAAGAGATGACGCAGGAGGACGTGAACGTCTGCCGCGCCGTGGGCGAGGCGGGCGCGGGGTTGATCGCGGCGCTCTACCAGAAGCTGCGCCGGCCCGTGAACATCCTCACGCACTGCAACGCCGGGTGGCTCGCCACGGTGGACTACGGCACCGCGCTCGCGCCCGTGTACCTCGCCTTCGAGCGCGGAACGCCGCTGCACGTCTGGGTGGACGAGACGCGTCCGCGCAACCAGGGGCTCCTCACGGCTTGGGAGCTCGGGCAGCAGGGCGTTCCGCACACGATCATCGCCGACAACGCGGGCGGGCAGCTCATGCAGCACGGCGACGTGGACATGGTGATCGTCGGCGCGGACCGCATCACACGCCGCGGCGACGTCGCCAACAAGATCGGCACCTACCTCAAGGCGCTCGCGGCCGCCGACAACGAGGTGCCCTTCTACGTGGCCGCGCCCTCGTCCACGATCGACTGGCACCTCACCGACGGCAAGCGCGAGATTCCGATCGAGAACCGCGCGCCTTCGGAAGTGCTCACCGTGCGTGGGCTCGACCACTCGGGTCGGGCCCTCACCGTGCAGCTCGCACCTCCCGAGGAGGCGGCGGCCAATCCCGCCTTCGACGTGACGCACAACCGCTTCATCACCGGAATCATCACCGAGCGCGGCGTCTTCGCCCCGACCGAGCTCGCCCCCGCCTTCGAGGACCAGATCGCCCATGCAGGACTCTGAGCTCGAGCTGCGCCGCGCCGTCATCGAGACGGCGCGGGAGATGAACCGCCGCGGCATCAACGTCAACAAGTCGGGCAACGTCTCGGCGCGCTTCGGCGCGGGGTTCCTGATCACGCCGACGGGGATCCCCTACGAGCGGCTCGAACCCGCCGACGTGGTCTACGTCGACCTCGAGACCGGCGCGGCCCACGGGCCGCGGCTCCCGAGCTCGGAGTGGGAGATGCACGCCGAGGCATACCGCACGCGCCCCGACGCGGGCGCGGTGGCGCACTGCCACTCGTGCTTCGCGACGGCGCTCGCCTGTCAGAACATGCCCATCCCGGCCTTCCACTACATGGTGGCCGCGGCCGGGGGCGACTCGATCGAGGTGGCGCCCTACGAGACCTTCGGCACGCGCGCATTGGCGCTCGCCGCCGCGCGGGCGCTCGAGAAGCGCAATGCGTGTCTTCTGGAGCACCACGGGTCGCTCGCTCTCGGCGCAACGCTCGACAAGACCCTGGCGCTGCTCGTCGAGGTGGAGAACCTCGCCCGGCAGTACGTGACGGTGCGCTCTTTGGGCGAGCCGCGGATCATCCCGGCCGACGAAATGGCCCGCGTCGTCGAGAAGTTCAGAACATACGGCAGACAGCCGGAGGAAAAGAAGTGAAGAAGCTCATTCCCGCGCCGGCCGCCTGGCTGCGCTGCGACGGTTCGACCGTATCGTGCACGGAGTCCGTGCGCGTGCTCGAGGAGAACTGGCACGAGCTCGCCGAGCTCCTCTCGGAGAGCTATGAGGACGCGGTGCTCCTCGGCGTCGGCAAGGCCGAGTTCAAGGCCGCGATGAAGTCGCTCATCGACCAGCTCGAGTGCGACTGGGCCGAGAAGACCGCCCCCGTGGAGTCGCGGCCGAAGGAGAAGTGAAGTGAAGAGCCGTCTCTCGGGCGCCCTGTGCGCCCTTTTCGCCGCTGCGGTGCTCGCCGGGTGCGCGCATCCGCAGCTCCTCGACATGGGCGAGAGCGAGACGCAGATCGTCTCGGAGCTCGGCGCTCCCGACGCGCGCACGCAGCTCTCCGACGGCCGCGTGCGGCTCGTCTACTCCGGCCAGGGCGCCGCGCAGGAGGTCTGGTGGCTCACGCTCGACGCCGCCGGACGGCTCGAGAAGCGCGAGAACGTGCTCGACCGCGAGCACTTCGCCCTCATCCGTCCGGGCGTCTCGACCGAGGCCGACGTGCATGCGCTCTTCGGCAAGTGCGCGCAGGAGTACACCTTCGCCCTCATCGACCAGCACGCCTGGATGTACCGCTTCAAAGACGAAGGGGCCTTCGACATGGCCTGCTGGGTGCAGTTCGACGTGAAGGGCGTCGTGACGGAGGTGGGGTACACGCTCGACCCGTGGAAGGAGCGCAACTTTCCCTTCAACTTCTGACCCCGGCCACCACGCGCCGACGGGAGACGACGTGAGCGACCTTGACCGAATCAAACGCGCCGCCGAAGGGCGGTGGCCCGAGATCTTCGCCGCCGCCGGGATGGATCCCGCGCACTTCGAGCGGGAGAACCGCCCGTGCCCCCTCTGCGGCGGGCGGGACCGCTTCAGCTTCTTCAAGAAGGAGGAGCAGGGCCGGTGGTTCTGCCGCGGCTGCGGCTGGGGCGACGGCATCGAGCTCGTGCGCAAGTTCACGCACCGCACGTTCCCCGAGACGCTTCGGTGGCTCGAGTCCCATCTCGGCCTGCCGCCCGAGGAGCGCCGGACGCCGGGCGTGCGTGCGCACGCGGAGGATCCGGAGGCGCGCCGCGCCGCGCGGCGTCAGCAGCTCCAGGAGGCCTGGGAGCGCGCCGCGCCGCTCACGGACCCCGCGGCCGAGCCCGTGCGGCGCTACCTCGCTTCGCGGGGGCTCGGGGGCTGCGACGCGAGCCCGATGCTGCGCGCCGAGGCGCTCGCTCCCTGCTGGGACGCCGCGGGCGATGGGCGCCCCCGGCTCGTCGGGCGCTTTCCGACGATGCTCGCGCGGGTGACGGACGCCGCAGGCGGCCTCATCACGCTCCACCGCACCTTCCTCACGCCCGAGGGCGCCAAGGCGCCGGTGCCCGCCGCGAAGAAGCTCGCGCCCGGCGCCGTCGAGGGCGGCCTCGTGCGGCTCTTCCCGCCGACGGCGATCCTCTGCCTTGCCGAAGGAATCGAAACGGCACTCTCGGTGCACGAGATGACGGGGCTGCCCGCCTGGAGCGCGATTTCGCTCACGGGCTTCCGGCGCTTTGAGACCGTGCCGGAGTGCGTCGAGGTCGTGCGCATCTGCGGCGACAACGATCGCTCCTACGCCGGCGCGGCCGGCGCCTACGAGCTCGCCGCGCGCCTGAAGCGAAGCCGCCCTGGGCTCGAGGTGAGCGTGCACATCCCGGCCGAGGCCGGGACGGACTGGAACGACGTGCTCATGCGGGGCGGCGGGCTTTCCTTTTAGGAGCGCTTCGCGCCGCTTCTCTTCGTGAGCACCGTGGCGCTCACGCCCGCGCAGATGATGATCGCGATGCCCGCGGCGGTCGCGGGCGCGATCGGCTCGGCGAAGACCACGAAGCCGAGGACAGCGGCGAAGACGATCGCGGAGAACTGCAGCGCGCTCGTGAGGAGCATGTTGCCCGCGCCCCAGGCGCGCGTGAGGCAGAGCTGCGCGAGGGTGGCCGTGACGCCGATGCCGAGGAGCGCCGGGAGGTTCTCCGCATGCATCGGGGTGAGGCCGCCCGCGGTGACGAGCTGTCCGAGGAGGCCGCAGGTCGTGCCGAAGAGCGTGAAGTAGAAGACGATGCGCCAGTCGGGCTCGCCGAGCTTCGTGAGGCCCTTCACCTGCATGTAGGCGAGCGCGGAGAAGAAGCCCGATGTGAGGCCGATCAAGGCCGCGGTCTCCTCGCCCGCGTGCACTTCGGGGCGCAGTGCGAGCACAACGCCGACGAAGCCCGCCGCGACGGCGGCGAGAAGCCCCGCGCTCGGCCGACCGCCCGCGCGCAGCGTGAGGATCGAAACGAAGAGCGCCATGTAGAGCGGGCTCGTGTAGTTGAGCGTCATCGAGGTGCCGAGCGGCAGCACGCCGAGCGTCCAGAACCAGATCGTGAGGCCGAGCGTGCCGAAGAAGCTCCGCTTCATGTGCGAGAAGAAGAACTTCGTGCGCAGGCTGCGCCGCGTGAGGAGCACCCAGAGGGCGATGGCGGCGAGGCCGAAGAGCGAGCGGTAGAAGACGAGCTCGAAGGTCGAGAAGTGTTCGGCGCCGAGCTTCGTGCAGACGGCCATCAGCGAGAAGAGAAGCGATGCGGCGAGCATCCAGAGGCTTTGCATGGCGGACCCTGGCGGTGGGCGGTTTTCAGGGATAAACAAAAGCCCCGCGGCTGGCGGGGCTTTCAAGAGCGTCCGCACCGAAGGGGCTCCGTCGTCGGGGGCCCTTCGGAGGACGCTCGGGGAAGAGCGTGTGCAGACGGGGTTACTGCGCCGTCTCCTCCTTCTTCGGCTCGCGGCGCAGCTTGATGTGCAGCTCGCGGAGCTGCTTCTCGTCCACGGGCGACGGGGCCTGCGTGAGCAGGCACTGAGCGCGCTGCGTCTTCGGGAAGGCGATCACGTCGCGGATCGACGGAGCGTCCACCATCATCGCGACGATGCGGTCGAGGCCGAAGGCGAGGCCGCCGTGGGGAGGCGCACCGAACTGCAGGGCGTCGAGCAGGAAGCCGAACTTGCGGCGGGCTTCGTCATGGTCGATCTTGAGCGCGGCGAAGACCTTCTCCTGAACGTCCTCGCGGTGGATACGGATCGAGCCGCCGCCGATCTCCCAGCCGTTGAGCACGCAGTCGTAGGCCTTGGCGTAGCAGTGCTCCGGATCCGTGAGGAGCTTGTCCTCGTCGCCGTCGAGCGGGCAGGTGAACGGATGGTGGCAGGCGACCCAGCGCTGGTCTTCCTCGGAGTACTCGAACATCGGGAAGTTGATGACCCAGAGGGGCTTCCAGCCGGCCTTGAAGAGGCCGTTCTTCTGGCCGAACTCGGAGTGGCCGATCTTCAGGCGCAGCGCACCGAGGCTGTCCCAGACGATCTTGGCCTTGTCGGCGCCGAAGAAGACGACGTCGCCGTCCTTGGCGCCCACGCGGGCGAGGATGCCGTTGAGCTCGTCGTCGGAGAGGTTCTTCACGATCGGCGACTGCAGACCTTCGCGGCCGCGGGCGATCTCGTTGACCTTGATGTAGGCGAGGCCCTTGGCGCCGTAGATCTTGACGAACTCGGTGTAGGCGTCGATCTCGGAGCGCGGCATCGAAGCGGCCCCCGGGACGCACATGGCGACCACCTTGCCGTTGTGGAGCGACTTGACGCCCGAGAACACCTTGAAGGCGGAGTTCGCGACGATGTCGGTCACTTCATGCAGGCGCAGGCTGATGCGCAGGTCGGGCTTGTCCGAGCCGTACATCGCCATCGCGTCGTCGTAGAGCATGACGGGGAACGGATCGACGAGGTCGACGTTGATCGCCTCCTTGAAGACCGTGCGGACGAGCTTCTCCATCAGGGAGCGGATCTCGTCCATGTTCATGAACGAGGTCTCGATATCGACCTGGGTGAACTCGGGCTGGCGGTCGGCTCGGAGGTCTTCGTCGCGGAAGCACTTGACGATCTGGTAGTAGCGGTCGAAGCCGGCGACCATCAGCATCTGCTTGAAGAGCTGCGGGGACTGCGGCAGGGCGTAGAAGCACCCATCCTGAACGCGCGAGGGCACGAGGTAGTCGCGGGCGCCTTCAGGCGTGGAGCGCGTGAGGGCCGGCGTCTCGATGTCGATGAAGCCGTTGGCGTCGAGGAACTTGCGGAAAGCCATCGCGGCGCGGTAGCGCGTGCGGACGTTCTTCTGCATCACCGGGCGGCGCAGGTCGAGCACGCGGTACGTGAGGCGCGTCGTCTCGGAGAGGTTCTCGTCGTCGAGGTGGAACGGGGGCGTCGCGGACGGGTTGAGGATCTCGAGGTCGTGGCAGAGCACCTCAACGCCGCCGGAGATCAGGGAGTCGTTCTTCGTGCCTTCCGGGCGGGCGCGCACGAGGCCGACCACCTTGAGGCAGTATTCGTTGCGGCAGCGGTCGGCGGTGGCGAACACCTCCGGACGATCCGGATCGCAGACGACCTGCACGAGGCCTTCACGGTCGCGCAGGTCGATGAAGATCACGCCGCCGTGGTCGCGGCGTCGATGGGCCCAACCGTAGAGGGTCACAGTCTGGCCGATGAAGGACTCGTCGACCAAGCCAGAGTACACGGTTCGCATACAAACTCCCAGATTTGCCGGCTCCGCGATGGAGCGGCAGGGTAGAAAAACAAGAAAAAATGAGGCGCGGCCGAGGCCCTTTCAGGTGGCTCGGGCGACCTTGAAATTCTTCGCGCGCGTCCGGAGACGAGGGCGCTCAGGTGGCGCCGTCAGGGTTCTTCCGGACATGCCGTCGCTGTAGTTTAGCTCGAACGCTCCTTCTCCGAGGACGTTTGCCCCACGGCCGCCGGGCGCGCGGCCTTCCCGGCCCGGTCCGCCGGACCGAAGTCGGGGGCGGAGGTCGGGGTCATGACGCCCAGGGAGACGTGGAACTTGAACGCGTCTTCGACCGTGGTCGAGGTCGGCCGCGCATCCTTCTTCTCGATCATCATCACGTAGCCCGAGGTCGGGTTGGGCGCCGTCGGGACGAAGACCGTCATCATGTCCGTGCCTTTGAGTTCGGCAAGCGTGCGCTCGGAGGGCGTCGATACGACGAAGCCGTAGGTCCAGCACCCGGCGCGCGGGAATTCGACGAGCACGACGTCGCGGAAGCTCTGCGTGCGGTCCGAGAGGACGGTCTCCATGATCTGTTTCACGCCCGAATAGATCGGACGCACCACCGGGATCTTCTCGAGGAGCCGCTCCCAGTGCTTGACGAACCACTGGCCGATGAAGTTCGCGACGAGGATGCCCGTCACGAAGATGAGCGCGGCGGCGATGACGAGGCCGATGCCCGGGATGCTCATGCCGAGCCACGCGTCGGGGCGCAGGTCGGGCGGCAGGAGCTGCACGACCGAGTCCGACCAGCGGATGATGGTTTCGAGCACCCAGAGGGTGATGGCGAGCGGGACCCAGAGGAGAAGCCCTGCGGAAAAGTACTTCTTGAGCATGTTCGCTGCGGCGTCCGAGGGGGCGCCTGTGAGCCTGAGAAGAAAGAAGGCCGCGCGGCGGGCGGTTCCCGCAGCACGGCCTTTGGGTTTGCGCGGCTCCCCGACGGGGCCGCGGAGGCACGGAGGAGCGCTCCCGCTGAGGGGAGGGCTACTTATCCGTGTGGCGGTGGGCCGCCGGCACGGCCTTCGGGCCGCCGCTGAAGTCCGTGGCCGCCCAGCCCGTGCCCTTGAGTTCGAACCCGGGGGCGGAGAGCTCCTTGCGGAAGGTTTCCTTGCCGCACTTGGGACATTTCGTCAGGGGCTTGTCGCTCATCTTCTGCAGGTACTCCTTTTCGAAGCCGCAGGATGTGCACTTGTACTCGTAAATCGGCATGATCAGAGGCCCCTCGTGAAAGGGGCGCAATAGGGTTTTGTTGGCGGGCGAATTATAGAAAACCGGCGCCGGCCGATGGGGGCCGGACGCCGGTCCGGTGTGGTGCGGGGCTCCGTGCGGGGCCCGCGTGGAGGACGCGTCAGTCCTCTTCGTCGCGCTTGTAGTGCGAGGCGAGCTCGGCCTGGCGCGCGGCCGGCACGGGCTGGTAGCTCGCGAGCTCCATGCTCCACGCGCCCGTGCCCTGCGTGAGCGCGTGCAGGCGCGTCGCGTAGTCCTCGAGCTCGGCGAGCGGCACGAGGGCGGTCACCTCCATGTCGCCGCCCGGGAGCGCCTCGGTGTTGGTCACCTGGCCGCGGCGGCCGGCGAGGTCGCCCGCAATGTCGCCCATGTACGCCTCGGGCGCGGTCACCTCGACGGTGACGATCGGCTCGAGCACCTGGGGCGCGGCCTTGGCGAGCGCGTCGAGGAAGGCCTTGCGGCCCGCGGCGACGAAGGCCACTTCCTTCGAGTCCACGGGATGGCTCTTGCCGTCGTAGACGATGACCTTCACGTCTTCGAGCGGGTAGCCCGCGACGTAGCCGCGCGCGAGCACTTCGCGCACGCCCTTCTCGACGGCCGGGATGAGGTTGTACGGAATAACGCCGCCCTTCACCTGGTCCACGAACTCGAAGCCCGCGCCGCGCGGCAGCGGCTCGACCTTGAGGTACACCTCGCCGAACTGGCCCGCGCCGCCCGTCTGCTTCTTGTGGCGCGCGTGGCCTTCGGCGGGCGCGGAGATCGTTTCGCGGTACGGGATCGAGGGCGCCGCCGTCTCAACCTCAAGCTTGAAGTTCGCGCGCATGCGGTTGAGGATCGAGCGCACGTGCATGTCGGTGAGGCCGCGGATCACGGTCTCGTTGAGCACCGTGTCGTGCTCGACCGCCATCGTCGGATCTTCGTCCTGCATCTTCGCGAGCACCTCGTTCATACGCGACTCGTCGCCGCGGCGCTTCGGCCGGATCGCGAGGCCGTACATGGGCTTGGGGAAGTTGATCGGACGCATCCGCACGCCCGCGTCGGTCGGGTCGCCGTGGATCACCGAGCCGTAGTGCAGCTCGTCGATCTTGGCGAGCGCGCCGATGTCGCCCGGGCTGAGGAAGTCCGTCTCCTGGGTGTTCTTGCCCTGCAGAATGAGCGGGCGCGGGGCCTTGATCGCCTTTTTGCTGTCGTCCACGTAGGTCACGGAGTCCTTGCGGATCGTGCCCTGATGGACGCGGAAGATGCCGATCTTGCCCACGTACGGGTCGTTCACGATCTTGAAGACCTGCGCGACCACGGGCATGTTTTTGTCGGGGTAGGTGCGGAAGGGCGATCCGTCGGCCTTCTGGAAGAGCGCGTCGTTCGCCTCGCCCGGGTGCGGGAGGTGGCGGATGATCACCTTCATGAAGTCGCGGATGCCGATCAGGTTCTTCGCCGAGGTGAAGCACACGGGGATCACGTGCCCTTCGCGGAGCGCCTTCGTGACGAGCGGGTGCAACAGACGCGGATCGACGCTGCCCTCCTCGAGGTAGCGCTCGAGCATCTCGTCGTCCTCCTCGACCACGCGCTCGATGAAGGCGCGGTGCACCTCCTCGACGGTCATGATGTCACTGTCGCCGTCTTCGCGGTCGAAGCAGTCGATCACGTGGGTGCGGTTGCGCGTCGGGAGGTTGATCGGCAGCACGCCCGGACCCCAGGTCTCGCGCAGCTCCTCGAGGCACTTCTCAAGGTTGGCGTCGGGGAGGTCGAACTTGTTGATGACGATCATGCGGCACAGGCCGCGCTCTTCGGCCGCGGCCATCATGCGGCGCGTGAGGAGCTCGGGGCCGCGCGTCGGGTCGATCACGGCGCAGACGGTCTTCACGGCGTCGAGCGCCGAGAGGTCCTGACCGAGGTAGTCGGGGTAGCCCGGGGTGTCGAGAATGTGGATGCGCACCGGCGTGAGGTCCGTCATCGCCGTGTCGACGTGCGCCACCGCGAGGCGGATCGAGTGGCCCACCTCCTTTTCGAGCGCGTCGTTGTCGCACATCGTGTTGCCGCGCTCGACGCTGCCGAGTTCGGGGATCATGCCGGAGCGGTAGAGCATCGCCTCGATGAGGGACGTCTTGCCGCAGGAGCCGTGGCCGACGAGGGCCAGAGTGCGCAGATTCTCGGTGGAGTAGTTGCTCATGGCTGATCCTTCTTAAGGAGTGGATTCAGACCATTGTGCGCCCCCCGCGTCCGGATGGGGAGGGTACTCCGGGTAAGTCTTGATTGCGAATGCTCGACAAAACAAAAAACGGCCGGAGGGCCGTTTTCGTGCAATACTTGAAGGTTCCGCTCCGCTCAGACGGGCGCGCCGGGGCGCACCACAAGCTGATAGCCGACACCGCGGATGCTTTCAATCGCAAGCTGCTTGCCGATCACGGCAATGAGCTTGTGGCGGATCGAGGAGACGTGCACGTCGATCGCGCGGTCGTAGGGGCCCATCGGACGGCCGAGCACCTTCGGGTAGATCTCCTCCTTTGAAACGGGCTTCCCCACGTTGCGCGCGAGGAGCTCGAAGAGCGAGAACTCGGTGCTCGTGAGCTCGATCGCGGCGTTGTCGGTCGTGACGGAGCGCTGCGTCGGATTGACGGTGACCGGGCCAACGGTGATCGGCGAGGCGACGGCGCGCGAGGAGGAGGTGCGGCGCAGGATCGCGTTGATGCGCGCGACGAGCTCGCGCGGCGGGCAGGGTTTCTGCACGTAGTCGTCCGCGCCGAGCTCAAGGCCGACGATGCGGTCCACGGGATCACCCTTGGCGGTGAGCATCAGGACCGGAATCTCGGACTTCTTGCGCAGCTCTTTGAGGACTTCGACGCCGTTCATGCCGGGCATCATCACGTCGAGCACGATGAGGTCGAAGTTGCCGCGGGCGGCCTGCTCGAGTCCCTCGGGTCCGCTGTGCGCGGGCGTGGTCTGGAATCCTTCGAGCGTGAGGTAGTCGACGAGGAGCGTGACGAGATCGACGTCGTCGTCGATGATGAGGATGCGGCGCGGAGTCTTAAACATTTAGTCTACTGATGCAGAACAAGATTCCCGGCAATCTTAACAACAATTTTTTAATTTCAGATCGAACCGGGTTGAAACCTACGCCCGCCGGCCACTGCAAGGGGCAGAAACCATTTCTCACATTTTCCGGAGAAAAGTTAACGTGGTGCCCGTGACGAACTCAGTGTTTCCCAAGGGTGTTTTTTGAGAATGTCCGGAAAGAAATCCCCTTTGCTGGAGATACATCAGATGCATAAGAAACTGCGGACGGCGCCCGTAGCCGCCGCGCTCTCCCTCGCGCTCGCCGGCTGTGCGGTGCAGGCGCCGGACCTCGAGCGGATGACCGCGCAGACGGCGCCCGAGACCTGGCAGCGCTCGTCGCTCCCCGCGGGGTCCGTCCTCTCCTGGGAGAACTTCTGGGAGCGTTGGGCCGATCCGGTCCTCCCGCGCCTCATCGAGAAGGCGCTCGCGGCCAATCCGGACGTCGAGACCGCCGCGGCCAACCTGCGTGCGGCGCGCGCCTCGGTGACGGCGGCGGACGCCGTGCTCTGGCCGAGCGCGAAGGCGGGGGTCGACGCGGGCCGCATCCGCTCGAACGGCTCGACGAGAAGCTCCTATTCGCTCGAAGGTTCGGGCTCGCTCTCGCTCAACCTCGCCGGCGCGGAGTTCTGGGAGGCCGACGCCGCCGAGCTCAAGGCGCTCGCCTCCTACTACACGCTCGAAGACGTGCGCGCGGCGACCGCCGCCGCGGTCGCCGAGGCGTACGTGAACCTGCGCGCCGCCGAGGCGCAGCTCGAGATCGTCAAGAAGTCGCTCTCCAACTACATGGAGACCGCGGACACCTCGCGCTGGCAGTTTGAAGCGGGCACCGGGGCGGCCTCGGAGGCCGAGGACGCGCAGGTGCAGCTCGCTTCGGCCCGCGCGCGCATCCCGACCCTGGAGGGCGGGATCCTGCAGTACCGCAACGCCCTCATGCGGCTGACGGCGACCCCGGTCGCCGAGCTCGGCCTCGAGGCGACGGGCCGCGTGCCCGTGCCGCCCGACGGCGCGGCCGCGGTGATTCCCGCCGAGACCCTCGCCCACCGGCCCGACGTCCGCGCTGCGCGCCGCACGGTCGAGGCGGCCGTGGAGAGCCTGAGGAGTGCGAAGAGCAGCTTCTTCCCGACGCTTTCGCTTTCGGGGAACATCGGTACGACCGCCGCGGTCGTGAGCGCGCTCGGCGCCGCCGGCACGGGCGTCGCGGGACTCTCCGCGGCGCTCTCCGCGCCGATCCTCAACTGGGGGGCGCTCATCGCGGGTGAGGAGAGCGCCGCGGCCGAGCTCGACCGCACGGTTGCGGCCTACCGCTCGACCCTCCTCTCGGCGCTCGAGGAGACCGACAACGCGCTCGCCTCGATCGCCAACACTGAACGGCGCCGCACGGATCTCGAGCGCGCCGTCGAGCACGCCCGCACGGCCGAGATGCTCTCGCGCCAGGAGTACGAGGCGGGCATCGGCGACTACACGATGCTGCTCTCCACGCAGCGCTCGCTCCTCTCGGCCGAAGAGACGGAGCTCACCAACCGCGCCGACCGCGCCAAGGCCTACGTCACCCTCTACCGGGCCCTGGGCGGCGCATGGGCCGTGGAGGACGCCCGGCGGGCGCCCGGCAGCGACACGAATGAAGACCGTTGAGAACGGGACGGAAAGGAAGAGAAATGACTGAAGAGAAGAACGACGCCCGCAACGCTCCCGCGGCGGTCGAGAAGCTTTTGGGCGAGAAGCGCCGGCCCTGGTACGTGCGCGCCGTGCCCGTCGTGGTGGTACTCGCGCTCGCCGCGGGCGGGGCCTGGTGGTGGCAGAAGAGCGCCGCGGGCACGCAGAAGGTGAACTACGTCACCGAACGGGTCGTGCGCGGCCCGATCAGCGTCACCGTGTCGGCCGACGGCACCCTCAAGCCCACCCGCACGGTCACGCTCGGCTCGGAGCTCTCCGGGATCGTGCGCAAGGTGAACGTGGACGTGAACGACTCGATCTCGACGGGCGACGTCCTGATCGAGCTCGACACGCGCAACCTCGAGTCCAAGGTGGCGAGCGCCCGCGCGTCCCTCGCGAGCGCGAAGGCGCAGCTCGCGCAGAACCGCGCGACTCTGAATGAGGCCGAGGTGAAGGACCGGCGCCTCAAGGAACTCAACAAGCTCTCGGGCGGCAAGATGCCCTCGCGCACGGACCTCGACGCCCAGGAAGCCGCGGTCGCCACGGCGCGCGCCGCCCTCGAAGTGGCCAAGGCGAACATCGCCGACGCCGAGGCCTCGCTCTCGCAGACCGAGACCGACCTCTCGAAGGCGATGATCAAGTCGCCGATCGACGGCGTCGTGCTCGCGCGCTCCGTCGAACCGGGCTACGCCGTCGCCGCGAGCCTGCAGGCGGTCGAACTGCTGTCGCTTGCGACCGACCTCTCCGAGCTCGAACTCCAGGTGAACGTGGACGAAGCCGACATCGGCAGCGTCCAGGCCGGTCAGAAGGCCTTCTTCACGGTGAGCGCCTATCCGGACAAGAAGTTCCCCGCGACCCTGACGAAGGTCGCCTTCGGCTCGACCACGACCGAGAACGTCGTCACCTACACGACCTATCTCGACGTGAAGAACCCCGAGCTGCAGCTCCGGCCCGGCATGACCGCGTCGGCGACGATCTCGACCGCGCACAAGGACCAGGTGCTCCTCGTGCCGAATTCGGCCCTGCGCTTCGTGCCCAACAAGAACGCGGGCGCGGAGGAGGCCTCCGCGGGATCGGGCATGCGTTCGGCCTTCATGTCCGGCCCCCCGCGGGGCGGCCGCGGCGGCTCGGGCAAGACCGCCAAGGAGGAGTCGGGCGCGCAGCATGCGCAGCGCATGCGCACGCTCTACGTACTCCGCGGCGGCGAGGCCGTACCCGTCACCGTGACGACGGGCCTCACCGACGGCGCGCACACGGAGATCGTTTCGGGCGAAATCTCCGAGTCCGACGCCGTGATCGTTGATCAGCAGCGCGCGAAGTCCTGAGCGGAGGCGACATGACAGACTCCCCGCTCATTGAATTCCGCGGGATCGGCAAGCGCTACGGCGAAGGCGAGGCGGCCTTCGTCGCGCTCCACCACATCGACCTCACGATCCGACAGGGCGAATTCGTCGCGATCATGGGACCGTCGGGTTCGGGCAAGTCCACCGCGATGAACATCATCGGCGCGCTCGACCGTCCGTCCTGGGGCGAATACCTCTTCGAAGGGGTGCACGTCGAGGGGCTCACGAACGACGAGCGCGCGCTCCTGCGCCGCCGCTACATCGGCTTCGTCTTCCAGGGCTTCAACCTGTTGCCGCGGACGACGGCGCTCGAAAACGTCGAGCTGCCGCTCCTCTACCGGGGCCTGAAGCGCGCGGAGCGCCGCGAGCTCGCCCGCGCCGCCCTTGAGCGCGTGGGGCTCCTCGACTGGGAGCACCACACGCCCGCGGAGCTTTCCGGCGGCCAGCAGCAGCGCGTCGCCATCGCCCGCGCGATCGTGATCAAGCCGAAGCTCCTGCTCGCGGACGAACCGACGGGGAGCCTTGACAGCGCGCGCAGCGTCGAGATCATGAAGCTTCTCAGCGATCTCAATGAATCCGAGGGCATCACCGTCGCGCTCGTCACCCACGAGCTCGACATGGCCCTCTACGCCAAGCGCCACGTGGTCTTCAAGGACGGCGCGCTCGTGCGCGACGACCGGGGGCTCCCCGGCCGGGGGCCCGCCGCACATGACGAAGGGAGGTCGAAGTGATCGGCAACGCACTGCTTCTCGCGCTCAGGCAGATCTGGCGCAACCCGATGCGCAGCCTTCTCACCGTGCTCGGCGTCGTGATCGGCGTCGCCGCGGTGATCACGATGGTGACGATCGGCAACGGCGCGAGCTCGGCGATCAAGGCCGAGATCGAGTCCTTCGGCAACAACCAGATCATGTTGCGCCCGGGCATGCGCCTCGGGCCCGGGCAGAAGATCGGCGCGCCGGACTTCAAGGAGGGGGATGCCGAAGCGATCCTCACGCAGCTCGCCGGCGTCGTCGCCGTGGCGCCGCAGGTCTCCAAGAGCGTCACGCTCGTGGCGAACGGCCGCAACTGGCAGTCGAGCATCACCGGGACGACCTCGAGCTACTTCACGATCGACAACCGCACGATCGCGGACGGCCGGAACTTCGAGCCGGTCGAGGAGCGGGCGGGTTCGGCCGTCTGCGTGATCGGCTCGACCATTGCGAACGAACTCTTCGGGCGCACCGCGGGCGTCGTGGGCGAGCAGATCCGCACGGGGAGTTTTTCGTGCCGCGTGATTGGGCTTCTCAAGACCAAGGGGTCGGCCGCGATGGGCGGCGACCAGGACGACGTCGTGGTGATGCCGATCAAGACGGTTCAGCGCCGCCTCATCGGCAAGAACAAGGTCTCCGCGCTCCTCATCCTGATGAACGCGGACTCGGACCGCGATCGCCTCAAGGACGCGATCAAGGAGCTCATGCGCGAGCGCCGCTCCCTCTCGGCGGGCGACGACGACAACTTCCAGATCATGGACACGGCCGAAATCGCCGCCAAGGTGGCGAGCACGACGGGCATCATGACGACGCTCCTCGCGGCTGTGGCGGGCGTGAGCCTCCTCGTGGGCGGCATCGGCATCATGAACATCATGCTCGTGTCGGTGACCGAGCGCACGCGCGAAATCGGCATCCGCCTCGCCATCGGCGCGCTCGGGCGAGAGGTGCTGCTGCAGTTCCTCATCGAGGCGCTCATGCTCGGCTGCATGGGCGGGCTTCTCGGCATGGCGCTCGCCTTCGTCGCCTCCTGGGGGGGCTGCGCCTGGATGAACGTGCCCTTTGCGGTTGACCCGGGCATCAACCTCCTCGCCTTCTCCGTCTCCGCCTTCACGGGCATCGTCTTCGGGTTCTTCCCGGCGCGGCGCGCGGCGCGGCTCGACCCGATCGAGGCGGTGCGGCACGAGTAGCTCCGGCTACGCACCCCGCCCGAGATGCGCAAAAGGCCCGGAACTCCGATGGAGCGCCGGGCCTTTTGCTGCGGGGCGGCTCGAGGCCGAGCCGCCCCGGGTTGGGAAGGACGATCAGAACGGAACGTCTTCCTCCAACTGATCAATCGGACTCGAGGCCGCGGCGGGCGAGGGCTGCGGCGCCGGGGCCTGCTGACGGGCGGGGGCGGGACGGGGCGCGGACTCGAAGCCGTCCGGCGAGGGCGCGTAGCCCGCGTCGCCGCCGTCCTGACGGTCGTTGCGGCCGCCGACGAACTGCATGTTCTCGGCGACGATTTCGGTGGTCCAGCGGTCGTTGCCGTTCTGGTCGGTCCATTTGCGGGTGCGCAGACGGCCTTCGATGAAGACCGAGCGGCCCTTCTTCAGATAGTCCTTGGCGAGTTCGGCGGAGCGGCCGAAGAGCACGACGCGGTGCCATTCGGTCTCTTCGGTGAGCTGGCCGTCGCGGTTCTTGTAGCGGCGGGAGGTGGCCAGACGCAGCGTGGCGATGGCCGTGCCGCCGTCGGGGGTGTAGCGGACTTCAGGATCGGCGCCGAGATTGCCGAGGAGCATTACCTTGTTGAGGGAAGCCATTTTCGGGACAAAATCAAAAAGTTACGGGATCAAAAACTAAGCTCAGGCTTCCTCAGGCTCTCGGCCGGAGCGTGGGGGCTCCTTCATGCCAATCGCTGAGGCGAGCCACAGAAGCATAGCAAAAGCACAGGTGAAGAAGACGGCCTCGGCTCCCCAGTGGAGCGTGATCCAGCCGCCCAAGGCGCCGCCGGCGAAGAGGCCGAAGTTCTGCAAGGTGTTGTAGATCCCGAGGGCGAGTCCCTTGTCACGCGGCGGCGCGAGCCGCGAGATGAGGCTCGGCAGCGTCGCCTCGAGCACGTTGAAGCCGCTGAAGAAGAGGCCGAGAAGGAAGCTGATCTCCCAAATCGAGTGCATCAGATAGGCGAAGAGCACGAAGGCCGCGCAGAAGAACCCGAGCACCCAGCGCATGATGCGCACGACGGCGTTGCGCCGCTCGCCGATGATGATGAGGGGCGCCATCACGGTGAAGCCTGCGAGCACGGCCGGCAGATAGACCCACCAATGGTGCTCGGAGGGGAGCCCCATTTCGGTCAGCCGCGTCGGAATCACGACGAAGACCGCCATGAGTGCGGCGTGGAGCACGAAGATGCCGATGTTGAGGCGCAGCAGCTGCGGCTCGAGCGCGATTTCGCGCCAGGTCTTGTCGGGTTCGGGCTCGTGGTGCCGGCCGGGTGCCTCCGGGACGATGAAGCGCACGACGAAGACCGCGGCGACGGCGAGCACGCCCGTGAGGAGGAAGATCCCCGGGAGGCCCCAGAGGCGGGCGAGGGGCGGCGCGATCACCATCGAGAGGGCGAAGGTGAGTCCGATCGAGGCGCCCACCATCGCCATGGCGCGCGTGATCACCGCGTGGCGCACCGAGTCGGAGATGAAGGCGGTCACGGCCGCGGAGATCGCGCCCGCACCCTGGACGGCGCGGCCGAGGAAGATCCCCCAGATCGTGTCCGCCGAGGCGGCGATGAGCGACCCGGCGGCGAAGACGACGAGCCCCGCGAGGATCACGGGCTTCCTGCCGAAGCGGTCCGAGGCGGCCCCGAGGGGGATCTGCAGCACCCCTTGGGCGAGGCCGTAGATGCCGAGCGTGAGGCCGACCATGAACGCGTCGTCGCCGCCCGGAAGGTCGTGCGCGTAGACGGCGAAGACGGGGAGGATCACGAAGAGGCCGAGCATGCGCAGCGCGAAGATGCTCGCGAGGGTGATGCTCGACTTCTTCTCCCGGGAGGTCATGCGCGTGGCGTTCTGGGCGGTCATGGAGGGCTTGAATCCTTGTTCTTTTCGTGGACGGGCGGGCGCTCGACGGCCGCGCCGCATGACCGGGTTATAGTTTTTCCATTTTGCTCACTCCTTAAGCCGTCTCTTCGAATGGAAGGGAAGCGGCCTCCGGCATGGACCAGATCATCATCCGCGGCGCACGCACGCACAACCTGAAGAACGTCTCGCTTGAACTTCCGCGCGGGCGCTACATCGTCTTCACCGGTCCTTCGGGCTCGGGCAAGAGTTCGCTCGCCTTCGACACGCTCTACGCCGAGGGCGAGCGGCGCTACGTCGAGAGCCTTTCGCCCGGGGCGCGGCAGTTCCTGGAGCGCCTTCCCCGGCCCGACGTGGACGAGGTATCCGGGGTGCCGCCCGCGGTCGCCATCGACCAGAAGAGCGCCGGCGGCGGCGCGCGCTCGACGGTGGGCACGCTCACCGAATGCGCGGACTACCTGCGCGTGCTCTACGCCCGCGCGGGGACGCCGTGCTGCCCGACGCACGGCACGCCGCTTGCGGCCGAACCCGTCGCCGCGATGACCGACCGGCTGCTGCTCGAAGCCGCCGACCGGCGCCTGCTGCTCCTCGCGCCGGTCTTCCGCGGCCGCATCTTCAAGGTCGGCGAGGCGGCGGCCTTCGCCGGAAAAATGCTCGGGCGCGGCTACCGGCGTCTTCTCGCCGACGGCGTCGTTGAAACGCTCGAGGCGGCGCCCGAAGCGGCGTGGCTCGCCGACGGCGCTCCGCACGACCTCGCCGTCGTCGTGGACCGCCTGCGCGTGCGGCCCGACTCGCGCGAGCGCATCGCCGAGAGCCTTGAGAACGCCGTGGAGCTCGCCGACGGGCGCGCCGCGGCGGCGGACATGGATTCGGACTGGCGCGCGGCCTTCACCTCGAAGTTCGCCTGTCCCTACTGCGACTGGTCCGCGGGTCCGATGGAGCCACGCGACTTCTCGCCCTCGAGCCCCCGGGGCGCGTGCCCGGCCTGCCGGGGCGCGGGCGTGCGCGAGGCCTTCGATCCGGAGCGCCTCGTCGTGAAGCCCGAGGCGTCGCTCGAAGCCGGGGCGCTCCAGAGCGTGCGCCCGGGGGCGGCGGGCTTTGAGGCGCTCCTCAAGGAGGCGCGCACGCTCGGAATCGACCCCGACGCCCCCTGGGAGACCGCCGCCCCTGAAGGGCGCCGCAGGCTCCTCGAAGCCCTCGCCGGACGCATGGAGGCCGCGTGGCGGAAGGCCGGAGCGGACGAACAGGCCGCCGCCGCCCCCTTCCGCGCGCAGCTTCCCTGTCCCGCCTGCGGCGGCTCGGGGTTGGGCGTTCCCGCGCACACCGTGCGCCTTGGGGCCGCGGGCCCCACCTTCGCCGAGCTCGCCGACGTCCCCGTCGAGGAGCTCCCCGGCCGCCTCGCGTCCGCGCACCTTTCCGGGCCCGGGAAGGAGGTCGCGCGGCGGCTTTTCGAAGGGCTCCTGCCGAAGCTCGCCTGCCTCAATGAACTCGGCCTCGGCTACCTCACCCTCGGGCGGCGCACGGATACGCTCTCCGGGGGCGAGCGGCAGCGCGTGCGGCTCGCCGGTCAGATTGGCTCGGGGCTGGCGGGCGTGCTCTACGTTCTCGACGAGCCCTCGATCGGGCTTCATCCGCGCGACGGCGCGAAGCTCATCGAGACGATCAAGCGTCTGCGCGACCAGGGCAACACCGTTGTCGTGGTCGAGCACGACGAGGCGGCGATCCGCGCGGCCGACTGGGTAGTGGACATGGGACCGGGGGCGGGCGAGACAGGCGGCCGGGTGGTCGCCCAGGGCACGCCCGCCGACATCGAAGGGAATCCGGCGTCGCTCACCGGCGCCTATCTGGCGCACCGGCGCCGGGTGGCCGCGCCCCCGCCCGCCTTCGATCCCGCCGCGGCCCGGTGGCTCAGGCTCCGCGGCGCCTGCGGGCGCACGCTGAAGGACGTGGACTTCGCGGTGCCCGTCGGGGCGCTCACGGTGGTGACGGGCGTTTCGGGGTCGGGGAAGTCCACGCTGGTGGTCGACACGCTTCTTCCCGCGCTCGCGCGCCGGCTCAACCGCGCCGAGGCGCGGGCGCTCCCCCACCGGGCGCTCGAGGGGCTCGAGCACTTCGAGCGCGTCGTTGCCGTGGACCAGAGTCCCATCGGGCGCACGCCGCGCTCGAACGCGGCGACCTACACGGGGCTCTTCACGCTCATCCGCGAGGTGTTCGCGCAGACGCTGACGGCGCGTGAGCGCGGTTACGACGCGGCGCGCTTCAGCTTCAACGCCCGGGGCGGGCGGTGCGAGGCGTGCGGCGGCGACGGCGTGGTGCGCCTTGAGATGCAGTTCCTCCCCGACGTCTTCGTCACCTGCGAGGTCTGCGGCGGGCGGCGCTACAACCGCGAGACGCTCGAATGCCGCTGGAAGGGGCTTTCGATCGCGGACGTCCTCGACCTCTCCGCCGAGGCCGCGCGCGAAGTCTTCGCCGCGCAGCCGATGATTCTGAGGCGCCTCGACGCCCTCTGTGACGTCGGCCTCGGGTATCTGCGGCTCGGCCAGAGCGCCGCGACCTTCTCCGGGGGCGAGGCGCAGCGCGTGAAGCTCGCCGCCGAGCTCGCCAAGCGCGGCGATGGGCGCACGATCTACATCCTCGACGAGCCGACGACGGGGCTCCATTTCGACGACGAGGCGAAGCTCCTCGCGGCCCTGAGGCGCCTCACCGCCCTCGGCAACACCGTGCTCGTGATTGAGCACGATCCGGGGGTGGCCGCGGCAGCCGACTGGGTGGTGGACATGGGACCAGGCGGGGGCGACGCGGGTGGACGGATCGTCGCCGAGGGCGCGCCCGCCGCAGTCGCGCGCGCGCCGCAGAGCGTCACGGGGCCCTTCATCGCCCGGGAGCTCGAGCACTTCGGCGGGAGTCGGTCATGACGGACGTGCTGATTCTGGGCGGCGGAGGCCGCCTCGGACGGGTGCTCGCCGCGATGCTGCGCGAGGCGGGGGCCGGCCGGGTGGAGGCTCCGGGGAAAGGCGAGGTGGATGCCGCCGATCCGGCCGCGCTTGCCGCCGCCGGCGCGCGTTTTGAAGCGGGACGCCCCGACTGGGTGGTCTGCGCCGCCGCCTGGTCGGACGTCGCAGGGGCCGAGCGGAACCTCAGGGCGGCGCGCCGCGGGAACGTGGAAGCTCCGGCCTGCGCCGCACGGGCGGCCGCACGCTGGGGGGCGGCGTTCCTGCACTACTCGACCGACTACGTCTTCTCGGGCGGCGGCCGGCGCGTGCTCCATTCCGGCGACCGCGCCGAGCCCCAGGGCGCCTACGGACGCACAAAGCGCGAGGGCGAGCGCGCCGTGATGCGCGAAGCGCGGCGGGCCGGGTCGCGCGCCCTCGTCGTGCGCGCCGGGTGGCTCTTTTCCGAGGCGACGGGGGAAGGGTTTCCCGCGCGCGTGCTCGAGCAGGCCCTCGCGGGCCGCGGGATCCGCATGCGCACCAACCAGTACGGGCGGCCGACCTCCTACGAGGCGCTCGCGCGCTGGTCGGCGGCGATGATCCTCGGGGACGGCGCGCAGAGGCTTCTTCCCGGAGCGCCGCAGGTCCTGCACTTCGCGCCCGAAGGCCCCTTCACGTCGCGCTTCGCGCTTGCGCGCCGCGTGCTCGCGCGGGCCGCGCAGACGGCGCCCGACGGCGCCCGGACGGGCCTTCTCGAAGCGCTCCGCACCATGACGGGCATACGGATTCACGCGCTGAGCCAGCCCGAAAACTGCCGGCTCGCGTGTGAACAAGTTGCCTTCAGCGCCGCAAGTGCATGTTCCTCATGGGAGAAGTCTGTGGACAATTCCGTGGACAACTTTCTGCGGCGCCGTTTTGCAATTGGGGGAAGTCAGGATTGAGTCTGAGCGGCCGCTTCGGCGGCCCGCATGGACTCGAAGCGCCAGGCGTCTCGGCACATGTCCTCGATCGTGAGCTTCGCCTCCCAGCCGAAGAGCTCGCGGGCGAGCGCCGGGTCGCACCAGTTGGCGGCGATGTCGCCCGTACGGCGCGGCGCGAACTTCACCGGAACCCTGCGGCCGGAGGCCTTCTCGAAGGCCGCGACCACCTCGAGCACGCTGTAGCCGCGCCCGCAGCCGAGGTTGACCGCCCGCCAGCCCGTGTGGCTCATCGCGTAGGGCAGCGCCGCGGCGTGGCCGCGCGCGAGGTCCATCACGTGGATGTAGTCGCGCACGCCCGTACCGTCGGGCGTGTCGTAGTCGTTGCCGTAGACGTTGAGGAACGGCAGCCGCCCGTTGGCGACCCGCGAGACGTAGGGCAGCAGGTTGTTCGGAATGCCGTTCGGGTCGTCGCCGATCAGGCCCGACGGGTGCGCCCCGATCGGATTGAAGTAGCGCAGGCACACGGCGCTCCACTCCGGATCGGCGCGGCAGAGGTCGGCGAGCATCTCCTCGATCATGATCTTCGTGCGCCCGTAGGGGTTCGTCGCTTCGCCCGTCGGGTCGGTCTCCTGCAGGGGCAGGTGCGCGGGGGTGCCGTAGACCGTCGAGGAGGAGCTGAAGATGAGGCGCTTCACGCCGCTCGCGCGCATCGCCTCGAGGAGCCGCAGCGTTCCCGTGAGGTTGTTGTCGAAGTATTCAAGGGGCTTCACGACGGATTCGCCCACGGCCTTGAGGCCGGCGAAGTGGATGACCGCGTCCACGGCCTCTTCGCGGAGCACCTTCTCAAGGAGCGCGCCGTCACGGATGTCACCCTCGATGAACTGCGGAGCCCGGCCGGTGATGCGTTCGATGCGGTTGGCGACGGACCGGTCGGCGTTCGAGAGGTTGTCGAAGAGCACCGGCTCGTGGCCGGCCTCCTGCAGAACGACGGCGGTGTGCGAGCCGATGAAGCCCATGCCGCCCGTGAGAAGTACGCGCATAAGAGATTCCCGATTGAGTATGCTCGGAGCGGATGCGGCTGAGCAGCCGCCCCGCGTCCGCTGAGGATGCGTCATTTTCACCCGCCGGCCGCTCCGCCCGCAAACGTCCGCGCCCGTGCGGCTTCTTCATTATCTGGAGGCGTCGTTGATGTCCTGCGTCCGACCCATGTTGCGCTTCGCGCCCGTCCTTGCGGCGCTCGCCGCCGTTGCGCTCGCCGCCCCCGCCGCGGCGAAGACGCCCGAGGAGGTGCGGGCGGCCTGCCGCGCCGAACACCGGCCCTGCGTCGGACTCGTGCTCTCCGGGGGCGGCGCGCGCGGGTTCGCCCACGTCGGCGTCATACGCGTGCTCGAGGAGCTCGGCGTCAAGGTGGACGTCGTCGCGGGCACTTCCATGGGCTCGATGGTGGGCGGCGCCTATGCGGCGGGCTTCACGCTCGAGGAGCTCGAGCGCACGGTGCTCGAGGTGGACTGGGATCAGATGCTTTCGCCCCATCCGGAGCGCCGCCTCGTCTCCTGGCGCAAGAAGGAGGACGACTACAAAAGCCTCCCTGCGAGCGGCGTCGAGATTTCGCGCAACGGCACGCCGATGCTGCCCACCGCCTTCGTGCCCTCCGAGGAGCTCGAACTCTTCCTCGCGCGAAAGACCGCGCCCGTCGAGATGGTCCGCGACCTCTCGATGCTCCCCGTGCCCTTCGCCGCGCCCGCGACGGACCTCGTCACGGGCAGGCGCGTCGTCATGCAGAAGGGCTGCTCGCTGCGCGAGGCGATGCGCGCTTCGATGTCCGTGCCGGGCGCCTTTTCGCCTGCGAAGTGGCGGGGCGACCTCCTGGTGGACGGCGGCCTCGTCGACAACCTTCCCGTCGAACTTGCCCACGAAATGGGCGCCGACGTAGTGATTGCCGTCAACGTCGGCACGCCGCTCTCGGGCCGCGACAAGCTGGACAACGTCGTGGGCGTGATGGCGCAGATGGTGAACCTCCTCACGGAGCAGAACGTGCAGCGCTCGATCGCGGCGCTCCATGAGGACGATCTTCTGATCACGCCCGACCTGAAGGACTTCAGTTCCGCGGACCTGAAGAAGAGCCGCGAGATCATCGCGCTGGGTGAGGCGGCCGCGCGCAGTGCGGCCGCGCGGCTCGCGCGCCTCGCGCGGCCGCAGGGCGAATGGGCGGCCTGGAATGAAGCGAGGACGCAGGCCGGCGCGCACGATGCGCCGCACCGCACGCGCATCGCGGACGTGCGCGTCGAGCAGCGCCCGGGCGATCGGGTGCCGGCCGAACGCATTCTTGAGGGTGCTGCGGTGCGCCCGGGGAGCTGGAGATCCCGGCGGGAGCTCGACGCCGCCGCGCGCAGCGTCTTCGCGGAGGGGTACTTCGAGAGCGTCACCTATCGACTCGATCCGGGGCCCGAGGGCATGTCGTCCGTCGTCTTCGAGCCGCGCGAGAAGGACTCCAACTGGTCGAGCGTGCGCTTCGGCGGGTCGCTCGAGACGGACTTCAACAGCGTCTCCACCTTCAACGTGCTCTTCGCGCACACCTGGCACCTGATGAACGCCTGGGGGGCGGAGTGGCGCAACGAGGTCCAGGTGGGCGAGTCGCAGCGCTTCCTCACGGAGTTCTATCAGCCGCTCGGGCGCACGATGCCGTTCTTCGTCGAGCCGAGCATCTCCTACTCACGCGAGAACTACGACGCGTATGCCGGAAAGGTCGCCGTGGCGCGGTGGCGCAATTCGATCTTCGAGGCGAAGGTGCTCTTCGGCTGGGAGTTCGCGCGCCTGGGCTACGCGGGCGTCTCGGCGGGGTATCTCGCCTCGAGCACGCGTCAGCAGATCGGCCTCGAGGAGCCGCCCTGGCGCGACAAGGAGGCGCCCTACGGGGGGGCGGAGCTCTTCCTAGACACGTTGGACAGCGTGAGCTTCCCGACGAAGGGATGGCGCTTCTCGGCGAAGGGGAAGTTCACGAACATGGAGTCGGACGTCGAGGGCGACTCCTACGTGCTCGAACTCAACGCGCTCGTGCCCTGGAGCGTCGGGCGCTGGACGGCTCTGGCCGAAGCGGAGCTGCAGCACGCCACCATCACGGGGATGTTCAAACTCGGAGGCGCAAGCCGCATGGTGGGCGCTCCCTATGGCCGCTGGGCGGGTTCGCGCCTTGAGTACGGCCGCGTGCAGCTCTCGCGGAACATCTCCGACTGGATGCCCGTGGAGGCGCCCGTCTGGGCGGGCGTGCAGGGCGAGCTCGGGCGCGCCTGGAACGACGTGGAGGCGGGCGACGGCGCGGACCGCGCCTGGCACAAGTCCCTGTCGTTCTACGTGGGTGTCGACAGCCTGATCGGCCCGATCATCTTCACCGTCGGGCGCACCGCGGGCGAGGGAACGGGCGTCTACTTCCGCTGGGGCTACCGGCAGTAGCGGGGGCGGGACGCAGAAACGAAGACGGCGCCCCGGGCCAGAGGCCGGAGGCGCCGTCTGAAGCCGCCCGGGAGGGGCGCGGGGAGACTCAAGCCTCCTTCTTTTCAGGCGACGGGACGTTCGCAACGGCAAGTGAGAGCGCCTTGAGCGAGACGCTGATTTCACTCGAGAAGAAGAGCGCGGAGAGCACGATCAGGAGCGTGGCGGCCACGAGGATCACGCTTTCGAGCGCCGCGAGGTCCACGTCGAAGAAGCGGCTCCCGACGCTGACGGCGACGAGCAGCGCAGAGAGTAGCGCCGAGAGGGCGACCGAAAGCATGCCACGGCGCAGCAGCGACGCGCGCATGTAGAGCAGGTCGATCTCCTCGTCGATCACGGTGAGCAGAGGCGAGACTTCCGACTCGAGCGTATGACGCTTCGCCATGAGCTGACGGATGCGGTTCGTCGCGTGGTTGTAGCGGTTCGTCATGCAGATCATCAGGAGGCCGACGCCGGAGATGAGCGTGATCGGGCCGAGGGCGAGGGCGAGCGACTGGTTGAATTCAGTGACGGAGAGCATTTCTCTTCCTCCTCCGTTAGTCGAGCGGCAGCGGGGACTTGCCCGGCAGGTGTTCGATCGCCATGCGCAGCGCGTTGAGCGAGATGCGCACCTCGAGGCTGAAGTAGGCCGTCGAGGCGACGATCAGGGCAAGGGCGAGGGCGAGCCAGAGGGAGGACATGGTGACGAAGTTGAGTCCCGAGAGGTGCGCGATCACGTTCGTCGCGAGGAGCAGCCCCGAGCAGACGTCCGAGAGCACGAGGCAGAGCATCGCGCGGCGCAGGTACTTGGAGCGCCGGAAGATCAGGTGGATCTCGCGGTCGATGTCGGGTTCGTTCTCATAGTCGCCCGCCTCGCGCTGCTTGAGGAGCTGGCGGACGCGGTCGGTCGTGTGGTTGTAGCGCGCAACCATGCAGAGGAGCATGAGGCCGACGCCGGAGATCATCGTGATCGGCGTGAGCGAGTTGGCGAGCATGCTGGCGAAGAAGTCCATCGCTGCCTCCCCTTACTTTTCGGCGGCGCCCGGAGCGGGCTCGGCGGCGGGGGCCTTCAGGAAGTCCGCGGTCTTCGGATGGACGATCCGGTGAAAGTCCTCGGTGTTGATGATGATCGAGACGTCACGGCCGCCCGCGTTGAACGCGAGCTCGTCGTAGCGCGTGAAGAGCGTCGGGTCGCAGATGAGCTCGAGCTCGGGGTGGAAGCTCACGGGGGGAACGGCGCCGAAGATGCAGCCGGTGAGCTCCATCACTTCGTCGGGCGAGGCGAGCGAGGCGCGGCGGCCGCCCACGGCGGCGGCGAGCTTGGAGAGGTCGGCCTGCATGTCGGCGGGCAGCACGCCGAGGACGTGCTTCTTGACGCCGTTGCCCTTGACGGTGCAGCAGAGCGCCTTGGCGCCCTGACCGAGCTCGGTGCCGCGGATCTCCGCGACCGATTGGCTCGACTGGCCACAGGCGGGGTGGTGGACGACGCGGAAGCGCGCGCCGCCCTCGGTGAAGAGCGTCGTGAGGCGCTCGAGGACGTTGTCGATCATGGTGGTGTCCGAGGGAAATTCTGAGGCGCGCCGTGGGATCAGGTGCGGCGGGGCCGCCTCTCGTGATTTTTAGCCGCGCTTAGAATACGCCGATTCCGCGGCGCGCAAGCGCCCGCACCGCATCTTGATGCTCAAAGGAGAAGACCTTCATGCAGCAGCACCCCGAAGGCGTCGTGCTCGCCTTCGACTTCGGCCTCGCCCGGACGGGCGTCGCGGTCGGCAACACGCTCACGCGCTCCGCGCGGGCGCTCGCGATCCTCGACGCCACCACGAACGACGCGCGCTGGCGCGGCGTCGCCGCGCTCGTCGAGGAGTGGCGTCCGGCCTTCCTCGTGGTCGGCGTTCCGCGCATGGGCGACGGCACGCCGTCGACTCTGACGGCGCGCTGCGAGCGCTTCGCGCGGCAGTTGGGCGGCCGCTTCCGCCTCAAGGTCTTCACGGTGGACGAGCGCTTCTCGTCGGTCGAGGTCGCGCAGGGGCGCGAGCACATCGACGACGAGGCCGCGCGCGTCATTCTCGAGCAGTTCTTTTCCGAGTCCGCCGCGGCGGACCACCCGCAGGAGTAAAGCGGCCATGCGCTACATCGTCGGGGGCGTGAGGTTCTTCATGCTCTTCTTACTCACCATCTTCATCTTCATCGCCGCATGCTGCGTGCTGCCGTGCCTCTCCCGGCGCGGGCGCGCCTGGCTGATCAAAAACCTCGCGCCCACGATTCCCTGGGTGCTCGGCGTGAAGGTCACCGTCAAGGGGCGCGTCCCCGATGCGGGCGCGGCTGCGGGCGTGCGCGCGGACGGTCCGGGCTACCTCGTCGCCGCGAACCACATCTCCTTCATGGACATCTTCATCCTCGACTCGATCCTGCCGGTGCGCTTCATCGCGAAGAAGGAGATCGGCTCCTGGCCGGTCTTCGGCGCGATCTCGAACCACGTCGGCACGATCTACATCGACCGCTCGAGGAAGCGCGCGGTGCTCGAAGTCGCCGAAAGCATGGCCGCGGCGCTGCGTGAAGGCACGAACGTGCTCTTCTTCCCGGAGGGCACGACGGGGCCGGGCACGCGGCTGCTGCCCTTCTACGCGAACCTCTTCGCCGCGGCCGAGCCCGCCGCCGCCGATCTTCTTCCCGTCACCGTGCGCTACACGCTCAAGGGCGAGACGAGCGACATTCCCTCCTACGCGAAGCTCACGCTTTGGGAGGTCCTGAAGCGCATCGTCTTCACGCCGGGGCTCGGCGCCGAGGTGACGATCCTTGATCCGATCCCGACGGCGGGCCGCGAGCGGCGCGAACTCGCGCTTGAAGCCTCCCGCGTCATGTCGGGCGCCCTCGGCTGGCCCGACGCCACCGCCCTGAAGGAGCGCGAGCGCGAGGCGCGGCTTGAGGCCGCGGGCGTGCACCACGCCGAAGCCCCCAAGGCTCCCGCGCCCTGAGCGCACCAGACGGCATTGGAATCCTGCGGCCGCCTCCGGTTCTTCGCCGGGGTGGCCGCAGACGTATTCAAAACCCCTTCGGCGTCGCCCAGCAGGGGCACTTTTCCGAAAAGACGCGGCGGTCCGAGAGCCGGATCGCGGTGAGTTCGCCTCCCCAGAGGCAGCCCGTGTCGATCGCCATCAGGTCCGGGCGGTTGATGAGCCCGAGCGTGGACCAGTGGCCGAAGCAGATGGGCGTTTCGGCGAGGACCCGGCCGGGGAAGTCGAACCACGGCATGAGGTGCGCGGGCGCGCGTCCCGCACCCTCCTTCTGGTCGAAGTCGAGGTCTGCCGTACGGCGGTCCACGAACCGCATGCGCGTGAAGCAGTTGAGGGTGGCGCGCAGCCGGTCCTCGCCCGTGAGGTCGGGGCGCCACTGCGTGGGGCCGTACATGTTCGCGAGGGCGTGCTTCCAGTCGGGGCCGGCGAGGAGCGCCTCGGCCTCGCGCGCGAGCGTGCGCGCGGTCGCGAGGTCCCAGAGCGGGTGGATGCCGGCGTGCGCGAAGGCCACGCCTTTGTGCTCGAGCATCAGGGGACGCGTGCGCACCCAGTCGATGAGTTCGTCGCGGTCGGGCGCGGCGAGGATGTCGCCGATCGTGTCGCGGCGGTGCATCGTGCCCGCGCCCGCGGCGACCGCCAGCAGATGCATGTCGTGGTTGCCGAGGATTGCCTCGGCCCGGTCGCCGAGGTTCTTCACGAAGCGAAGCGTCTCGAGCGACTGCGGTCCGCGGTTGACGAGGTCGCCCACGAAGATGAGGTGCGCGTCCGCGGGGAGCATTTCGAGGAGCCCCTCGAGACTTTCGAGACACCCCTGCAGATCTCCGATGGCGAAGACTTCGCGCGACATTGCCTTTTCCCCCTCGTTTCAAGCTTGATGCGGCCGGCTTGGGCGCGCTAAGCTCACGCGCGCCCGCTCAATCCGGCCCGGGGCATTCTATAAGGCCCGGGCCGCGGCCGGCCCCCGTGAGACACCCATCAGAGACAGAGATTTCATGAAGCCCGTTCGCAAAGTCGTCTTCCCGGTCAATGGTCTCGGCACCCGCTTCCTGCCCGCCACCAAGGCGATGCCCAAGGAGATGCTGCCGATCGTCGACAAGCCCCTCATTCAGTACGCTCTCGAAGAAGCCGCCGCCGCCGGCGTGACCGAGATGATCTTCGTCACGGGCCGCAACAAGCGCGCGATCGAGGACCACTTCGACACCTACGCCGAACTTGAGCGCGAGCTCGAGATGAAGGGCAAGGCCGAACTCCTCGAGATCGTCCGCTCGATCGTTCCGCCCGGCGTGCGCTGCATCTACATCCGCCAGCCCCAGCCCCTCGGTCTCGGCCACGCCGTGCTCTGCGCGCGTCCCGTCGTGGAGGACTCGCCCTTTGCGGTGATCCTCGCCGACGACCTGATCGACGCGAAGCGCTCGACCGTCTCGCAGCTCATCGAGGCGCGCACCAAGCAGGGCGGCGGTTCGGTCGTTGCCGTGCAGGACGTCGCCCCCGAGGACACGAAGAAGTACGGCATCGTGAGCGTGGACGACCAGACGCAGAACACCTCGCGCCTGCGCGGCATCGTCGAGAAGCCCGACCCGAGCGTCGCGCCCTCGCGCCTCGCCGTGATCGGCCGCTACGTCTTCGAGCCGGAGATCTTCGACCACCTCGCGCAGCTCCATCCGGGCGTGGGCGGTGAAATCCAGCTCACCGACGGCATCGCCTCGCTCCTGCAGGAGCAGCCCGCCTACGCGCACCGCTTCGAAGGCACGCGCTTCGACTGCGGCAGCAAGCAGGGGTTCCTCGACGCGACGGTGCACTTCGCCCGCAAGCGCGGCTTCAAGATCAACTGACCGGAAGCACCTTCAGACCGCTGAAGGCGAAAAACGCCTCCCGCAGGACCAAGTCGTCCCGGGAGGCGTTTTCATTGGGTGGGGTCCGCGGGTGGTCAGCCCTGCGCGCGGACCTTCCGCAGGAGCGCCGTCGTGGAGCGCTCGTGCTCGAAGGTGATCGTCACGCACTTTCCGCCCCAGGTCGCGGCGAGCTTCGCCTCGGGGAGGTCTTCGGGGCGGTAGTCGCCGCCCTTCACGTAGATCTCGGGCCGCGCGAGTTCGAGGGGCTTCAGGGGGACCTTTTCGGGGAAGACCACCACAAGGCTCACCGACTCCAGGGCGGCGAGCACGGCGGCGCGGTCCGCCTCCGTGTTGATCGGCCGGTCGTCGCCCTTGCCGAGCATCCGCACGGAGGCGTCGGAGTTGACGGCGACGACGAGCGAGGCGCCGAGCGCCCGCGCCTGCGCGAGGTAGGTGACGTGGCCGCGGTGGAGGATGTCGAAGACGCCGTTGGTGAAGACGACGGGCTTCGGGAGCTCGGCGGCGCGCCGCGCGAGCTCCTCCATCGGGACGATCTTGTGTTCAAAGGCCGGAGGCGGGCAGCGGGTGCTCATGAGGCGTCCTTGGCAAAGTTGGCGAACCACCCGGAGCGCACCGCCGAGAGGAGGTCGCGTGCCGTGCGGGTCGCGTCGGGCGAGAGGGCGGGTTCGGCGCGCCCGTCCGTCCCGAGGAGCACCCGTTCGGGGAGCCCCGCGAGCCGTCCGGCCGTGCAGTCGCCCGGCTTGTCGCCGAAGAGAATGGAGCGGGAGAGGTCGATTCCGAGCGCCTCGGCCGCGGCGAGGATCATGCCGGGCTTGGGCTTCCTGCAGCCGCAGTCGATGCGGTAGCGCCCGAGGGCCTTCTCCGGATGGTGGGGACAGAAGCGTACGTCCGCGATGGGCGCCCCCGCGCTGGCGAAGGCGTCCTTCATCCAGTCGGTGAGGGCGAGGAAGTCCGCTTCCGTGTAGTACCCCCGGCCGATGCCGGACTGGTTCGTCACGACGACGAGGGCGAAGCCCGCGTCGGCGAGGATCCGGGCGCCATCAAGGACGCCCGGGATCCAGTCGAAGTGCTCCCGTTCGTGGACGTAGGCGTGGTCCATGTTGATCACGCCGTCGCGGTCGAGAAAGGCGGCGCGGCGCATCAGACGTTCGGGAACTCTTTGAGGAGCGCCTTCATGTATTCGGCCGTGCCTTCCTCAACGGTGTGGAACTTGACGTCGCAGCCCGCCTCGCGGAGCTTCGTGAGGTTCGCCTGCGTGTAGGCCTGGTACTTGCCCTTTAGCGCTTCGGGGAAGGGCACGTACTCGATCTCGCCCGACTGCACGGCCTCCTCGAGCGTGAGGGCGGGGAGCCCCTCGCTCTCACGGATCGTGTTGACGACCGTGAGCGAGACGGCGTTGAAGGGCTGCGCGCGGCCGGTGCCGCAGTTGTAGATCCCCGAGACCGGACGGTCGAGGAAGTGCATGAGCACGTTGCAGACGTCCTTCACATAGACGAAGTCGCGCGACTGCGCGCCGTTGGCGTACCCGAGGCAGCCCTCGAAGAGCTTCACCTTGTGTTCGCGCCGGTACTGGAAGTACTGGTGGAAGGCGACCGAGGCCATGCGGCCCTTGTGCTGCTCGTGCGGGCCGTAGACGTTGAAGTAGCGCAGGCCTACCACGGGCGCGCGAAGGAAGCCCATCTCGCGGCGCAGCACCTGGTCGAAGAGATACTTGGAGTAGCCGTAGACGTTCAGGGGCCCCTCGAAGCGCACGTCCTCGACGAACTCGGTGTGCGCGCCGTAGGTCGCCGCCGACGAGGCGTAGATGAAGGGGATGCGCAGCTCCTGCGCCCAGCGGTAGAGCTCGAGCGTGTAGCGGTAGTTGTTCTCCATCATGTACCGGCCGTCGAGCTCCATCGTGTCCGAGCAGGCGCCCTGATGGAAGATCGCCTCGGGCTTCGGGGCGGTGCCCGCGCGCACGCGGGCGATGAAGTCGCGCTTGTCGAAGTAGTCCGAGACGGTGCACTTCGTGAGGTTCACGAACTTTTCGCTCTTCTCGAGGTTGTCCACGGCGATGATGTCGGTGACGCCGCGTGCGTTGAGGGCGAGAACGTTGTTGCAGCCGATGAAGCCGGCCGCGCCCGTAACGAGAATGCTCATGAAAATGTTCCTGAAAACGGATGGGCGGGACGCGGACGGAGGGTGCCGGGCGTCCCGCGCGTGCGGGGGAGTGAGGGGGTGTTCCGGAGGTCTCCGGGCCGGGCGCCGCGGAGGGCGCTCAGCCGAAGAGCTCCTCAAAGGATACTGCGGCGGTACCGAGTTTCCCGACGACGATGCCGCCGGCACGGTTCGCCGTGCGCACCGCCTCGGCGATCGGCCGCCCGGAGGCGAGCATCGCGGCCATGACGGCGATCACGGTGTCGCCCGCGCCCGAGACGTCGTAGACCTCGCGGGCCTGCGCGGGGACGTTGAGCTCCCCGTCGGGCCCGAAGAGCGTCATGCCTTCTTCGGAGCGCGTGAGGAGGAGGTAGTCGAGCGCGAGTTCGCGGCGCAGGTTCTGCGCGCGCTCGACGAGCTGCGCCTCGCTCGACCACGAGCCGATCACCTGCCGGAGTTCGGCGCGGTTGGGGGTGATCACGGTTGCGCCGCGGTAGCGCGCGTAGTCGTCCCCTTTGGGGTCCACGAGGACGGGAACGTCCTTGGCGCGGGCGTCCTCGATCATGGCGGTGATGTGGGTGAGGCCGCCTTTGCCGTAGTCGGAGAGCACGACGGCGTCCGTCGCCGTGAGAAGCTCCGAGAAGAGGCCGAGGTGGCGCTTGAGGCTCTCCTCGGCGGGCGAGGATTCGAAGTCGCAGCGCACGAGCTGCTGCTGCCGGGCGACGACGCGCAGCTTCACGGTGGTTTTGAGCGCACGGTCGAATTCGAGCTGCGGCGTGATGCCTTCGGCGAGAAGCAGCCGCTCGATCGTGCGGCCGGCTTCGTCGCCGCCCACGACGGAGAGCAGCGTCGAGCGCGCCCCCACGGTGGCGATGTTGCGCGCGACGTTCGCCGCGCCGCCGAGGCGCTCCTCGGTGCGGGTGACGCGCACCACGGGAACCGGAGCCTCGGGCGAAATGCGCTCGGCGTCGCCGAACCAATAGCGGTCGAGCATGGCGTCGCCGGCGACGAGCACGCGGGCCTTGTTGAGCTGGGCTTTGTCCATGAGAAAAATCCTAGAGCGCGGGCGCACCCGGTGCGGGCGCGCCGCCGTGGCCCGAATTCTAAGGGGCGGCGGGCCCTGCCGAACAATTTGAAGCATGTCCGGGTATTTGAACGTCCGCCGGCGGGCGGGAGGCTTTTGGGCGGATATGCCTCACGATTAAAATGTTGGGTTCGGGACGCCGGCGGTGCCGGCGGCCGAAGAGAGAGAACCGAAGGAGACAGGAAGCAGATGCAGCTCGATCCATCCATTTTCAAGGCCTACGACATCCGCGGCGTCGTGGACAAGACGCTCACTGAAGAGGCCGTGCGCGCGGTCGGCCGGGTGCTCGGCTCGCTCGCGCTTGAGGCGGGCGCACCCTCCTTCTGCGTCGCGCGCGACGGGCGCGTGTCGGGCGAGCGGCTCCTCGGCGCCCTGATCGACGGAATTGCAAGCACCGGCATCAAGGTGCTCAACGCGGGCGCCGTGCCGACGCCGGTCCTCTACTACGCGACGAAGCACTTCGGCAACGGCACGGGCGTCGCGGTCACGGGCTCGCACAATCCGCCCGAATGGAACGGCCTCAAGATGATGGTGGCGGGCGTGACGCTCTTCGCCGAAAAGATTCAGGACGTCCGCCGCCGCGCTGAGGCGGGCGAATGGACCGTCGCCGAGAAGCCCGGCGAGGTCGTGAAGGTGGACGCCGTCGCCCCGTACATCGAGAAGGCGATCAACGGCATCACGATCAAGCGTCGCCTCAAGGTGGTCGCCGACGCGGGCAACGGCATCGGCGGCCCGACCATGCTCGCGCTCTTCTCGCGCCTCAACGTGGACCTCGTGCCGCTCTTCTGTGATCCGGACGGCACGTTCCCGAACCACCACCCCGACCCCTCGAAGCCGAAGAACCTCCAGGACCTCATCGCGAAGGTCGAGGACGAGCACGCCGACTACGGCTTCGCGCTCGACGGCGACGGCGACCGCCTCGGCGTCGTCACGAACAAGGGCGAGATCATCTACCCCGACCGCCTGATGATGCTCTTCGCCGAGGACATCCTCACGCGCCATCCGGGCGAACCCATCGTCTACGACGTCAAGTGCTCGCGCAAGCTCGTCGACTGGGTGCGCGCCAAGGGCGGCGTGCCGACGATCAGCCCGACGGGGCATTCGCTCGTGAAGGCGAAGCTGCGCGAGACCAAGGCCCCCTTCGCGGGCGAGATGTCCGGGCACCTCTTCTTCAACGACGAGCGCTGGACGGGGTTCGACGACGGCCTCTACGCGGCCGTGCGGCTCCTCGAGATCCTTTCGCACTCGGAGGACCCCTCGGGCACGCTCGCGGCGCTTCCCAACGCGGTGAACACCCCCGAGCTGCAGATTCCGATGGCCGAAGGGGAGCCCAAGCGCTTCATTGAACGCTTCCGCGCCGAAGCGCGCTTCCCCGACGCCGAGCACGTGATTACGGTCGACGGCGTGCGCGTCGAGTGGAAGGACGGCTTCGCCCTGGCGCGCAGCTCCAACACCACGCCGGTCGTGGTGCTGCGCTTCGAGGGCGACACGGAGGCGTCTCTGCGTCGCATTGAAAAGACCTTCACCGACGAGATGCGCCGCGTCGAGCCCGCGATCCGCCTTCCCGAATAAGCCCACAGCCACGAGGAATTCTTCCGACATGACTTCTTCGAAGAAGATCACGACCCGCATTCCGATGCTGCGCGAAAGCGATCCGCAGCGCGCTCCCGCCTGTGCGTGCGGCATCAAGCTCGACATTTCGCGCCAGCGTCTCACCGCCGACGAGTTCAGGGACCTCGCCGTCTTCGCCGGCGAAAAGGGTCTCCTCGAGGCGCACCGCGCGATGGTCGACGGCGCCGTCGTCAACGAAGCGGAGCACCGGCAGGCGCTCCACACGTCGCTGCGCGCCTTCTCCGCGGGCGCGCCCCGCTACACCGAGGTCCTCGCCGAGCGCAACCGCCTCTTCGCCTTCGCGAAGGCCGTTCGCGAGGGCCGCTGGCGCGGTTGCCGCGGCGACCGCATCACCGACGTGATCAACATCGGCATCGGCGGGTCCGAGATGGGGCCGCACGCCGTGTGGCACGCGCTGCAGACCGCGCGCCCCGACCTGAAGCTGCACTTCCTCGCAAGCGTGGACGGCGTGCTCCTCGAGCGCGTACTTTCCGCGTGCAACCCGCGCTCAACGCTCGTCGTGGTCTCCTCGAAGAGCTTCACGACGCGCGAGACGCAGGTGAACGCCACGGCCGTGGACCAATGGCTCCTCGACAACGGCATCGTGGGCGCGGACCGCAGCCGCCACATGGTGGTGGTCTCCGCCAACCCCGAGGCGGCCGACATCATGTGCCTGCCGCCCGAGAACGCCTTCCGCATCTGGAGCTGGGTAGGCGGCCGCTTCTCCGTCTGGAGTTCGATCGGGCTGCCGCTCGCCGTCGCGCTCGGCACCGAAGCCTTCACCGAGTTCCTGATGGGCGCCAATGAAATGGACCGCCATTCCGTGACGGCGCCCGTCGAGGAGAACCTGCCGGCGATCCTCGCGCTCATGGAGTACTGGAACGCGACGAAGATGGGCGTCACCTCGCACTGCCTGCTGCCCTACGACGAGCGCCTGCGCGTGCTCGTGCCCTGGCTGCAGCAGCTCGAAATGGAGTCGCTCGGCAAGACCCACGACCCCTCGGGCGAGAAGATTGATGGCGTCACGGGCCTCGCCGTCTGGGGCTCCAACGGCGACGAAGGCCAGCACAGCTTCTACCAGTGGCTGCGCGACGGCGCCGGGCGCACCTCGATCGACCTCGTCTGGAGCGAGATGCCCGGCCACCGCTATGCCGAGCACTACCGCGTGCTCCTCGCCAACGTCCGCGCGCAGGCCGAGGCCCTCGTGGCGCGCAACTCCGACAGCCCGTACTTCAACGCCGTCTCGACGATCGTCCTCGACGCGGTGACGCCGCGGCGCCTCGGCGCCCTGATGGCGATGTACGAGCACAAGACGACGATGCTCGGACACCTCTTCGGCATCAACCCCTTCGACCAGCCCGGGGTCGAGCTCGGCAAGAAGCTCTCTCAGCGCGCCGAACGCGGCGCGGACCCGAAGGCGCTCCTCGCTGAGGTTGCCGGATCATGACCGCGCCCCGACGGATCCTCATCATCAAGTCCTCCTCGATGGGGGACATCATCCACGCGCTGCCCGTTGCGCACGACATCCGCCGGGCGCTTCCCGACGTTCAGATCGACTGGGTGGCCGAGGAGTCCTTCGCGGACATCCCGACGCTCGCGCCCGACGTGAGCGTCGTGCACGTGACGGCCTTCCGCCGTTGGCGGAAGGCCCTTCTGAGCGCCCAGACGCGCGCCGAAGCCGCCGCCCTGAAGCGCGAGCTCAGGGCCGCGCACTACGACCTCGTCCTCGACATCCAGGGGCTGATGCGCTCGGCGCTCGTCGCCCGCTGGACGGGCGTGCCCTCGACGGGCTACACGTGGGGGACGATCCGCGAGCCGCTCGCGTCGCTCGCCTATGCGAAGCACCTTGATCTGCCCGAGTCCCTCGGCGCCGTGAAGCGCTACCGGATGGCCGCGGCCGAGGCGCTCGGCTACGAGATCGACCCCGAGCACCCCGTTTTCGGCCTGCGCGCCGCGGGGTGCGCGCCCGTCGAAGTCGAAGGCCGCACGGTCTCCTTCGCCGTCAACACGAGCCGCGACGAAAAGCTCTGGCCCGAGGAGAACTGGGGCGAGCTCGGTCGCGCCCTCGTCGAGCGCGGCTTCACGCCCGTCGTCTACTGGGGCGGCGCCAAGGAGGAGGCGCGCGCTAAGCGCGTCGCCGCCCTCATTCCGGGCGCCGTGGTCGCGCCCCGGGCGCGCCTCAAGGACGTCGCTGCGGGGCTTGCGCGCGCGGACCTGATGGTGGGGGTCGACACGGGGCTCGCGCACCTCGCCGCCGCCCTCGGCTGCCCCTCCGTCGGGATCTTCGTCGCGACGCCCACCGAGACGCTGCGGCTTATCGGCGACGGGCCGTGCGAAAGCCTCGGCGGCACCGGACAGATGCCCTCGCCCGCGGAGGTGCTCGCCGCCGCCGAGCGAGTGCTCGCCCGCAGGAACACATTAGAAAAATCATGAAAATCACACCCGGTCTCTACCGCAGTGTCACGACCGTGGCGCTGCCGCTCGCGAGCCTCTACCTGATGTGGCGCTCGCGCCGTCAGCCCGCCTACCGCGACTATTGGGACGAACGCTTCGCCTGGGGCACCTACCCCCTGCGCACGGAGCGCCCGCGCGTCTGGATCCATGCGGTGAGCGTGGGCGAGACGAACGCTGCGCGGCCGCTCCTCGAGGCGATGCTCTCGGCCTGGCCCGAATGCGACGTGCTGCTCACGCACATGACGCCCACCGGACGCGAGGCGGGCAAAAAGCTCGTGCGCATGGCGCCCGAGCGGATTCATCAGTGCTACCTCCCCTACGACGCGCCCTATGCGGTCGAGAAGTTCGTGCGGCAGACGCGCCCGACGATCGGCATCATCATGGAGACCGAGGTCTGGCCCAACCTCATGCAGGAGCTCAAGCGCCGCCAGATCCCCGTGGTGCTCGCCAACGCCCGCGAGAGCGAGAAGTCCCGCGCGCAGGCCGAAAAGGTGATCGATGTGATGCGCCCGGCCTTCAACGCCTTCTCGGCGGTTCTCGCACAGAGCGACGAGGACCGCGTGCGGTTGGAGAGTCTGGGCGCCCGCGACGTGCTCGTCACGGGGAGCGTCAAGTTCGACATCCGCCCCGACCCCTCGCAGGTCGCCGCGGCGAAGTCGTGGCTAGGCGGACTCTCGCGCCCCGTGGCGCTCTTCGCCTCGACGCGCGACGGCGAGGAGGCGATGTTCGCCGAGGCCTTGAAGCACCGCCGCGACTTCATGCATGCGACGCACGTGGTGATCGTGCCGCGCCACCCCGAGCGGTTCGACGCCGTCGAGGCGCTCCTGAAGGAGGCGGGCTTCACGGTCTGCCGCCGCTCGACCCTTTCGGGTCCGCAGGACGTTCCGGCCGACGCCGAGGTGATTCTCGGCGACAGCATGGGCGAGATGAGCTTCTACTGCGCGCTCGCGAGCTTCACCGTGATGGGCGGCTCCTTCGCCCCCTGCGGCTCGCAGAACGTCGTTGAGCCCGCGATGGCGGGTTCGCCCGTGGTGGTCGGGCCCTCGATCTTCAACTTCGACCGCATCGTCCGCGAGGGCGTCGTCTCGGGCGGCATGGTGCAGGTGGAGAACGCCGAAGCGGCGCTCGAGGTGCTCGAGGGGTGGCTCGCCGCCCCGGCCGAACGCGACGAGGCCGGCCGCAAGGCGCTTGAATTCGCCCGCGGCTGCACGGGCGCAACCGGCCGCATGATGGCCGTTCTGGAGAAGCTGTGGACGTACGCACGCAAGAACGAATCCCGAATGTCCTGACGATCGCCGGCATCGACCCTTCGGGCGGTGCGGGACTCCTTGCCGACGTGAAGGCGATGAGCGCGCTCGGCGTCTACGCCGCGGGCGTGCCCACCGCGCTCACGGCGCAGAACACCCGCGGCGTCACGGGCGTGCTCGGCATTCCCGCAGACTTCGTCGGCGAGGAGCTCGAGGCGGTCTTCTCCGACCTTCGGGTGGACGCCGTGAAGATCGGCATGCTCAACGACGCCGGCGTGATCGAGACGGTTGCGGCGGCTTTGGAGCGCTGGCGCCCTCGCTGGATCGTCCTCGATCCGGTGATGGTGGCCAAGAGCGGCGACGCGCTGCTCCGGCCCGAGGCGCTCGGCGCGATGAAGACGCGCCTGCTGCCTCTCGCTCACGTTGCGACGCCGAACCTCCCCGAGGCGGCGGCGCTTCTGGGCGACGCGCGCCTGGCCGCGGACCGCGCCGGGATGGAGGAGACGGGCCGGAGGCTGGGCGGTCTCTTCGGCACGCCCTGGGTGCTCGTCAAGGGCGGGCACCTGGGCGGCGCCGCGAGCCCGGACTGCCTCGTCGGTCCTGAAGGGGAGGTCCGTTGGTTCGAGGCGCCCCGGACGGAGACCAAGAACACCCACGGCACGGGCTGCACGCTCTCCTCGGCCATTGCGGCGCTCCTCGCGCGCACCGGCGACGTCCCCGAGGCGGTGCGCCTCGCCAAGGACTACCTCACCGGCGCGGTCGCGAACGCCGACCGGCTCGACGCGGGCGGCGGGCACGGTCCGACGCATCATTTCTGGGCGCTCTGGAAATGAAACAAAATGTAACCTACATCTTCCACACTCTTGACAGAAATTAGGTCGTCGGGCAAAATTTCCCTCCTCAGGCGCATTAGCTCAGTCGGTTAGAGCAGAGGAATCATAATCCTTGTGTCCGCGGTTCGAATCCGTGATGCGCCACCAAATTCCAGCCCGGACTGTTTGCGAGCAGTTCGGGCTTTATTTTTGACCCCCGCCCGGGTGCACGGCGCCGCCTTCTCCGCAGCGCTCCGTGTCCCGCGCACTCACCGCCACCGGATCTAAACCGTGCCCGCGACTGAAACCAAGAAGCTCTACCTGCGCAGCTTCGGCTGCCAGATGAACGACTACGACTCGGCCCGCATCGCCGACCTCCTTCGGGACCGCATGGGTCTCGAGCGCACCGAAAGGCTCGAAGAGGCCGACGTCGTCGTGCTGAACACCTGCTCGATCCGCGAGAAGGCCCAGGAAAAGGTCTTCTCCGACCTCGGACGCATCCGCGAGGCCAAAAAGCTTCGCCCCGGCATGATGATCGCCGTGGGCGGCTGCGTCGCGAGCCAGGAGGGCGGCAAGATCCTCGAGCGCGCCCCCTGGGTGGACGCGGTCTTCGGGCCGCAGACGATGCACCGCCTTCCCGACATGCTCGCGGCGCGCACCGCCACGGGGCGCCCGCAGGTGGACGTCTCCTTTCCCGAGATCGAGAAGTTCGACAACCTGCCCGCGCCTGAGGCGCAGGGCGCGGCCGCCTTCGTCTCCATCATGGAGGGGTGCTCGAAGTACTGCACCTACTGCGTCGTGCCCTACACGCGCGGCGAGGAGATCTCGCGTCCGCTCGTGGACGTGTTGGTCGAGGTCGCGCAGTTGGCCGACCAGGGCGTCAAGGAAGTGACGCTTCTCGGGCAGAACGTCAACGCCTACCGCGGCCGCACGCCCGAGGGCGACACGGCCGACTTCGCGATGCTCCTCGACTACGTGAGCGAGATCGAGGGGATCGAACGCATCCGCTACACGACGAGCCATCCGCGCGAATTCACGCAGCGCCTCATCGACGCCTACGCGCGTCTCCCGAAGCTCGTCTCCCACGTGCATCTCCCCGTGCAGGCGGGCTCGGACCGCATCCTCTCGGCGATGAAGCGCGGCTACACCGCCCTCGAATACAAGTCGATCATCCGGCGCCTGAAGGCCGCGCGCCCGGGAATCGCGATCGCGACGGACTTCATCGTCGGGTTCCCGGGCGAAACGGCCGAGGACTTTGAGAAGACGATGCAGTTGATCGAGGACGTGGGCTTCGACGCGAGCTTCAGCTTCATCTACAGCCCGCGCCCGGGCACGCCCGCCGCGCGCCTCCCCGACGACACGCCCTACGCCGTGAAGCTCGAGCGCCTGCAGCGGCTGCAGAAGCGCATCGACGAGAACGCGACGGCGATCAGCCGCGGCATGCTCGGTAAAATCGAACGCGTGCTCGTTCTCGGTCCGGCCCGACGCGGCGAAGGCGAGCTCATGGCCCGCACGGACAACAACCGGATCGTCAACTTCGCCGGTCCGGCCTCGCTCATCAACCAGATGGCGAATGTGCGGATCACGGAGGTCTTTCCGCATTCGCTCGGCGGCGAACTCGTCCGGGCTGAAGAGGTGTCTTTATGACGGCTGAATCGCAGGGCGCGGACGAACGGTCCGAAGCGCCCAAGAGAATCGAACACCTTTCCTTCGCCGCCGATGCGGGGGGCGCAGCTCTTGCGCATCTGTGCGGGCCGCTCGACGAAAACCTGCGGCAGATGGAGGCGATCCTCAACGTCTCGATTTCGCGGCGCGGGTCGCAGTTCCGCGTGGCGGGCGAGCCCCGTGAGGCGCGCCGCTGCGTGCGCGCGCTCGAGGTGCTCCTCGACCGCGTGAACCGCACCGGAGCGGAGCTCACCGTGGACGACGTGCAGTGGCACTTCGTCGGGGGCGACGACGAATACCGGCGCGAGCAGGCCGAGTCTGGCGAAATGGGCGCGAACGACGTCGAGCTCAAGACGCGCCGCCGCGACCTGCGCGGGCGCACGCCCAACCAGCGCGCCTACCTGCAGGCGATCCTCTCGCATGACATCAACTTCGGCATCGGGCCGGCGGGCACGGGCAAGACCTACCTTGCCGTCGCCGCGGCCGTGGACGCATTCGAGCGCGGCACGGTCGAGCGCATCGTGCTCACGCGCCCCGCGGTCGAGGCGGGCGAGCGGCTCGGCTTCCTGCCGGGCGACCTCTCGCAGAAGGTCGACCCCTACCTGCGTCCGCTCTACGACGCGCTCTTCGACCTCATGGGGTTCGACAAGGTGCAGCGCCTGATGGAGCGCCAGTCGATCGAAGTGGCGCCGCTCGCCTACATGCGCGGGCGCACGCTCAACAACGCCTTCGTCATTCTCGACGAGGCGCAGAACACCACCGGCGAGCAGATGAAGATGTTCCTCACGCGCATCGGCTTCGGCTCCAAGGCGGTGATCACGGGCGACGTGACGCAGATCGACCTCCCGAAGGGCGTGCTCTCGGGCCTCAAGCAGGCCTCGCGCGTCCTCGAAGGCGTGCGTGGCATCAGCTTCACGCGGTTCCGCTCCTCGGACGTCGTGCGCCACCCGCTCGTCGCGCGCATCGTCGAGGCCTACGAGGCCGCGGCCGCCGCCGACGAAGCCGCGAAGAAGGCCGAGCGCGAGGCGCGCCGCCATGAAGTCAATCACGAAGAGGAGAAGCACCATGCCTGAACTTACGCTCCACCTGCAGCAGGCGTCGCTCTTCAAGGACAAGCTTCCGCACCGCTCGACGATGGCGCGCTGGATGCGCGCCGCGCTCGAGCGCGACGGTGAATTCACCGTCCGGTTCGTGGACGAGGAGGAGGGGCGCGCCCTCAACTCCCAGTACCGCCACAAGGACTACGCGACGAACGTCCTCACCTTCGACTACACGCGCGAACCGGTCGTGACGGCCGACATCGTCATCTGTCCGGCCGTGCTCGAGCGCCAGGCGAAGGAGCAGAACAAGCCCCTGCGCGACCATCTCGCGCACCTGCTCGTGCACGGCGTGCTTCACGCCCAGGGGTACGACCACCTGAACGACGAGGAGGCCGAGGTGATGGAGGCGAAGGAGACGGAGATTCTCACCGGGCTCGGATTCCCCAATCCGTATAGCGACCGCATCGGCATGGTCCACGACTGACCGCGCGGGCCGCTATAGTCAAGGCTTCCCCACAATTCATTCGACCTCGATGTCCACTGAACCTCCCTCAAGCCGGCAGAAGGGCTTGTTTGACCGAATCACCTCCGCCTTCCGGGGCGACGAAGACGACGCGGGCGCTGCCAAGAGCGACCTCGCCGAAGCGCTTGCCGAAGCGCGCGCCCAGGGAATCATTTCCGCGGACGCCTACTCCATGATCGAAGGCGCGCTCAAGGTCTCCGACCTGCGCGCCTCGGACCTGATGATCCCCCGCGCCCAGGTGGATGCGGTGGACTTCTCGCTGCCGCGCGACGAATGGATCCGCATGGTGATCGCCTCGGGGCATTCGCGCTTTCCCGCCGCCGACGGCGACCTCGACGACGTGCTCGGCATCCTGCACGCGAAGGATCTCATCAAGCTCCTCGTCGATCCGAAGATCGATCCGAAGGCGCTGCTGCGCCCGGCGCGCTTCATCCCGGAAACGCAGCCCCTCAACGTGCTGCTGCGCGACTTCAAGTCCACCCGCAGCCACATCGCGCTCGTGATCGACGAATTCGGCAGCGTCTCGGGGCTCATCACCATCGAGGACGTCCTCGAGCAGATCGTGGGCGACATCTCCGACGAATTCGACCGCGACGACAGCAAGGCGAACATCGTGCCCGCTGAGAACGGTTGGCGCGTGAAGGCGGTGACGCCGATCGAGCAGTTCAACGACTACTTCGGCGCGGACCTCGTGGACCACTACTGCGAGACGATCGGCGGCCTCGTCACGGACCGCTTTGAACACGTGCCCAAGACGGGCGAGGTGATCGAAGAGGGCGGCTACCGCTTCCGCATCGAGCGCGCCGACGAGCGGCAGGTCGAGCTCCTTACGGTCGAGCGTCTCTGACCCCCTCCTTTCGAACGCGGAGTCTTGTGCGTGTCTGCGCCCATGGAACCCATCCACCGGCGGGGCCGGATCTTCACGGGCCTCTCGGCGCTCGTTCTCGGAGCGCTCTACGCCTCGGCCTTTGCGCCGCTGCACCTCTGGTGGGTGGGGCTCCCGGCGCTCGCTGCCGGACTCGTCCTCACGGCGCACATGCGTCGTCCCTCGAGCGCCTTCCTCGCGGGCTTCCTCTTCGCCTTCGGCGCCTTCGCGCCCGGACTCTCCTGGACCGTGCGCTCGATGCACGAGTTCGGCCGCATTCCGCTCCCGCTCGCGCTCCTCGGACTCTGCGCGCTCGCTGCGGTCTGCGCGCTCTTCTGGGGTGCTGCAGCGGCCGCCGCGGCCCGTCTCCTTTCCCGCCCGGCGCCGCGGTTGATCGGTCTCGCCGCCCTCACGGCCTTCGCCGAGTGGCTCCGCGGCGCGGGCTGCGTCGACTTCGGGTGGCTCACGCCCGCGCTCGCCGCGCTCGACACGCCCTTCGCGGGACTCGCTCCGCTGGGCGGCACGCACCTCATCAACACGGCGCTTCTCGCATCGCTCGCGGCCATCGGCGCTGCGGCCGTGAGCCGCTCGCTGCTCTTCCTCCTCCTGCCCGTGGCGCTTCTCACCGCAGGCCTCTGGGGGTGCGTGCACGACTGGGCGGACCCCGGCAGGAAGGTTCAGGTGCGGCTCGTGCAGGCCGACCTTCCCGTCGTGGACGGGTGGACGCGTCCCGACACGGCCGGACGGATCAACCGCGCGGCGGAGATTCTGCACGCCCCCTGGCCCGCCTCGGAGGCGCCGCGCGTGGTGCTCACGCCCGAAGGGATTCTTTCGGCCGACCTGCTGCGGCTTCCCGCACAGGCTCAGACGGCGCTTGCAGGGTTTCTCGACGCCGCCGATGCACCCGTGCTCTTCAACGGGTTCCGGCGCGAGGGCGGGCGGTGGTTCAACACGTCGTTCTTCGCCGCCGACGGGCGCCTCACCGTCACCGACAAGCGGAAGCTCGTGCCCTTCGGGGAATTTGTTCCGGCGGGCTTCCACTGGTTCGTCGAGGCCATGGGCATTCCGCTTTCGGACCTCACTCCCGGCGCGGAGAATCAGGCGAACCTCGTCTTCAGCGGCGTGCACGCGGGCGTCCTCATCTGCTACGAGAACCTCGACGGCGAGGTGCTGCGCAGCTTCTGGCGCGATCCCGCAGGCGGCCCCGGCATCCTCTTCGTCACGGCGAACCTCGGTTGGTTCAGCCCCTTCGTGATCGATCAGCACCTCGACATGACGCGGCTCCTCGCGCGTGCGGCGGCCCGTCCCGCCGCGAGCGTCAACATGAGCGGCAAGTCCGCCTTCATCAGTCCGCGCGGCTCGATGCTCGCCGTACCGTTCCCCGCGGGCGAAATGGTCCGCTCCAAGGTGGTTGAGACGGCAACGGGCGCCCCCACGCCCTTCATCCGCTTCGGCGACCTCCCGGCCCTCATCCTCACGGCACTCCTTCTGGCGGGCGCCCTGGCCGCCTGCCGCCGTCCCTTCGCGAAGGATTGAGGTGCGCTTCGGCGCACCGGGCAAAATTGCCTGATTCTGCTTTTTCAGGCTGTCTACAGTGGTCGAAATGGGATGTATTCCCAGGTGTTGTTTTTTTTTTTAACACCGAGAGAATTTTTTAATGCGTTGAAATCTAAGAAAACCTCTGCACTTCGTCGAAAATAGCCCAAAGCTTTTCGAGTCCTGCAGATAGCATAGGCGGTGCTTCTCGGGAATCATCCGTTTCTGCCGCCGTGCGCCGGAGTCCTGAGAACGAGGAGGGTGCACAGGCCCTTCCGCACATCTTTCGTCCGCAGCGTGCAGGCTGCGGAACACTCAGGACATACTGAAATGAAAAAGACTCTCGCTGCTCTCGCCGTCCTCGGCGCTTTTGCCGGCTCCTCCATGGCCGCCGACGTCACCCTCTACGGCGACGTTGACCTCGGCCTGAAGTACACGCACGAAAAGGTCCGTACCTTCACGGAAACGCAGGAAGGCACCGACACGTTCGAACAGACCTCCGGCGTCAACTCTGCGAGCAAGTTCGGCCTCAAGGGCACGGAAGACCTCGGCAACGGCCTCAAGGTCGGCTTCAAGCTCGAAAACGGCTTCGACGCCGACTCCGGCACGCTCGGCCAGGACGGCCGCCTCTTCGGCCGTGAAGCCGCTCTGACGCTCTACACGCCGGCCGGCTCCCTCGCCTTCGGCCGCATGGGCGGCGTCGGTTCCGCCGCGGGCACGTACGACCTCGTCTACGGGATCGGCGAATCCTTCGACGGCGGCGACGAGTTCGCCTTTGGCTTTGCCGCCAGCGGCCGCTACGACAACATGATCACCTACCAGACCCCGCAGTTCGCCGGTCTGCAGCTGACCGCCCAGTACTCCTTCAAGAACGACAGCAAGGCGGACGACGTCAAGGATGAAAACGACAAGGTTGTCATCGGCAGCTCCTCTTTCGTCGAAGGTGAATCCACCGCCGACCGCTACGCCTCCGTCGCCCTGACGGGCGAATACGGCCCGGCGCAGTTCGTCGCGGCTTATGAGCTCACGCAGTACTCGACGCTTTATCGCAGCCATATCAACGACCTCGACAATGGTCAGGTCTTCTATCTCGGCGGCAACTACGACTTCGGCGTCGCCAAGGTCTTCGCCATGGGACAGTACTTCCAGGGCGTGCGTACGTTTGCCGATACTGTGGAGCTCTCCCTCATCGATGCCGCTGATGGTAAGAAGGGCTTCAAGGGCTACAGCCTCCATCTCGGTACGATCGTTCCGATCGCCGGCGGTGAGCTGACGGTCGGCGCCTACTACTCCGACGCCAAGGCCAAGGATCTGGTTGATGGGCAGGACAAGTATGACCGTGACGTCGACTACTACGGCCTCGCCGCTCGCTACTGCTATCCGCTCAGCGAGCGCACGACGGTCTACTTCGGCGCCGGCTACGCTGAAGCTACGGCCGACAAGCTCGCCGGCGAAGCGCAGGACGCCAAGGTCAAGGCCGGCGGCGCCTACCTCGGCCTCTCCCACCACTTCTAATCATCCGGGGGACGGCGCTTGCACCGCCGTTCCGGGTGATCCGCTCCTGATTGAGGGCTGAGTTTTCAGAAATCCCATACCTTTTTCGGAGCACAGAAGTACGGCGCACTTCCCTTCATCGGGGAGTGCGCCGTTTTTGCGTCCGCAGGGCGGGGCCGCTCCCGGAGCGGAGGCGCCGCCCGACGGGCGGAGAGCAAGGGCGGGCGAATATAATGTTTCCTTTGCCTCGAGTGTCGCATCTGCGGCATTTCCTTCTTATTTTTTGCGCCTTCCGGCTTTGAAGGACGGCGTGGACAAAACAATGATTACTTTTCAGGAAGTGATCCTGCGCCTGCAGGAATACTGGAACCGGCAGGGCTGCGCGCTGCTGCAGCCGATCGACCTTGAGGTCGGCGCCGGCACATCCCATACCGCGACGTTCCTGCGGGCCCTGGGGCCTGAACCCTGGCGCGCCGCCTATGTTCAGCCCTCGCGCCGCCCGAAGGACGGCCGCTACGGCGAGAACCCCAACCGCCTGCACCAGCACCACCAGTATCAGGTCGTGCTCAAGCCCGCGCCGACGAACATCGTCGACCTCTATCTCGGCTCGCTGCGTGCGCTCGGCGTGGACACCCTCGTGAACGACATCCGCTTCGTCGAGGACAACTGGGAGAACCCGACGCTCGGCGCATGGGGTCTCGGCTGGGAAGTCTGGATGAACGGCATGGAGGTGACGCAGTTCACGTACTTCCAGCAGGTGGGCGGCCTTGAGTGCAAGCCGATCACGGGCGAGATCACCTACGGTCTCGAGCGTCTGACGATGTACCTGCAGAACTGCGACAACGTCTTCGACCTCGTCTACACGACCTGGAAGGATCCCGACGGCACGGACCGTGTGCTCACCTACGGCGACGTCTTCCATCAGAACGAAGTCGAACAGTCGAAGTACAACTTCGAGGCGAGCGACTGCGCGAAGCTGCTCAAGCAGTTCGACTACTTCGAGAGCGAGGCGCAGCGCCTGATGGATCTCAACCTCGCGCTCCCGGCCTACGAGATGGTTCTGAAGGCCGGCCACACGTTCAACCTCCTCGACGCGCACGGCGCCATCTCGGTGACCGAACGCGCCCACTACATCGCCCGCATCCGCGCCATTTCGAGGAATGTCGCGCAGAGCTACTACGACTCGCGCGAGCGCCTCGGCTTCCCGATGCTCAAGAAGCACGAAGTCCGCTGACCGGTTGATGGAGTACAGACAAAAATGACGAATCTTCTCGTTGAACTGCAGACCGAAGAGCTCCCGCCGAAGGCGCTGAGGAAGCTCTCCGAAGCATTTGCCGAAGGCGTTCGGAAGACCCTCGACGAGGGCCACTTCCTTGAAGCCGGCAGCACCACGACGGTCTACGGCGCCCCGCGCCGCCTCGCCGTACACATCACCAATGTCCGTGCGCAGAGCCCGGACGAAACGTTCCGCCAGAAGCTCGTGCCCGTGAAGGTGGGCATCGCCGCCGACGGCACCGCCACGCCGGCCCTCAAGAAGAAGATGGCTGCCCTCGGCATCGACTACCCCGTCGAGCAGCTCGAGCGCGTCAACGACGGCAAGAACGAACAGCTCGTTTACGAAGGCGTCCGCCCGGGCGTCGAGCTTTCCGTGGGTCTGCAGAAGGCGCTCGACTACGCCGTCAAGCACCTGCCGATCCCGAAGGTGATGACGTACCAGCTCGCCGACGGCGAGACCACCGTCTCCTTCGTGCGTCCGGTGCGCCACCTCACGGCGCTCTTCGGCGAAGCCGTCGTGCCCGTCGTCCTCTTCGGCCTCGAAGCTGGCCGCGTCACGCGCGGGCACCGCTTCCACGCGCCCGATCCCGTCGAGATTCCCGACGCCGACAGCTATGAAAAGGTGATGAAGGCCGCCTTCGTCGAGCCGCGCTACGACGTGCGCCGCGAGCGCATCGAGACCGAGCTCAAGCGCCGCGCCGCCGAGCTCAACGGCGAGGCGATCATGCCCGAGGACCTCCTCGAAGAGGTTTCCGCCCTCACGGAGTGGCCCGTCGTCTACGAGAGCCAGTTCGAGGAGGAGTTCCTGCAGGTTCCGCAGGAGTGCCTCATCCTCACGATGCAGCTCAACCAGAAGTACTTCGCGCTGCGCGACCATGAGGGCAAGCTCATGAACCGCTTCCTCCTCGTCTCGCAGCTCGAGGCGAAGGACGGCGGCAAGGCGATCGCCGAAGGCAATGCGCGCGTCGTGCGCGCCCGCCTCGCCGACGCGAAGTTCTTCTACGATCAGGACCGTCTGCACTCGCTCGAGAGCCGCGTCGACGGCCTGCGCCACGTCGTCTACCACAATAAGCTCGGCAGCCAGTACGAGCGCATGCTGCGCGTGCGCACCATCGCGGGCGCCGTCGCCGACCTGATCGGCGCGGACCGCCGCGAAGCCGAACGCGCCGCGACGCTCGCCAAGGCCGACCTGCGCACGCTCATGGTGGGCGAGTTCCCCGAACTGCAGGGCATCATGGGCGAGTACTACGCCCGCCACGACAACGAACCCGCCGACGTGGCGCTCGCGATCCGCGAGCACTATCAGCCGCGCTACGCGGGCGACGCGCTCCCCTCGACGCCGGTGAGCCTCGCCGTCGCGCTCGCTGACAAGCTCGAGACGCTCGTCGGGCTCTTCGGCATCGGCCAGCTCCCGACGGGTGAGAAGGATCCGTTCGCGCTGCGCCGCCACGCCCTGGGCGTGCTGCGCATGCTCATCGAGAAGGAGCTCGACGTGAGCCTCCCCGAGATGATCGACGCGGCCTGGTGTGCCGAGAAGGACGTTCCGGGCGTGGTGGACAACCGTCCTGCCCTCGTGGAGTTCTTCGGCGACCGTCTGCGCGTGATGCTGCGCGACCGCGGCGCCACGGCGCAGGAGGCCGACGCCGTCCTCGCGCTCGACCTCGCCAAGCTCGCCGACATCCCGAAGCGCCTCGCCGCGGTGCGCGCCTTCATGGCGCTCCCCGAGTCCGAGGCCCTCTCGGCTGCGAACAAGCGCATTGGCAACATCCTCAAGAAGGTCGAAGGCCACATCGAGGACGTGATCGACATCTCGAACCTGCGCGAAGACGCCGAGAAGCGCCTCTTCGAGGAGCTGAGCGCGATCGAACCCAAGGCCGACGCCCTCTACGCTGAAGGGCACTTCGAAGAGATGCTCGCGCTCCTCGCGGCGCTGCGCGCGCCCGTTGACGCGTTCTTCGAGTCCGTCATGGTCAACGCCGAGGATCCGGCGCTGCGCGCCAACCGCCTCGCGCTGCTCAAGCGCCTCTACGGGGTGATGAACCGCGTCGCGGAAATCGCTCGCCTCGCCAAGTAGTCCGGAGTCCCCAGGCCTCCGATTCGGGCCCGCTTCCGCTTCTCCCAAAAAGGGAAGGTCGGGCGCGGGCCCGATTCATGTTCCGGAAAAGCTCTCATGTCCGTCATGCATACGCTGCGCGGGTGGATCTTCTACCTCCTCCTCGCGCTCTCGATTCTCTGGCTCACCGCGGTGCTCCTCGTCACCTGGCCCTTCATGAGCTACGAGCGGCGCTACGAAGCCGTCTGCCGCCCCTGGGCGAAGTTCGTGCTTCGCCTCCTGCGGGCCGTCTGCGGCGTCCAATGGCGCGAGACGGGCATGGAGAACATGCCCGACCGTCCCGTCGTCGTGCTCGCGAAGCACCAGTCCGCCTGGGATCCCTTCTGGTTGGGCGCCCGTCTGAAGCACCCGCCCTGCTTTATCTACAAGAAGTCGCTCAACTGGATTCCGTGTCTCGGCTGGGCGCTCGCTTCGATGAACATGATGGCGATCGACCGTAGTCGCGGCCGTCAGGCCTTCGGGCAGTTCATGCGCCGGGGGCCGGAGTTTGAGAAGCGCGGGTGGTGGGTGACGCTCTTCCCCGAAGGGACGCGCGTGCCGCTGGGCGAACACGTGCGTTGGAAGACGGGCGGCGCGCGCTTCGCCTGCGCCATGGGGCTGCCGATTCTGCCCGTGGCGCACAACGCCGGCCGCTGCTGGCCGAAGAACTCCGTGGCGAAGATTCCCGGGACGATCGACGTCGTCGTGGGGCCGCTCATTGAAACCCGGGGGCGCGATCCGCACGAGGTGACCGCCGAGGTGGAGGCCTGGATTGAAGCGCACGTGCGCTGACGGTCCTTCCACCCCGAAACACGAAGGAAGAGAACGACGATGATGGAAGAGAGTCAGAAGGACGCCGCCGGGCGCAAAGTCGACGCATACCTGCCGGAAAATGCTCCCGTGCGCATCCGCATCGAGCAGAGCGTGCTCAATAAAGACGTCTCCATGAGGGTGATGGGAAACGGGCTGCTTTTTGTGCAGGCGCCGCTCAGCCTTGCGAAGGATGAGGTGATCCGCGTCATTGAGAAAAACCGCGACTGGATCCGCATGAGACTCGTCCGGCTCGGTCTGCGGCCGGGCGACGCTCCCTCCTGGAAGCCGCTCACGGTGGTGAGCCTCTTCAAGCGCTTCAGTCCGAAGATTGACGACGCCACGGTGGACTGGATCATCGCGTCGATGCCGTGGGGCGAAATGCTCTTCAAGGTGAAGAACTGCGGCGAGGGCACGTGGATGATGCAGATGTCGATTGAAGACGACGAAAGCGTTCAGCTCATCGTTCCGAAGACCTTCTCCGTCTCGGAAGTCGTCGCCTTCATCAAGGCGCAGACCGCGAATGTGCGCCGGGGTCTCGAGGAGCGCCGCAACAAGCCTCTCGTGGATCTGCCCGACTGGCGTCCGGAGCCCTACGAAGTGCTCGTGATCCGCAGCACCGAGTCCGCGAAGCCCTTGCTCGCACCGGTCAAGCCTGATGACGGCAAGCCGGATGCCGACAAGCCCGCGCCGGAGGCCCCCAGTCCGGAAGCGCCGCGCGGCGTCGGTCCGGGACCGCTCCCCCAGTCCGGCCTCATCGAGGCGAAGGTCATGGGCCGCAAGGTGCTCATTCCCTTCCGCAAGCACAACGCGCAGATCTTCGTTTCTCTGCGCAGGCTCAGAAGCGGCAAATGCGTGATTCATCTGCCCAGAGTGATGACGCGGGCGCAGCTGCTGCACTACATCTCGGAGCATCAGGAACAGGTCGCCGAGTACCTGAAGAAGGGGGACAAATGAGCAGGAAGCGCAGATCGGAACGTCCCGGCTCTTCGAAGGAGCGCAGGTTCGGGGTCGGCATGATGCCCGACGGCCGGACGTTCATCGACAGCGACGTCTTCGGCAGGCTTTCCTTCGACCTAATCCGTCTGGACGCGTTTCCCACGGTGCTGATCATGCGCACGAGCGAGGGCGGGTTGCAGGTCACCGCTCCCTCCGGACTGTCCTATCGGTAGAGCGCCGACCAGATCATGGAGTTCCGCGACTGGCTTGAGAAGACCTTCGACCCCGTGAACCAGAGGAAGGTGTTTTATGAGCGGCTCGAGGGGCTTGAGGAGCAGGTGAAGGAGCGGACGGCGGACCTCCTCGACGAGCTCTTCTTCAGAGAGGGCCTCGCCAGGGTCAAGCGGATGAAGCCGGTTTTCGACTTTCTGAAGAAGCTCGAGACGAACGTCCGGGAGCTTCGCACGGACGGCGAGCGCCGCGGGGACGCCGAGGGCGTCAGGCGCAGCCAGGAGCTTCTTGACCGCTTGAAGGGCTGGACTGATCCGGATCTGGACGGGATGCTCGGAGACTTCGCCGGGGAGGGAAGCTACGTCAAGCGCGAGGTGGTCGAGGCGGAGCTCCCCTTCGGCACGGTTCCGGTCGTGATCCGTCGCCGCAGGAACGCCGGATACGACGTCACCATCGACATGACATGGGCCGGCGTGCTTGAGGCGACGGCGGCCGTTAGGACGACGGCGGCCGAAGTGCTCGGATTCGTTCAGGAGAAGGCCGACTGGGTGGTCGCGCAGATGCACAGGAAGAACCTGACTATCGAGGAAGTCCGCCGGGCGGGGCATGCGCCTGAGCGGCATGCCGCGCGGAGCGTGGTCACGATCGAGGTGCGCGGCGAACTCGTGAGCATCGACGTGGAGAGGAGCGCCCGCAGAAAGTATCCGGAGATCTCCCGCAGAATTGAGGGTGGCTTCCTGTTGAAGGCTCCGACGGCACTTTCCGACGAACGCCTCGTCAAAGTCGCCGAAGAGTTCCGGGACTACATCGAGGAGCGCCTGCCCGCGGTGAAGCGCGTCCCCGAGCCTTCGGGCTTCGCCCGCGCGCGTCCGAAGGACGAGGAGGTCGAGGACCTTCCCGTGCCGAGCGACGCGGCTCCCGCCCCTGAGCCCGACGTGCTCGAGGACGTGGACGACGACAACGCCAACGTCGGACTCGGCGACGCGCCCGGGGAAAACGTGATCGTGCTCAACGGCGTGCGCGTGCCCTGGGTGATGAAGTTCAACACCCGGCGCAGGCGGCTCTCGATCTTCATGACGCCGACGGGCGTCGAAGTCCGCGCGCCCTTGAGCGCGGCGCGTTCCAGCGCTGAGGACTTCCTGCGCGAGAGCGCGGATTGGGTGCTCGCGAGGCTCCCGGAGAAGCCCCTGAAGCCGCTCGCATTCCGCGACGGCGCGCTGATTCCCTTCCGGGGCGGGCGAGCCGTGCTGCGGCTCGGGAAGACCGACGATCTCGTCGTGCCCGTGGGCGACGCGGTCGAGCTCTGGCTCTCGGCGCCCGTCGGGGCGCCGGAGGCGCAGGTGCGACGGCGGCTCGAGGCGCTTCTCAGGACCGCGGCCCGGCGCGTGATCAACGACTGCTGGATGCGGGTGATGCCCCGCGCGGTGCGGCTACCGAAGACCTGGGAGCTCTCGGGCGCCCGGCGCCGCTGGGGCTCGTGCTCGTCGAAGGACGTGATCCGCCTCTCCTGGCGCCTCATTGCGCTCACGGACGAGGAGATCGAGTATGTCGTTGCGCATGAGCTCGCGCACCTCGTGGAGTTCAACCACTCTGCGCGCTTCTGGCGCGAGGTCGAGCGGATCCTCCCCGACTGGCGCCGCCGCCATGAGCGCGTGAAGGGCCGCACCCGCGGAGAAGTTCTGGACGACGTCTGACGGAAGCGTCCCGCCCGAAGAGAAAGGGGCGCACCGGCTCGACGGCCGTACGCCCCTTCGCGCAGTCCGCGCCCGCTCCGGGCGGGCTCAGCCGGCGGCGCTGCGGCGCGCCGCCGCGCCGTTCGCAAGCGCGACGAAGTCCGCGACCGTGAGCGTCTCCGCGCGCGCCGTGGGGGAGATGCCGAGGGCGCTGATGCCTTCGGCGTCGAGGAAGTCGGCGACGGCGTTTCTCAGCGTTTTCCGGCGCTGCTGGAAGGCGGCGGCGACGAGCGCACCGAAGACCTCGCCGTCGACGGGCAGAAGTTCCGACTCGGCCTTGGGCACCATGCGCACGATCGAGGAGGTGACCTTCGGCGCGGGCGTGAAGGCGCCGGGCGGCACGTCGAAGAGCTTGTGCATCACGTAGCGGTACTGCAGCATCACCGAGAGGCGCCCGTAGGTCTTCGAGCCGGGCTGTGCGGTCATGCGGTCCACCACCTCCTTCTGCAGCATGAAGTGCTGGTCGATCACGCGCCCCGCGGCCGGAAGCAGCGCGAAGAGGAGCGGCGAGGAGATGTTGTAGGGGAGGTTGCCGAAGACGCGCAGCCGCCGGCCCTCGAGCACGGTGCGCCAGTCGAGCGTGAGGGCGTCCGCCTCGATCAGGTCGAGCTCGCCCGGCTGGAACTGTCCGCGCAGAAAGGCCGCGAGGTCGCGGTCGATCTCGACGGCGGTTTCGTGCCCGGCGAGGTTCACCACCTCGCGGGTGAGGGCCGCCTGACCCGGGCCGATCTCAATCAATTCGTCGCCCGGCTTCGGGTCGATCGCGCGGGCGATCCGCTCGATCCAGTGGCGGTCGTGGAGGAAGTTCTGTCCGAAGCGTTTGCGGGCGTGGTGCCCTTCAAGCCATTCTTGCGTCACGGTTCTTCTGGAGGGTGTGGGCGAGTTCAAGGGCCGCAGCCATGCTGCGGGCGTCGGCGACGCCGCGGCCGGCGATGTCGAGCGCCGTGCCGTGGTCGGCCGAGGTGCGCACGTAGGGCAGGCCGAGCGTGACGTTGACGCCTTCGGCGAAGCCCACGTGCTTCAAAACGGGAAGTCCCTGATCATGGTACATGCAGAGGACGGCGTCCCACCGCTCCATCTTGCCCGGAACGAAGATGGTGTCGGCCGGAAGCGGCCCGACGAGGGTGGAGTCAGAGTCGGCCATGCGCGCGAGCACGGGCTCGATCACCTCGATCTCCTCGCGGCCCATGTGGCCGTTTTCGCCCGCGTGTGGATTGAGGCCGGCGACGGCGATCACGGGGTGGTCGATGCCGTAGCCCTCGACGAGACCCCGGCGCAGGATCGTGATCACCTCGGTGAGCGACTCCTGAGTCACCGCATCGGGCACTTCGCGCAGCGGCAGGTGCGTCGTGGCGAGCGCCACCTTGAGGGCGTCGCACTTCGGAGACGAGACGAGCATCATCACGACGCGTCCGACGCCCGCGGCTTCGGCAAAGAACTCCGTGTGGCCGGTGAAGCGGTAGCCCCCTTCGATGAGGATGCTCTTCTGCACTGGTGCGGTGGCGACCGCTCCCGCCTCGCCCGCGGTGACGAGGCGGTGCGCTTCTGCGAGCGTCTCGATCACGTAGGGGGCGTTCGCGCGCGAAAGCCGCCCCGGCACGGACAGTTCGCGCAGCGGCACGTGGTGGATGCGGACGTTGCCGGGGAGTTCGGGCGCGAGGCCGAGGCGGCGCGCCGTCTCAAGGAGCATCCCGCGGTCGCCGATCAGGAGAACGGGTTCGGTCGTGCTCCAGGCGGCGCGTACGGACACTTCCGGGCCGATGCCGGCGGGTTCTCCCGTCGTGACGGCGATGGGTTTGCGGTTGGTCAAGGTGGACCCCCTTCAAATAAACCTAAGTTCCCGGGGTGAAGTTGAGACTACGGACGTGATGCCCGGCGAGCATAAT